>Ga0073934_10006564_pt1 | contig 16835 bp, 18 predicted proteins | sample LarsenN4metaG_FD_76834 | JGI IMG/M metagenome (GOLD analysis project Ga0073934, IMG submission 76834) | Hot spring sediment bacterial and archeal communities from British Columbia, Canada, to study Microbial Dark Matter (Phase II) - Larsen... ... | reverse complement strand
CCTATCCGGCGGACAGCAGCAACGCGTCGCGCTGACCTCGATCCTGGTCATGCGTCCCAAACTGCTCGTCCTCGACGAGCCCACCTCCCAAATGGACCCGATCGGCACGCGCGAGGTCTTCGGGGTGATCCGCAGGCTGGCAGAGGATGGCATGACGGTGGTTCTCGTGGAGCATAAGGTGGAATGGATCGCGGAATTCGCAGATCGAGTCATCGCGCTCAAGGATGGAAAAATTTTGCTCGAAGGGAAACCTTCCGAGGTGTTGACCTCGGACCTGCTCCCGGAAAATGGATTTGGCATCTCGCGTTATACTGCGGCGGCGCGCGAGGCGAAAAAGCGGGGGCTGTGGAAAAGGGACGAACTGCCTGTCACACTCGATCAGGCCATCGAGGGCTTTCGCAAATGAAGATCGAGATCAGGGATCTGCGCCTCACCTATCCTACCGGTCTCGAGGCCCTGCAGGGAATTTCACTGACGATCGAAGCCGGTGAACAGGTTGCCATTGTCGGCCAGAACGGCGCCGGAAAGACCACCCTGGTGCGGCATTTCAACGGGTTGTTGCAGCCCACCGCCGGGTCCGTGCTGATCGGCGACTGGGATACCACGGGCCATTCGGTGTCGAAACTTGCCGCGCGTGTGGGGTATGTCTTCCAAAATCCGGATGAGCAGTTATTTTCACGAAATGTGGAAACCGAAGTACGCTTCGGGCCGCGCAACCTGGGGTATTCAAAAGAGAAGGTGGATGAACTGGTGCAGTGGGCGCTCTCGCTCACCGAGTTGAGGGACAAGACCGAAACGAATCCTTATGACCTTTCCCCCACCTGGCGCAAGATGGTCGCACTGGCCTCGGTCATCGCCATGGATACGCCCATCGTGATCCTCGACGAGCCCACCACCGGGCAGGATGCCTCCAATGTGGCGCGTATTGCAACGGTCATTGCGAAACTGCGTGAACAGGGCAAGACGGTCGTGACCATCACCCACGACATCGATTTCTGCGCTGAGAATTTTGATCGCGTGATCGCGCTCTCGCAGGGAAAAGTGCTGCTGGACGGACCTGCCGGGAATGTCCTTGGTCAGGAAGAAATCCTCGCTGAAACGTACGTGGACCCTCCACAGTTGACCAGGCTGGGCAAAAGGCTGGGGTTGACGGAAACCGTTCGGAATCAGGAGGAATTTTTGAACGCAATGAAAAAGTAGGGACGAGGCATGCCTTGTCCCTACTTTTTATGCACCACCAGCTCCTCAAAACCCGTGTCGTTTTCCAAAACTTCACGTTTGTAAACGACATCATCGAATATCCCCAATACGATCTCTGCCGTCGTGTAGATCGCACAACCCCGCACAAGATGGCCGCCGATGGTCACGCCATCCCCGTCAGACATGGAAACATGAATGTGTGATCCGTGGATCGAGATCGTGCCCGTCGCAGAAACGATCTCGAAGTGACCGTCATATTCATTATACGTTTCGCGATCCGCAAGCCGCAGAATGGCATGAGTAAAGCTGCCCACCGCGGAAAGAATACAGCCAGCCTCAATGTTATGTTCGCGAACCACGTCCTCAATCGAGTCTAAAAAGTCCTGGCCCGGTTTGAGACGAAACGATAGTGTTCTCACGAATACTCTCCTTATCTGTCCCGTCGCTGCCTGACCACTTCGAACATCAACACAGACCCGGCCACACCGGCGTTTAACGACTCCACATCACCGGCCATGGGAATGCCGACCCTGCCATTCGCGACCTTCTGCGCAGACTCGCTTACGCCTTCTGCTTCACTGCCAATCATCAAAGCCAGCGGTTTGCGCAGATCTGTACTCCAGCAGGATTCTCCGTGCATATCTGCAATATAAATCTGCAATCCCTCTGTTAGTTTTTTGATACCGTCCCATCCCATCGAATGGATCGGCAGCCTGAAGTGCGCGCCCATCCCCGAGCGCAATACTTTTGGAGCGAAGGCATCGGTTGTCTCCGGAGGGATCAAAACCGCCTGCACGCCGGTCGCCGCGGCTGAACGAAGCAACGTACCCAGATTGCCGGGGTCACGGACCTGGTCCGGGATCAGAACGAAGTTCAGATTCTCAGGGATTGCGATCTCGAAATCATCCAATACGGCCAGGATTCCCTGCGGTGCTTCTGTTTCACTGATCGAACTCATCACGCTTGTAGATACTTGCTCCACGTCGATACCCTGCGAGCCTTCGATCAGGGACTTCCCTCGCTGGCTCACAGTTTCATCATACAGAACAAACCGTATGGGCCAGTTCGATTTAACCGCCTCTTCCACGAGCCGCACTCCCTCCGCAACGAAGGCGCCTGCGTCACGACGTTCCTTTGCACGGCCCATCAGGGCACGGGCCAGTTTTACCTTTGCATTTTGAGCCGATGTGATCATACGGGAAAGGCCTTCTTGAAGATATCCACAGAGGCCGGATCGAACAATATAATTCGGATTTGTTCAAGGGCGGTGGGCGTATTCGCGATCGTTTTGAAAATGATCCCGGCGGCGCGCTCTTTCGGAAAACCGAAGATCCCCGTGGAAATGGCAGGCAGCGAGATCGATTTGCATTTCAATTCATCTGCGACCTGGAGGCAACCTGTTACGGCATCCGCCAGCTTTTTATCCTCCCCACCTCTGCCCCATACCGGGCCCACCGCGTGGATCACGTACTTCGCAGGCAGGGTTCCGCCCGAGGTCCATGCCGGGCGCGCATGTGAGACAGGTCCGTGGGCTCGGATCCATGCATCGCTTTCCCTCTGAATTGCCGGGCCGCCCGCCTTCGAGATCGCCCATGCCACCCCGCCCCCGTGCTGCAAACTTTCATTCACCGCGTTCACGATCGCGTCGACCTCTTCGAGGGTGATATCCCCCTGAACAAGCTGCAGGGTCGGGCCGGTGGATAATTTTGTTTCCAATACGACAGAATTCATGTTTCAATTTTACCCCCGTTAAAAAGTTCACTCGGGGTCTGAGACCCCGAGTGAACGGTTGGTTATTTCGTTTTTGCAACCACTGCAGCGAAGGCCTGCGGGTTGCGGACTGCGATATCGGCCAGCATCTTGCGATTGAGCTCGATGTTCGCCTTCTTGAGCGAGGCCACCAGTTTGCTGTAGGTGGTGCCGTTCAGGCGGGCCGCGGCGTTGATGCGGGCGATCCACAACTTGCGCAGATCGCGTTTACGCACGCGGCGATCACGGGTGGCATACCACAGGCTCTTGAGCATGGCCTCGTTCGCGCGCCGGAACAGCAGGTGCTTCGAGCCGCGCTGGCCCTTCGTGATCTTCAGAACTTTTTTGTGCCTCAGATGGTTGTGAGGCCCTCTTTTTACACGCATTTCGTATTACCTCCTGCAAACTCGCGGGCGTCGGCAGGTCAGTGCCAGTTGCATACACCCGAAAGCCGCAACAAAAATTGATGACGACCGAAAAGCCTAGCTTTCCATGTTTGGATTCAGGCGCTTGATGCGCTTGATGATGCTGCGACCCTTGACCGGGATCGTCTTGCTCAAGAGCAGCTTGGTGCGGTCTGAAGTACGGCGGCGCAAATAGCTCTTGCCACCCTTCGTTCGCACGAGTGTGCCGGAACCGGTCAGACGAAATCGCTTGGATGTCGCCTTGTGGGTCTTCAGCTTGTACTTCTTTCCAGGTTTTGCTTTGCGAGGCATTACTGGTTTTCTCCTTTCGGACAAAATAAAACCGCGGGACACAAATACTCCCGCGGACGATCACATCTTTGGGGTCGTGCACAACTCAAGCTTCGGCTTCGGTCTTGACCTCGGCCTGCTCGGTCTTCTCTTTTTTCTTTACCGCACCCTTCAGGGGAGCCAGCACTACGAGCATGGTGCGTCCCTCCATCTGGGGAGGTACTTCTATGGCAGCGATGTCGGAGAGCGCCTGAGCAACTTCCTTGAGATCCTCGAGCGCGATCTCCGGGTAATCCATTTCACGGCCGCGGAATTTGATGGTCACACGCACCTTGTGACCCTGGCCCAGCCAGCGGCGGGCGTCGTCCACCTTGAAACCACGATGTGCCTCGTTCGTCTTGGGGCGCAGCCGGATCTCCTTGATCTCGATTTTGGTCTGCGATTTCTTCGCTTCGCGTTCCTTCTTCGTCTTTTCGTAGATGAACTTGCCAAAGTCCATCACGCGGCATACCGGGGGTGTGGCGCCGGGCGAAACCTCCACGAGATCCAGATCGGCATCCCGGGCGATCTGCAGGGCCTGCTTGATGGACACAACCCCCACGTTGCCTCCATCCGGGCCGATCAGGCGAACTTCCGGAACACGGATGCCCTCATTTACTCGAAATTCGTTGGCGCTTATATTCTTCTCCTCGGGTCCTTCTATACAACAAATCCAGCCAGAGGCTGGTTTTTAGCGGGCGAATAATACCATGAAGGGCCTGGAATCGTCAACGAAATGCGGGTCATCTGGCCGAGTTGACCATTGGTAAAAAGACGGTTCGATACAGTGCATCGTGTTCATCCGGATGGCTGAACATCATGATGACCAGAGAGGTGCCGCCGTCCTCGGCCACGGCAATATCCACGGGACGGCCGTTCGAGAGGGCAATGTATAACTTCCAATCCAGGCCATTTGCCTGGATCGTACCCGACTCGGTTGGGGCTCCATCCAGGCCGCGGTACCCATAGGCGCTCAATGAGAAAAAATCCTTCAACTCACTGGCAGTGACGTCCGCGCGGAACGCTCCCACCTGGGTGATGTCGAAGGGAGATGCGTTCCGCACGAAGAAACCGTCAAATGTGAAAAGCCAGCCCTCCGGAATCACAACATTCACGTCAAAGATATCCTCCTCAACGAGACGTACCGCCGGTTCACCAGTATAAGGTATCGAAAATTCAACAGGCGGCAGCTGACTCAGGCAGGCCCGGTCTGGCTCTGAAGTTGGGTCTTTTAGAAAGGCCACAGCGATATCCATGGCGCATTCGGTGGTATCAGAGGCGGTGGGTACATGTCCCTGGTTGGGGAACTCGAAGTAAAAACTGTTCGGCAATTGCCCAGCCACCTGCTGGCCAAAGAACGGAGGTGTGGCCGGGTCATAAGAGCCCTCGATCACCAGGCTCGGAACATCACTGTTCACCATATTGTTCTCGCCCAGGTATGGGCCCGTGACGCCCCATGAGCGGCAGGCCTCGTGCATCCTGTCGATCTCGCCATAATATGGACGCCACAAGTCTTCCTTCAAACCAAGCCTGTCCGCCGCAGCCTGAAGCTCGTCCTGCGTGGCAGCCAGGCCATGTTCATGGCACATCATGGAAATGTACAGCCCGGCGTTGATGCCATCGAAGGCATAGGGCAGCGCATATTGCGTGGCCAGCAGCGTCGAATAATCCCTGCCTTTGACGCGATAGATCGTCTGCGGCGCTGTACCGATGAAATACGAATCCTTGATCGAGCCCAACACCACAGACATCAAATAGGAACCATCCACTGTTTCCGTCACGGTCCCCATGGGATATGCCGATGTGGTAACAGTAATGGGGCTGGCATCCAGTTCACGAACTGTCTCCCAGAAGACGGTCTCAAGGTTTGGATATGCACCATTGCATTCTGCATCGATGGCGCAGCCAACGAACAACCTGGAGAGGGCCGAGTTCACGGAGTCAGGGTATTTGGCAAATACATTGGCCTCGACCGGAACGACCGAATCCAGAATGGCAGACTTCACAATCTGGGGATGGTCGCGCATGGTTACGAGTGCCAGTCGCGTGCCATAGGAGGCGCCATACAAATTGACTTTTTCATATCCCAACAGACCGACAATGTCCTTTAGGTCAGCGGCGCTTTCCACCGTTGTATATGAGTTGAGGTTGATCCCGCTTACGCTCAACAGGCCGCCACATGAAAGGAAGGCATTCTTATAGACCAGCTCGCGTGTATCGGCCGCGATCGTTCCATAAATATCCTGCCGGAAGACCTTGTCCAGTTCATCGCATTTGAGAGCCGGTTCAGAAAGCCCGGTGCCGCGCTGATCGAAGGTAATGTAATCGCGATCAGGGAGAAATGGAGATACCAGAATATCGAAGGCATGGGCACTGAGTTGCACCGCCTCTCCACCAGGGCCACCCTGCAAAAACATGACCGGGTCCGGGGCCGGGTCGCTGATGGTGCTGTGAAAGACAGCCACCGCCAGCTTGATCGTTTTGGAGGGGTCGCCGGTGCGATCTTCTGGGACGATCGCATACCCGCAGGTGACCTGTACGTTAGATGGGGATTCAAAGGGGCAGCTTGTCTCCTCGTACCGTGGAACATAAGCCACTGTCGGCATGGCTGTGGGAAGCGCGGTCGGCGGGGCACTCGTTTCAGTGGGTATGATTTGAGCAGGCAATGTTTGGGTCGCGACCGAAAGGGATGGCTGCCCAACAGGCAGCACCGGTGACATTAACTGCATCATGGTACCCGGGAAAAGAGCATAGGCGCCCACAAAGGCACAGGCCGCCAGTACCGGCAGGCTGAACAATGCCAGGATCAAGCCGCGGTTCGATTTCGCTGGCGGAATGATGATAGTCTTGGATTCTACAGGAGTAAGGGCAGTTTCGGCTGAGAACGGTGATACTTTCGCCTCGATCGGCTTCTGTTCCCCTTCTTCATAAATAAAGGGTGATGTCGAAGTCAGCGGAGGTACAGGCTTCGACATGGCCTGCAGTTTTTGACGGGCCTGGGCATTATTGGGGTTGATCTCCAGTACGCGACGGAAGCAGTATTCCCGCTGTTCGGCGGTATTACAGCACATGGCCAGATAGAACCAGCCGGCCTCCGAGGAGGGATTGGTCTTGACGACCTGTGCGAACAGGGCACCTGCCTTGTTGCGATCTCCGGATCTGGCTGCTGCAATTCCCGCTTTGATGATCTCTTCTTCGGACACAACACTCTCTTTTCTGTCAGATTGAGCGGTATTGTATCTTTTGTATCCGAATCCTGCCACCCATGAATGAAATGGAGCCGGGCGTCCGGCTCCATTTCATCATACATGCGGCGTGACTTTTGCCACCAGTTTTTCCCGGGGTTGAAACCCCGTCATGCGTTCCTTCAGTTCCCCGCCCTTGAACAACATCAGGGTTGGAATCCCCAGAACGCCATACTGCATCATGATATTGGGGTTCTGGTCTGCATCCAGCTTGACGACCTTCACCTTCCCATCCCACTCACCAGCGAGCTGTTTGACGATCGGGTCGATCATCCTGCAGGGCTGACACCACGCGGCAGTAAAATCCACAAGAACCGGCAGGCTCGAGCCGATCACCTGTTCCTGAAAATCTGTTTCAGTCACATATTGCACATCAGTCATATTGGCCTCCGTTCACTCGGACGCAGCGTGCCTTGCCCGTATTACTTCGCCATGTTAGAATGCAAACCGCTTATTCGCAGGGCGGCGTGATGCCGCCGACGTGAGTCGGTGGCGCCGAGACGGGCGCGTAGCTCAATGGCAGAGCAGCGGCCTTTTAAGCCGTTGGTTGAGAGTTCGAATCTCTCCGCGCTCACTGTTTCTTGTTCATCAGCATGTCACAACAGCATGCTGATGTTACTTTTAACAGGGATGTCTTGTGCTTCCGTTTTCCAAAAACCTAGCCCTAAAGATTATTCCAGAGCCGCTTGAGAAGGGATGTGCTAATGGCAACCCAAACTACTGCGCTTATCTTAGCGGAAATATTTCATTTTGTCGTCCATTGGTTATAGACTTCCAGTGAAGCCCATAGCGTGATCACATGGAACTTGAAAAAATGAGGGGATACTGCTATAATTGATATGTACATATGTACAACTGGAGAGCAAATGGAGATTACCATTGACACGTCGGTTTTAATTGCCGTCATTGTCGATGAAGCAGAAAAGCCAACTCTGATCGATATGACACGCGAGGCGGATCTGATTGCGCCTGCCTCCGTCCACTGGGAGATTGGCAACGCGTTTTCGGCAATGTTCAAGCGTCAACGCGTGACGCTCAAACAAGCCCTGCAGGCCACAGAAATATATCAACAAATCCCTTTGCGATTTGTTGATATTGGATTGCCGGAAGCTTTGGAGCTTGCCACAGAGTTGAACATCTATGCTTATGACGCTTATCTTTTGCGCTGTGCTGCAAAGTATCGTGCGCCCCTGCTCACGCTGGACACACAGTTGGTTAAATTGGCAAAACAAAAAGGTATCGCTGTTTTGGAGGTAACATGAAAATCTATACATTTACAGAAGCAAGGGAAAAACTTGCGTCTTTGCTCGACCAGGCTGCACGCGAAGGGGAAGTCCGCATCAAGCGACGAGACGGACAGGTATTCATCATCAAGCTGTATAAGCGGGTTGATTCCCCGTTGAATGTAAAGGGATTAAAACTAAACCTGACGCGCAAAGATATTCTGGAAAGTATTCAAGAAGGTCGCAGGACATTCTAAAATCTTGGCGCTCGATTCTTAATTTGACCACTTCCCACAAAATGAAAATCTGCAATGGATGTTGAATCGGTAGATTTCTCAACCAGGACCTACCGATAAGGCTGGTATTCTTCGTTAAAGCAGCCCAATTTATGCCCCCGGGCCTAAAAAACCAACCGACCTGAAGGCAAATAAAGAATTCCAAAGGACTACCTTATAGGAATTTTGCCGTGTAGCTCGGCAGCATGTGATTTGCCAGGCAAATGATGCCAGACGATGGAGAAACTCGGATTTTTAGAAGGTTTTTCGTGCAAATCCGCGTAATCCGTGCGTTCCGTGTATAAAAAGGTATTAAGAAACAGCCTCTCGGCGGAAATGTTTCATTTTGTCGTCCGAGGCTTACGAGTCTTTTTGAAATGCGGGGGACCCACTTCCGGTCGACGCCTCTGACAGAATGAACATGCGGATCGAGGTTGGCCGTTCGTTAGAGATGAGTATGGTCTTAATCCATTTCATGAGCTTCTACACCAAACTTCATGAATTCTCAGTGTTCCATTGTCTGCTTTGCTGCTATAGTGCAGGGAGGGTAAAAAACCAGCGCTGTGCATATACTTTCGATTGGCCTCAACTCGACCTCCGCCCCTGTTGACCTGCGCGAGCAGCTTGTCTTTAGCGAAGAACAGATTTCCATCTTACTCTCTCGTTTGAAGAATGCGCGGGCGTCCAGCGACCAGATAGCTGAGATGGTCGTGCTCTCCACCTGCAACCGCATCGAAATCTATGCCGCCGCCAGCCAGGACGTATTTCCCGAGCTGGAAACCTTCCTGTCCGAGGAGCGCGGCGTGCCGCGTGATGGATTTATCCGGCACCTTTATCATTACAAGGATGCAGAGGCCGCCCACCATTTGTTTCACGTCGCGGCGGGGCTGGATTCGCTGGTTCTAGGGGAATCACAAATATTGGGGCAGGTGACGCGCGCCCTCGAACTGGCGCGTCGGCAAAATACAGCGGGGCCTGTCCTGAATCGTCTATTCCAATCCGCCATCCATGCAGGCAAACGCGCCCGGGCAGAACCAGGGATCAGCCGCAATTCCGCTTCGGTTTCGTCCCTTGCTGCAACGTTGTCACAACGGGTGGTTCACCATATTGCCGAAGCACAGATTGTGGTTTTGGGCGCCGGTGAAATGGCGGAGCTGTCTGTGGAAGCATTATGCAAACGCGGTGCGAAACAAATTCTGGTCGTCAACCGCACATTGCAACGCGCCCATGCCCTCGCACAACGCTGGAATGCGCGAGCCGCTACTTTTGATAACCTCCATACCATACTGGCCTCTGCGGATGTTCTGATCTCATCGACAGGTGCATCGCATACGATCATCTCACGTGAAATGGTGAAGAAAGCCATGACACAGCGCCCTCGGCGTCCCCTGGTTTTGATCGACATTGCCGTACCCCGTGATATTGACCCTGAGACGGCCAGCATCCCTCATGTTCGGCTTTACGATATTGATCATCTGAACGCTCAACTTGAAAACTCCCTTGCAGAACGCATGGCTGAAGTACCACAGGTCAAATCCATTCTTGAAGAAGAAATTGCAGAATTTGCAGTATATCTGAAGTCATTGGAAATGCTTGGGATCATCACCGATGTGCGTCAGCATGCTGAAGCGATTCGCCAGGTGGAATTGGACAAGACTCTGCACCGACTGCCCCAATTAACAGAGGCTGAACGCCATCATATCGAAGCCATGACCCGGGCGCTGGTCAAAAAATTACTTCACGCGCCAACTCATCGTCTGCGCGCCGAAGCGGCTTCGCCGCGCGCTTCCGAATATGCTGCAATCGCGCGCACACTCTTCGACCTGGCTGATGAAAACGCGGGCCGCACATCCACCACCGCAAGTGACCAGCCATGAAACTGATTTTCGCCACTCGCCCTTCCGCACTTGCCCGCTGGCAAACCCGTTGGGTAATCAATGCATTAAAAGGTATTCATCCCGATCTGGAATGCAGAGAAAAGATCATCACCACGCAAGGCGACAAAATTCTCGACAAGCCTTTACCCGAAATCGGGGGCAAGGGTTTATTCACGCAGGAACTCGAAAGCGAATTACTTTCCGGCGCGGTCCATTGCGCAGTGCATTCCCTCAAAGATTTGCCCGTTGAGAATCCAGCAGGATTAACCATTGGATGTATCCCCGCTCGCGCAGAAGTACGGGATGCCTTGATCTCCGCCAAAGGCCAGGCCCTGCAGACACTGCCTGCTGGCGCTTCCATCGGGACATCGAGCCTGCGCCGCTCCTCCCAGATTCTTTCTTTTCGCCCAGACATTAAAACAGAATCTTTGCGCGGCAACGTTGATACGCGTTTGCGAAAAGCGTTGGATGGCCAATATGATGCGATCATTCTCGCTGGTGCTGGATTGATACGTTTGGGTCTGGACAAACATGTGACAGAGTGGCTTGCACTGGAAGTGATGCTGCCCGCGCCGGGGCAGGGCGCGCTGGCCGTGCAGTGCCGCGCCGATGATCAAACCACTCTCAGCCTGCTTTCCCTGCTGGAACATGGCCCCACGCGGAAAGCGATCACTGCCGAACGCGCCTTCTTAAGCGGACTCGGCGGAGGATGTTCCATTCCAGTTGCGGCGTATGCGACTTCAAGTCAAATGATTACGTTGACAGGCCTGGTTGCTTCACCTGACGGTAGACAAATTATTAAAGTCAGTCGGCCAGGCGACGATGCCGAAGAATTGGGTCATAAACTTGCTCAAGACGCCATTGCACAAGGTGCAAGCGAAATCCTCGCCCTGGGAACAGCCCGATGAAACGCGCTCCTTTCACTCGCCGCGCCCCGGCAGGTCCGTTTTTGGAGAAATCATGAATCCAACTGATCTTGAAAAACAAAGAATGATCACAGAACGCCGTGCTTTGATTGCCCGCCCGCGAAGACTGCGTGCCACTCCTGCGATCCGCGCGATGGTACGCGAGACAGAGCTCAACCCGCACGATCTTGTTTATCCATTGTTCGTGCGGCATGGCGAAGGGCGAAGCGAGATTCGCCCGATGCCAGGAGTGTATCAACTGTCAGTGGAGGAAGCGGTTCGTGAAGCGGAAGCAGCCATGAAGTCCGGGGTGAGCGCTGTTATTTTATTTGGGATTCCCAAACAGAAGGATCCGATCGGGCTGGAGAATTTCGCGGAAGATGGAATTGTCCAGCAGGCAATTCGCGCGATCAAGAAGGAAATCCCGGAAATGGTCGTGGTAACGGATGTGTGTTTGTGTGAATATACCGATCACGGTCATTGCGGGATTCTGAATATTCAAGACGGGACCAGACCCCGTCTGAACGTGAGATTGCCGGAAGGTTATGTGCTCAATGACGAGACGTTAAAGGTGTTGGCGAAGGTCGCGATTTCACACGCAGAATGCGGTGCGGATATGGTTGCACCAAGCGGCATGATGGACGGGATGGTCAAGACCATTCGAAATGCGCTGGACGCATCAGGTCATGAAAATCTTCCAATCTTATCCTACACAGTGAAATATGCATCGTCGTTTTACGGGCCATTTCGCGAGGCCGCGGAAGGCGCGCCGAAATTTGGCGACAGAAAATCACATCAAATGGACACCGCCAATGCGCGTGAGGCGCTGCGTGAGGCCGCACTGGACATTGAAGAAGGCGCAGACTTGTTAATGGTCAAGCCTGCGCTTGCATATCTGGATGTCATCCGCGTAGTAAAGGATTCGTTTCCCCAAATGCCGCTGGCCGCATATAACGTCAGCGGCGAGTATTCGATGATCAAAGCCGCGGCCGCAAATGGCTGGATCGACGAAGCCAAAGCCACGCTCGAAACGCTGACATCGATCAAGCGAGCAGGCGCGGATGTAATCATCACCTATCACGCGCTGGATGCGGCAAGATGGTTGAAATAACGTCTAACGAATAAAAGATACTTCAATGACAATCTCCGATCTTTCAGAACAGGCGGATCAATTAAATGGACAACACGACCATCGAGGAAGTTTTACATCGCACGCTCAATCACTATGCCATGGTTTCATTCAAGGATGCGTACTGGTCTCTGACATCCAGGGAACGCGAAGAGTTCCATGAAAAATGGCTGAGTGGGCTTCGCGCCGCCGCACAAAAAGTGGACATCTTTCAAGCCACCGAAAGCGGTATTGATTTAATTATCTGGTCTGCGCTTATGGCAGATGATAAACGGGACGCGGCAGTATTTTTTGAAAAATTTGCCATTGCAAATAACCCATATCGTCACTGGTTGGACTTCAAAGACTCGTTATGGGGCTTTACGCGCCCATCCCAATATTCGAAGGCGCGCTCGAAGCAGGAGATCGACCCTTTCTCCGAAGAGCGCAAGCCTTACCTGATCATTTATCCATTTTCAAAAACAACGGAATGGTATTTGATGAGCCGCGAAGCGCGTCAGGGCATGATGAACGAGCATATTCGTATCGGCAAGCAATATGACGAAATCAGCCAGTTATTGCTGTATTCATTTGGTCTGCAAAATCAGGAATTCGTGGTTGTCTATGAAACGGATGAATTAACTCGTTTCTCCGATCTGGTCAACGAATTGCGCGACACAGAAGGCCGTCGTTATACATTGCGCGACACTCCATTGCACACTGCCATCTATCATCCCGCTGAGGAGACTCTGGCTTTATGGAAATAAACAATCATTTTCTACGCGCTTGCCGACGTGAACCTGTGGATGTCACGCCCGTCTGGTTCATGCGCCAGGCTGGACGTTACATGCCCGAATACCGCGCCATCCGCGAGAAATATTCTCTGATCGAAATTTGTCAGCGCCCTGAAATTGCAGCGGAGGTCACCATGCAGCCCGTCCGCGCGTTGGGTGTGGATGCGGCGATTCTCTTCGCCGATATTCTGCTACCTGTGATTCCGCTCGGCCTGGGCCTGGAATTTGCGAAGGGTGAAGGACCCGTTATCGGGTCGCCGGTGCGGACGCTGGTGGATGTGCGGGCCATGAAACCTTTCGACGCTGAAGCAGATCTCCACTATGTGATGGACACAATCCGCATCCTGCGAGGCGAACTTCCCAGCAACATCCCATTAATTGGATTCTGCGGCGCCCCGTTCACGGTCGCATCTTATATCATCGAAGGAGGCTCGTCACGCGAGTTTCTCAAAACCAAAACGATGATGTACTCTGCTCCCGAAGTATTCCATGCACTGATGGAAAAACTCTCTGTTGTCTTAAGTGATTATCTCGTGGCGCAAATCCTCGCGGGCGCACAGGTTGTGCAAGTCTTTGACTCGTGGGTCGGCGCGCTCAGTCCGCAGGATTACGAGAAATTTGCCCTGCCATATTCGCAGAAAGTCTTGCAAGCGGCAGAGAAAGAAAACGTGCCTGTGATTCATTTTGGCACGAATACCACGACGCTCTTGCCGCTGATGAAGCAAGCAGGCGGAGATGTGATCGGGCTCGACTGGCGCATCCCGCTTGACGATGGCTGGAAAATTCTCGGTGATGATGTTGCTGTTCAGGGGAATCTTGATCCGGCTCTGCTCTTTGCTCCTTTGCCTGAAATCAAAAAGCGTGTGCACGAGATTCTTCGCCGCGCAGATGGCAGAGCGGGCCATATCTTCAATCTCGGTCATGGCATTCTGCAAAACACGCCCGTGGATAATGTGAAGGCCATAGTGGATATGGTGCATGAGTACAGCCCGGTGAAAGCGGGTATTGTATGATCGGTTTATTGGTAATGGCTTACGGCGGGCCAAACACACTCGATGAAGTGGAACCCTATCTTCTGGATGTGCGCGGCCACCGTCCCACCGCGCCTGAGATCATCCACGAAGTGCGTGAACGGTACCGTCAGATTGGCGGACGCTCGCCCATTCTGGAGCAAACACGGGCACAGGCATCCGCGCTTGAATCGGCGTTGAATACAAATGGGCAGGAGTTCAGAGCCTTCGTCGGAATGCGCCATTGGCATCCATATATCAGGGATACGCTCGCAGAAATGCAGGCGCAGGGCATCCAACGCGCTGTTGGGTTGGTGATGGCGCCGCATTATTCACGAATGAGCATCGGCGCTTACTACAGGAAGGTTGAAGAAGCCAGCTCCCCCATCTCATTTTCACGCATTGAAAACTGGCATTTGCAGCCCGGATATATCAGCGCACTTGGGGATCGTGCGCGTAATGCGTTGCAGCGCTTTCCCGAAGATGCCCGCCACGACGTTCCTGTGATCTTCACCGCGCACAGTCTGCCCGAAAAGATCCTGGAGTGGAACGATCCATATCCCATCCAGTTGCGTGAAACGGTTTCCGCAGTGATGCAGGGACTTGGTTCCCAACCGCATGAGTTTGCATTTCAATCCGCCGCGATCTCGAGCGTTCCCTGGCTTGGACCGGACGCAGGAGAAGTCATTAAACGCCTGGCGCGGGAGGGAAAGCGTCACATTTTGCTTTGCCCGATCGGATTCGTCTGTGAACACGTCGAGATCCTGTATGACATTGACATCGTCTATCAAGGATTGGCGAAGTCATTGGGTGTGCATCTGGAGCGCATCGAAATGGTTCACACCGCGCCCCAGATGATTGCCGGGCTGGCACAACTCATCTGCAAGAGAGCAAAGGAAGCCAAGTGGCTGTGACTCACCTGGTCGTCGTCGGCGGCGGCATCGCGGGACTCTCTGCTGCATACCATGCCATCAAAAAATCGAGGGAACAGGCACTTCCCGTACAAGTCACCCTTATAGAATCCGACGCACACTGGGGCGGGAAGATCGTCACAGATCGCGCCCCGTTGGGCGATATGCAATTCATCATCGAAGGCGGTCCCGATTCCTTCCTCGCCGCGAAACCTTATGCCACGGCGCTGTGCAAGGAACTCGGCCTCAGCGAACGATTGCATGGCACCAATCTGAATCAGAAAAACACATATGTTCTTCATCGAAACAGACTCGAACCTTTGCCCGATGGTCTCTCCATGATGATCCCCACCAACGTGCAGGCGATTCTAGGATCCCATCTCGTTTCATGGCCTGGCAAAGCCCGCATGGGACTGGATTTCATCCAGCCTGCAAAAAATATCAGCGGCGATGAATCGCTCGGCGCGTTTGTCAGCCGCCGGCTGGGGCGTGAAGCGTATGAGAATCTGATCGAGCCGCTCATGTCCGGCATCTACGCAGGCGATGGCGACCAACTTTCGCTTGCATCCACCTTTCCATATCTGCGCGATCTTGAAATCCAATATGGTTCGCTTGCACGCGGCGCGCTTGAAATGCGTAAACGATCCAACGACCAGACCGTTCAACGCTCACGTTCTGCTTTCCTCACGCCCACCACAGGTCTTGCTGAAATTGTTGAAAAACTGGTCGAAAGCCTGAAATCAAAAGTCGATCTGCGCCTCAACACCAAGGCGTCACGAATTACCAATTACGAATCACACTATCACGTGGAACTGGAAATTGGCGAGACACTTGAAGCAGATTCCATCATCCTCGCCACACCTGCATTTGTCAGTGGGACTCTGCTCGCATCACTCGACCCAACGCTTGCCTCTGATCTGCAAAGCATTCCCTACGTCTCGACCGCCACAGTCTCGCTTGCATATCGTCTGAGCGACATTCCCCGCGCGTTGGACGGTTATGGCTACGTCATCCCGCGCCGTGAAGGACGCAAGGCCCTCGCCTGTACCTGGACTTCCACCAAATTTCCGCATCGCGCGCCGGAAGGCTATGCCCTCGTTCGCGTCTTTGCAGGACGCGCAGGGCAGGACATTCCCTGGCGTGAAAATGATCTGCTTGCATTGGCAAAGGAAGAATTGAAATTAACGTTAGGCCTAAACAACGAACCAATCCTGTCCCGCGTATTCATGTGGGACAAGGCCATGCCGCAATACAACCTCGGCCACCCGGAAATCCTCAAACGTATTGACGCCGCGCTGGAGAATCATCCCGGGCTTGCCCTGGCAGGCAACGGCTATCGCGGCATCGGCATCCCGGACTGTATTCATTCAGGTGAACTCGCGGTGGAGCGCGTTCTCAAGTTTGCACGTCCAAACGTTGAAACGTTCCAACCTGCAAACAAAATTTCTGGAGTTAATCATGAAGATTGATAAATCAATCACTCTCTTTGAAGAAGCACAAAAAATATTCCCTGGCGGTGTGAATTCGCCAGTGCGCGCCTTCCGCGCGGTGGGCGGGCAACCGCTCTTCATTGAACGCGGTGAGGGTCCGTATCTCTTCGATGTGGACGGCAATCGTTATATAGATTACGTTTTATCATGGGGACCGCTCATCACGGGACATGCTCATCCGAAAATCATTGAAGCCATTCAGCAGGCGGCACTTAAAGGCACATCCTATGGCGCGCCGAGTCCATTGGAAATTGATTTGGCAAAGACCATAATGGCCTTCATGCCAAACATCGAGATGATGCGCTTTGTTAATT
>Ga0073934_10006563_pt1 | contig 16836 bp, 16 predicted proteins | sample LarsenN4metaG_FD_76834 | JGI IMG/M metagenome (GOLD analysis project Ga0073934, IMG submission 76834) | Hot spring sediment bacterial and archeal communities from British Columbia, Canada, to study Microbial Dark Matter (Phase II) - Larsen... ... | reverse complement strand
TGGCGCTGAGCCTGCCCCAGGGGTCGTCCGGCCCAGGCTGGCGGCTGCCGCGCTGGCCGGGCTGGTCGCGCCTGCCGCGCGAGAGCCGCGACACGCTGTTCCTGCTCGCCGTGATCGCCTGGACGGTGTTCCCCCACGTCGCCCACCTGCCGGCCTGGTGCACGGCGCTGACCACCGTGGTGCTGCTGTGGCGCGCCGCGCTGGCCGTGGGCAACGGCGCGCTGCCCGGGCGCTGGCTGCTGGTGGCGGTGCTCGCCGTGGCCGCCGGCCTGACCTTCATGAGCTACGGTACCCTGCTCGGCAAGGAACCCGGCGTGACCATGGCGGTGGTGCTGATGGCGCTGAAGACGCTGGAACTGCGCGCGCGGCGCGACGCCTTCGTCGTCTTCTTCCTCGGCTTCTTCCTGGTGCTGACCCATTTCCTCTACTCCCAGTCGCTGGCCGTGGCGGCGGCGATGCTGGTGTCGGTGTGGGGGCTGCTGACGGCCCTGGTGCTGGCGCACATGCCGGTGGGTCAGCCCAGCCTCAAGCAGGCGGCGCAGCTGGCCGGCCGCACGGCGCTGCTCGGCGCGCCGATCATGCTGCTGCTGTTCCTGCTCTTCCCGCGCATCGGGCCGCTGTGGGGCGTGCCCAAGGACGGGCTGTCCGCCACCGGGCTGTCGGATCGCCTGCGGCTGGGCGCGGTGGCCGAGATCGCGCAGGACGATCGCATCGCGCTGCGCCTGCGCTTCGACGGCCCGGCCCCGCCGCCCGAGAGCCTGTACTTCCGCGGCCCGGTGCTCGGCGGCTTCGACGGGACGGAGTGGCGCCTGCTGGTGCCACGGTTCCCGCCGCGACTGCAACCGCAGGCCGAACTGCGGACGTCCGGCGCCCCGGTGCGCTACGAGATGACGGTGGAGCCTCTGCGGCTGCCGACGCTGCCCTTGCTGGAGGCCAGCGCGCAGGTGCCGCAGGTCGAGGGTCACCGCATCCGCGGCACCGCCGACCTGCAATGGCTGACGGATCGACCGCTGACCGAGCGCCTGCGCTTCCGCGCCGAGGCCCACCTGCGCTTCGAACACGGCCCGCGCGACAGCGTGCTCGGACTGCAGGACTATCTCGAGCTGCCGCCGGGATTCAACCCGCGCACGCTGGAGTGGGCGGCCGCCTTGCGCCGCGACCCGGCCTATGCCAGTGCCGGGGCCCGCGAACTGGCCGAACGCGTGATGCGACACATCCGGGAGGGCGGCTACACCTACACGCTGGCGCCGGGTCCCTACGGCCGCAACGCGATCGACGAGTTCTGGCTGGATCGAAAGGAGGGCTTCTGCGAGCACTTCGCGGCCGCCTTCGTGGTGGTGATGCGTGCGCTCGACGTGCCGGCGCGCATCGTCACCGGCTACCAGGGCGCCGATCCGCTGCCCGTCGACGGCTACTACATCGTCCGGCAGAGCGCCGCCCACGCCTGGGCGGAGTTCTGGCAGCCGGGCCGAGGCTGGGTGCGCGCCGACCCGACCGCCGCCGTCGCACCCGACCGCATCAACCGCAGCCTGCGGCTGGCGCCGCCGCCCGGGCTGATGGCCGGCGCGATCGATGCCGTCAACCCGGCGCTGCTGCAGCAGCTGCGCGAAGGCTGGGAAGCCGTCAACAACCGCTGGAACCAGTGGGTGCTCAACTACTCGCGCGGCCAGCAGCTCGAGGTGCTGAAGGACCTCGGCTTCGACGCGCCCGACTGGCAGACGCTGGCCAAGCTGCTGGTGATCGCGCTGAGCACGCTGGCGCTCGTCGGCGCGGCCTGGGCCTGGTGGGATCGCCATCGCGTCGACCCCTGGACACGCCAGCGCGAGGCGCTGCTGCGGGTGCTGCTGCGCCTGGGCATCGACGCCGAGGCGCACGACGCGCCGGGCACGCTGGCGCAGCGCGTGCGCCAGCGGCACGGGACGGCCGGCGAGCCGCTGGCCGTTCTGATCGACACCCTGCAGTCGCAGCGCTACGGCCGCAACGCCCGCCGCCGGCCTGACCCGGCTCTGACCCGATCGTTCCAGGCCGCCGCGCGCGGCCTGTCTCCCGACACCGCCCGATGACCGACGCTCCGACCCGTCCCCTGCGCCGCCGCACCGTCGCCCTGCTCGGCGCCCTCCCCCTGGTGCTGGCCTCGCCGGCGCTGGCCAGGCCACGAAAGGAAGAGGACCTGCTGCCCTACGGCACGCGTGACGACGTGATGCGCTTCGCCGACGAGGTGGCGCAGCGGCAGGGCTTCGATGCCGCCTGGACGCGCGATGCGCTGGCCCGTGCGCGCCAGGTGCCGGCGGTGCAGCGCCTGATCATGCCGCCGCCGGCGGGCACGGCGAAGAACTGGGCCGCCTACCGCAGCCGCTTCGTGGAGCCGGTGCGCATCCGCGCCGGCCTGGCTTTCTGGCAGGAGCACGAGCGCTGGCTGCAGCTCGCCGAGGAGCGCTGGGGCGTGCCCGCCTCCATCGTCGTCGGCATCATCGGCGTGGAGACGATCTACGGCCGCCACACCGGCAGCTTCCGCGTACTCGACGCGCTGGCCACGCTGTCGTTCGACTTCCCCACCGGCCGCCGCGACCGCACGCCCTTCTTCCGCAGCGAGCTGGAGGCCTTTCTGCAGTACTGCCAGCGCGAGTCGCTGGACCCGACCGAGCCGCTGGGCAGCTACGCGGGCGCGATGGGGCTGCCGCAGTTCATGCCCTCGAGCATCCTTCGCTACGGCATCGACTTCGACGAGGACGGCCACGTCGACCTGCACCGCAACCCGGCCGACGTGATCGGCAGCGTCGCGCATTACCTGGCGCAGTTCGGCTGGGAGCGCGACACACCCACGCATTTCGGCGTTGCCGCGCCGGTGGAGGTGCGCGACCGCGCGCTGCTGCTGGTGCCCGACATCGTGCCGAGCTTCGCGGCAGACGAGTTCGCCGAGCGCGGGGCGCTGCTCGACGAGGCGGGCCGCACGTGGACCGGCAAGCTGGCGCTGATCGAGCTGGCCAACGGCGACGCCGCACCCAGTTATGTCGCCGGCACAGGGAACTTCTACGCCATCACGCGGTACAACTGGTCGAGCTACTACGCGATGGCCGTGATCGAGCTCGGCGAGGCCATCCGGCGCCAACGACGCTGACGCTGTGGAAGACCGCGCCCGATGCACCATGAACTCACGCTGATCAACACCATCGCGGCCGCCCTCGGGCTGGCGCTGGTGCTCGGCTTCATCGCCGCCCGGCTGAAGCTGCCGGCCCTGGTGGGCTACCTCGCAGCGGGCATCGTGATCGGCCCCTTCACCCCCGGCTTCGTCGCCGACAGCTCGCTGGCCGCACAGCTGGCCGAGATCGGCGTGATGCTGCTGATGTTCGGCGTCGGGCTGCACTTCTCGCTCGACGACCTCATGGCCGTCAGGCGCGTGGCGGTGCCCGGCGCCGTGGTGCAGATGGTGGCGGCCACGGCCATGGGCGGCGCGATGGCGCACTTCTGGGGCTGGGACCTCGGCGCCGCGCTGGTGTTCGGCATCTCGCTGTCGGTGGCCAGCACGGTGGTGCTGCTCAAGGCCCTGGAGGCCAAGGGCGTGCTCGACAGCGTCAACGGGCGCATCGCGGTGGGCTGGCTGGTCGTCGAGGATCTGGCCATGGTGCTGGTGCTGGTGCTGCTGCCGGCGCTTGCTCCGATGCTGCGCGCCGGTGACGGCGGCAGCGCCGTCGATGGCGAGCTGTGGAGCACGCTGGCGCGCACGCTGCTCGCGGTGGCGGCCTTCGTGGCGCTGATGCTGGTGGTCGGCCGGCGAGTCTTCCCCTGGCTGCTCTGGCAGGTGACCAAGACCGGCTCGCGCGAGCTGTTCACGCTGTGCGTGGTGGCCGCCGCGGTGACCATCGCCTTCGGCTCGGCCAAGCTGTTCGGCGTGTCGTTCGCCCTCGGCGCCTTCTTCGCCGGCATGGTGCTGCGCGAGTCGGAGTTCAGCCACCGCGCCGCTGAGGAGTCGTTGCCGCTGCGCGACGCCTTCGCGGTGCTGTTCTTCGTCTCGGTGGGCATGCTGTTCGACCCGCGCGTGATCGTCGAGCGCCCCCTGCAGGTGTTCGGCGTGGTGGCGGTCATCGTCGTGGGCAAGTCGATCGCGGCGCTCGCGCTGGTGCTGCTGCTGCGCTACCCGCTGAACACCGCGCTGACGGTCTCGGCCAGCCTGGCGCAGATCGGCGAGTTCTCGTTCATCCTCGCCGCGCTCGGCGTCTCGCTGCAGCTGCTGCCGCCGGAGGGCCAGAGCCTGATCGTCGCCGGCGCGCTGATCTCGATCGCGCTGAACCCGCTGACCTTCTCCTTCGTCGAGCCGCTCGAGCGATGGATCCTGGCGCGCTCCGAGCTCGCGCGCCGCCACGCTCAGCGCGACGACCCGCTGGCCGAACTGCCGGCCAGCACCGAAGAGCGATACCTCGCCCGCCAGGTGGTGCTGGTGGGCCATGGCCGAGTCGGCCAGCGCATCTCGCGCGCGCTGCGCGAGTCCGGGCTGGCCTGCGTGGTGGTCGACGAGAACCGCGAGCGCGTCGAGGAAGTGCGCGCCCAGGGCCTGCCGGCGGTGATCGGCGATGCCGCCGACCCGGCGGTGCTGATCCAGGCCCACATCGCCGATGCGGCGCTGCTGGTGATCGCCGTGCCCGACGCGCTGGGCGTGCGCCGCATGATCGAGACCGCGCGCACGCTCAACCCGCAGGTGCAGGTGGCGGTTCGCTCGCACCACGAGGACGAGGCTCGCTGGCTGGCCAGCGAAGGCGGCGCGCGCGTGTTCGTCGGCGAGGAGGAACTCGCCCAGGCCATGCTGCGTCACACACTCGCTACCATGCAGTCCGTACCGACAACAACAAGATCCCGGGGAGGCTGACCCGCCATCGCGAGGAAGGCCATGAAGACGAGAAGCGTCGTGATCCATACCGGCGAGCGTTTCGAGGTGCCCCAGGGCATCCAGCGCATCGACCACCGATCCACCCACGGCTGGCAGCTGCGCTACGGCGGCACCCGGCTCTACTCCGACGGCAGCAGCGGCGCGCAGGCCGCGCTCGAGGCTGCAAGAAAGGAACTGGCGCGGCGCATCGCCACCTTGCCGGCCCCGGCGCGGCTGCAGCGCCAGCCCAGCGGCAACAAGCGCAGCGACCTGCCGGTGGGCATCTCCGGGCCGGTGGTGCGCCGCCGGCCGGGCTCGCACACCATGGATTCGAGCCTGTCGGTCTCGTTGCCGCGCTTCGGCGAGCCGCCGCTGCGGCGCAGCGTGTTCATCGGAACGCAGAACACCTACACGCCCGAGCGCTACCTGGCGGCGCTGGCCAAGGCCATCGCGCTGCGCGAACAGGCGGAATCGGCCTACCAGCGCGCGGCGACCAAGGCCAAGCGTGCCGAGGCGCGGGGCATGCTGGACACGTCGACCACGCCGCGCCGGCGCGCGAAGCGTTAGGCTGTGCGCAGGCGCGCGCCGCGCGCCCCTGCGTGGAGACCTCGATGAAGCAACCCGTCCGCATTGCCGCGGCGCTGGCCGTGCTCGCTGCCGTGGCCGCACTGTTCGCGGCACCCCTGGCACGCTCTCAGGCGCCGATCATCACCCCGAGCTTCCTGCCCATCGGCACCTCCAGCGCCGGCGCGAGCAGCATGGTGTGGTTTCACGATCCCTCGAGCGCGCGCGTGATGGCGTGCCAGTCGACACCCTCGACGAGCGGCCCGGCCGTGCAGTGCACGGTCGCGAAGATGCCCTGAGCGAGCCTCAGCCGCGCGCCGTGCGGGCGCGCTGAACCTGCGTCCACAGCGCCTGGCACTGGTGCTCGACAGGACTGCCGGCCGCCGAGGCAGCCTGGGCCGCCTCGGCCCGGGCCGTGCGCTGCTCCTTGCGGTAGTCGGCGCCGCGCCGGATCTCGGCCAGACGGGCCCGCGCGGCAGCGTCGGCCTTCACCCGGTAGGCAGCGAGATAGGCCTCGTCGCGCGCACCCTTCATGTGGGCGTAGCGGGCCTCGCAGCGTGCATAGCCGAGGTCGAAGCGGGCCAGGCCGCGCGCATCGAAGCCGCCGGCTGCGGCGGCCAGGGGCCACGCCAGGGCGAGCAGGACGACGAAGCCTTTCATGGCGCCGAAGCGGCAGCGGCCGGAGCCGCCGGGGCCGCGCATCCACGGGCCTGACCCACGCCCTTCAGGTACGAGCGCCGCACCGAGCCGGCCGCGATCGCCGCAGCCACCTCGCGCGAGTAGCGCTCGGCCCCGCTGAGCTTGCGCACCCAGCCGCGGAACGGGATCACGCCTTCCGCCGCGCCGCGCAGCGCACCGACGGCGGCGTCGCCGGCCGCCGTGCCGCCGCGTTCGAGCAGGCTGGGCCGCGACGCCGAGGGCGGCACGTCCAGGTCGGCGCCGAGCACCGCCTCCAGCTGCGTCACTTCGGCGGCGATGGCCTCGCAGCCAGCCCCGGCCGGCGCCTTGTAGGGCGCCTTCAGCGCCTCGGCGAGCACCGGCGGAATCTCCGCCTTGACGAGGTTGAGGTCGGACAGCGGTGTCGTCGCGGCATCGGTGACGCCCTTGCCGCCACCCGAGGAAGCACAGGCGCCCAGCGCCAGACAAAGCGAGCCGACGATCCATCTCATGGCGGCGCAGGATAGCAGGCGGTTTGCACCCCCCCGGAAACAGGTGGTCACGGCTGTACCAGGCCAGATGCGGACCGGCTCCCGGGCGCTTAAGCTTGCCAAAGCCATCCTGTGAAAAATCCAGCCATGCCCGTGCGCCCCGACCCCCGCCAGCCGCCGGCCACCGCGCCGCGCGACCAGCCGGCATGGGCCCACGCCTCGGGCTGGGCGCAGCTGTCGGGTTCGCGGCAGACGGTGTCGTGCGTGCTGCCCTGCCGTGACAAGGCCCGCACCCTGTCGATGCTGCTGCCCGTCCTCAGCGACACGCTCACCGAGTGCGGCTATCCGTGGGAAGTGATCGTGGTCGACTGCGGCAGCGGCGACGGCACCGACACGCTGATGAGCGCCTGGGGCGAACTGCCCGGCTTCCGGTACGTGCCACTGGACGGCTCGGCGCGGCTGGAGTCCGCGTTCGAAGCCGGCATCCTGGCCGCGCGGGGCGACGCCGTGATCCTGCTCGACCCGGCGCTGCCTCACTCGCCCGAGCTGATCCCGCAGATGCTGATGCAGTGGGAGGCCGACGCCCGCCTCGTGTACGCCCGCAGCGACGGTCAAGGCGGCAGCGCGCTGCGCATCTGGGACGAGGCGCGCACCGCGCGCGAGACGGCGCAGCCCGACATGCACCTGCCGCCGGAGTGCATGTCGCTGAGCCTGCTCGACCGCCGGCTCGTCGACTGGCTGGCCCGGGCGGGCTGATCTCGCCCGCGCCGCGGGGCCCGTGGACAATCGGGCCGCCGCAGCCATGTCCCCGTCCCGCCTTCCCACCCGCGTGCTCGCCGTCATCCCGCCGATGACTCAGCTGAACACGCCCTACCCGTCGACCGCCTACCTCGCCGGCTTCCTGCGCTCGCGCGGTATCGCCGCGGTGCAGGAAGACCTCGCGCTGGCGCTGGTGCTGGCGCTGCTCAGCGTCGAGGGTCTGCGCGCGGTGCGCGGCGAGGTCGAGGTTCTGCCGCCGACGCGGCGCAGCAGCGGCGTGCAGGCCTTCCTCGACGCCTTCGATCGCTACGAGTCGACCATCGACCGCGTGATCGCCTTCCTGCAGGGCCGCGACGCCACGCTGATGCACCGCATCTGCAGCCGGGGCTTCCTGCCCGAAGGCGCGCGCTTCGCCTCGCTCGACGCCTACGTGGCCGACGAGGACGGCGGCGACCCGATGGCCTGGGCCTTCGGCGCGCTGGGCACGCACGACCGCGCGCGGCACCTGGCCACGCTGTACCTCAACGACATCGCCGACGTGCTGCGCGAGGCCATCGACCCGCGCTTCGAGTTCGTGCGCTACGCCGAGCAGCTGGCCACCAGCCAGCCGAGCTTCGACCCGCTGGCCGACGCGCTGGCGGCGCCGCCGCACCTGATCGACCGCACGCTGCAGCGCCTGGCGCTCGACGCGGTCGAGCGGCACCGGCCCTCGCTCGTGCTGCTGTCGGTGCCCTTCCCCGGCGCGGTGTACGGCGCGCTTCGCATCGCGCAGGCGATCAAGGCGCACGATCCGGCCATCACCGTCGCGCTCGGCGGCGGCTTCGTCAACACCGAACTGCGCGAGCTGGCCGAGCCGCGCCTGTTCGACTTCGTCGACGTGGTCACGCTCGACGCCGGCGAACGGCCGCTGCTGGCGCTGATCGAGCACCTCGAAGGGCGGCGGTCGAAGGAGCGACTGGTGCGCTGCTTCGTGCGCGAACGCGGCGACGGGGGCGACGTGGTGCGGTTCATCCACTTCCCCGAGCCCGACATCCCCTTCGACGAGACCGGCACGCCCACCTGGAACGGACTGCCGCTGGCGCGCTACCTGTCGCTGCTGGACATGCTCAACCCGATGCACCGGCTGTGGAGCGACGGGCGCTGGAACAAGCTCACCGTCGCCCATGGCTGCTACTGGAAGAAGTGCAGCTTCTGCGACGTCAGCCTCGACTACATCTCGCGCTACGAGGCCGCCAACGCGCAGACGTTGGTCGATCGCATCGAGGCCATCGTCGCCGAGACCGGGCAGACCGGCTTCCACTTCGTCGACGAGGCCGCGCCGCCGAAGGCGCTGCGCGCGCTGGCGCAGGAGCTGAAGCGGCGGCGCCTGTCGATCTCGTGGTGGGGCAACATCCGCTTCGAGAAGAGCTTCACCCCGCAGCTCGCCGAAGAACTGGCCGACAGCGGCTGCATCGCCGTGACCGGCGGCCTGGAGGTGGCCTCCGACCGTCTGCTCGCGCTGATGAAGAAGGGCGTCTCGGTCGAGCAGGTGGCGCGCGTGACGCGTGGCTTCGCCGAGGCCGGCATCCTGGTGCACGCCTACCTGATGTACGGCTTCCCGACGCAGACGGTACAGGACACCGTCGATGCACTCGAATACGTGCGCCAGCTGTTCGCCGCCGGCTGCATCCACAGCGGCTTCTTCCACCGCTTCGCCTGCACGGTGCACTCACCGGTGGGCAAGGACCCGGCCGCCTACGGCGTCACGCTGCAGCCGCTGCCCGAAGGCCGCTTCGCGAAGAACGACGTCGGCTTCATCGACCCGACCGGCGTCGACCACGACGTGCTCGGCGTCGCGGTGAAGAAGGCGATCTACAACTACATGCACGGCATCGCGCTCGAGCAGGACGTGCGTCGCTGGTTCGACGTGCCGGTGCCGAAGACGCGCGTGCCGCGCCACTTCGTCGAGCGCGCGCTGGATCGACGCTGAGCCTCAGCGCCGCAGGTGGCGGATCATCGTCAGCGCGAAGGCGACGATGGCCAGCGCCTGCAGCGCGCCGGCACCGGCGCGCACGCCGGTGCTGCCGCTGGCATCGCCCAGCGCGCGCAGTGCCACGCCCAGGGTCATCATCGCCACCGGCACGAAGGCGAACGGCCCCGGCGCCGACACCGGCCGGCGCAGCAGCGCCGGCAGCACGATGGGCGCATGGCCGAAGACCATCGAGAACACGAAGCCCAGCAGCAGCATGTGCAGTGGCCCGGGTGAATCGAGCGGCATGCCGCGCAGCGCGTTGAGCGCGCCCCAGGCGCCGGCCAGCAGCATCCAGGTGTAGCCCAGGCGCAGCGAGCGCGCGGTGTGCAGCGACCAGGCCAGGCGCAGCATGCCCGGTCGGCAGGCGAGGTCGTAGCGCAGCAGCCAGGCGGCCAGCAGCGACATCGAGGCCCACCAGAAGCCGCCGGCGATCGGGTGTTCACGCCACGGCACGGCCAGCACCAGCAGCGCCAGTGCCTGCACGCCGAGCACGACGAGATAGCCCTGGCGCGCGCGGCCCGACAACGGCACGAAGCGGGCGAGTTCGCGGCGCTCGCCGGCGATGGTCAGCACCAGGAACGAGGCCCACCAGGCCACCACCGCCGAGAACGGCCGGTCGAGCAGCCACCACAGCGTGCCGCCGGCCCAGGCCAGCGCGCCAGCCCCTTCGACGGCCGTGTACAGCGCCGGGGTGCGACGCAGCATCTCGGCATAGACCACCACCAGCGCCAGGGCCGCGGCCAGCCAGAAGCCGCCGGCCAGCGCCGGCTGCAGGGCCAGCGCACTGACCGTGCCGCACGCGGCCAGAGCCGGTGCGGCGAAGGCGACCGGCTTCTTCAGCGCCGCCGCCCGCTCCAGCGAGATGCCGAAGCCGAAGAAGCCGCACACCATCAGCGCGCTGTGCAGCGCCACCGGCGACACGAGGCGCTCGGGCAGCAGCGGCCAGCCGATGCGCACCAATCCGCCGGCCATGCCCGACAGCAACGCCAGTGCCGCCGCGGCGGCGATCGCGATCACCAGCGCCGAAGCGCGCGGGAAGCCGCGCGACGGCATTCCCACCCCCGCCTGCTTGATCATGCTTCGTCGTTCCAGCCGAGGCGCTCGCGCGCGCTGTCGCTCAGGCGCGAGGGATCCCACTCCACGCCCTCGGCCTCGCTGACCGAGATCTCGCGGCCGGGGAAGGCCTCCTGCAGCGCCTGCCAGGCGTCGTCGGCGATCGCATCGCCCATCGGGCAGGTCGGGCTGGTGAGCACCAGCGTGAGGTCGATCGCCGACGGCGTGATGTGCAGGCGCTCGACGAGGCCGAGGTCGACGATGCTCTCGCCGATCTCGGGGTCGCTCACCTGGGCCAGCGCGTCGAGTGCGCGGCGGCGGTCGGCATCGAACGTGTCGTTCGTGTCCATGGCGCGATGGTGGACCGATGCCGTGGCGCTGCATTGATCCCCATCAACCGCACCGTCTCAAAAGATGTACGGATGATATTGCTTATATGAACCCGGCTCCGTACCATCGATTCCACCTCACCACCTTGGCCCCGAAAGAGCCGAACCCGATGTCCGCCAACACCACCACCATCGACGTGCGCAGCATCGTGCCGCGCGAGCGCCACCCGCTGATCTTCTCGACGCTGGGCGGCCTCGAGTGGGCCTGCCTCGAATCCTGGCCCGACACTCGGCACGTGCAGATCACGCGCCGCGAGGCCGGCGCCTGCTGCGGCGGCCGCTGAGCCTGAACCACCGAGACCGCCATGGCCACCGTCCTGCTGAACATCGAGGAGCCGAAGCCCGGGCCCGTGCAGGGCGTCGCGCTGTGGCAGCTCGGCTTCCGCCCCTTCTACCTGCTGGCCAGCGCCTTCGCGGCGCTGTCGGTGCTGCTGTGGGTGCTGCAGTTCGGCGGCTGGCTGGGCCGGCCCTACCTCGCCGGGCCGCTGTGGCACGCCCACGAGATGCTGTTCGGCTACGGCCTGGCGGTGGTGGTGGGCTTCCTCTTCACCGCCGGGCGCAACTGGACCGGGCAGCCCACGCCCACCGGCGTGCCGCTGGCGCTGCTGGCGGGGCTTTGGCTGGCCGGCCGCGTGCTGGTGCTCACGCCCTTCGGCTGGGCGGCGGCAGTCGTCAACGCCGCGTTCCCGGTCGCCTGCGCCGTCGGGCTGGCGGTGCCTCTGTGGAGGTCGCGCAACCGGCGCAACTACTTCTTCGTGGCGGTGCTCGCCGGCTTCGGCGTCGCCCAGTTCGCGCTGCACCTCGCGCAGCTCGGCGTGATCGGCCTGCCCGGCTGGGTGGGTGTGCAGGTCGCGCTGGACCTGATGCTGTTCGTGATGGCGGTGATGGGCGGCCGCGTCATCCCGATGTTCACCAACAACGGCGTGCCCGGCGTGCAGGCACGGCGCGACGAGACGCTGGAGCGCTTCGCGCTCGGCGCGGTGCTGGCGCTGCTGCTGGCCGACCTGGTCGGGCTGCGGGGCGCCGCCATGGCAGCACTGCTCGCGCTGGCGGCCGGGCTGCACGCGGCGCGCCTGGCCTTGTGGCAGCCCTGGCGCGTGCTGCGCACGCCGCTGGTGTGGGTGCTGCATGCGGCCTATGCCTTCATCGTGCTGCACCTGGTGCTGCGCGGGCTGGCCGCGGCCGGGCTGATCGCCGCCTCGGTGGCCACCCATGCGCTGACTGCCGGCGCGATCGGCACGATGACCATCGGCATGATGACGCGCACCGCCCGCGGCCACACTGCGCGGCCGCTGCGTGCCGATGCCTTCGACGTGGCCGCCTATGCCTGCGTGGTGCTCGCCGCGCTGGTGCGCGTGGGCGTGCCGCTGGCGATGCCGGCCTGGACGGTGAGCGCCTCGCTGATCGCCGGCTGGCTGTGGGCCTGCGGCTTCGCGCTGTACGCGATCCGCTACGCACCCTTCCTCTGGCGCCCTCGCGTGGACGGCAAGCCCGGCTGACAATCCCGGCATGGACTACGCCGCCCTCAAGTTGATCCACCAGGGCGCGGTCGCGATCTCCATCACCGGCTTCTTCGCCCGCGGCGCCGGCGCGCTGGCCGGTGCGGGCTGGGCGCGCGGCCGCGCTGCGCGAACGCTGCCGCACGTCGTCGACACCGTGCTGCTGGCCACGGCGGTCGCTCTGGCGTGGATGCTGCGGCTGAATCCGCTCGACACCCCCTGGCTGGCCGCGAAGATCGTCGGCCTGCTGGCCTACATCGGTCTGGGGATGGTGGCGTTGAAGCCGGGCCGGCCCGTGGCCGTGCGTGGCGCGGCCTGGATCGCCGCGCTGCTGTGCTTCGCGCAGATCGCCGCAACGGCGATCACAAAGAATCCGCTCGGCCTGCTCGCCCTGGGCTGAGCTTCAGCGGGCGCGCCGCATGCCGCGGCGCATCTGCGCCAGCGGGCGCTTGCCGCCGAGCTGGCGTTCGATGCCGTCGTTGAGCGCGCTGCGCAGCGCCAGCACCTCCTCGACATGGCCGTAGACGCCCGCGAAGCGCAGGTCCAGCCACAGCCACAGCGTGCAGGCGCGCAGCGCCATCTCCATGCGGTCGAGCCGGCTGTGGCCGTCGACCTCGTCGAGGAACCACGGCCGCCCGGCCTGGCCTGTGATGGCATGCGCATTGGCCCAGCCGAGGAACTCCTGCAGCTGCGTGTCGGTGCGCGTGTCCACCGGCGCCTGCGCGTAGCGGAAGCGCGCCTGCAGCGGCAGGCGCATCGCGCTGGCGTCGAGCTGCTCGGCCAGCAGCAGCATCTGGTCGAGCTCGGCCACCTGGAAGTGCGTGTCGTCCAGGCGCAGCCGGTCGACGAACACACCCAGCACCTCGCGCAGCGAGTGGCTCGACATGCGGGACGCAATGGTCTGCACGTGCCACGGATTCGGCGCCACCGGCGCCTTGAAGCCGGGCGGCTCCACCGCCAGCTTCGCCATCAGCGCCCGCAGCTCGCGCGCCGCCTCGGGCTCGGCGGTGTCGAGCACGCCGGCGAAGCCCTCCTCGTGCATGCCGAAGCGGCCGGCGCGGCCGGCGATCTGGTGCACCTCCGACGCTTCCAGCGGGCGGTCCGCCTCGCCGTCGAACTTCTCCAGCGTGCTGAACAGCACGCGGCGGATCGGCAGGTTCAGCCCCATGCCGATCGCGTCGGTGGCGACCAGGATGTCCGACTCGCCGCCGGCGAAGCGCTCGGCCTCGCGGCGCCGCACTTCCGGCGGCAGCGCGCCGTAGATGACCGACACCGCGTGGCCGGCGGCGGCGATCTGGTCGCGCAGCATCAGCACGTCGCGCCGGCTGAAGGCCACCACCGCGTCGCCGCGCTCCAGCGCCGCCAGCGGCACCGGCCTCGAGAGCAACTGCACCTGCTGCTTGCGCTCGAAGCGGCGCACCGTGCAGCGCTCGCCGCACACCGCGAGCAGCCGCTCGATCGCCGCCACGGCATGGTCGGAGCAGATCACGATCAGCTCGCGCGCCGGCACGCCGACGATGGCCTGCGTCCAGGCCCAGCCGCGCGAGACGTCGAACAGCATCTGCGCCTCGTCGATCACCGCGACGTCGAGCACGCGCGTGGTGTTGACCATCTCGATGGTGCTGGAGACCACGCGCGCGTCGTCGGCCGGCACGTTCTCCTCGCCGGTCAGCAGCGAGCAGGGCACGCCGCGCGCCACCAGCCGGTCGCGGCCCTCGAGCGCGAGCAGCCGCAGCGGCGCGAGGTAGGCGCCGTCCAGCGCTTGCGCGAGGCGCTCGAAGGCGGCATGGGTCTTGCCGCTGTTGGGCGGGCCGACGTACAACGTGATGGCACGCCCGAGCGAGCGCGCCGCTTCGAAGCCGTCGGGATAACGCTGGAAGGCGAGGTCGTGGGTCAGGCCCTCGAGCGCGACCAGCTCGGTGACCAGGCGCTCCCAGCGGTCCTGCGCGGCGGTGAGCGCGGCCTTCAGTTCGGCGGGCATGCGCGGCTGCGCGCACTCGGCGGCCAGGCGCGGCAGCAGCGAGTCGAGCCGGCGCGGCTGGTAGGCGTGGCTGCGCGCGATCAGGCGTTCGAGGTGGTCGCGGATCTCGGCGGCGTGCGGATACGGCGCCGGCGTGCCGAAGGCGGCGCGCAGCGCGTCGAGGTCGCCGCTGCGGTGGAAGGCCCAGGCCGCCTCCGCGGCCATCGGCACCCGATGCGCCACCGCCACGCGCCAGGGCCGCGCCTCGGGCACCGGCACCTCGATCGGCTGCGACACCTGACGCACGAAGCCGCCGCCCTGCCGCTGCACGCCCTGCGCGATCAGCGCGGCGCGGCGCTCCAGCATCTGCGGCAGCGCGCCGCTGCCGGCGCCGCCGGTGGCGTCGAGATGCGCCAGCGCCGCGGCCACGTCGGCCGGCGCGATCCAGCGGCTCGGCCGCGCGCCGCCGGCCGCCTTCTGCAGCTGCACGAAGCCAGCGCTCTGCAGCGCGGCCTCGCCTTCGGCGGGGGTACCGTCGTGGAACTCGGCTGGGGTGATGGCCTGCGGCAGCAGGTAGGCGGCGCGGCGCAGGCGATCGAGCTGCGGGCGCGGAATGTCGTTCGCGGGGCGGTGCACCCGCGGACTCTAACCGCCGCGCCCGCACCGGCGCTGACTCAGCTCAGCCAGGCCTGGCGGTGCTCGCGCACGTAGTCGGCGATGCGGCGCGGCGCGCGGCCGGTGATGACCTGCACCGCATCCGTGGTGCGCTCGGCGTAGCCGGCCTTGAAGAAGCCGAGGATGAGCACCAGGAACTCCGCGTAGTCGCGCGGCAGCCCGGCGCCGATCAGGCCTTCGAGCATGGCCTCGGGCGTGATGTCCTGGAAGCGGATGTCGCGGCCGGTCTCGCGCGCGATCAGCGCGGCCACCTCGTCGTGGTCGAGCGCCTCGGCGCCGGTGAGGTCGAAGTCGCGGCCGGCGAGGTCGTCGCGGGACAGCAGCGAGGCGGCCACCGCCGCGATGTCGCGCGCGTCGATGAAGCTGCCCTTCGCACGCCCCACCGGCAGCAGGATGCAGCCCTGCGCGAGGATGCCGTGCAGCCAGAAGGTGTGGAAGTTCTGCATGAACCAGTTCGGGCGGATCACGTTCCACGGCAGGCCCGAGCGCTCGAGCTGCAGCTCGGCGCGGCGCAGCGGTGCGTGGTCGTCGGCATTGGCGCCCATCGCGCTCATCAGCACCACGCGGCGCAGGCCGCGCTCGCGCGCGGCGTCGATCACCGGCCCGAGCAGCTCGTGCTGGTTGGTGTGGCCCGGCGGGGCGAGCAGGAAGGCGCGGTCGACGCCGTCCAGCGCGGCGGCGATGCCTCTGCCGCTCACCAGGTCGACCTGCACCTGGTCGCCGTGCGTGGGGGCCTGGCTGGTGGCGCGCCGCACGGTCTGGCCCTGGGCGGCGAGCAGGCGGGAGAGTTCGGAGCCGACGGTACCGCTGGCGCCGATGACGAGGGTGGTGGACATGGAGGCTTCCTTCGAGATGCAGTGGAGAGGTCGCCATCATTTCCCCACCAGACCGAACCTTGAATGGACATGCGTTCGCTTTTCATGTCCAATCGTCCGGAAGCATGGACCTACTCACCGATCTTCTGCACCAGACCGGGCTGCGCCGCCGCCTGCTCGACCTGCGTCGCCTGTCCGCGGGCAGCGCACTGCGCTTCCCCTGCGAACGCAGCATCGGGCTGCACGTGGTGACGCATGGCCAGGCCTGGGTGCATGCCGATTCGCTGGACGAACCGCTGGCGCTGCAGGCCGGCGACATCGCGGTGATGGCGCGTGGCTGCCACCATGTGCTGTCGACGCTGCCCACGCTGCCGGCCGGCGGCGAGCTCCCGTCGGCCACGGTGTGGACGGCACCGCCCGCCGGCAACGACGAGGCGGCCGACGCCAGCGCGGTGATCAGCGGCGCCTACCAGCTGTGGAACGAGCCGCTGCACCCCTTCTTCCGCGAGATGCCCGCGTGGTTCGTGCTGCGCGGCGACAGCCTGCCGCGCCTCGGCCCGCTGGCGCTGACGGTGGCGCTGCTCGACGAGGAGGTGAACCAGCGCCGCCTCGGCGCCGACACCATCGTGCACGGGCTGCTCGACGTGATCTTCACCTACGTGCTGCGCGAGATCGTCGCACGGCAGGGCGGTGGGCAGGCCGGCTGGAGCCATGCCGTGGCCGACCCGCAGGTGCGCACGGTGGTGGCGCTGATGCACGAGGACTGCGCCCACCCCTGGACGCTGGAGGAACTCGCCGCGCGCGCCGGCCTGTCGCGCACCGTGCTGGCCGAACGCTTCCGCACGGCGATGGGCGAGACGCCGCTGGCCTACCTGCGCACCGTGCGCATGCAGAAGGCGATGCGCATCCTGGCCGGGACCACGCGCACGCTCGAGCAGGTGGCGCAGGCGGTGGGCTACCAGGATGCCTTCGGGTTCAGCAAGGTGTTCAAGCGCAGCGTCGGCCTGTCGCCGCGCGAGTTCCGCCTGCGCGACGCGCAGGAGCAGGCCATGCCGTGGCGCTTCGGCGAGGCGGGCTGAGTCAGCCCGGGCGAGCGGCCAGC
>Ga0073934_10006562_pt1 | contig 16839 bp, 11 predicted proteins | sample LarsenN4metaG_FD_76834 | JGI IMG/M metagenome (GOLD analysis project Ga0073934, IMG submission 76834) | Hot spring sediment bacterial and archeal communities from British Columbia, Canada, to study Microbial Dark Matter (Phase II) - Larsen... ... | reverse complement strand
TGACCCGGCTGGGCATCGCCCTGGAAAACGACCTGCCCCACCGCCGAGTGCGCGTTCAGGGCAGCCGCGGCCGGATTCCGGCCCGGCAGGCCGACCTGTATCTGGAGAACAGCGGGACCAGCATTCGTTTTCTGGCGGCCCTCTGCACCCTCGGCCAGGGCCGGTATCGCCTGGACGGCAACGAGCGGATGCGGCAACGCCCGATCGGCGACCTGCTCACGGCGCTCAATCAGCTCGGGGCCCACGCCGTCTGCGAGCAGCCCACGGGCTGCCCCCCGGTGGTGATTCAGGCGGCCGGTTTGCCCGGAGGCACGACCTGCGTCGAAACCAGCCTGTCCAGCCAGTTCCTGAGCGCGTTGCTGATGGCGGCCCCCGGAGCGCAACAACCGGTGGAAATCTGCCTCAGCGGGCCGCCGGTGTCAGAACCCTACATCGACATGACGCTGGGGGTGATGGCCCGCTTTGGCGTGACCGTCGACACCAGCCGGCCGCAGGTGTTCCGCATTGAACCGCAGCGCTATCGCGGCGGCCCCTACGAAATCGAGCCGGATGCCTCGGCCGCCAGCTACTTCGCGGCGGCTGCGGCCATTACGGGCGGCGAGGTCACCATCGAGGGACTATCGCACTACGCGCTGCAGGGGGATGTCCGGTTTATCGAAGTCCTCGAACAGATGGGCTGCCATGTCGACTGGCAATCCCACCAGGTCACCATCCACGGCGGCCCCCTGCACGGTGTGGATGTGGACATGAACGCAATCAGCGATACGGCACAGACGCTCGCCGCCGTCGCCGTCTTCGCCGACGGACCGACGCACATCCGCAACGTGGCCCACATGCGGGTCAAGGAAACCGACCGGATCGCCGCCGTCGTGACGGAGTTGAGACGTCTGGGCATCGCCGCGGACGAACATCCTGACGGGCTGACGATTCACCCCGGACCGGTGCAGCCCGCGGACATCGCCACGTATGACGATCACCGCATGGCGATGAGTTTTGCCCTCATCGGCCTGCGGGCCAGAGGCGTCCGCATCCAGAATCCCGACTGTACGTCGAAGACCTACCCGGCGTTTTTCGAAGATCTCGAACGCTTGTGCCGCCCTGCGCGGTCGGCATCCTGAACCCCCATGCCCGCGCTGGCGCCCCGCACAGCCCGAGAACTGGTCTTCCGCGTGCTCGTGGAGCATCGCGCGAGCGGCGAATGGGTGCAGGATCGACTGGCGCAGGCCCTCGCGACCGGTCCGTGGTCGCCGGCCGATCGCGGGCTCGCCACCGAACTGGCCTGCGGAGTGATTCGCCGCCAGGGGACGCTCACGGCCCTTCTGCGCCCGCTGATCAATCGACCCTGGGAACGGATCGAACCGGACCTGGTTGCGCTCTTATGGTTGGGGACCTATCAACTGGTGTATCTGGACCGCGTACCCCGGTTCGCGGCCATTCATGAGACGGTGGAGGTCTGCCGAGCGATCGGCCAGCCGCGATGGACCGGGTTCGTCAATGGCGTGCTGCGGGCCGTAGACCGACTGGTCACCGACCAATTCACCGACCAGCCGGGCGGCGACGCCGTCCCGGTCACCGCGGGGCGATATCGCCAGTTGCACGGCCGCGTGTTTCCCGCGCCTCAGGAGGACCTGACCGGTTACGTCGCGGCGGCGTTCAGCCTGCCGCTGTGGCTGGCGGAGCGCTGGAACCGGCGCTGGACTGCGACCGAGCTCCTGGAACTGGCCGCGGCCATCAACGAAACGCCAGTCCTGTATGTGCGGCCCAATTCGCGGCGGACCACGGCCGACGAGTTGTGGTCGCTGTGGCAGGCGCATGGCGTGCCCTGCGAGCGAGTCGGCGAAACCGCGCTGCGACTGGAACACACCGGCCGCGTCGAACAACTGCCCGGTTATGCCGAGGGTCTGTTCTCGCTGCAGGATCTGACAGCCATGCGGGCCGCGACGATGCTCAAGCCGCAACCTGGCGACCGGGTTTGGGACGTGTGCGCGGCCCCGGGGACGAAATCCAGCCAGCTCGCCGAGATCATGGACGATCGCGGCGAAGTGCTCGCCACGGACGCCAGTGCCGAGCGGTTATCGCTTGTCGACGAGGGGGCGCGACGGCTGGGATTGACCTGCATCGCCACCCGTCGCATCCGGCCGGACGGCGGCGATCTTCCAGAGGGGCCGTTTGACGCCGTCCTGCTCGACGCTCCCTGTTCCAACACCGGCGTGTTGCATCGCCGTCCGGAAGCCCGCTGGCGGCTGCAACCCGGGGACGTTCTCGAACTCGCCGCCACGCAGCTGCGGCTGCTGCAGGCCGTGCTCGACCGGTTATCCCCGCACGGCCGGCTGGTGTACGCCACCTGCAGCATTGAACCCGAAGAGAACGAGCAAACGGTCCGCGATGTCCTCGCCGGCCGCCCGGACGTCCAACTAACGGACGAATTCACAGCCCGTCCAGGCCCCAACGGCGACGGCGGTTATCAGGCCCTGCTGACGCGGCCGTAGTCACCAGTTGGTCGTGGCAGTCATGCCAGGAGGAAGTTTTTCGACCGACCGGCCAGGGACGATCACCGGCCAGCGTCTCTCCCTCACCGGATTGACTGCAACATCCCCAGGATCTTCCCCTCGTCGCAGTCGCCGGCCTCCAGGTACAGGTTCAGCGTGCAGCTCCCTTTCTTGCCGGGAAAGACCCCTTCAACCCAGACAATCTGCCGGCCCGGTTTGACGGGCGCTGCCGGCTGAGCGGCGACGTCCGGCGCCGCTGCGGGTGGTTCAGTGGAGGCGGCTTCGGGCTCTGTCGCAGCCGCCGGCGTTTCCGTGGCTGCGGGAGGCGTCGTCTCTGCAAGTCCGTCGCCGGCTTGCTCCATGTCCTCGTCCAGGTCGTTCCAGACGATTTCCTCTCCCTTCACGATGAAGAACTTGCACGTCTTGCCGCCGATCGTGAATTCCTGCACGTCCCTGGTGTAGCTGCGGAACCGCTCTTTGAGATTGGCTTCGCTGAATTGTTCCTCCCAGAACTCGTTCTCGTCGACATCAACCGGACCATCGGCCGCAAACGTGGTGAGGGTCAGGCTGCCCGTATTCCAGTCCGAGAAGTCGGAGTCTTCGTCCATGTCCTCCCAGCTCGGGCAATTGCCGGCGGGGCACCACTGGTAATTCACAACGTTCATCCCGAAGACCTGACTGGCCCCCTGCGGCTGAAACTCGGGTGGAATCGTGATGTCCGCGAGTTCGGCCGTGATCTGCCGGATTTTTACCGGATCGGACACGGCCACGTTGCCGAAGTTCCGCTGGAACCAGAAATACCCTGCGACACCCAGTCCGACGCAGGAGAGCATCATGGCTCCCCCCAGGACGGCGATCACGATGAGGACGGTCTTGGTTGCATCGCCGCGACGGGCCGGGGCAAGACTCGCTGTATGGTGGTGACCGCCGCGTTGCATGGCCTGTTCTCCACGGAATGAAAGGGGAGCCGCCGGGATTGTCGGTTCTCGCCACAACAAAGGCAAATGAGCCGCCCGGAACTGCTCTTGGTGACGGGGCCAGTCGCCGGCATAATTCCGCACCCGGCTGGCCGGCCGATTTTGCCGGGATTCACCAGTCGTCATTTCCGGCAGGTTGGTTGCAGGAAGCAACATCCGTCAGTTCGGTCGTTTGCGGCGGAACGTGCGGCCGGTTCGATATCACGCTTTGCCAACCAAAGCCTGCCCGGAGCCCGGTGTTCATGTCCGTCGCGACCCTCCCCGCCTGTCGATCCGACCACTTGGCCGAGCCCGGCTGGCCAACAAAGGGTGCGCGGGCTCACCTGGTCGGGGTCTGCGGATCCGGCATGAAGGGGCTCGCGCAACTGCTGTTCCAACAGGGCTGGCGGATTACGGGCTCGGACCTGTCGCCGCTGGCCGAGTCGCTGCGGTCCTTGCCTGGATTCCGCTTTTTCCAGGGACACACCGCCGCTCATCTGCCGCCTGACATCGAGATGCTGATTCACAGTGCCGCAATTGGTCCCGAAAACCCCGAACGGGTTGCCGCCCGCGAGCGCGGCGTTCCGCAGTTCAGCTACAGCCAAATGCTTGGCCGGTTGATGGCCAATCGCGACGGTGTCTGTATTGCAGGGACTCACGGCAAAAGCACAACCACGGCAATGACGGCCTCGATTCTCGAGGAGGGGGGCTGGCAGCCGTCCGCGATTTTTGGCGCCGACCTGCGTTCGAACGGCCGCAGCAGTTGGTCGGGGCGCGGGGACCTGTTCGTCACAGAGAGCTGCGAATTCCAGCGAAGTTTTCTGGACCTGACGCCGCAGCACGCGATGATTCTCAGCGTTGAGCCGGATCACTTCGATTGCTACCGCAGCCGCGACGAGCTGCAGGGGGCGTTCGCCGAGTTCGCGGCCCGGGTCGCACCGACTGGGCTGCTGCTGGTGCGTGCGGAAGATGACTCGGCCATGGCGGCCGGCCGGGAAACTCCGGCCACCGTGCTGACATTCGGATTAACGGACGAGTCAGACTGGTGCGCGGCGGACATCCGCCCCAACGGCTTCGGATCGCGGTTCCGACTGTTTCGCCGCGGGCAGTACGTCACTGAGATCCTGCTGAACGTGCCCGGCCGGCACAACGTGCTCAACGCGCTGGCGGCGGCCGCATTGTGTGCCGAGTTGGGCGTCCCCACCGCGGCCATCCGCAGCAGCCTGAGCGACTTTGCCGGGTTGAAACGTCGGTTCGACGTGCTGGGTTCGTGGCGCGGCGTCACGCTCATCGACGACTACGCCCATCACCCGACGGCGGTCGCCACGACCCTGCAGACCGCACGCGAACTGTACGGTCGCCGGCGAATCTGGGCGGCGTTCCAGCCCCATCAGGTGAGCCGGACCCGGGCCCTGATGCCGGACTTTGCCCGCAGCTTTCGGCTGGCAGACCAGGCGGTCATCGCACCGGTCTATGCAGCCCGGGAAACGGTCTCCGACGAACCGCTGCAACTGGCGGAGGAGTTGGCGGCCCAAATCAACGACTTCGGTCCCCCAGCGCTGGCGTGTTCGTCCCTTGACCAGCTTGCCGAGGTATTGGACGATGGCCTGCGACCCGGCGATGTGCTGTTGACGATGGGGGCCGGGGACATCCACCGGATCCACTATGCCTGCTCTCGACGAATTCAGCGACATTCTGCGGCGGGATGAGCCGCTGGCTCCGTACACCTGGTTGAAGGTGGGCGGGCCGGCGCAGTACTTCCTGACCCCCCGCAATCCCGACGAGTTGATCCGCGTGGTGCGCGTCTGCGCCGATCAGCAAATCCCAGTGCGGATCCTGGGGGGCGGCTCCAATCTGCTGGTGAAAGACGAGGGGGTCAGCGGAGCGGTCATCCGCCTGATCGAGCCGGGATTTTCCGAGCTTCGAATCGACGGCGCGGTCTGTCACGCGGGAGCCGGGGCGCTGCTGTCTCATGTCATTTCCGAGACCGTGCGGGCCGGTCTGGCTGGCTTTGAAACGCTGGCAGGGATCCCCGGAACGATTGGCGGGGCCCTTCACGGCAATGCCGGAGGCCGCCACGGCGACATCGGCAGCCTCGTCAAGAGCGTGTCATTCGTCAACCTCGCTGGTGAACAAATTGTCCGCCAGGGGGATGAACTGACCTTCGCTTATCGGCAGAGCAGTTTTGACGAATTCATCATTCTGGAAGCGGCGTTCCAGCTTCGGGTCGATGCCCCGGACGAGATCACCGAACGGCTCCGGAAGATCTGGATCACCAAGAAGGCTTCGCAGCCATTGGCGTCGCAGTCCGCTGGTTGTATCTTCAAAAACCCCAGAGGGTTAACCGCCGGCGAACTGATCGAACAGGCAGGCCTCAAGGGCACCCGCATCGGTGGCGCCGAGGTCAGCGACCGGCACGCCAATTTCCTGGTGACGACCGAGGGAGCCACCTCGGCCGACGTGCTGCGGCTGATGGACCTGGTGACGTCCAAGGTGGCCGGACAGTTTGGGGTCCATCTGGAGCCGGAAATCGTGATCTGGTAAGCTCCCGCCGGTTTGCGTCGGGTGGGAGAGCGCGCTCGGTCACCCGGCCGTGTTGAATCGTCGGCGGGCGACAGACTCTTCGACCGTCGGTCGCAACTTGTCTCAAGGAGGAGATGAGATGCCGGACCTCGGACTCATTTCGCTGTTTCTGGCCCTGTTAATGTCCGCCGGAAACGAGGGGGTGGTCACACTCACCAAACCGGCCGCCCCCCCCGCGGCTGGCACCAGGCACTACCTGGTGCAGGTGCGCATTCTCGAAGTCGACGAGCAGGGACGGACCACGCTCATCGCCTCCCCCTCTGTCCAAACGACCGGAGCCGCGGCGGGAGTTACGATCGACGGCGAACGTGGCCGCCGATTCGAGTTTCACTTCAGCGCGTCGGTCGATGGCGCGCCGTCCCCTTTGCCCGTGGTGATCGGCAATGACGCCGTTGCACCCAAGCCCATCGCGGTTGCGGCCTCTGCGGTGATGGAAGCCGACCCGGCGCTGGAACGGAAGGTTTCCGTCCGCGCGATCCAGCAGCCGCGCAAGGACGTCATTCGCGAGGTGGCCCGACAGGCCGGCTTGAACGTCGCGGTGGCTGCCGATTCCGCCGCCGACGCCGTCTCGCAGTTGGCCGCGCCGATCACCATCCAAATCGACAATGAGCCGCTGGATGACGTGCTGAAACAGCTCATGGAGCCGCTGAAACTCGGTTACTCCGTGCGGCATGGGCTGGTGCTGATCGGCTTCGACGCTCCAACCCCGTCGGCGGCACCACAGCGGATGAGCGCCGACGCCATTCCGACCGCTGATGGCTGGCAAGTCCGCGTGTACGACGTCGCCGGGCTGGTGAACCCAGACCCGACCACTGACCGGCCCGATTTTCAGCCGCTGCTCAAGCGTCTGCAGGCAGAAGTGTTGCCCAAGACCTGGGACAGCGCCGGCGGCGAGGCGACGGTCCGCGGGTTTGATTCGACCGTCTCGCTGGTCGTCCGCCAGACCCCCGCCGGACACGAAGCCGTCGCGGGTTTTTTGGCCAGGTTGCGGATGCAGAAGTAAACCAGATCCGAAATCCGAAGCTCGAAATCCGAATGGATTCCTCCTGATGAAACTCTATTCGATCGCTTCAGAGCGGCCGCGGAGCGCTTGTTTCCGCCGTTAAGGATTGCAGCTTCCTTCGGATTTCGACTTTCGGATTTGAACAAGGATGTTCTCCATGTCCGATCCCATGGAACTCAAGCCCCTGTGCATCGCCCTCCTGGCCGGCGGGGATTCCGACGAGCGGGAGATCAGCCTGCAGAGCGGCGTCGCCGTGCAGCGGGCGCTCACCGCGCGGGGGCACACCGTCATTCATCTGGACCCCGCCGTCGTTGATTTGCCGTCGATCGATTGGCGGCCGTTCGATGTCGCGTTCAATGCGCTGCACGGCCGCTTCGGCGAGGACGGCGGCGTCCAGCAAATCCTCGAAGCGGCGGGCGTCCCGTTCACCGGCAGTTCCGCCGCCGCGTCGCGACTCTCCTTCAGCAAGTCCGCGGCCAAGGAACGGCTGTCCCAGGCGGGCGTCCCCACACCGGAGTACGTCCTGGTCCATTACGCCGACGATCCACACCGCATCGCGAAGCTGGTCGCCGAAATCGGTTATCCCCTGGTCGTGAAACCAGACTCACAGGGGTCGAGCCTGGGGATCAGCATCGTGCGACACCCCTCCGACCTGGACGCCGCCCTGCGACTGTGCTTCCAGTACGACAGCTTCGGCCTGCTGGAGCAGTACATTACCGGAACTGAGTGGACCGTCGGCGTCATGGACGCGCTGGTGTTTCCCGCGATTCAGATTGGAACCGATCGCGAATTCTTCGATTATCACGCCAAATACCTCGATGAATCGACCGAGTATCGGTTCGACAGCGGCTGGCCGAGAGCCGCCGTCGCCGCCATCGAGGAGACCGGGGCCGACGCCTGCCGCGCCCTGGATACCAGCGGTCTGGCAAGGGTCGATTTGCGGGTGGACGCGGCCCGCAACCCGTGGGTGCTGGAGGTGAACACGGTCCCCGGATTCACCGATCACAGTCTGCTGCCCAAGGCGGCCGCCCGGATGGGAATCGATTTTGCCGATTTGTGCGAACGCGCGGTTTCTGCGTGCCTGCGTGGCGGACCTCCGCGACCGCACCATCTGCAGAACAGCTTCACTCGCCATCGCCCGGCCTGAGACCAGCGGCGCTGTCCGCCCGGCGTCAATTCGGGGCGCCGTTGCCGCCGATCTTTTCGACGGTACTGCGCCCCTGTTGCACCGTGGACTCGCATGGCACCTGTCCCGCCGCCGGCGACTGCTCCTGACGCGGCGGTCCCTGCCCCAACCTGGCGGGACCGCTGGTTCCGTCCGCATTGGCTGCTGCGGGCGGCCTTGCTGGCCATGATTCCCGTCCTCGCCCCCTGGGTGGCGCGACAACTGCCGGAACTGGATCGCCAGCCCGAGTACCAGTTGCCGTTTCGCGATGTCCGGCTGATTCCCCCGCCGCTGCCTCCGTTGCCGGCAGACTTTCTGGATCAGGTGCGGCATCGCGCGGATCTCCCCGAGGAACTGCCGCTCCTCGATCCGCAATTGCCGCAGCGCTTGGCGATGGCGTTCGCCGCTCATCCCTGGGTGGCGCAGGTTGTGGAAGTCCGCAATCAATCCCTGGCGTTGGTGACGGTGACGTTGCAATACCGCCGGGCGGTGGCGCTGGTGGAAGTTCCCGATGGACTGTATGCCGTCGATCCGCAGGGAACCCTGCTGCCGCCTCAGGATTTTTCCGCCGCCGACGCACAGGATTATCTCCTGATTCGCGGCATCAAATCCGTGCCCAACGGTCCGGCCGGCAAGCCGTGGGGCGACCCCGCCGTGGCGGCGGCGGCGGCCCTGGCGGACTTCCTCGGCCCGCGATGGAAGGAGCTGCAACTGACGGCGATCGTCGCGCCGCGGATCACGTCGGTCCAGACCAAGCCGCAGGACGTGCTGCTGGAACTCGAAACCGAAGGAGGCTCGCGGATCCAGTGGGGCCGCCCCCCGGGCAGCACCTACCCGGGGGAACTTGAGGCCACCCAGAAGGTCGGCCGGCTGGACAAGTACCTCCGCGAGTTCGGCAGCTATCACGTCCCGCAGGGACCGTATGCCATCGACATCCGACACTGGCAGGAAATCACCCGCAAGCCGCTCGGCGATCCCCGCATCCGCGTCGCGCGGCCGCGGGACGACACCCGGCCGCGCTGATCACCTCACCCGTGCGACGATTTCGTCGTACAGCGCCGGCACGGTGGCCTTGTGGTCTCCCTGCACGTAGAAGCTGCGGCCGCCGTCGGCGACGGTCCGCACCAGGATCGTCTTGAACGGCCGGAAGTAATATCTCGGGTCGTTCTTGGGCGCTTCGTGCGACAGGTCGTCCCCCAACTCCGGCAGGTCGAACACGGCCGTGGTGAAGTGGCGGATGTGCTCAGCCCGCTGGTGGGCCACGTTGCGGGCCATCGCCAGCGCCTTGAGATACACCTCCGGCCCCATCACCGCCGAACCGATGTTGAGCATCACGCCCCCCTCCAGCCGGGTGACGGTTTCGGTGAAGATCAGAAAGTCGGTGAACGTCGCCGCGCCCGTGGCGGCCCCGTCGAAGTTGGGATGTTCGTGGACGATGTCCTGACCGATCGAGACATGCACCGTGACCGGCACCTTCAATCGGTATCCCGCCGCGAGCACGCTCGTGTCGCGATACGGAAAGCGCTCCTCTTCGATCACCCGGCCGACCGCCTCGCCGAACCCCAGACCTTCGCGGGCCCCGGTGTTGACGGCGTCGTTGAGCCGGGACGTCTCCTGCCACAGGCCGAACTGCCCCTCTTTCACATAACGCGCCACGCTTTCGCAGGTCTGGCCGATCAGGGCCAATTCGAAATCATGGATGGCCCCGGCCCCGTTGAGCGCCAAGTGCTTGAGCAGCCCCCGTTCCATCAGGTCGATCAGCAGCGGCGCATTCCCCTGCCGCAACACATGGGCCCCGCAGATGAAGATCACGGCCCGGCCGTTCGCCGCGGCTTGCACGATGGCGTCGGCCAGCGTGGGCAGGGCCGGATGCGAGTACGGAATCCGCGACCCGCCCGGATCCATGCGAATGCCGTCGCGGCGAATGTCGTGCACCCGCTCGCCCAGCGGCAGAATGCGGAGCTGTGACCGGTCGAATTGCGGGAAGGGCATCGAGAGGCTCCGAGAGTGGGTAGGTGATCGTAGGTCGCTGGTAGACAGAAGAGGAAAGATCAAAGACGCCCGGTTTTTTCTGCCTGCCGACGCCCCACTACCACCCAGCCACTGCCTTATGCGGTCTGTACGAACTCTTTGTCCTTGGTCGATTGGCCCAGGCCGGTGGATTTGCCGGTCTGGTCAAAGACGATTCGATGTCGCCCGGTCAGCCGCCACGCCTCAACCGCGGGGCCGCCCAACAACAGCAGGGCCGCGACCGTCGTGACCCCCACGGGAGCCGCCACGTAGCCGCACCATTCGGGAAGTTTTGCCACCGCCGGCGGCAACCCCAGCGACCAGGTGGCGACGATCACGGTTGCGGCAAACGCCACCGTCGCCAGCACCGGGGCGATCACGATTTCATCATAGCCGAATTGCCACGGCCGCAAGGTCGATATCCGGCCCCAGAAACTGATCGGGGGTTTGTGATTGCGCGTGTAAACCGCCAGCCGGCGAATCAGTCCCGCCACGAATCCGAACAGGCTGAATTGCAGCATCACCAGCATCACAGGTTTCGGCACCTGCCAGAAGACGGCCGCAAACCACCACCCCAACAGCAGACTCAGACCGATGCCGTCGATCGGCTCGATCCAGACTCTGGGCGGTCTGGGGGCCAGCACATCGAACGGCCAGCCGGTGCGCTGTTGTTTCCACTCCTCGAACTTTTGGTTCCAGTCGAAGCCGTCGAGATACCACGGGATGTTCCACGGAAAACTGCCCAGCGACTGCCGGAGAGCGAACGCGCCGACAACCGTGGTCCCCGCGGCCCAGGCCAGCGCCTCCCACGGTCGCTGAATGCACGCCAGCACTCCCCCCAATCCCAGCCCCACCAGGTACGACAGGAGCTTTTGTCCCGTGGACCATGTCGAGATGGCCAGAACCAGGTTGTAGCTCGCCAGGAACGCCAGTGGGACGGCCAGCACCCGCGGTTCGTACACCCGAGCCAGGGCCATCGACGCGAGGATGACAACCAGATCCTGCGGCACGAGATGCACCGGCCCCATCGGCAGAGGCTGTCGCGAGGTCCACGGCGTGGTGGCCAACCACTGTCGATAATCCTGATCGTTGACCGGGTGGAAGGTCGCCACGCGGTACACGCCGTAACTGGCCGCACACAGCACCTGGACGACGAGCCGAAACCAGGCAAAGGCTTCTTCATCGGCGTTGCCGAAGCGCCACAGACAGATCAAATAGAAGGATTCGACGAACAAGTCGAGCAGCACTGCCGTGGCGACAATGGTGTCGCGGGGGAGGACTTGCCGCATCCACCGCAGGAACAGCCGGGTCATTGTGGCTCCTCGGCGAAATAGCGTTCCAGGTTCTCCAGCGTCTTGGGGTGCATCAGCCGGGCCATCACTTCGTCGAGACCGCCGTTGCACTGGCTGGTCCGCCGCAACCCGGCCGGGGTGTCGAAGGCGACGATCTCTCCCTGCCGGATGATGGCGATCCGGTCAGCGAGCTCTTCCAGGATTTCCGGGACGGGGGTCGTCATCACCACCGTCGCATCCTCCTTCTCCACGCGTCGCCGCAGGATGTGCTTGAGCGCCAGGATGCCCGACGGATCCAACCCGCCGGAGAATGGCTCGTCGAGCAGCAGAATGGGCGCCCGCGTCACTAGCGCCGCCGACAGGGCCATCTTTTTCTGTTGCCCCGCGGAGTAACTGCGGATGGGCCAGTCCCCCTCCCGAGCCAGTTCAAAGACCTGCAGCAGCCGGTCGATGTGGTCCATCAGCTCATCGCCGGGCACCCCGTACAATCGCCCCACGGCGGTCAGGTACTCCCGACCCGTCCGATTCTTGGGAAGCCACGGGCGATCCGGGAGAAACACGGACATGCGGCGGATGTCCAACTCCCCCTCGACGCTGGACTTGCGCTCCAGGCCACGGACCATTACCCGCCCCCGCTGCGGGCTGAGAATGCCCGCCATCACGCCGAGGAGGGTTGACTTGCCCATGCCGTTGGGACCAACGAGGGCCGCCAGCTCGCCGGTTTCGACGCGGAGATTGATCTGCTTGAGGACGGGCCGCAAGCCGTAATGCTGGGTCACGTCCTGAAGTTCGATCATCAGCTCGGCCCCAACCTGGGACGGTCCGGTGGATTTGGCATGCCGCGACGGCGTGGGCCATCCGAACGGAAACCGGCAATTCCTGCAAGTCTCCCTTTCCGGGTCAGCCCGTGATGTCGCAGCCAACAAGGCGAACGTCATCTGGCACTCCGTGGATGCTTGGCGGCGCGGGAATCTGGAGCGAATACAGTGACATTTCCGGTTTTTCCTGAAGTAACGATTCTGCCGCATCCGAAGATGCTGATGACACCCCGCGCTCCGCGCGGAGGGAGGTTTCGTGTCTTGGAAGGCGAAGCACTGGCATGACTCGGGCTTTGATCCAGCATCGTGACTCCTTCCGACGGCTGATGACGCTCCTGGTCATCACCGCGTCCCTCGCGAGTCTGCCCGGATGTTCCCGGATGTTCTGGCGATCGCAGGCCGACTTCGACACCTACAATCAACTGCTCGAGAAGACGCGGGATCCCCGTTGGGATTTGCCCCGGGTGACGGTCGAGGCCGATCCCCGCAGCCGCTTCTTTGACCCCCACAACCCGGATTGCCCGCCGCTGCCGCCCGACGATCCGGCGGCCCATGGCTACATGCACTGGGTTGATGGCATGAAGGGGTACAAGAGCTGGCACAAGCTCGGCGAGTCCATGTCGGTCGAGAATCCCCAATGGCTCGCCAACTTCGGCATGGAGCCGGTCATCAAAACCGCGTGGGAGGATCCCCCCCGAGCGGAGGACGGCGTGGTCACCGCCGACGCGCAGGCCAAACCCCTGGCGCCAACGCTGCGCAATCTGACGCTGGAGCAGGCGCTCGAACTGGCCAACATCCACAGCCGCGAGTATCAGACCCAGATTGAGAATGTTTATCTCTCCTCGCTGCTGCTGACGTTTGACCGGTTCCAGTTCAATGTCCGCTACCTGGGACTCAGCGGAGAGCCGACGTCGACGCTCAATTACCTCAACACCCCGTCGACGCGCGACGATCTCAACTTCAATAACCGATTCGGTGTCCGCCAGGTGCTGCCGACCGGCGGCCAATGGGCGCTGGAACTGGCCAACAACACGCTGTGGATGTTCTCCGGCGACAACCGGACCAGTTCCTCGTCGCTGCTGTCGTACTCTTTGACGCAGCCGCTGCTGCTCGGGGCCGGTCGGAAGATCGTGCTGGAGAATCTGACCCAGAGCGAACGCGCGGTCCTGTACGACATTCGCACGCTGGCGCGGTTCCGCAAGATTTTCTTCGGCAACGTGGTGGTGAACGGGCGCGGCGGGGGGTTCCTGGGACTGCTGCGGACGCAACAGCTCGTGAACAACCAGCGGGGCAACATCCGCGCGCTGGCGATTCAGGTCGAACGGCTGCGCGAGTTGAATGCCACGCCCCCCACCGAGCGGTTGCCGGTCCTGCCTCCCGATCTGGATCTGCCGGCGGAATTCCGCAGCCGACTGCAGCACGACGAGCTGCGGGAGCGGCTGACGTGGCGGGGCGCCATGGACCCCACGGAACGCGATCGGCTGCTGGCGCTCAGCGACGACCCCGACTGGCAGCGGGCGATCAACAGCATGTTTCTGCGGGTTCAGGCCGGCGTGGTGACCCTCGACCTGGCCCAGTTGCTCACGCGGCTGTCCTCGCAGGAAAACAACCTTCGCGACTCGGAACGGCAGTACCTGGACTCGCTCGACGAATACAAGCTGCAACTGGGCCTTCCGACCGACTTTCAATTGACCATCGACATGTCGCTGCTCAAGCAGTTCGAACTCATCGACCCTGCGTTGAACGAACTCGAAGAGGCAATCATCGCCTTCAAGCGGGAGCTGGAACCCATCGACAGCCGCAATCCCCCGCTGGAGGATGTGCGGCGGATCGTGTCGCGGATGGACGAACTGGGGCAACAGGTCCGCACCAAGGGCCTGGACAAGGTGGAAACGGACTTCGAGCGGGTCGAAGCCATCCTGCCTCAGCGATTGGAAAGCCTGACCGATCGCGAGGACCGACGGGTCGTGGAGCAGGATCTGAACCGCGCCCGACTGGTGTACCGCGGCGTGGTGCTCGACGTGTTCTCGCGGATCATGGCCGACCTGCAGCGAATGCAAGACCTGGCCGCCGCGCCGGGCATGCCCCAGGAGGAACGCGTGGTCATGTTGCGCGAGGCCGACATCATCCGCGAGGATCTGCTGCAGTTGGCGCAGAGCCTGCGGGCCATCCAGGCGGGACTCCGGTCGGAATTGATCTCGCTCAACAAGTTCGAGATGTCCCAGGAGGAGGCGGTCCAGTTGGCGATCGAGAATCGCCTCGACCTGATGAACGCCCGGGCCGAGGTCATGGACGCCCGGCGTCGGATGGAAGTGGCTGCCAACCGGTTGGAGGCCGTATTGAACGTCGTGGCCCGCGGGGACATCGGCACGTCGGGGGGGAACAAGCCCTTCGACTTCCGCGGGGACCGCAGCACGTTCCAGGCGGGTGTCCAGTTCACTGCACCGCTTGATCAGGTTCTGGAGCGGAACGCCTACCGGCAATCGCAAATCGACTACCAGCGGGCTCGCCGGGCCTACATGGAGTTGGAAGACGAGATCAAACTGGACGTGCGTTCAGAATGGCGTCAGTTGCAGGTTCTGAAGCAAAACTTTGAGACGGCCCGCCAAAACCTGCGGATTGCCGCCGTCCAGCTCGATAGCACGATTGAGACGTTCAATCAGCCGGCCCGAGCCGGACAAACTGTCGGCGGGGGCGGAACCCAGGCGGGCAATCAGGGTTTAAATCTAATCAATGCTTTGCAGTCGGTGCTGAACGCCCAGAACGATCTCATCCGAATTTGGGTCCAATACGAGCAGAATCGCATTAACATTCACCGCGATATGGATATCATGCAGGTTGACGAGCGGGGGGTCTGGATTGATCCTGTCTACCAGAATCTGTCCACCCTCTCCGCCGACTCTCCCACCTTGAGCGAGCCCGCCCATGACCTCGACCCTCCTCCCCCCGGGAAACTCTCCCCCGACGGAGTCGAACCGCTCCCCCCTGTCCCCGAGCCCGGAGCCCAATCTGCCGAATCGGGAACGGAATTCGTCACGCCGACCGTCGCGGTGGCGCCGGAAGCTGGTCGTGTTCGGAGTGCTGGGGGCGGTGGCCACGGGTGGCGTCCTCGGGCGCGAACAGCTCGGACCGTGGCTCCAGCCGATCATGTCGCGGGTGCCGCTGCTGGCCGCTAAGGAGAAAAAGCTCGACCACCTGGTCACAGAGGCGGCGAAGCGGGGTCCGTTCCAGATTACGGTCACCGAGCGGGGTTTCCTCGACAGCCTGAAGAACGCCGTGCTGGCCTGCAAAGTCGAGGGGAGCACGACGATCATCTCGATCGTCCCCGAAGGGACGCACGTCAAGGCCGGTGATCTCGTCTGCGAGCTCGATTCCTCGGCGCTGGTCGACCGCGAGACGACCCAAAAGATCGCGGTGACCTCGGCCGAGTCCAGCCTGAAGACCGCCGAAGAGGCCGTCGAGATCCAGCGGACGCAAAATGCCAGCGACATCGCCGCCGCCCAGTTGGCGTGGGACCTGGCCAAGATCGATCTGGAGAAGTTTGTCGACGAGGAGCAGGGGGAATTCAAGCAACAGGAGGGGGAACTGGAGGCCCAGGTCCGGCTGGCCGAAGAAACGCTGGCGCAGGCCAAGGAAAACTATGACTTCACGGAACGCCTGGTGAAGAAGGGCTACAAGACCCAGAACGATCTGGAAACGGCGCGCATCGCCCACAAGAAGGAAGAGGTCAACCTCAAGATCGCCGAGGCCAAGCTCGCCCTGCTCCAGAAGTTCACATTCGAACGCACCGTCACCGAGCTGAAAGCCAACGCCGAGGAGTTCGAGCGTGAACTGGACCGGGTGAAGCGCAAGGCCGCCGCCGCGCTGGCCCAGGCCGAAGCCGACCTGAACGCCAAAAAGCTGACCTTCGAGGTCGAAAAGAACAAGCACGAGCGGCTGTTGCAGCAGATCAGCTACTGCAAGATCTACGCCCCCCAGGATGGGCAAGTGGTGTACGCCAACAGTCGCGACGGCCGCAGCAGCGACCAGGTGCTGATTGAAGAGGGCGTAACCGTCCGCGAGCGGCAGCCGATCGTCAACCTGCCCGACCTCAACGAGATGAAAGTCAACGCGCGCATTCACGAATCGCGGATCAGCCTGATGCGCGAAGGGCTGCCGGCGACCATCAAGATCGACGCCTTCCCCGATCAGCCGTTCCAGGGGATCGTGCATTCAGTGGCGTCGGTTCCCAGTTCGACCGGCTCGTCCTTCATGCGGGACATCAAGGAGTACGAGGCGGTCATCAAGCTGTTCCCCAATCCCGACTCGCAGGTCGACCTGCGGCCCGGACTCACCGCGCAGATCGAAGTCCTCGTCGAATCGCGCGACGACGTCCTGCAGGTCCCCATCCAGTCCGTGCTGACGGTGGTCGGCAAGCAGTTCGCCTTCACCGTCGCGGGCAACCAGGTCGTCCGCAAGGAGGTCGCCGTCGGCAAGTCGAACGAGCGAATGATCGAAATCCTCGACGGGCTGCAGGAAGGGGA
>Ga0073934_10006561_pt1 | contig 16840 bp, 11 predicted proteins | sample LarsenN4metaG_FD_76834 | JGI IMG/M metagenome (GOLD analysis project Ga0073934, IMG submission 76834) | Hot spring sediment bacterial and archeal communities from British Columbia, Canada, to study Microbial Dark Matter (Phase II) - Larsen... ... | reverse complement strand
CTTATTCCCGGCCCTTAGCAGGAGTTCGAACCCGCGAAGCCAACAGGCGCCAGCCAGCCCCGCTTACCGCGTTCCCGCCGTGCCTCCAATGGACTCTCAGAACCACAACCCTGGGCGGCACATGACCCCTGAGGAGTTTCGGCGCTGGGGTTATGCGGTCGTGGACTGGCTGGTCACCTACCAGCAACGGGTCGCCACGCTGCCCGTGCTCGCAAATACCAGACCCGGTGACATACGCGCCGCCCTGCCCTCCTGTCCTCCCGAACAGGGAGAACCATTCGCGGACATTCTGGCCGACCTGGACCAGAAAATCCTACCCGGCCTGACTCATTGGCAGTCGCCTCATTTTTTTGCCTACTTCCCCGCCAACAACTCGGGGCCCTCGATCCTGGCTGAACTTGTCAGCGCCGGACTGGGTGTCCAGGGAATGTTGTGGGCCACCAGCCCCGCCTGCACCGAGTTGGAAACCCACATGCTGGACTGGCTGGTGAGAGCCTTGGATCTGCCCGAGGCTTTTGCCTCCTCCGGCCAGGGTGGCGGTGTCATCCAGGACTCCGCCTCCAGCGCTGTCTTGTGCGCGCTCGTCGCGGCCCGTGAACAGGCTTCGGGACTGAAGTCCAACGATACCGGTTGCCGGGGAAACCTCGTAGCCTACGCCACCACCCAGGCGCATTCCTCGGTCGAAAAAGCCGCCGGCATTGCGGGCATTGGCCGAAGCAACCTGCGGCGTGTCCCGGTAGATGCACAACAACGCATGGACCCAGCAGCGCTGGCCGCGCTCATCGAGGCCGATCTCCACGCCGGCCGGCAACCGTTCTTTGTCTGCGCCACGGTAGGGACCACCTCCTCCAACGCCATTGACCCGCTGCCAGCCATCGGTCCGATCTGCAAGCGGCATCAACTCTGGCTGCATGTGGATGCCGCCATGAGTGGCACAGCCGCGTTGTGCCCGGAATTCCGTTTTATCCATCAGGGATTGGAGTTTGCCGACTCTTACTGCTTCAACCCGCACAAGTGGATGTTCACCAACTTCGACTGTGACTGTTTCTTTGTGGCCCGGCGCGCTCCGCTCATCCGCGCGCTCAGCATCCTGCCCGACTACCTGCGCAACCAGGCCACCGAAAGTGGATCTGTCATTGACTATCGCGACTGGCAGATCCCGCTGGGACGCCGTTTCCGCGCTCTCAAACTCTGGTTCGTGATCCGCCATTACGGCCTGGAAGGGCTTCGGCACTACGTGCGCCGCCATGTCGAACTGGCAGCGTCTTTTGCCCGATGGGTGCGCGAGTCGTCGGACTTCGAACTTGCCGCCCCCGTCCCCCTGAACCTGGTATGTTTTCGTCACAAAGGCGGCGACCTTGTCAATCAACGTATTCTCCAGGCCATCAACGAAAGTGGCCGCGCTTATCTGACCCACACGGTGCTCGATGGGCGCTACACGCTGCGGCTCTGTGTGGGGCAGACCCACACCGAGCTCGCCCACGTCGAGCGGGTCTGGGAGGAACTTCGCCGCGCAGCGTCCAACCTCTCCCGCCCGGAAAACGACCCGCGCGGCGCCCGGTGAGCCATCACTCTCCAAACCCCAGGCCGTCCCCCTTGGGATGAGCCGGCATCAGCCGCGCAACTTTCTCTCGAGAATCTCCCCCGCCAGGGCCGGATTGGCTTTCCCTTTGCTCAGCCGCATCACCTGGCCCTTGAGAAAATTCAGCGCGGCAACCTTGCCCGCTTTGTAGTCCGCCACCGGCCCGGGATTCGCCGCGATGGCCGCATCGCAAAACCCCTCGATGGCGCTCGCATCACTGACCTGGGCCATGCCCCTTTTCTCAACAATCGAAGCCGGCCTCTCCCCGGTGGCAAACATCTCGGCAAAGACGTCCTGGGCAATCCGCGAACTGATTTTCCCGCTGTCCACCAACCCGACCAGTTCCACCAGAGCCTCCGGCGGGAAGCGAAGCGCGGCCAAAGCGTCGCCCCCCGGCCCGCCACTGCCAGTCATCTCATCGCCATAAGCATCACCCGCCGCTTTGGTTTGGGCCGCCTCCTCAGCCATCTTCGCTCGAAGATTGTTGATCACCCAGTTGGCTAAGGCTTTCGGATTGTGGCTCCCGCGGGCAATCCGTTCAAAGTAGGCGCCCAGGGCCGCGTCCCTCTTGAACGTCTCCGCATCTCCCGGGGGCAACTGGTAATCGCGCATAAGCCGCTGCTTGCGCTCCAGTGGCAGTTCTACGACCCGCTCGCGCACCTCCGATAGCCACCGATCGCCCGGCGCCAGCGGCATCAAGTCCGGGTCAGGAAAGTAACGATAATCATGCGCATCCTCCTTGGTCCGCATTTCCTCGGTGATGCCAGCCACGTCATCCCACCGGCGCGTGGATTGCACCAGGCTGCCGCCCTGCTTCAATACCTCGATCTGGCGCGGAATCTCGTAAGCTAGCGCCCTGCGGACTCCCGAGAAAGAATTCATGTTCTTGATCTCGATTTTCGCGCCAAGACCTTTCGACCCCGCCGGACGCACAGACACGTTCACATCACATCGCACCATGCCCTTCTCCATGTCGCAGTCGCTCACCCCTCCCTGGATCAGGATCTCCTTCAAAGCGTTCAAGTACTCATACGCCATATCGGCGCTGGTGATGTCCGGCTCCGACACAATCTCCAACAACGGAACCCCTGCCCTGTTGAAATCCACACCACTGTGACCCTCAAAGTGGAAACTCTTGCCCACATCCTCCTCCAGGTGAGCGCGGGTGATCCTCACCCGCGCGACCCGTCCCTGAAACTCAAAATCCACGTACCCGTTGGCCGTCGAAGGCTCGTCGTATTGCGTGATTTGATAATTCTTAGGCATGTCCGGATAAAAGTAACTCTTCCGGTCAAACTTCGCCCGCCGCGGCAAGGAGCAATGCAGCAACAAACCGGTCAGCGCCGTCAGCCGAAGGGCCTCGTCGTTCGGAACGGGCAGCACGCCCGGCAGCCCCAGACAGACCGGGCAAACATTCGTGTTCGGCGGCGCTCCGAAAACGTTGGCGCACCCGCACCACATCTTGGATTTCGTTTTGAGCTGGACATGTGTCTCCAGCCCGATCACGGCTTCATAGTCCATACAAAAACCTGCTCCAGTTAACCACGTCCCATTCGATTAGGCACGGTTTTCTTGCCCGTGCCAGTCGCAAGCCAGCCCGGCCGGCAGGGCCGCCCGGCAGGCCAGCGGCCAGCACGCCTCCTCTCCGTCTCCTGCCGTCGCGTTGACGCACAGGAACAAGCCGCTTACATTGCCCCGCTATGAAAAAGTCGCTTGGGCCGAAAACCCCGGCTCTCGTCACCCCGGTAATCGTCATCGGAACCTATGGCGCTGAAGGAAGACCCAACATCATGACCGTCGCCTGGGCAGGACTTTGCTGTTCCCGCCCGCCCTGCCTGGCCATCTCACTCCGCAAGGAAACCCTCACCCACGCCAATATTCTCAAACGCAAAGCCTTCACCGCCAACATCCCGTCCGAGACCCTTGTGGCCAAGGCCGACTATTGCGGACTGGCTTCCGGCACGACCACAGACAAATTCCACGCGGCCAACCTCACCCCGGTCCAGAGCGCCATGGTGGAAGCTCCGCTTGTGGCGGAGTTCCCGATGGCTCTCGAATGCCGCGTGAACCATGTGATCGAAATCGGTTCGCATACTCAGTTCATTGGAGAAATCGTCAATGTGCAGGTCGAGGATTCCGTGCTTAACAACGGTCAAACCGACCTCACCCGCCTCAAGCCCGTCATTTTCGCCCCCGAAACACAAGCCTACTACGGGCTGGGTCGGTATCTGGGGCAGGCCTTTTCCATCGGTGCCACCCTTTGACCAGAGCCTTGCTCGCACCGGGTTTCCCAGTTACACAACCCCTATGAACCGACGCTCATTCCTCAAAACCACGACGACTCTAGCTGCCGTCAGCCTGGTGCCGCGCCACATTCTGGGCGGCCCACGTTTCGTAGCGCCCAGCGACAAAGTCAACATCGCCATCATCGGCTGCGGTGGGCAAGGCCGCACCAATGTCCGCGCTCTCTTCAATGAGCCGGATGCGCGCGTCATCGCCGTCGCCGATCCGATTGAGCATCACGACCTCGACCGCTTCTATTACAAAGGCGTCGCCGGAAGAAAACCCGTCAAGGCGGAAATCGAAAAGCACCACAGCGAACAATCCCCAGGCTTTCGCGTCGCCGAATACGAAGATTTCCGCCTCATGCTGGAAAAAGAAAAAGCCATTGACGCTGTCCTTTGCGCCACCCCGGACCACTTGCACGCCTACATCTCCGTCATCGCCATGCGTCTGGGCAAGCACGTCTACTGTGAAAAACCCCTCACCCACAACATTTGGGAGGCGCGCTTTGTTGCCCAAGTGGCCAAGGAAACCGGTGTGGCCACACAGATGGGAACCCACGGCCACTCCGGAGAAGGCATCCGGCAGACCGTGGAGTGGATCCGGGACGGCGCCATCGGTCCCGTCCGTGAAGTCCACGCCTGGACCCGCGCAGGCCGCTGGGGCACCGACTCCGGCCGCCCCAGGGAAGAACCCGTGCCGCCCGGTGTGAACTGGGACCTCTGGATTGGCACCCGCGAAATGAGGCCTTACAGCCGAAACTATACCCCCGTAACCTGGCGCGACTACTGGGCCTTCGGCACCGGCCCGCTGGGCGACATGGCCTGCCACCACCTCGACGCCGCTTTATGGGCGCTGGACCTTGCGGCTCCGCGCTCCGTCGAGGCCTCTTGTGCCGCCGGCCTCGATGCCGAAGTCGCCTCGCCGGCCTCGATCTTCCGCTACCACTTCGGCCCGCGCGGCACGCTGCCCCCGCTCGAACTGGTCTGGTATGACGGCGGCCTGATGCCAGCCCGCCCCGAGGAACTGGAGGACGACGACGAAATGGGCCAGAGCGGCAATGGAACCCTCTTCATCGGCGACAAGGGCAAGATCATGTGCGCCGGCTGGGGCGGCCCTCCGCGGTTGCTTCCCCTCTCTCGCATGGAAACCTACAAACGCCCCCCCAAGACCATCCCGCGCTCGAAAGGCCACCACCGCGATTGGCTCGATGCCTGCAAAGGCGGACCGCCCGCCAGCAGCCATTTCGAATATGGAGCCAAACTCACGGAACTGGTGTTGCTGGGCAACATCGCCTTGCGCACGGGCAAGAAGATCCTCTGGGACACCGCAGCCATGAAGGCCACCAATGCTCCTGAAGCCGAGCCGCTCTTGCGGGAGCCTTACCGCAAGGGCTGGGAGGTTGTGTGACCGCCCCGGCCCTTAAGGCCTGACACTCTTGCCACCGGTCATTGGCACAAACCGCACCGGAAACACATACTCGCGCTCGAGTTGCCCCTGGCGCTTTCGCACCAGGCATAGCGTCTGGTCATAGAGCGGCCCAACCGGAATGCTCATCAAACCACCCTCCTTGAGCTGGTCCGTCAAAGCTTTAGGGATGGCCTCCGGAGCGCATGTCACGATGATCTTGTCAAACGGTGCCGCCTCGGGCCAGCCCTGATACCCATCACCCACACGGACGTGGACATTGGTGAAACCCAGGCGGCCCAGGTCGGCGGCGGCCCGACGCCCAAGCGCCTCCACAATCTCTATTGAATAAACCTCCTTGACGAGTTGCGCCAAAACCGCGGCCTGATAACCCGAACCAGTGCCAATCTCCAGCACCTTGTCCCCCGGTTGAGGATCGAGTTGTTGGGTCATGAACGCAACAATGTAGGGCTGGGAAATAGTCTGGCCGTGGCCAATGGGTAAAGGACGGTCCTCGTAAGCGTTGCGGCGTTCAGATACGGGTACGAATTCGTGCCGCGGCACCCGGCTCATCACCTCCAAAACCAGCCGGTTCGTGATATCGCGTGCCGGAGGAGCCAATTGCTCGCGGACCATCGCCCGCCGCGCCGCGGCGTAATCCGGCTCACCCCCCTCGCTTCTGGTCCAGAACATAAGAACGAGGCTGATGCCAGCCAGCGCAACACACCGTTGTAAATGTCCGCCGATTTGGCCCATGGCATAACCTAACCCCAAGGGGGCAATGAAGCCAGCCCGAACCTTGCCGTCCAGGCACCCCAAACCCTTTGCCCGCCACCCTCTCCAGCAGCATTCATCTTTCCCGCCTGACAGTTGACGCTGCAACAACCGACGCACCGGCCCCCGTGAATCCCGAGCAGCGCAACAGACGGTCAGACCACTCTCTTCCGTGGCGGAAGCTATCTCATCGGGGTGCAGCCCACTCGACTGCGTTGCGCAGGATTTGCCGGACTTCCGGACGATAGAAATCGTCGTATGTCTCATGGCCCGGGGTGAAATAAAACACCCGCCCCTTGCCGACCGTCCAGCACATGCCCATCCGTCCGGGCTCGGTGCTGCCGTCCGGCTTGGTGTAAATGCCATCCAACGGAACCGCCTCCGGCTTAGGCACGGCGAAGGGCTCCCCGTAGCGTTCGATCTTGGGCAGCGTAAAATCTTTGACCCCCTTGACGATCGGGTGGTCAGGCTCCTTGACGATGATCTTTACCGAGGTCCCATCGGCCTTGTATTCCCGCCAGGAGCAAGGCGTGCCCATCAGTCTTTTGTACGGCTTGGCAAAGTGCGACGAGTGCAGCGAGATAAAGCCCATCCCCTCGTCCTTGACGCGGTTGTAAATGCGCTGCACCAGTTCCTCTTTGACCTCCCCGTGCTTCTTGTGTCCCCACCAGATCAACACATCCGTCTTCTTCAACAAGTCCTCCGGCACCCCCTGGTCGGGATCCTTCAAACTGGCGGTAATGATCTCCCAACCCGCCAGCGGCTTCAGACCCTCGGCCACCGCCGTGTTAATGTCTTTGGGATAAACCTCCCTGGAACCAGCGTCCACAGAGGCGGTCCCCTCCGACCAGACGACAACACGGCGGGTCCCGGCCTCCGCGGCCACCGCCGAGCCCAGGCACAGGGCTGCGGAGGTCCCCGCTAACACCGTGATCATCTGGCGTCGGCTCATGAGGTTGGAAACACTATGCGGCACAGGTCGAGGAGGATTGTTCATGGCTCAAAACAGTAGGCTACGGTGCGGAAGAGTCAACCGCTGGTTTGGGATAACCGATCGTATGCGCAAGAATGACACGCTGCTCAGGCCGCAGTTTCAACGCCTCCATCAGACGCGGGCGGTCCACCTCGTGAACCACCGTGGCCAGCCCCTCCGACGCGCAAAAGAGATACAAGTTCTGACTGACACACCCGGCATCAAACATTGCGTAGCGTTCCCGGTCCTCTGGACGCGCCTTGCTCAGGCGCGACAAATCCGCCACCAAAACCACTGCCAGCGGAGCCTCTTTGACAAATCCCTGCCCGCCGGTAGCCGCGCGCCAGTCGCCTCCTGCCACGGATTTCAAAGCGTGAGATTCCGGCACATAGACCGAAACCCCCTCGGCGGTGAGCACGTAAAGATCCAGCTCCTGAGAGTTCATGGCCGAAGGAGCCGTTCGATGCCCTGTGGTGGGGCGGTTGACTCCAAAGGCCGCCCACAGCAGATCACCGGTCAATGACAAGGGCAAGGACCGGGAGGAGAATTCGCGGATGGACTGTCTCTCTTTGAGCACCGTCAACAGCGGCCGGCCGCCCGAGGTCCGCGGCCGGGGCAGCGCTACCGTCTTGAGCTCCTCACTCCGTACCGCAACCGCAGGCCACAGAAGAAGTCCGCTCAGGATGGCTGTCAGAACAAGTCGCACAACACGAAAGGCCATCGCTAGGAGGCGACTTGGGGCCCCGCGGAGACGACTTCGGGGCGAAAGCTCAGAGGCAGCGAGATGCGAACCGCCCCGTTGCCTTGCGGCGACGGCGGCGGAATCTCGATCTGCCCTTTGTGGCCCTCCACGATCTTACGACAAACCGCAAGACCCAATCCCAATCCAACCACCCTGGTGGTGAAGAAGGGCTCCGTTGCATGCGCCGCTGCCTGCGGCGTAAAACCCGCTCCCGCATCTCGAATGTCCACGTCCACCCACTTCAACCCCCGGTCATCGGATCGCAGACTCGAACGAACGGAGATGCTCCCCTTCTTGGGACTGCACTGAACCGCGTTGAGCAGCACCTCATAGAAGGCGTGCTTCAACCCCTGGCGCTCACCCTGCAAGACCACCGCCCCGCTGCCATTCTCGTAATTCAGTGCCACCTCCAGACCTTGCTGGTGACGTCGGGCCTCTTCGAAAGCCTCCCGGATGACCTGCTCGAGGGGGACCGATTCCACCCGCGAGGGTAAATCGCGTGACAGGTACATCATCTGCCGGGCCAGGCGCACAATCCGATGCACCCCATCATCCAGCGCTGCGCCCAGCGAGACCAGAAAGTCCGGGTCGTCCTTCTTGGCCGCAAACAGTTGCTGATGCGTGGAAAGCTGCGTAATGGCGTTGCCGACCTCGTTTGAGAGCCGGTCCGCCATGGCACGGACAAGCCGCAGGTTGGCGGCCTCCTGCTCGAGAAGTCGCAGCCGGTCCTCATCCGTGCAATCCTCCACAATCACCAGCGCGGCGGCCGGCGGCGCAGCCTGGGTTCGGCTGAACGGCGTAATGGTGGCCCGAAAGTTCCGCTTGCCAGCCGGGGTCTCGTCCTCATACCGAAAAAGGCGAATCGGCTGGCCGCTTCGCAAAACCTCGAAGACCTTGCCGCCCAGCACCCGGGGCAAATCGGTGAACTCGAACGGATGCTGCGCCCGGCCCGGACGGGCAAACGTCTGCCGCGCGGCTTCGTTCACCTGCAACACGGTCAAATCCCACCCCACCACCAGGCACGCATTCTGCAGATGCCGCAACACATCCGTCATCATGGCGTGGCCCTCGGTCACCTGATCATGGAGCCAGATGTTCTTGATCGCCAGGCCCAGTTGCTCGAGCAAATGAAAGATCAGGCCCAGCTCCCCATTGACCAACGGTTCGCCGGTCAGCCGGCCATCGAACATCGCCACTCCAACCAGGTTCTCCCGATCGAGAATCGGAACCGCCACCTGGGCGCCTACCAACTCGAATTCTTTCTGGATCTCAAGGTCGGCCTCCACCTCCGGAGTATCCCGCCGCAGGATGCGCCCGTAGCGCATCATGTGCCCTCCAATCCCGGTATCCAAAGAAAGGTCGAAATGCTCCAGCAAACCCGTGGGCAGACCGATCGCACAAGTGGCCCGCAGGCGCCGGGCTGCCTCCAGGTCCCCCTCCCGGAGGGCCTTGGGAGGACGCCGAAGAAAAATCGCCGCCCGGTTCACCCCCAGAATCTGGCGCAGCAGCAGCAGAAAATCCCGCAACAGTGGCTCCGCCTGCAAGCTGTGGGAAAGAATCGCCGAAAAGTCACCAAGAATGGCCAGCATTTCCTCCGAGCTTCGGGTCAGCCCCCCGCTCGCCACAGCAGCGGCCGCCTCTGCCCGCCCCCCGGCCGCACGCATGGCCGGAGGAGCGGGCTCCACCGGCGTCACGGGCGCGGCGTCGCGAGCCAGTGCCAGGTTCAACAGGCGTCCCCTCAGAGGCTTGCCGAACACCTGCGATGCGCCCTGCACCAGGGCTTCTTCCTCCCATTCCCATTGCCGTTCTCCAGCCACCACGTAGATGGCGCAGGCCGGCAGCCGTTTATGGATGGTCTCGATCGTCCGCACAGGCCGCACCGAGGTCAAATCGCATTCCAACACGCAGGCATCCGCGGTGCCCTGAGCGAGATACGGCTCCGCTTCCCACAGTTCCTGGCAATGCACCACGCGGTAGCGCTGCGGGTCCACCATCGCCCGCACCGCTTCAGCCAGCCCGGCCTGGGCGGCAATGACCAGAAGTGTCTTCATCGTTGAGCCAACGCCCGCTCCGTCTCAAACCTCGGCGCAGCCCCCGTTGGGGCCTGCTTCGCGGGCAGATCAACTTCCACAGTTGTGCCTTTTTTTTCCACGCTGGCAATCCTAAGATGACCGCCATGCAACTGAACGATGCGGCGGGCGATGGCCAGTCCCAGCCCAAAACCGCGCGTCCCGTCGCCGCGGTCCTTGGTGGTAAAATACGGTTTGAAAACACGCTCAAGATTCTCGCTGCTGATGCCCTCTCCCGCGTCCACCACCTTGATGCGCACCCAATCCCGGCTGCCATCGGCCTGAGGCAGCCGCGACAAGTGAATCTGCACCGCCGCGCCCTCGGGCGAAGCGTCAATCGCGTTGGACAATACATTCACCAGAAGCCGCTGCACCATCACGCTGTCCACCTCAGCCACCGTCGGCATCAGCCCGAACATCCGAAATTCGATGCGCCTTCCCCGAAGCCGTTGCTGGGCCAGCCCGGCCGCCTCGCGAATGATCTCATCCACGCGCGCTGGACCGAACTCGAGCCGCCGGTTCCGTGAGAAGAACAGCGCCTCGTCAATGTAGGACCGAATCACATCCACGTTCTTCAAGGCCAGAGGCAGAAGATCCTTGATCACCTCCGGTGTCATCAGCCCCTGATGGCAAAGCTGGAGAAACGTCCGGGCCGGCGTAATCAGATTGTTCAAGTCGTGCGCCAGACCGCGGCCCATCCGGCCCAGTAATTCCTGTTCCTGTGCGGCCTGAATCTGCCCCTTCAGCCGCACCTGGTTCAGTAACAAACTGAGATTGCACGCGACCTCAACCAGCAGGCGCAGGTCCTCCGGCGTGTAGGGCGCACCATCCTTCCGCGGTCCCAACAGCAGAAAGCCAAACGTTCGGCCTTCGTAGAACAGGGGGAAACAGAATTCCGGATCGAACTCCTTGAATTGCTCGCGCGCCTTGCGTTCCAGTTCGGTTTCACCGGGCATCGCATAGGCAATCTTATACGCCAGATAGCCGGGGTTCGGCCCCCGGAAATAGGCGAAGATCGCCGCGTCATCCTGAAGGGAGGAAATCGGCCCAGGAAGGCGGTCCGGAAAAGAATGCGCCAGGCTGAAGGTCTGGGTGGTCTCATCCCGCATGATGATCTGCATGCTCTGTACTCCCATACTGTCCCGCAGCAAACCCTGAAGCTCTCCCACCACCGTATCGGGGTGCGGATGGGTGCGGATGCGTTCGGAAAACCGCTGCAATTCCTGATGATACTCAAACCGATCCCCGAGAATGCGCCGTTCCAGGATGTCGCGCCCGCGCCCAAAGATACGCGGAAACAACAAAGAGGTGATGACGGTGTTGACTCCCAACACCAGGAATGCCCCCAGGAAACCCCAACCGCCAAACTGACCCGGCACGAGGAGCCAGACCACGGCCAGCAACAGAAAGCCCGTTACCAGGCTGAACACGTACTGCACCAAATAAGAGGCGGCGCGGCTCAACGCCAGGTGAATGTCCAGCAGGTGATGCTGCAGCACACTGTAACCCACGATCAGACCAAACACGATGGCCGCCAGGCCCCCGGTGGGGTAGTACGGAGCCTCCAACAAGGGATACTTGTAAATCCCCATCAACGGCATCATGTCATTCGTGCCGAACAGCGCCAGGGTGGCATTGCCCGCAATCAGCGCCCGAAGCCGGACCCGGTGCAGGTGGGTCAAGGACCTCTGCTTGCGCCATAAGATATAGAACGTCGTGGCGGCAATGACGTTGTAAAAGAAAAGGTACACCTTGAAACCGGGGCCACCCCGCACGTAATACCCGAGTTCATGATGCGGAATGAACGGGAGGTCGGCAATATACCACCCCGGGATAAACATGGACGCCACCAGCAGCACGTGAACCCCGTAAACCACCTTCAGCAGAGTGGGCCACGACACCCGTGCGATCAGAAAGCACAGATGGCACATGGTCACCGGCGCCAGAATCACCCCGGCGTGGAGGAAATATGCCCAGAACATCCCCGCCGCTTTATTCCCCTCCGGCACCTGGTGAATGAAGAACGCCCCCAGGTTCCAGACCGCCAGGCAAAGCCCCCAGCCGCAACACACCCGGTTCACCGCAGCGCGGTAATCGCGCGTCAGCACGAGCACCGCCATGACCACGTGAAAGATGGCTGCCAGAAGGGATGTGACCTGGTAGAACGGCATCCCCGCTTAACGAGCTTCCCGTGGGTAACGACCCATCACGAGACAGGAATTCTTGCCCCCGAAGGCACTGTTGATATTCAAGGCCACGCGGATGGGATACGGCCTGGGCCTCAGGGGCACGTAGTCCAGATCGCACCCCTCCGCCGGCTCCCGCAAATTGATCGTGGGCGGAATCACCTGATGATAGAGACTGAGCACGCACACCATCGCTTCCGCTGCGCCCGCCGCCCCCATCAGATGCCCGGTCACGGGTTTCGTCGAACTGATGGCCAGACGCCGGGCATGCTCCCCAAACACCGTCTTCAAAACCATTGTCTCCACCTGATCATGCACCTTGGTCGCCGACCCATGCGCGTTGATATAATCCACGTCCTCGGGGGCCAGGCGCGTATAGCGCAAGGCTTTTTCCAGCGCCCGCCGCGCACCCAGTCCCTGGGGATGCGGTTCCACCAGGTGGTAAGCCTCAACGCTGCGCCCCTGCCCAAGGATCTCCGCGTAAATGCGGGCGCCCCTGGCCAGCGCATGCGAGAGCTCCTCCAACACCAGAAACGCCGCTCCTTCCCCGAGCACAAATCCATCCCGCCCCCGGTCAAAGGGTCGCATGGCTGACGCTGGATCCTCGCGCCGCCGGGTCATCACGCGCAACGAAGCCCAACCGGCCCACAACTCCCGCGTCAGGTTGGCGTCGGTCCCGCCCACAATCATCACATCGCTCTCGTCGGCCTGAATGCGCTCAAAGCCGTATCCCAATGCATCATTGCTGGACGCGCAACCCGAGCAAATGGTAATCGCCTGGGCATTGAGCCCCATCTCCAAAGCCACGGTGCTCGCCCCCTGCCCCACGTACCCGTTGATCACAAACAGCGGGTTGACCGCGCTCGGATCCTTCAAATACATGAGATGGGACTTCACCACGCTCTCCATGCCACTGATGGTCGTGCCTTCGGCGATGCCAATGCGATCCGGATCCACTTGATCGAGCTTCAGATTCGCATCCTCAGCCGCCATCTTGGCCGCAGCCACAGCGTACTTGATGGTTTTGTCGTAGCGCCGCACGTTCTTGGCGTCCATGTACCGGCCAGGATCGAAGTTCTTCACCTCCGCTCCAATCACGTTGGGCATGTCACTCACGTCAAACTGTGAGATAAAGCCCGCGCCGCTTCGTCCCTCCCGGATGGACTCCCAGAAAGTAGCCACGTCGTTTCCGTTGGGAGCAATGACCCCCAGACCGGTCACAACGACGCGCCGCGGAGGCTCGCGGTCAACCATAGATCCCTCTCAATCCCTCTGCGGCGCATTCCTTTGCGCCCATGTCTGCAAACACCAAGCCCCGGATCACAGCCTGCACGGCGCAGGCCCCCTCTTCCCCGTGTAACGGGCCCCGTTGGAGGACTTTCATGGGCCCTTACCTTACCGTGACAGATCTGGAGGATTCAACACGAAAAGCCGAAAAGTCACCGCAGAGCCGGGTCGTGGGTCACCCGCAAATCATCGAACCGGATCGGCGTGCCTGAGATGGGACTTCCCCAGATCGAAGCCCGTCCCACCGACACTTCGTTGGTTTCCCTGGCGCTCACCATCCAGGCGGAGGGGGCGGCCCCGCCCTCCTGCCAGGCCTTGCCGCGCGCGGTCCACTGCCCCTGGCCGTTCTCCCTCAGATCCAGGACCACCTGGGTCCATTTGCCGGGAATCCATGAAAACACCTTGCTGGCGAGCAGCGTATCGCCTCGGAACAGGTCCAAGGTGCCGCGGCCCGGTGCCACCATCAGGCGGAATCCGCCGGCGCCGCCGATTCCGACACCGAAAACCGGATGGCGGCGGCCTTTGTTCGTGCCGTAGGCCCGGGCCTGTACCGTCACGTTCGTGATCGCGGCCGGTCCGAAAAGCACCCCGAACTGATCCAGGGGCGTGCCGGGCAATTCGAGGAACTTCTGGTCGCCCTCCGCAGCCACCACAAAAGCACCATCCAGCACCATCAGGTCCTCCGGCACAGCGCCAACTGCGGCCTGTTGAAAATCGCAAGAATAAAGCACCTGGGCCGCCGGCCTTGCTGCGTCGGCTTCGGCTGCGCTACTTAGAACTGGCCGCGCCAGGAGGACCCCAACCGTCATCGCCAATCTCAGAATTCTCATGGTAATCCGTCTCATCGAACCTCACCCAAATTGCTGTTTGCTCCAGACCACCCCACCACAGACCTCGGGCCGACCATCCCGCGCGGATGGGCCACCGCCCGCCAGCCGCGCCTGCGCCGTCAGAACGACCCGCCCGGCCATCTCATCGAGCTCTCTGACCACCAACGCGAACAAACTATTCACTGCGCAAAGCCTCCAGCAACGAGCCCCTGAGCACCGAACGGGCGGCCAGCCAGGCGGTGGCGAGTCCAACCAGAATAATGCCGCCCCAGGTCAACCCCAGAGCCACCCAGGGCACCTCGCGCAGACCGGCCTGCGTGGCGGGAAATACCGCCAGACCCGCACCCGCCACCCCCACGAGCAGGCCGGCCCCGAGCAGCAGGCCATGTTCTACTACGACCATGGCTCGCACCCGATCGCGCCGGAACCCCAGCGCCAGCAGCAAGGCCAGTTCAGAGCGTCGCTCCAGGGTGTTGCGCAGCACGACAACACCCAGCCCCGCTCCCCCAATCAACAGCCCGATGGCCCCGAGGATTTGAAAGGTGCCCAGATAAGTGTTCTGCACCGCGTTAAACTCATTCAACCGGTCCGCTGCCTGGACTAATTCCAGGCCCTTGTCCTCCAAAGCGCGGGACAACGCCGCCGACACCACCTCGACCCGGTTGCTGGGCGTGTCCACCAGGAAAAAACGAAAACCGCTTTCTCCTGGGTACTTCCGCCGCATCGCCTGTTCGCTGATGACCAACTGCCCCTGCAATATGGAGTTGGCCACTGCCCCGACCAGACGAACCCGAAAAGGCCGTCCCCACTCATCCACGTAATCCAGAGTGTCCCCCACCTTCTTGCCCAACGCCCATTGAATGGATGCCGCATCGCCGACCGCCGGCACCTCATCATCTCCTTCGCCATGCAATAAACCCCAGCCTTTGGCGAGGTCCTGGCCGCGCATGGCCTTGACGAACGTGAAAGCCCCCCGCTGTCGCAGCAGTTCCGGGTCCACTCCGAGGAGCCTTGGCTTCTGGGCCCGATTCAGGTTCAAACAACTGGCGTCATCCCCCTCGCGAACGCGAAACGGAACAATGGCCACTCCCTCGAGATCGCGGTGGTCCAACCCGAAATCCTCCCGGCCTTGCGAGGTGTTCAAGTCCTTGACGATTGGCAAGGTACTCTGCCCCACCAGTGCGAAACCACCAGTGCCGGAGGAGCGTTTCCACGGATGGCGATTGGCGTCCAGACGAAAGACCCCAATGGACGACACGAGAAACACCCCCCCGCCCAGCAAAGCAACCACGGCCAGGCTTCGCCGGCGGCGTCGGGCACACCCCCGCCAGATCCAGCCGGCCAGGCGCAGCGGCCCGGTGCGGGCTTTCTCAGCCATCGCTCCCTCCCGGCTCAGAGACCGGCCCAGCAACATCAATGAGCCAACAAGAAATAAACTGCCGGCGCCGAAGAATGCGGCGGGATTGGCCTCCTGTCCTGCCAGCGCCGGCCAGAGAGCTGCGAGCACGGCTGCAACCAGACACAACCAGCCCCCCCAATTTCCCCACGCCGATCGAGAAGCGGCTGCGGCCATCCCGGCCTCGAAGTAACCCGCGAGTAACTCGCGTGCGGGCTGGCTCGCCTGCCGCCGAATGGTCAGCCACACCGCCAGCACGCACACGGCCACAGCCGCGCAAAAGCCGCCCGCCATGGTCCCCGCCCTGGCATGCCAGACCAGCGCCGAAGTCCCCACGGCCTCCCTCCAGATGGTAGCCAGACCACGCAGCAAGCCGTAGGCGTAGGCCCCCCCTCCGAGCGTTCCGATGAGACTCCCCAGAACCGCCAGAATCCCGCCCTCGCATAAGAAAAGCAGCCGCGCCTGGGTCCGCCGAAAGCCCAGCGCCAAAAGCACGCCAATCTCCCCTGCGCGCTGCTCCACACCAAATTGAAACAGTGTTGCCATCAATAAAAGCGCCGCCACGATGAGAAACAGGCTGAAGCCGAGGAACAGCCCCCCGAAGTCCTGCGACTGTTCCGCTGCCGCCAGGGCTTGTTGGCGCACAGGTTCAAATTCCAATCCAAAGCTCCGCGGCTCCAGCCGGCGCAACATGGCGGCCTCGAGGCGCTCCTTCAGGTCCGAAGCCTGGTTTGTTCCGACCAGACGAACCGACGTACAAACACCAAACCGATTGGACCACATCCTCTGGCCAGCCGCCGGGCTGACAAAAGCCTTGGGGGTGCCACGGTGCTTTTTCCAATAGTCCTCGTCCTTGACACGAATGCGATGCACCAGGGGGAACCCGGAGTCCCAGTCCTGGGTGCTCTCGGCGCGGGCCAACCCCGGGAAATCCGGCATCAGCGTCCGGTCCGCATAAGGCCCGGCCAGCGGCACGATGCTTCGGACCCGAAAGCGGTTCGTCGCCTCCCGCAAATCGGACGCTGACTCTGGCAGGAAATAAACCAACTCCAGGAAATCACCCGGCCGCACCCCCAAATCCTCCGACAACCACTCGTTAATGACGATCTCGTCGTCTCCAAGGTCTGCAGGCGTCCACGGCGGTCCAGCGGCCGTAACCATGGAATAGGGCGTGGCGTTCGTGCCTGCGCGCAACAGGTTCACCAGGTAAGTCAGAACCAATTGTGGCGCGCTCGACCGGTCACGCCGGGTCTCCCCCACATCCTCCGCCGCGCCCACCACCGCCTGAACCAGGGCTTCCTCGAGAAAAAT
>Ga0073934_10006560_pt1 | contig 16841 bp, 13 predicted proteins | sample LarsenN4metaG_FD_76834 | JGI IMG/M metagenome (GOLD analysis project Ga0073934, IMG submission 76834) | Hot spring sediment bacterial and archeal communities from British Columbia, Canada, to study Microbial Dark Matter (Phase II) - Larsen... ... | reverse complement strand
GCACCGGCGGGCGCTGGAGCGCGCGCGTGGCCACGCTGGCGGGCGCGTTCGCCAACCGTCCGCTGATCGAGGCGCTGCGCGCGCCCGACGCGGCGCCGGTGATCGTGACGGCGGGCTTCGACACCATCGTCGCGCCGCTGGTGGCGGCGCTCGGGCTGCCGCGCGCACGCATCCTGGCGGCACGCCTCGGGCACCCGGCCGACCGGCGCGACGGCAAGCTGGCGCGCGTGCGCGGCGCGCTCGGCGAGCAGGCCCTGCGCCGCGCGCTGGTGCTCACGGACTCGGCCGACGACCTCGAGCTGCTCGACGCCTGCGCGCGGCCGCTGCGCACCGTGTGGCCGCAGGCGCGCTTCAGTGCCGCGCTCGGCGGGGTCTACCTGCCGGGCCAGTACCTGACGCAGGTCAAGCGGCCGGGCACGCGCTACATCGTGCGCGGCATCCTGCAGGAGGACTTCGCGTTCTGGGTGCTGGCCTCGGTGACGCTGGCCGCGCAGCCGCTGCTGCACGTGCTCGGACTGCTGTTCCTGCTCGTCTCGTTCTGGGCGATCTACGAGCGCGGCTACGTCGACAACGACCTCGTCGCCGCGCACCTGGAGGCCGCGCCGACGCTGAGCGCGGCGTTCCACGAGCACCCGGTGGCCACGCCGGCGGTCCAGCCCTGGCTCTGGGCGCTGGCCTGCGGCGCGGCGGGCGCCGTGCTGCTGCGCTGGCCGGCCTGGCCGAGCGTGCTCGACCTCGAGATCTGGACCCTCGTGCTGGTGGCCACCCACGCCTGGTTCGCGCTCTACAACCGGCTCGACAAGGCCACCCGCGTGTGGCTGTTCGGCGGCCTGCAGTTCGCGCGCGCCGCCGCCTTCACCGCGCTGGTGCCGGTGACGCCGGTCGGCGCGCTGGCCCTCGCAGCGCACGTGCTGTCGCGCTGGGTGCCGTACCACGTCTACCGGCTGGCCGGCCGCGACTGGCCCGAGGCCCCGCTGCACCTGATGCGGCTGCTCTTCTTCGTCGTGCTGGCGGCGCTGCTCGGCATCGCCGAGGGCGTCGCCGCGCTGTTCGGGGCCAGTGCGCTGGCGCTGCTGGCCTGGAACCTGTACCGGGCGCGCCGCGAGCTGGCCGCCGTCTGCGCGGCCGCCACGCGGCTGGACCGCGCGCCACCGGAGGACCGCCGATGATGAACATCAGCGTGTGCATCGCCACCTACCGGCGGCCGGACCGCCTGGCCCTGCTGCTCGACGACCTGGCCGTGCAGCGGCTGGCGCCGTTCGAGGTGGTGGTGGTCGACAACGACGCCGAGGGCAGCGCGGCCCCGGTGGTCGAGCGCCAGCGTGCCGGCGCGCGGCCGCTGCCGCTGCGCTACGCGTGCCAGCCGCGCAAGAACATCGCGCTCACGCGCAACCGCAGCGTGGCGCTGGCCCGCGGCGAGTGGCTGGCCTTCATCGACGACGACGAACGTGCGCCGCCGGACTGGCTGCACACGCTGGCGCTGGCGGCGCTCGCGCACCGCGCGGCCGGTGTGCTCGGCCCGGTGGAGCCGCTGCTGCCGCCCGACGCGCCGGCGTGGATCCGGCGCGGCCGCTTCTACCGCTGGGCGCGCATGGCCACCGGCAGCGTGGTGCCGGTGAACCGGCTGCGCTTCGGCAACGTGCTGCTGCGCGCCGACCTGCTGGCCGGCGACGCGGCCCCGTTCGACGCCCGCTACGGCCTCACCGGCGGCGAGGACGGCGACCTGCTCGGCCGCCTCGTGCAGAAGGGCGCCCGCATCGTCTGGTGCGACGAGGCGGTGGTCGTCGAGCCGGTCGAGCCGGCCCGGCTGCGCCTGCGCTGGCTGCTGCTGCGCGCGCTGCGCGGCGGGCAGGACCACGCACGGCACCGGCTGGCCGGCCGCTTCGGGCCGTTCCCGACGGCGGCGCGCATCGGCTTCGTGCTGCGCGCCGCCGCGCAGGCGGCGGCGGCGGCGGCGCTCGCCCTCGTCGCCTGGCCCTCCGGGCGACACCATGCGGTGTACTGGCTGGAGAAGCTGGCCGGCAACGTGGGCAAGCTGTCGCAGCTGCTCGGCTGGCACTACCGTGAGTACGGTGGCGATCACGGCAGCGATCACGGCAGCGATCACGGCGAGAAGGTCGCATGAGGCCGGCGGCCGAACTGCTGTTCCTGCTGCTGGCGCTGCCGCTGGCCGCGGCCTGCGCCTACCTGCTGGTGCTGACGCTGCTGTCGCGGGCGCCGCCGCCGCCGCCGGCACCGGTGCGGCGTACCCGCTTCGACATCGTCGTGCCGGCGCACGACGAGGCCGCCGGCATCGCCGCGGTGGTGGCGAGCCTGCTGCGCATCGACTGGCCGGACGACCGCCTGCGCGTGCTGGTGGTGGCCGACAACTGCACCGACGCCACCGCCGCGCTGGCGCGCGCGGCCGGCGCCGAGGTGCTCGAACGCACCGACCCGCTTCTGCGCGGCAAGGGCCACGCGCTCGCGTTCGCCTTCGCCGACAGCCGCGCGGCGTGCTGGGCCGACGCGGTGGTGGTGGTCGACGCCGACGCCGAGGTCTCCCCGAACCTGCTCAGCGCCTTCGCGTCGCGCCTGCAGGCGGGCGCCCTGGCGGTGCAGGCGCACCACGGCGTGCTCAACGCGCAGGACTCGTGGCGCACGCAGCTGATGGCCATCGCGCTGAGCGCGTTCCACCGCGTGCGCTCGCGCGGCCGCGAGCGGCTCGGGCTGTCGTGCGGGCTGCGCGGCAACGGCTGGTGCGTCAGCCATGCGCTGCTGCGGCGGCGGCCCTGCGCGGCCTTCTCGCTCGCCGAGGACGTGGAGTACGGCATCGAACTCGGCCTGGCCGGCGTCCGCGTGCACCACGCCGACGAGGCCAGCGTCAACGCGACGATGGTGTCCGGCGAGGTGGCGGCGCGCTCGCAGCGCCAGCGCTGGGAGTCCGGGCGCTGGCAGCTGCTGCGCACCCGGCTCGGGCCGCTGCTGCGCGGCGTGGCGCGGCCGGGCGGCGTGCTCTGCCTGGACCTGCTGGTCGACCTGCTGGTGCCGCCGCTGTCTTGGCTGGCGCTCGGCGTGGCGGTGCTGCTGCTGCTCGGGCTCGGGCTGGCGCTCGGCGACGGCGGCTCGGCGAGCGCGGTGGCCGTCGCGCTCGCCTGCGCCGCGGCGCTGGCCGCCCACGTGCTGCGCGGCTGGCAGCTCAGCGGCGTCGGCCGCCGCGGGCTCGCCGCGCTGGCGCGTGCGCCCGGCTACGTGTTGTGGAAGCTGCTGCTGATGCTGCGCCAGCGCGCCGGCGGCGGCGCCGAGTGGGTGCGCACGCAGCGCGAGAAGCCGTGAGCGGACAGCGCGAGCGCATGCTGCGCTTCGTGCGCCGGCTCGGCAGCGCGGTGGCCAGCCAGGCGCTGCTCTCGGCGGCCGCCTTCGCGATCGGCCTGCTGCTGATCCGCCGCGCGAGCGACGCCGCCTACGGCGCCTACGTGCTGGCCGGCAGCGCGATCCTGCTGGTGGCCTCGCTGCAGAACGCCCTCGTCGGGCCGGCGCTCGCGGTGCGCAGCGCCAAGCTCGAGCCGGCGCCGCGCGCGGCGCTGGTGGGCGGGCTGTACGTGACGCAGCGGCGCCTGTTCCTGCTCGCCGGGGCGCTGGGCGCGGCCGCCGTCGCCGGCCTCTGGGCGCTCGGCCACGTGCCCGACGCCAGCGCACTGCTGATCGGCGTGACGGCGCTCGCGCTGGCCGCCATCCTGCACCGCGAGTACTTCCGCATCGTGCTGTTCGTGCAGGGCCGACCGCAGGCCGTGTTGCGCGGCGACCTGCTCTACGCCGCCATCGCGCTGGCCGGCGTGGCCGCGGTGGCCGAGGGCGCGGCCGCAGCGGCGCCGGCCGTCGCCGCACTCGGCGTGGCGGCCGCCGCCAGCGCGTGGCGGCTGGCCGCGGCAACGCGACGCGAACAGGCCTGGGCGGCGCGCCGCGTGCCGGGCCTGCTGCGCGACATCGCGCCGCTGGCCGCCTGGTCGGCGGCCGGTGCGGCCATCCACTGGAGCTTCAGCCAGGGCTACGTCGTGCTCGTTGCGGCCACGCTCGACGTGAGCGCGGTGGCGATGCTGGCGGCCACGCGGCTGCTGCTGATGCCGGTGAACCTGCTGTCCACCGGGATCGGCGCGCTGATGCTGCCGCAGGCCGCGCGCTGGCTGGCCCGCCACGGCGACGCGCTGCTGTGGCGCCGGCTGGTCGTGCTGGCGCTGGCCAGCGCCGCGCTGGCCCTGGCCTACTGCGCGCTGCTGTGGTGGGGCCGCGACTGGGTCTTCGAGGAGCTGCTGCGCAAGCGCTTCGCGCAGCGCGACACGGCGCTGGCGCTGTGGAGCGCGATCTTCGTCGTCATGGTGCTGCGCGACCAGCTGGCCTTCTCGCTGGCCGCGCAGGGCCGCTTCCGCGAGATGACGCTGCTGACGCTGGGCTGCGCGCTGCTGTCGCTGGCGGCGAGCTACGCCGCGATGCGCTCCTTCGGCGTCAGCGGCGCCCTGGCCGGCATGCTCGCCGGCGAGACGGCCAGCCTGATCGGCATCGTCGCGTTGACGCGCCGCGCCGGCGTGCCGCCGCTCAGCGCGACGGCTCGGGTCTGAGCGGCAGCACGGCGCGCAGCGCCTCGCCGGCCAGGCTGGTGCCCGGCACGCTGCGCGCCTGGGCCGCCCAGGCCGTCCAGGCCGCCATCTCGTCGGCCGCCGGCGCGGGGGCGAGGCTCTCGCCGCGCGAGGCGCGGCGCACGGGGTTGAACACCGGGGCCGGCACCAGTGCCGCGCCCAGGCGGCGCCTGAGGTCGCCGAGCCGGCGGTGCCAGTCGGGCAGGCTGCCGCGGCGGTAGACCTGCACGCTGCGCGTCGGGCGCACCTCGGCTCCCCAGCGCGTCTTGTAGTAGCCGAAACCCGAGCGCAGGTTGAAGGCGAGCGCGCCGCCGTCGATCGCCTCGCGCATGCCGAGCATCAGCATCACCGAGCCCGCGCCGAGCTGACCCCGGCTCTCGTCGTGCACGATGTGCAGCGCGTGCAGCACGCGTGCGTAGGCGCCGACGATCAGCCCGGCCAGCGGCCGCCCGTCGAGCAGCAGCACCAGGATCGACAGGCGCATCGGCTCGGCCGCGCGCAGCAGCGCGTCGCCCGCGCCGGGCACGCCGGCCTGCGCCTTCCAGCTGCGGCGTTCGACCGCCTGGTACAGCGCGAGCAGCGCCGGCGCCGCGGCCGCGTCGGCCGAGGCGAGCAGCTCGACGGAGCCGGCGGCCAGCAGCAGGTGCAGCTGGCGCCGCAGGTTGGCGCGGAACTTCCTCGCCAGACTGGCGACGTAGTCGCCCAGCGTCGGCCACTTCACGGTCACCGTGCAGTTCTCCAGCGTCGGCCACTCGCGCACGCGGTGGCCGCCGAGGTCCACGCCGGGCGGCGCCGGCCACAGCGCGGAGTCGCGGTCCTGCTGGTGCAGCACGAGCAGGCTCCACTCGCCGGCGCGGCCGAGCAGGTGCTGCCAGATCGCGGCGCTGACCTCGGCCAGGTCTTCGGCCCGCGCCACCACCGGGGGCCGGTCGCCATCGGACGCGGCGAGCAGGCCGAGCGTGTCGACGGGCACGCCGAACAGGCGCTGCGTGTCGCGGCGCAGCGCCAGGTGGCCCACCAGCGTGTCGCCGCGAAAGGCCAGCAGCAGCCACAAGCGCGGGTCGGTGCCGGGCGACGGCAGCAGGCGGCACAGGGCCTCGTAGTGCGCGAAGGTCGAGAACGGATCGGGCCGCGGCGAGGCGCGGTTCAGCGCGTCCGCGGCGTCGCGCAGCGGCGCGGCCTCGTCGAGCGATTCGAGGCAGCGCACGCGGATCAAGCCGGCGCCTCGGCGTCCAGCGGCGCCAGCCCGCCCGGCGCGCCGCGGTCGATGCGCAGGCTCGCCTGATGCTGCTTGGGCGGCCGCGGGTCGCCGCCGGCGACGCGCGCCAGGCGATGCACGAACACCTTGAGCGCCGCCGCGACGCCGGTCTCGCGCGTCGCCAGCTCCGCGAGGCCCCAGCGGCGGCGCAGGTAGCGGTTGGCCAACCAGACGCGCGCGCGCCGGCGGCCGGCGGCGGTGAAGTGCTCGGTGGACAGCGACACGTTCAGGGTGTTGCCATTGGTGACGCGGTGCGGCGCGTTGTGCGGCCAGGCGATCCACTCGCCGGGCCGCAGGTCGTGCACCTGTGCGGCGGCGTCGAACGCGGATTCGAAGGGCAGGTACTCGTGGCGCGTGCCGGCGAAGATGTCCTCGAGCGCCTCGCGGCCGGCGTAGTGCTCGTCGAGCGCCGGGTAGGTCCACACGCGCTTGTCGCCGCGCAGGTGCCACAACACCGAGGCGGGGCCGTCGACGTGGTAGTAGACCAGTGCGCCCGGCGAGGAGACGATCAGCGTGGCCTGCGTGGCGTCCGGCGCGAAGCCGGGCAGCGCGCGCGCCAGCTCGGCGTAGAGACAGTCGACCAGCGCGCGCAGCGGTGGCGCGGCGCGCTCGACGCGCGTCAGGTTCAGCCACAGCCGGCCTTCGCGCACCGCGTCGAGCAGCTCCGCGCCGGCGATCCCGTCGTGGCGCACGGCGCGGTTCTCGTCGGGTCGCTCGGGGTCGTGACCCATCGTCAGCGCGTGCAGCCGCTCGCGCGGGAAGGCATCGATCAGCGCGCCCAGCGCGGCGTCGTCGAACAGCCCGCTGTCGGCCAGCGTGTGCCGGCCGAGCACCGGGCGGTGGCCGAAGCCGCGGCGCAGCGCTTCGTCGCACTCCAGCAGCAGCGGGGCCGCGGTCATGCGGCCGCCTTGTGCGCGGAGGTGGCGGTCTCGGACGGCTGCGGATGCTGCGAGAGGGGCAGCGGGCCCAGGAGGGGAACGACGAGCGGGAGGAAGAGCGGGAAGCGTTCGCCGACGCGACACGTGTCGATCGTCTTCGGATCGGCGGCCGAGCCGGAGACCGCGGCGTAGCGCAGGCAGCGGCCATGCGTGGGGCAGGCCACGCCGAAGCAGGCGGGCCAGGGTGCAGGGATCGGGATCGGGATCGCAGACATCGGGGCCTCACGCTGAGCGTGCCGGACGACGACGGGCAGAAGGCCCGGCCGCCGGCACGCCGAACGTAGCCGGCGCGGGCCGGCCCGTCTGTGCACTAGCGAACCCGCGCAGCGGCAGCGCCGCCGCGACGCGCCGGCCTCAGAGTGGCACTTCGGGCCTCGCGGGCGGCGGCCGTGCCGCCTGGCGCTCGGCGTGGTAGCGGGTCACGCTGTGGGCGGCGCCGAAGGTGTCGGCGCTGATGCGCGCGGCCGCGTGCCGCCCGGCATGCCGGCCGGCGCCGGCAGCGTCAGGCGTTGGGGCGGTGTTGGCAGCGTGGGCAGGCAGCGAAGGTGCGCGGTGGGGGTGCATCGGTGTTGGCAGACGGAGGGTCGAGGCCGAGCCGCCTTTGTCGGCCCGGCCGGGCGCGGCGTCTGTGCGCCGCGCCACCCACCGCTCAGCGCCGCACCTCGCAGACCAGGTTGAACGGCGTCTGCGCCGCGACGCGAAAGTGCGTCAGGCCGGCCTTGCGGCACACCTCGGCCAGCCGCTTGGGCCCGGCCTGGGCGCCGAGCACCAGCTTGCCGCCCTCGGCGATGGCGTGCGCGCAGCAGATCAGCGTGGAGCCGCCGTAGTACAGGTGGCCGACCGGGTTGTGGTTGTCCTCGGTGCGGTCGTGCGCGAAGGGCTCCACCAGCAGCACCGTGCCGCCCTCGGCCAGCGTGGCCGCGGCGTGGCGCAACGCGCCGACCGGGTCGCCCAGGTCGTGCAGGGTGTCGAAGAAGCAGACCAGGCCGAAGCGCCCGTCGCGGTACTCGGCGGCGCGCGCCACCTCGAAGTGCACGCGTCCGGCCAGGCCCTGCTCGGCGGCGTTGCGGCGCGCCGCCTCGATCGACGGGGCGTGCGCGTCGAAGCCGAAGAAGCGCGAGTGGGGGAACGCCTGCGCCATCAGCAGCGTGGAGTGGCCGTGGCCGCAACCCACGTCGGCCACCGCGATGCCCGACTGCAGCTGCGCCACCACGCCGTCCAGCGCCGGCAGCCACTGCGGCACCAGGCTCGCGCGGTAGCCGTTGCGGTAGAACGCGGCCACGCCGCAGGCCATGCGCTCGTCGTGCTCGCCCCAGGCCACGCCGCGGCCGGTGCGGAAAGCGTCGAGCGCCTTGGCCTCGTCGGCCCACATCGCGGCCGGCAGGTTCCACGCCGGCGGCACGAAGAAGGCGCTGTCCTCGTCGGCCAGCACCAGCGCGTGCTCGGCCGTCAGCTCGTAGGTCGCGCTGGCCGCGTGGTAGGTGAGGTAGCCGGCGGCGGCCTGCGCGTTGAGCCATTCGCGCACGTAGCGCTCGGCGCAGCCGGCGCGCTCGGCCAGTTCGCCGGCACTCAGCGGGCCGGCGCCGGCGAGCGCCTTGTACAGCCCGAGCTTGTGGCCCAGGCTGACCATCACGCCGGAGTAGGAGGCGGCGATGTCGCCGATGGCGCGCGTCGCGAACTGCTCCAGGCGCGCCGTGTCGAGTTGCATCGTGCTCATGGTGGGTTGGCTCCGATCGATGCCGCTCAGCGCACGCGCGGCAGCGCCTCGGCCACTGCCTGGCCGATGCTGCGGCCCTGGCGGCGCCCTTCGCGCACGGCGTAGCGGAAGTGGATGCCCGCGTACAGGCGCGACAGCCCGTTCTCCTCGGCCGCCTTGGAGAAGCCGCGGTAGCTGCGCGTCACGCCGGGCAGCGTCAGGCTGGTCAGGGCATAGCGCTCGCGGTCGCCGAACAGCTCGATCAGCACCTCGGCCGCGGCCCAGCCGAGCACGGTGTGCGTGGACGGGTAGTCGGGCACCGGCGGCGTGATGAGCAGCGGCTTCCACGCCGGATCGGCCTCGGTCTGCGCGTTGCCGTCGCCGGCGGCGGCGCGGATCGCCGTCTCGGGGCGCCAGAAGCGGTGCTCGTACTTCTCGTCGAAGCCGGCGATGAAGCCGTCGGCCATCGCGAAGTGCACCAGCGCGAAGGCGCGCGCGGCGTCCCAGGCGTCGATGCCGCGCTGGCGGATCACGGTGTTGGCGATGCGGTTCCAGCCGAGCGTCGAGTCCTCGTACCAGAACTTGGCGATCTCGGTCTGCTCGGCGCTGCGCGTGGTGCTGTTCAGGTGGCCGATGTCCTTGATGTACGCGAAGTCGCGCGCGTAGGCCGGGCTCGTCAGGGGCTGCGGGCCTTCGAGGGCGTGGTCGGCCAGCTCGATGACGAAGGGCTTGACCTTGCCCCAGCCGGGCAGCGCCGCGAAGTCGAAGGGCGGCGTGAACTGGTATTCGCCGGGGGCGCTGCCCGGCACGTAGGGAAAGGCCGCCGACTCGGCACCGTCGTTCTGGCGCCGCGCCAGCGTGGCGGTGGCGGCGGCCTGCCCGGTGGCGATGCCGGCGCTCTTGGCCGCGCCGTCGCGGATGGTGGCCAGCGACTGGCTGTAGGCCGACTCGACGAGCGCCGCCTGCTCGGGCACCAGGCGCACCAGCACCTCGCGCGCGGCGGCCGACACCGCGGCGTCGGGGTTTGCCTTGGGCGCCGCAGCGAGGCCCGGCGTGTACGCGGCGTAGCGGCGGTCGATCGCGTTGAGCGAGTCGTGGATCGAGGCGTGCAGGTTGGCGAGGATGCGCGAGTGCGCCATCGGGTTGGTGCCCTGCGCCGGCGTCAGCGCCGCCTCGGCGACGCTGTTCCAGTGCACGACGGCGTTGGGCGCGCGCGGCGGCTTGGCGTGCGCCGCGTCGCCGGCGAGTGCCGCCTGCGGCGCGGCCACGGTCAGCGCGGCGGCCAGCGTGGCCAGCTTGAACAGGCGCGCGGCGAAGCGGCGGCGCGAACTCGAATGGGTCTTCATGGGAACTCTCCTGGTCGCAGGTGCGTGTTGATGAGGGTGCCCATGCTCGCCACGCGAGGCCGCGCGCGGCAGCAGCGAACGCGCCCGAAACGGTCCGTTCGTGCCACGCGCGCGCCGGCCACTGCGCCGGCGGACGCGCAGCGGACGCCGCAAGGACGCCGCGCCGGCACAGTGGCGCCTTCGTCGAATCGAGAAGGACGCCGCCATGCCCGACCCCGTCCACGTCAGCCTGGTCGCGCTGCCCGAGAGCGCGCTGTCCACGCTGGCCGGCCTGTACGACGTGCTCGGCGCCGCCACGGGCTCGCCGTTCCAGGTGCAGATCGTCGGCCAGCGCGCCGGCACCCTCATGCTCGACTGCGGCCTGCCGATCCAGGTGCAGCGCGCCATCGACACGCTCGATTCGAGCGACGTCGTCATCGTGCCCTCGGTGTGGCTGCGCGGGCCGGGCTGGCTGCGCGGCCGCCATCCCGCGCTGGTGGCCTGGCTGCAGCGCATGCACGAACGCGGCGCGCTGCTCGCCTCGGCCTGCACGGGCGTCTTCGTGCTCGCCGAGACGGGGCTGTTCGACGGCCGCGACGCCACCGTGCACTTCGACTGCGCGCGCGAGTTCGCGCGCGTCTTCCCGGCCGTGCGCGCCCACCCCGAGCGCACGCTGGTGGTGAGCGGCGCGCGCGACGAGTTGGTCAGCTCGGGCGCCTCGGCCACCTGGCACGACCTGGCGCTGTACCTCACCGCGCGCTGCGCCGGCGCCACCGCCGCGCAGGCCGTGGCGCGCGAGTTCGCGCTGCAATGGCACCCGGACAGCCTGACGCCCTACATGAACTTCGAGGGCCGCACCGATCACGGCGACGCCGAGGTGCTGGCGGCCCAGCAGTGGCTGGCGCGCCACTTCCCGGTGGCCAACCCGGTGGAGGAGATGATCCGCCGCTCGGCGCTCGCCGAGCGCACCTTCAAGCGCCGCTTCGCCGCGGCCACCGGCCTGGCGCCGCTGGCCTACGTGCAGCACCTGCGCGTGGAGGACGCCAAGCGCCGCCTCGAGCGCACCGCCGACGCGGTGGAGCAGATCGCCTGGCTGGTGGGTTACGAGGACGCGGCGTTCTTCCGGCGCCTGTTCAGGCGCATCACCGGCCTGGCGCCGGGTGCCTACCGCAAGCGCTTCGGCGTGCCGGCGTTCGCAGCCGTGCCGAGTTCGGCGCGCATCACCACCAGCACGCCGGCGAGCACGAGCGCGAGCCCGGCCCAGGCCGGCGCGCCGAGCGCCTCGCCGAGCAGCAGCGCGGCCAGGATGCAGGCCACCACCGGCTCCACGAGGGCCAGCGCGACGCCGGTGGCCGCCGAGATGTGACGCAGCGCCAGGCTGAACAACAGGTACGACACGCCGGCCGTGAACACGCCCACGTAGAGCACCGCGAGCAGGTCGCGCCAGGCCAGCGCGGGCGCGCCGGCGTGCCAGGCCACGAGCGGCAGCGCCAGCGCCGCGGCGGTGCCGAAGGCGCCCAGCGTGATCGTCGAGGCGCGCTCGCGCGGCGCGAGCCACTTCGTGAGCAGCGAGTAGCCGGCGTAGGCGAGACCGGCGAGCAGGCACAGCCCGATGCCCCAGGCGCTGGCGGCGACATCGCCCGCGCCAGCCGCACCACCCGTGCCATCCGCACCGGCCCGCTCACCCGCCACGCCCACCATCAGCGCCCCGCCGGCCACCGCCAGCAGCGTGCCCAGCCACCACGACGCGGCCGGCCGCCGCCGCAGCACCAGTGCCTGCAGCAGCCCGGCCCACACCGGGCCGCTGCCGAGCGCCACCGCGGTGCCCAGCGCCACGCCGGTGCCGCCGAGGCCGGCAAAGAAGGTGAGGTTGTAGACCGCCATGCACAGCCCGGCGGCGAACAGCGCGGCGCGCCCGTGCAGCCGCGCCGACGCGCGCGCCGGCGCTGCAACCGGCACGGCCCCGCCGCGCGGCGCGAGCGCCGTCACGACGGCGAAGAAGACGGCCGCCACGACGAGGCGCAGCGCGCCGAACCAGCCGGCGTCGAGGCCGCCGCCGGACAGCTGCTGCGCCGTTCCGGTGGTGCCCCACAACAAGGCCGCCAGCACGGCCAGGCCGATGCCGCGGCGCGGAGAGATCGTGTCCATGGCGCGCGATGCTCGCGCCGCAGTGGCGGGGGATTTGTCGAGAAACGCGCGACTTCGACCGCGGCCTCGCCCGCGCGCCGCGTCAGGCCACGCCGCTTCAGGCCGTGCGCCGCAGCGCGCGCGCGCCGAGCGCGCGGTCGCGGCGCAGCGCGTAGGCCAGCGCGCTGGCGCTGGCGTAGCCCACGTGCAGCGCGGTGGCCTCGAGCGTCCAGCCGGCCTTCAGGCGCAGCGTGGCCACGTCCAGCCGGCGCCGGCGCACGTAGTCCATCGGCGTGCTGCCGGTCAGCTCGATGAAGCGCGCGCGCAGCCGCTGCGGACTCAGGTGGCACAGCGCGGCGAGCGTCCGCGTGCTCCAGGGCGCGTGCAGTTCGCGCGCCAGCGCCGCGTCGACGAGGTCGAGCCTGAGCGCGGCGCGCTCCTTCACGCGGCGCGCCCCGCGCACCGCCTCGAGCACCGTCGCCGCACGCAGCGCGCCGCCCGCGGTGCGCAGCGCCGGCGGCACGAGGAAGCGGCGCAGGCGGTCGAGGCCCTCGGTGGCATCGCAGTCGACGACGAGCACGCGCGCCGCGCCGCGGCTTTCGTAGGCGTGGCGCGCGCCGGCCGGCACCAGCAGGCCGCAGGCGGCGTCGACGAAGGCGGCGCGCCCTTCGACCTCCATATCCAGCCGCCCGCTCAGGCCGACCAGCACCTGGGCATGCACGTGCGCGTGCGGCTCGTAGCCGCCGCGGTACAGGCGCTCCGAGGCGTGCGGCCAGGCGCTGGGGTCGGACATGGTGCGCACTCTACCCAAGCTTGGCGCGCCGGGCACGCCGCGCGTACCAGGCCCGCAGCACCATCCACCCCGCCGCGCTCAGCGCAGCGCCGCCAGCGCCTCGCGCACGCCGGCGGCGTAGCCCGGATCGGCCTTCTCCAGATGCCCGAGCATGCGGTGCCGGATCTCGCCTTCCACGGAAGCCATGGCGCGCGCCAGGTTCTCGCACAGGTTCTTCTTCTCGGCCGCGGGCATCAGGCGGTACAGGTTGCCGGCCTGGGTGTGATCGTCGTCGCTGCCGCGCGGGTCGTGCCGGCCGGCGCTGCCTTCGAGCGGCCAGCCCGGGTCGCCATGGCCGAAGCCCTGCGGCCGCGTGCCCGCGGCCTCCACGGTGGCGTAGTTGGCGCGTGCGCCGCCGTTGTCCAGCGCCATCGCGCCGTCGCGCTGCCGGTGCTGCACCGGGCAGCGCGGCCGGTTCACCGCCAGCTGCTGGTGGTTGGTGCCCACGCGGTACAGCTGCGCGTCGTGGTAGGCGAAGAGCCGCCCCTGCAGCATCTTGTCGGGCGAGTAGCCCATGCCCGGCACCACGTTGGCCGGGCTGAAGGCGGCCTGCTCGACCTCGGCGTGGTAGTTGTCGGGGTTGCGGTCGAGCACCAGCACGCCCACCGGCAGGCGCGGGAAGTCGGCGTGCGGCCACACCTTGGTCAGGTCGAAGGCGCTCCAGCCGGTGCGCTGCTCCCAGGCCTGGCGCGCCTCCTCCGTCATCACCTGCAGGTAGACGCTCCACTTGGGGAAGTCGCCGCGCGCGATGGCCTCGAACAGGTCGCGCTGGGCGTAGTCCGGGTCCTCGCCGGCCAGGCGCACGGCGTCGGCGGCGCTCAGGTTGCGGATGCCCTGCTGCGTCTTCAGGTGCCACTTGACCCACACGCGTTCGCCGCGCGCGTTGATCAGGCTGAAGGTGTGGCTGCCGAAGCCGTCCATGTGGCGGTAGCCGTCGGGCGTGCCGCGGTCGGAGAACAGCATCGTCACCTGGTGCAGGCTCTCCGGCGCGCGCGACCAGAAGTCGAACATCATGCGCGCCGACTTGAGGTTGCTCTGCGGGCTGCGCTTCTGGGTGTGCACGAAGTCGGGGAACTTGACCGGGTCCTTGATGAAGAACATCGGCGTGTTGTTGCCCACCAGGTCCCAGTTGCCGTCCTCGGTGTAGAAGCGCACCGCGAAGCCGCGCGGGTCGCGCTCGGTGTCGGCGCTGCCGCGTTCGCCGCCCACGGTGGAGAAGCGCACGAAGACCTCGGTACGTTTGCCCACCGCGTCGAACAGCCGCGCCTTCGTCAGGCGCGTGATGTCGTGCGTGACGGTGAAGCTGCCGTAGGCGCCCGAGCCCTTGGCGTGCACCACGCGCTCGGGGATGCGCTCGCGGTTGAAGTGCTGCAGCTTCTCGATCAGGTGGAAGTCCTGCAGCAGCAGCGGGCCGCGCGGGCCGGCGCTGATCGAGTTCTGGTCGTCGGGCACCGGGATACCCGATGCGGTGGTCAGGGGTTCTTGCATGCCGTACACCTCCGGGAACGCACTGCGCGCACGGCTATTCCAGCAGCCCCGCCCCAGCTCGCGGTGCACCGGTGTAGGGAGCTCTCGATGCCCGGCGTGCGCCGGTCTTGACAAGGAACGCCGGGACGAGCCTTCGTCGGATCTCGCCGCGCCGCCGGAGGAGGGAGTGGCTAGACTGCGCCCGGCCGATGAACCGCCCAACGCCGCCGATCCCATGAGTACCCCAGCGGCCGGCTCACCGCCCGCGGGCGGCGCGCACCGGCTCGGCACGGTGATGCTGATCGACGACAGCGACGTCGACCTGCTCTACGCCCGCCTGATGATCGAACGCGCCGCGGTGGCGCGCGAGCTGCTCTCGTTCGAGGAGGCCGGCGAGGCGCTGGCCCATCTGCAGGGCGGAGCCGGCGAGACGGTCGACGTGATCCTGCTCGACATCAACATGCCCGGCATGGACGGCTTCGAGTTCCTGCAGGCGCTGCACGGCCCGCAGCAGCGCCTGCCGGTGCGCGCGGTGGTGGTGATGCTGTCCTCGTCGCCCGACCCGCGCGACCACGCGCGCGCCATGGGCTTTCCGTCCGTCAAGGGCTACCTGACCAAGCCGCTCACGCTGGACGCGGCCCGCGAGCTGTGGCGCTGGGCCGCGAGCTGAGCCTGCAGCTCGGCGACGGCGACACCACGCCGCCGCCGGCCGCTGCACCCGCGCCGCGCGATCTGGTCTTCGGACCGGAACTCGGCCCGGCCGCCGTGCTCGGGCTGGTCTACCTCGGCGCGGCGCTGCTGTCGCTGCACCTGTCGCGCGAAGCGGGCACCGTCGCCACCTTCTGGTACGGCAACGGCATCGCCATCGCCGTGCTGGCCACGCTGGAGCTGCGGCGCTGGCCGCTGCACGTGGCCGCCATCGCGGCCTCGGTCTTCACCGCCAACCTGCTGTGGGGCGACGAGCTGCTCGTCGCGCTGAGCTTCCTGCTGCCCAACCTCGGCGAGATCCTGCTCGCCGCGGCGCTGCTGCGCCGCGGCGGGCTGCAGGGCATCGACACGCTGGGCGCGGCGGCCTTCCTGCGCCTGCTGGCGCTCGGCGCGGTGCTGCCGGCGATGGTGGGCGCCACGCTGGGCGCCGGCGTGCTCACGCTGAACGGCGTGGCCGGCTTCTCCTTCCTGTGGCTGCGCTGGTTCGAGGGGGCCTCGGTGAGCACGGTGTCGATCCTGCCGCTGATGCTGGCGCTGCGCGCACGCGGCGCGGCCGCCTCGCTGCGCGCGCTGCTGCAGCCCGCCAGCGCGGTGGCCGGCGTGGTGGTGGCGGTGTCGACCTGGCTGCTGCTCGGGCACGTGCCCTTCCCCTTCGTCTACCTGGCGCTGATGCTCACGGTGGCGGCGCTGCGCCTGGGCATCCTGCACGTGGCCGCGCTCGCCTTCACGACCTCGCTGGTCACCGCGATCGCGCTGACCACCGGGTACTTCAGCCCGGGGCTGCTCACCGCGAGCTGGCAGCACGTCTTCATCTACCTCGCGCTCACCGCCTGCCTGGTGCCGGCGATGGTGCTCGCGCTGACGCTGGAGACGCTGCGCCGCAGCCTGCGCGGCCTCGAGCAGCGCGAGGCCGAGCTGCAGCGCGCCAACGAGCGGCTCGAGCAGTTCGTGCGCATCGCCTCGCACGACCTGCGCGAGCCGCTGAACACGGTGCAGGAGTTCAGCGGCCTGATCGCGAGCGACCACGACGTCGAGCTGCCCGAGCCGGCGCGCCAGTACCTGGGCCTGGTGCGGCGCGCCGGCGCGCGCATGCGCTCGCTGCTCGACGACATGCTGGCCTACACGCGGCTGCAGCGCCAGGACCCGGGGCCCAAGGAGGCGGTGGCGCTCGACGAGCTGCTGGCCGACGTGCGCGACAGCGTCGCCGCGCGCCTGCGCGACAGCGGCGGCGAGCTCGTCGTCGAGCCGCTGCCCACCGTGCAGGGCTACCGCACGCTGCTGCTGCTGCTGTTCCAGAACCTGGTGGGCAACGCGCTCAAGTTCGTGCCGCCCGGTCGCCGGCCGCGGGTGCGCGTGCACGCCCGCCGCGCCGACGACGGCCAGCTCGAGATCGTGGTCGCGGACAACGGCATCGGCATCGCCGCCAAGGACCTCGACCGCCTGTTCCAGCCCTTCGTGCGCCTGAACCTGCGCAAGCGCTTCGACGGCACCGGGCTCGGCCTGGTGCTGTGCCGCGACGTGGCGCAGGTGCACGGCGGTACGGTGCTCGTGCGCTCCACGCCGGGCGAAGGCAGCGAGTTCGTGCTGCGCCTGCCGCGCTGAGGCGGCGGCGCGCGCTCAGCGCGCCGCCAGCGCGTCGAGCAGGCGGTCCAGCTCGTGCAGCGTGCGCTGCACCTCGAGCGGCTTGGTCCAGCAGGCCTGGAACCCGGCGGCGCTGGCCAGCTCCTGCGCCTCGCTGGTGGCCGAAGCGGTGACGAGAACGGCCGGCGCCGCTTGCAGGCCGGGCAGCGCCCGCAGCCGCGCCAGCAGCTCGGTGCCCGAGGCATCGGGCAGGTGCAGGTCGAGCAGCATCAGGTCGATGGCCTCGCGCGAGGCCACCT
>Ga0073934_10006559_pt1 | contig 16842 bp, 14 predicted proteins | sample LarsenN4metaG_FD_76834 | JGI IMG/M metagenome (GOLD analysis project Ga0073934, IMG submission 76834) | Hot spring sediment bacterial and archeal communities from British Columbia, Canada, to study Microbial Dark Matter (Phase II) - Larsen... ... | reverse complement strand
CGGGGTCGCGCAGCGCGTCGCGCGCGTGCTCGAAGCCCGGCAGCACCGAGCGCACCACGTCCCAGAAGCGCGGACCGTGGTTCATCTCGCGCAGGTGCGCGAGCTCGTGGGCCACCACGTAGTCGATCACCGGCAAGGTGAAGTGCACGAGCCGCCAGTTCAGCCGGATCGAGCCGTCGGCGCTGGCGCTGCCCCAGCGCGTGGCGGCCGAACTGAGCGCCAGTCGCCCGACGCGCACGCCCAGGCGCTCGGCGAAGTGACTGCAGCGCTCCTCGAATACGCGCCGCGCCTGGCGCTGCAGCCAGCCCTGCACGGCGTCGCGGATCTGCTCGGGCGCGGCCGGCGCGGGCAGGCCGACGCGCAGGCGGCGCTCGCCGACGCGAGCCGTCGTGCGACCGGCCGCAGCCGCGTCGCCGGCAACGCTCGCGGCCTCGGCGCCGGGACCGGGCGCCGGCTCGGCCGCGTCGAGCGCCACGCCCGGCGTGCGCGGATCGAGCACCACCACCAGCGGCGCGCCGAGGAAGGGCACGCGCGCGCCATCTCGCCAGTCGATGCGCGCCGCCTCGAGCCGGCGCGCGCGCTCGCGGCTCTCGACCAGCCGCGCGCAGATCCAGCGGCTCTTTTCCAGCAGCGCGGCCTCGATGTCGGCCAGGCTGACCCAGCGCGGCGCGCTGACGGTCAGGCCGTCGGCGCCGACCACGAAGCCGATCGTGCGCCGCCGCGCGCGGCGCAGCCGGTAGGCGACCACGTGCTCGCCCAGGCGGATCGCGCGGGTGCTGCCGGCGCCCGACGGCGCCGGCGTGACCAGCGGCGTGGACGGCTGCGGCGGCGCGGCGCCCGGGCGCGCGCCGGGTGTGGCCGACGGCTGCGGCGGGGCAGACCGCGGCGACACCTGGGGCGGCACCTGCGGCGACGAACACGGCGGCGCAGGCGGCGACGGCGGCGCATCGAACAGCAGAAGCTGCCGGGCCGCAGCCGCCTGTCCCGGGCGCGCCGCGTCGGCGCTCACCGCGCCGGCTCTCCGTAGGCCTCGGGATCGAGCCGGCGCATCTCGGCCTCGATCCAGGCCTCGACCTCGCGCATCAGCTCGTCGGGATCGCAGCCGGCCGACGGGATCGGCTTGCCGATCGACACGTCGATCACGCCGGGGTACTTGAGGAAGGAGTTGCGCGGCCAGCAGCGGCCGGAGGTCACGGCGATCGGCAGCACCGGCGTGCCGGTGGCCACCGCGAGGCGCGTGCCGCCGCTCTTGTAGACGCCCTGCGATCCGCGCTTCGTGCGCGTGCCCTCGGGGAACATGATGATCCAGTTGCCTTGTTCCATGAAGCGCCGGCCCTGCTCGGCCACCTTGCCCCAGGCCTCGGCGCGACGGCTGCGGTCGATGTGGACCATGTCGAGCCGGCCGAGCGCCCAGCCGAAGAACGGCACCCACAGCAGCTCGCGCTTGAACACGAAGCACAGCGGGTGCGGCATCATCGCCGGGAAGGCCAGGGTCTCCCACGCCGACTGGTGCTTGGGCAGCAGCACGACCGGACCGTCGGGCACGTTCTCGAAGCCGTGCACGCGCGAGCGGATGCCGCAGAACACGCGCGCGCCCCACAGCGCCAGCCGGATCCAGCCCACGCACAGCCAGTACAGCCGGTTGCCGCGCACGAAGATCGACACCAGCAGCACGACCATCGCGTACGGCACGACGGTGACGATCAGCCAGGCCATGTAGGCCAGCGAGCGCAGGAACAGCAGCAGCCGCGCCATCACCCGTGACGTGCCGACGGCGCGGGGCGTCGCAACAGATGCTCGGCGAACGCCGCCAGGTCCGCGTGCACCTGGGTGCCGGGCACCTGCTGCACGAGTTCCTGCACCTGCGCGTCGCTCCAGCCGGCGGTCTTGCCGGTGCGCACGAGGTGCGTCTCGCAGCCCGCCGCCGCACCGGCCTGCAGGTCGCGCAGCGAGTCGCCGACCACCGGCACCTGCTGCGGGTGCGCGCCGAAGCGCTGCAGCACCTGCTCGATCAGCCCGGGCAGCGGCTTGCGGCATTGGCAGGCTTCCGACGGCGCGTGCGGGCAGAAGAACACCGCATCGACCCGCCCGCCGTGGCGCGCGAGCAGCGCGTTCATCTTCTGGTGCATCGCGTTGAGCGCGGCCATGTCGAACAGCCCGCGCCCGATGCCCGACTGGTTGGTCGCGACCACCACGTACCAGCCGCCGTGATGCAGCCGCGCCATCGCCTCGAGCGCGCCGGGCAGCGGCTCCCACTCCTCGGGCGACTTCACGTAGTCGTCGCGGTCGGCGTTGATGGTGCCGTCGCGGTCGAGGATGACGAGCTTCATCGGCGTGCTCCGCGACTCACGCCGCCAGCTTCGACAGGTCGGCCACGCGGTTCATCGCGGCGTGCAAGGTGGCCAGCAGCGCGAGGCGGTTGCGGCGCAGCGCCGCGTCGTCGGCGTTGACCATCACGCTGTCGAAGAAGGCGTCGACCGGCGCCTTCAGCGCGGCCAGCACCTGCAGCGACGCGGTGTAGTCGGCCCGCGCGAAGGCCGCCTCGGCCGACGGCGCCACGGCCGCCAGCGCGTCGGCCAGCGCGCGCTCGGCCGGCTCGGCGTAGCGCGCCGGGTCGGGGCCGGTGACGGGCACCTCGTCGGACTTGCGCAGGATGTTGCCGACCCGCTTGTTGGCCGCGGCCAGCGCCGGCGCCTCCGGCAGCGCCGCGAAGGCGCGCACCGCGGCCAGCCGTTTCGGGATCTCGCCCCAGCGCGGCCGCGGCGCGACGACGGCGTCGACTTCCTGCGCGCTGTAGCCGCCCTCGCGCAGCCAGCCCACCAGGCGCTCGAAGACGAAGTGCAGCACCTCGGCCTGCGCCTGGCCGTGGCCGGCCGGGAACACGCCGAAGGCGGCCGACACGAGCTGCGGCAACTCCAGCGGCAGGTCGCGCTCGACCAGCATGCGCACCACGCCCAGCGCGTGGCGGCGCAGCGCGAACGGGTCCTTGTCGCCGGTGGGCACCTGGCCGATGCCGAACAGCCCGGCCAGGGTCTCGAGCTTGTCGGCCAGCGCGACGACGAGGCCGGTCGTGCCGCGCGGCAGCGCGTCGCCGGCGAAGCGCGGACGGTAGTGGTCCTCGATCGCGAAGGCCACCTCCTCGTGCTCGCCGTCGTGGCGGGCGTAGTAGCCGCCCATCACGCCCTGCAGCTCGGGGAATTCGCCGACCATGTCGGTCAGCAGGTCGGCCTTCGCGAGCTGCGCGGCGCGGTCGGCCTGCCGCGCCAGCACGTCGCCGCCCAGGCGTTCGCCGATCGTGCGCGCCAGCGCGCGCACGCGCTCGACGCGCTCGCCCATCGTGCCGAGCTTCGCGTGGTAGACCACCTTCGCCAGCCCCGGCACGCGCGACTCGAGCGAGCGCTTGCGGTCCTGGTCGAAGAAGAACTTCGCGTCGGCCAGGCGCGGCCGCACCACGCGCTCGTTGCCCTGGATCACGCGCGACGGGTCGGCCGGGCGGATGTTGCTCACGACGAGGAAGCGGTCGGTCAGCCGGCCCTGGCCGTCGAGCAGCGGGAAGTACTTCTGGTTGGCCTTCATCGTGAGGATGAGGCACTCCTGCGGCACGGCGAGGAACTCGCGCTCGAAGCGGCACACCAGCACGTTCGGCCGCTCGACCAGCGCGGTCACCTCGTCGAGCAGCGCGGGGTCGTCGACCGGCTGCAGGCCTTGCTGCTCGGCCGCCTCGCGCAGCTGCCGCGCGATCGCGTCGCGGCGCGCGTCGAAGCCGGCGATCACCGCGCCCTCCTCCTCGAGCTGCCGCTCGTACGAGTCGGCATCGCGCAGCACCACACGATCGGCCTTCGCCTCGAAGCGGTGGCCGCGCGTCTCGCGGCCGGCCTCGAGGCCGAGCGCGCGCACCGGCACCACGTCGGCGCCGTGCAGCGCCACGAGGCCGTGCGCGGGACGCACGAAGTGCACCGTGCTCCAGCCCGGCTGGAAGCCCGGGCCGCTGCCGCGCTCGAGCTGGTAGCTCATGAGCTTGGGGATCGGCAGCTTCGCGATCGCGTCGTCGAGGGCTCTTTGCAGGCCCTCGGCCAGGCTCAATCCGGGCCGCTCGATGTCGAGGAACAGGACGTCGGCCTTGCCGTCGGATTCGCGCACGAGCGAGCGCGCGGCCGTCGCGTCGGCCCCCAGCGCCGCGAGCTTCTTCAGCAACGCGGGCGTCGGCTGGCCGTCGGCAGCGAGGCCCACGCTCGCGGGCATGAGCTTCTGGCGCACGGGGCGCGACGGCGCACGCGCGAGCACGTGCCGCACCCGCACGGCCAGCCGCCGTGGCGACGCGAACGGCTGCCACGGCGGCAGCAGGCCGGGCTGCTCGTCGCCGGGCGCCGGGCCGACCAGATCGAGCGTCGCGAGCGTGTGATGCAGGACGTCGCCGAACGCCTCGCCGAGCTTCCTCAGCGCCTTCGGCGGCAGCTCCTCGACGAACAGCTCGACCAGCAGGTTGCGCACGTCCGCCATCACGCCGCCTTCTTGTCGAGTTGCGCGATCACCTCGTCGGCCCAGGCCCTGGGGGCCAGCGGGAAGCCGAGCCGCGAGCGGCTGGCCAGATAGCTCTGCGCCACGCTGCGCGCGAGGTTGCGGATGCGGCCGATGTAGGCAGCGCGCTCGGTCACGCTGATGGCGCCGCGCGCGTCGAGCAGGTTGAAGGTGTGCGCGGCCTTGAGCACCTGCTCGTAGGCCGGCAACGCGAGCTGCGCGTCCATCAGTGCCTTCGCCTTGCGCTCGTGCGCGCCGAAGGCGCCGAGCAGGAACTCGACGTCGCTGTGCTCGAAGTTGTAGGCGCTCTGCTCGACCTCGTTCTGGTGATAGACGTCGCGGTACGTCAGCCCTTCGGTCCACACCAGATCGAACACGTTCTCCTTGCCCTGCAGGTACATCGCCAGCCGCTCGAGGCCGTAGGTGATCTCGCCGGTGATGGGCCGGCAGTCGATGCCGCCGACCTGCTGGAAGTACGTGAACTGCGTGACCTCCATGCCGTTGAGCCAGACCTCCCAGCCCAGGCCCCAGGCGCCGAGCGTCGGGTTCTCCCAGTCGTCCTCGACGAAGCGCACGTCGTCGGCCTTCAGGTCGAAGCCGAGCGCCTCGAGCGAGCCGAGGTACAGCTCGAGGATGTCGGCCGGCGCGGGCTTGAGCACCACCTGGTACTGGTAGTAGTGCTGCAGTCGGTTGGGGTTGTCGCCGTAGCGCCCGTCCTTCGGCCGCCGGCTCGGCTGCACGTAGGCGGCCTTCCACGGCTCGGGACCGATGGCACGCAGGAAGGTCGCGGTGTGGCTGGTGCCCGCGCCGACCTCCATGTCGTACGGCTGCAGCAGCGCGCAGCCCTGTCGGGCCCAGTACTCCTGCAGCCGCAGGATGATCTCTTGAAAGGTCGGCATGTCGGCGCGCGATGGGTCGACCGTGCCGGCGGCACGCGTCTGCTTCTCGAAGCGGAAGATTCTACGGGCCGGCCTCGTCGCGCCGCCTTGCGGCGCGGGTCGCGGCGGGGGCGGTGCTACGGTGTCGCGTCGGTCGGCGCGGGGCGGGTCGGACGGCGTGCGGCGCCCGGCGCGAACGGCGCGACGATCGCCAGCGCCAGCAGCGCGAGCGGCCACAGCCCGAGGCGCGAGGCCCACGCCGCATAGGGCGTCAGACCCTCGCGCCCTTCGACCTCGCCGTCCAGCGTGCCGTGCGTGAACGGCGGCAGCGTCGCGGCGACGCGCCCGCGATGGTCGACGATGGCGGTGGCGCCGGTGTTGGTGGCGCGCAGCATCGCGCGCTCGAACTCCAGCGCGCGCATGCGCGAGATGTGCAGGTGCTGGTCGACCGCGATGGTGTCGCCGAACCACGCGATGTTCGACAGGTTGGCGAACAAGGTGGGCGCGCGCGCCGGGTCGCGAAAGCGCGCGGCCAGCTCCTCGCCGAACAGGTCTTCGTAGCAGATGTTCGGCGCGATGCGCTGCCCGAGCGCGACGAACGGCGGCGCCTCGAGCGGACCGCGACTGAAGTCGCCGAGCGGGATGTGCATCAGGTTCACGAACCAGCGGAAGCCCCAGGGCACGAACTCGCCGAACGGCACGAGGTGGTGCTTGTCGTAGCGGTGCTCGACGCCGCGCGCCAGGCCGAGCGCCGAGTTGGTGTAGCCCGCCTCGTAGCTGCCCAGCGGCAGCCCGATCAGCGCGGCGCGGTCGCCGGCGCGAAACGGCTCGGTCGTCGCGCGCCACCACGCGGGGTCGAGGTCGGCGGGCAGCAGCGGCACGGCCGTCTCCGGCGCGACGACCAGCGGCCCGCGCGCCCCGGCCAGCGCGCGGGCCAGCGCCTGCATCGCCTGCGGCAGCCGCTCGGGCGCGAACTTCTCGTCCTGTGCCACGTTGGTCTGCAGCAAGCTCACGCCGACGCGGCCGGCCGGCGTGGTGAAGCCGTCGCGACCGAGCGCGGCCAGCGCCGCGGCCGCCGCCAGCCCGCCGAGCGCCAGCGCCGCCGCACCGCGGCGCCCGGCCGCGTCGCGCGCGAGGGCGAACACGGCCAGCGCGGCGGCCAGCGCCGACACGAAGCCGATGCCGTACACGCCGATCCACGGCGCGAGCGCGGCCAGCGGCGAGTCGACGTGCGCGTAGCCGGCGGCGAGCCACGGGAAGCCGGTGAAGATCACGCCGCGCGCCAGCTCGGCGGCCAGCCACAGCGCCGCGAACAGCAGCGCGTCGACCCACGCGATGCCGCGCCGCCAGCGCGCGAACAGCCAGGCGGCCGCCGCGAGGTACAGCGACAGGCCGGCCGCGAGCAGCGCCACCGCGAGCGCGGCCAGCGGCGCGGCCAGGCCGCCGTAGCGGTGCATGCTGATGAACAGCCACCACACGCCGGCGCCCAGCCAGGCCGTGCCGAACAAGAGCGCGAGGAGCGCGGCGCGCGACGGGGCGACGCGCGCCAGCCGCCACGCGAGCAGCGCCACGGCGAGCGGCTGCAGCCACCACGCGGCGGTGAGCACGAAGGGCAGGCTGTGCAACGCACCCAGCGCCGCGCCGAAGCCCCACTCGGCCGGTGCGCGCCACGGCCGCGCCGGCGCGCGCTCGGGCGCGGTGCCGGCGGCCCGGCTCAATCGGCGTCGGCCGAGTCGGCCGGCGGTTCGACGCGCGCGACGCGGAACCAGCGCACCGCGCCGCCGCGGGTCAGCATCACGGCGAAGCGCAAGCCGCCGATCTCGACGGCCTCGCCGCGCCGCGGCACGCGGCCGAGCTCGTGCGCCACGAGGCCGCCGATGGTGTCGAACTCCTCGACCGGCAGCGCCGTGCCGAAGGCCTCGTTGACGACCGCGATGTCGACGTCGCCGGCCACGCGGTGCGTGCCGTCGGCGAGCGTGTACACGCCGGACTCGCCGTCCTTCTCGTCGAACTCGTCCTCGATCTCGCCGACGATCTCCTCGAGCACGTCCTCGATGGTGATCAGCCCGGCGGTCTGGCCGAACTCGTCGATCACGATCGCCAGGTGGTTGCGGTTGCTGCGGAAGTCGCGCAGCAGCTCGTTGAGCCGCTTGCTCTCGGGCACGAACACCGCCGGGCGCAGCAAGGTGCGCAGGTTCAGCTCGGGCGCGCGCTGCAGCTTCAGCAGGTCCTTCGCGAGCAGGATGCCGATGATGTTGTCGCGCTGGCCTTCGTAGACCGGGAAGCGCGAGTGGCCGGTGGCGATCACCACGTGCAGCAGCTCGTCGTACGGCGCGTCGATGTCGAGCAGGTCCATCCGCGGCGCGGCGACCATCACGTCGCCGGCGGTCAGGTCGGCCATGCGGATCACGCCTTCGAGCATGGCGCGCGACTCCGGCTCGATCAGCTCGCGCTGCTCGGCGTCGGCCAGGGTCTCGATCAGTTCGTCTCTCGAATCGGGGCCGGGCGAGATGAACTCGACCAGGCGCTCGAACAAGCTGCGCTTGTCGCCGGCGGCAGGGCTGCCGCGCCCGGGGCGACTCGGCTGGGGATCGGACACGACAGCGGTGTCGGGAAGTCGGGGGAGCGCAAGAATACCCCATCGTCTTGACAGGCCCGCGGGGTTGGCAGACAGTTCGCCGCCCTCGGATGTCGAGGGTCTGTCCACGAGCGTTTCCCGAGCGTTCCCCGCGAGATCTCCCATGTCGAACGGCCTCATCCCCGCCACCATCCTGACCGGCTTTCTCGGCAGCGGAAAGACCACCTTGCTCAAGCGCGTGCTGACCGAGTCGCACGGCCAAAAGATCGCGGTGGTCGAGAACGAGTTCGGCGAGGAGAACATCGACAACGAGATCCTCGTCGCCGACACGCAGGAGCAGATCGTGCAGCTCAACAACGGCTGCGTGTGCTGCACGATCCGCGAGGATCTGCGCTCCACCCTGGCCGACCTGGCCGAGCGCAAGCGCAAGGGCGAGCTCGACTTCGAGCGCGTGGTCATCGAGACCACCGGCCTGGCCGACCCGGGCCCGGTGGCGCAGACCTTCTTCATGGACGACGAGATCGCCGAGACCTACCTGCTCGACTCGGTGCTGACCCTGGTCGACGCCAAGCACGCCGACAAGCAGCTCGACGAGCGGCAGGAGGCGCGCCGCCAGGTGGGCTTCGCCGACCAGATCTTCATCAGCAAGACCGACCTGGTCGACGAGGCCGCGGTCGAGGCACTGGCCCACCGCATCAAGCACATGAACCCGCGTGCGCCGCAGCGCAAGGTGCACTTCGGCGAGGTGCCGATCGCGGAGGTGTTCGACCTGCGCGGCTTCAACCTCAACGCCAAGCTCGACATCGACCCCGACTTCCTGAAGGACGACGGCCACGGTCATGCCCACGATCACGACCACGACCATGACCACGAGCACGGCGAGCACTGCGACCACCCGCACCATCACCATCACGACGACGACGTGAAGTCGTTCGTGTTCCGCGCCGAGCGGCCCTTCAACCCGGCCAAGCTCGAGGAGTTTCTCGGCGCGATCGTGCAGGTCTACGGCCCGAAGATGCTGCGCTACAAGGGCGTGCTCTACATGAAGGGCAGCGACCGCAAGGTGGTGTTCCAGGGCGTGCACCAGCTGATGGGCAGCGACCTGGGCCCGAAGTGGGCGCCGGGCGAGAAGAAGAACAGCAAGATGGTGTTCATCGGCATCGATCTGCCGCGTGACATCTTCTTGCAAGGACTGGAGCAGTGTCTGGCCTGAAGCGCAGAATGCGTGCACCGGCTGGCTACAATCCGCCGCGCCCGGAACAGGGGAGGCAGCCCGCCGAGCGCCGGCAACCGCGGCGCCCACGAGCAGCGACGACTGCCAACGCGAGGAGAGCGACGTGACCAAGACAGCGGCCAGGCGCGCAGCGCCGGCACCCGCCGCGAAGGCCCGCAAGGCCGCCGCGCCGGCACGCAAGTCGTCCGCCAAAGTCGCTCCGAAGCCTGCTCCGAAAGCCGCCGCGCGATCCGCCGCGAAGCCCGCTCCCCGACCGGCCGCCAAGACGGCGTCGAAGCCCGTCGCGAAGAGCGCAGCCGGCAAGACCGCCGCCCACAAGGCTCACAAAGCCCCGAAGGCGCCGGCCAGGCCCGCGGCCAAGGCGGCGAGCAAGCCCGCCGCCGGTGCCAGCCGAGCGGCGGCGGCCCCCGCCAAGGCCGCCGCCAAGCCGACCCCACAACCCGCCACCAAGGCAACGCCAAAGCTTCAGCCACCCGTGACCCGTCCCAGCAGTTCCAAGTCCGCCCCCGACGTCAAGGCCGCGCCGGCCAAGCCGGCCGCGAAGTCGTCGTCCCGGGCCGCGCCGGCCGCCGTGTCGTCCACGCCGCGGGCCACCGCAGCCATGGCCGCCGCACCCGAGCCCAACGCGGCGGCGGCCAGCGCCGCTGCGCGCTTCACCGACCGTTTCGCGCCGGCGGCGCCGCGCGCCCGCGCGACGCCGGTCGCGCCCGAATCGCCGCGCGTGCCGGTCAAGGCCGACCCGAAGCTGGCCAACGCCTGGAAGACCAAGGCCGGCCACGAGCTGACCGAGGACGAGATCCTCGCGATGCCCGATTCGGAGTACATGAACGACAAGCAGCTCGAGTTCTTCCGCGCCCGCCTGCAGAAGCTGAAGGACGACCTGCTGTCCAACGCCGGCGAGACGACCGAGCACCTGCGCGAGGACACCTCCATCGTCCCCGATCCGGCCGACCGGGCGACCATCGAGGAAGAGCACGCGCTGGAGCTGCGCACGCGCGACCGCGAGCGCAAGCTCTTGAAGAAGATCGCGCAGTCGCTCGCCCGGATCGACTCCGGAGACTATGGCTTTTGCGACGAAACCGGCGAGCCGATCGGCCTCGGCCGTCTGCTGGCGCGCCCGACCGCTACACTGTCCCTGGAGGCGCAGCAGCGCCGCGAGATGAAGCAGAGGATGTTCGGCGACTGAGGCGCCGGCCGTTCCTGCCAGCCAGCCCGTCATGCCGGACGCCAAGGACAGCGAGAGTTTCTTCCGCAAGGTCGTGCGATTCGTGGCCAACCCGGCCACGGACTGGCACGACCTGAACTCGCGGCAGGAGGAGCTGAAGGAAACCGATCTCGAGAAGTCCGAGCTCAAGGCCATGATCGAGCGCAAGCGGCGCAACGACTTCGTGCGCAAGCGCGAGTTCGACATGCTGCGCAAGGTGCGCCGCGAGGGCCTGTCGAGCGAGCAGCTCGCCGCGCTCGAAGGCAGTTCGCGCATCGACGACTCCGAGTCCAAGCCCGAGAGCGGCGCCAAGGCCGACGGCGCGGTCAAGGCCAAGATCGACGAGATCGAGCAGCAGATGGTCGGCGACGGCGGCTTCTCCGCGTCGGTGCGCCGCATACCGAACAACTTCTTCGACGCGCCGACGCAGCCGTCGCAACTCTCGACGACCGGCACCGCGCCGGCGGCCTACCAGGCCGCGCCGGCGCCGGCGGTACCCTCGCCGACCGCGCCGGCAGGGGCCGCGGCGCGCACGCCGCCGCCGTCGGTGAGCGTGCCCACGCTCTCGCTTTCCGCGTCGGCCGACGCGGGCGCGCCGCCGGCGGCCGCCCCGGCGGTCGGGCTGAGCCCGCTGGCCGGCATGAACCTCGGCGTGTCGCCGGAGTTCGCCAATGCCTTCGCCGTCGAGGTCAGCGAGGTCGTCCACGACCCCGAGCTCGACGAGGCGGTGATCGCATTCGCGAACGCGGACTTCGAAGGCTGCGAGCAGTCGCTGCTGCAGCTCACCGGGGCCAGCGGCCCGCGCGCGCAGCATGCCGAGACCTGGCTGGTGCTGTTCGACCTGTACCGCGCCATCGGCCAGCAGCAGAAGTTCGAGAGCCTCGCGCTCGACTACGCGCAGCAGTTCGGCTGGAGCGCGCCGCAGTGGTTCTCGCTGCCCAAGCTGGTGGCCGAGGCGGCCAGCCAGGAGGCGCGCCCGGCGAAGTCGCGCGTGAGCGGCGACATCGGCTGGGTCTGCCCGGCCGTGGTGGACGCCGACGCGGTGGCGCGGCTGCGCTCGCAGACCCTGCAGATGCCGCTGCCTTGGGTCTTCGACTGGAGCCAGCTGCGCAGCATCGACGCCGAGGCGTGCTCGAAGCTGTCGGAGCTGTTCCGTCACTGGTCGACCGAGGCGCTCGACATGCGCTGGCTGGCCGGCGAGCAGCTGTTCACGGTGCTGGCCGAGGCCGCCCCCACGGGCGCGCGCGACGTCGATCCGGCGTACTGGGTGCTGCGGCTGGACGCGCTGCGCATGGCCAACCGGCCCGACCAGTTCGACGAGGCCGCGATCGACTACTGCGTCACCTACGAGGTCTCGCCGCCGTCGTGGGAACGGGCGCAGTGCAACGTGCGCATCAGCGGCTCGACGGTGTCGACCCAGTCGCCGGCGCTGTCGGTCGTGAGCGACGTGTCGACGAGCTTCGTCGAGTCGACCATGACCGAGGATGCGAGCCCGGTGCGCATGGCCAGCGTCGAGCTGTCGGGCCAGCTGGTCGGCGACATCGGCGCCACGCTCGCCAAGATGAGCGGCGAGCTGGGCGACGCGTCGATCGTCAACGTGTCGTGCGCGCGGCTGATCCGCGTGGACTTCATCGCCGCGGGCGACTTGCTCAACTGGGTGCTGTCGCGGCGCGGCGAGAGCCGCACCGTCAGCTTCAACGAGGCGCACCGGCTGGTCGCGCTGTTCTTCGGCGCGATGGGCATCAACGAGCACGCGCGCGTGAAGGTGCGCACGGTCTGAACGCCGGCCCGCACGCGCCGGCCCTGTGCATCGCGTCCGCGCACCCGACGCCCCGGCTTGAAACCCGGCGCCCCCGGCGCCACCTCTGCACGCCATGGACTCCACGACCTACCACGGCACCACCATCGTCAGCGTGCGTCGCGGCCGCGAGGTCGCGCTCGGCGGCGACGGCCAGGTCACGCTCGGCCAGATCGTCGTCAAGCACGGCGCGCGCAAGGTGCGGCGCCTGTACCGCGACCAGGTGCTGGCCGGCTTCGCCGGCGCCACGGCCGACGCGTTCACCCTGTTCGAGCGCTTCGAGGCCAAGCTCGAGAAACACCAGGGCCACCTCGTGCGCGCGGCGGTCGAGCTGACCAAGGACTGGCGCACCGACCGCGTGCTGCGCCGGCTCGAAGCCATGCTGGCCGTCGCCGACCGCGACACCTCGCTCATCATCACCGGCAACGGCGACGTGCTCGAGCCCGAGCACGGGATCATCGCCATCGGCTCGGGCGGCGCGTACGCGCAGGCGGCGGCTCGCGCGCTGCTCGAGCACACGCCGATGAGCGCGCCCGAGATCGTCAAGCGCTCGCTCGAGATCGCCGGCGACCTGTGCATCTACACCAACCAGCAGCACACCATCGAGAGCCTCGAATGAGCGACGGCAACGCGCGTCCCGCCGGCAGCCCGGCCGGCTCCCTCGTCGGGCGTGGCGCCCACATGACCCCGCAGGAGATCGTCTCCGAGCTCGACCGCCACATCGTCGGGCAGTCGGCCGCCAAGCGCGCGGTGGCCATCGCGCTGCGCAACCGCTGGCGCCGCCAGCAGGTCGACGAGAAGCTGCGCGGCGAGATCACGCCGAAGAACATCCTGATGATCGGCCCCACGGGCGTGGGCAAGACCGAGATCGCGCGCCGGCTCGCACGGCTGGCCGACGCGCCGTTCATCAAGGTCGAGGCCACCAAGTTCACCGAGGTCGGCTACGTCGGCAAGGACGTCGACACCATCGTGCGCGACCTCGTCGACATGGCCGTCAAGCAGGCCCGCGAAGCGCAGATGCGCGCGCAGCGCACGCGCGCCGAAGACGCCGCCGAGGAACGAATCCTCGACGCGCTGGTGCCGCCGCCGCGCGAGGCCTTCGGGCTCGGCACCGCGCCGGACAACACCGCGCGCCAGGTCATGCGCAAGCGCCTGCGCGAAGGCAAGCTCGACGACACCGAGATCGAGATCGACGTCGCGGAGCCGCGCGCGTCGCTCGACATCATGACGCCGCCGGGGATGGAGGAGATGGCCGAGCAGCTGCGCGGCCTGTTCGCCAACGTCGGCGCAGGCCGGCGCCAGAAGCGCAAGCTGCGCATCGCCGACGCGATGAAGCAGCTCGTCGACGAGGAAGCCGCCAAGCTCGTCAACGACGACGAGATCCGCGCACAGGCGCTGGCCAACGCCGAGCAGAACGGCATCGTGTTCATCGACGAGATCGACAAGGTCGCCTCGCGCGCCGAGCACGGCGGCGCCGACGTGTCGCGCCAGGGCGTGCAGCGCGACCTGCTGCCGCTGGTCGAGGGCACGACGGTGAGCACGAAGTACGGCATGGTCAAGACCGACCACATCCTGTTCATCGCGTCGGGCGCCTTCCACCTCGCCAAGCCGAGCGACCTCATCCCCGAACTGCAAGGCCGCTTCCCGATCCGCGTGGAGCTGCAGTCGCTGTCGGTCGACGACTTCGAGGCCATCCTCACGAGCACGCACGCGAGCCTGGTCAAGCAGTACCAGGCGCTGCTCGCGACCGAGGGCGTCACCCTGCAGATCACGCCCGACGGCATCCGCCGGCTCGCGCAGATCGCGTTCGAGGTGAACGAGCGCACCGAGAACATCGGCGCGCGCCGGCTGTCCACGGTGATGGAGCGGCTGCTCGACGAGGTGAGCTTCGACGCGCCGCGGCTGGCCGGGCAGACCGTCACGCTCGACGCGGCCGCCGTCGACGCGCGGCTGGGCGACCTCGCGCGCAACGAGGACCTCTCGCGCTTCATCCTCTGAGGACGTCCGGCGCACGCGACGCGGCGACTTGACGCGCGTCAAGCGCCGGCCGCCGCGCGCGGCCTAGCGTGAGGCCATGGTCGACGGTACCCCCTTCGGCATCGAGCTGCGCCGCGCGCGGCCCATCCTCGCGAGCCTCGCGCTGCAGCTGGCCGCGGCCGCCGTGCTGCTGGTGCTCTTCGGCTTCGGCTTCTGGTGGCTGGAGCCGACGACGCCGCGCCTGGCCGACGCGTTGTGGCTCGCCTTCGTCACCGCCTCGACCATCGGCTACGGCGACTTCGTGCCCACGACCGCGGCCTCGCGCGCGCTCGCGGTGCCGGTGCTGCTGACCGGCTTCGCGGTGCTGTCGATGGTCACGGCGGCGATCGCCGCGATGTGAGTCGGCTCGCAGGAGCGGCGCATCGAGCGCGAGATCCTGCGCGACCTGCACGCGCAGCTGCGCTCGCTGCGGCAGGAGATCGACGCGTTGCGCGCCGACGTGCGCGCCGGCTCACAGCGCGAGCCGATGTGACGCGATCTGCAGCAGGCCGTCGAAGATCAGCGTGTCGACGGTCTCGAAGCCCAGGTCGGTGATCGGCGCGAGCTTCACCGCCGCGCCGCCGGTCATCAGCAACGCCGGCTCCATGCCCGTGCGCTGCGTCAGCTTGCGGTGCATGCGCTCGATCGCGCCGGCCAGCGCGTTGGCGCCGCCGCTCATCAGCGCGTCGCTCGTGTTGGTGGGAAAGTCGACCACGTCGCCGGTCGGCACGCGCAGGCCGGCGGTGCCCATCTCGAGCGCCTTCAGCATCAGGCCGAAGCCCGGCAGGATGAGGCCGCCGAGGAAGCGGCCGGTCGCGTCGAGCGCGTCGACGGTGACCGCGGTGCCGACCATCACCACCAGCGCGGGCCGCGCCGCGCCGCTGGCCAGCACGCGATGGCGCGCGCCGATCAGCGCCACCCAGCGGTCGGCGCCCAGCCGCAGCGGGTGGTCGTAGCCGTTGGTCACGCCGCACGCCTGGGGACCGGGCACCACCCAGCGCGGCTCGATGTCCCACATCTCGAGCTGCTCCTCGACGCGGCGCTTCACGGCGTCGCCGGCGACCACGCAGCCGAGCATCGAGCTCGGCGGCTGCAACGTCTTCCAGTCGCTCTCGGCGAGCCGGTCGATGGTCTCGAGGAACACCGCCCCGTGCCGCAGCAGCGCCGCGCCGGGCTGCGGCGCGGCGTACTGCGCCCACTTCAGGCGCGTGTTGCCGATGTCGATGGCGAGGAAGGTCATCCGGCACCCGTCACGGTCTACAGCATCGTGAACGAGGTGCTGGTCGGCATCCCGAGCAGATGGCGCACGTGGCGCAAGGTCTGCGCCGCGACGATCATCTTGCGCGGCTTGGCGATGCGCGCCTCCACCTCGTCGAGCAGCTCCTCGATCTCGGCGCGGCTGCCGGCGCGGCGCAGCTTGATCAGCAGCAGCTGGCCGGCCACCGGCGCCTCGGCGCGCACGGCGCGGATCAGGATCTCGCGCGCCTCCTCGAGCGGCCGGTCCACGGCCGGCGGCGGCGCGGTCGGGTCGAGCTTGCCGAAGTCGCTGAGCTGCGAGTCGGGCAGCAGCGAGCGCACCGGCGGCAGCAGCGAGTCGTTCAGCTCCGGCAGGGTCGACGGACGGGTGTCGGGCGGCCGCCGCGACGTGAGCGGCGCGGGCCGCGAACGCACGCCAGCGGCGGCGTCCGGCTCGATCGGCAGGTCGATGTGGGCCGTGTCGGGCGCGTCCTCGCCGGGGGCCGCAGGCTCGGTCGGCGCCGCGGACTGCGCGACGTCGGCCGCCGTCGCGTCCGCCGCCAGGTCCGCCGCAAGGCCCGCCGCAAGGTCGGTCGACTTCGGCGCCGCAGCCGGCTCGACGAGCGCCGGCGCGGACTCGACCGCCGCCGCCGGCACCACGATCAGGCCCCGCTCGGCGAGGTCGTGGAAATACGACTCGGCGACGCCGGCCGCGGCGGCGAGCGCCACGACCTCCTGCACGCTGCGCTTGCCGTCGACCAGCAGCAGCACCGTGCGATGCCGCTGGCTCAGCCGGCGGGTGCGCCGGGCCAGTTCGTCCAGGCCCTCGGGTGTCTTGGTGGGGATCGCGCCCCTGTCCATCGCCATTCGCGCCGCGTCCGGCGCGCCTTCCGTTCCCAACCGCGGGGATCGTAACGGCAAAGCCCCGGCCGCGACTACGCCGCGCAGGGTCCGGCCCGATTGCGCTGCGACAAACCAGCCACGGAAACTGGCATGATCGCGATTGACGTTAACGTAAACGTCAACTCGAAGCGCCGACCGCTCCCCGGCCGACCGCAGGGTCGCCGGGCGCGCGGCGCGCACCGTGCCGTCGTCCACCTTCCATCCGCCGCGCCATGACCGACCTGTCCGCCGAATACAAGGCCCTCGCCGAGTACCGCCCGACGCACAAGGTGCGCTTCGTCACCGCCGCCAGCCTGTTCGACGGGCACGACGCGTCGATCAACATCATGCGGCGCATCCTGCAGAGCATGGGGGCGGAAGTGATCCACCTGGGGCACAACCGCTCGGTGGACGAGGTGGTGACAGCGGCGCTGCAGGAAGACGCCCAGGGCATCGCGATCAGCTCCTACCAGGGCGGGCACGTTGAATACTTCAAAT
>Ga0073934_10006558_pt1 | contig 16843 bp, 14 predicted proteins | sample LarsenN4metaG_FD_76834 | JGI IMG/M metagenome (GOLD analysis project Ga0073934, IMG submission 76834) | Hot spring sediment bacterial and archeal communities from British Columbia, Canada, to study Microbial Dark Matter (Phase II) - Larsen... ... | reverse complement strand
TCCGTACGCCGCGCTGGTCGTCGCGCCGCTGGCCGAGGCCGCCGGCGTGCTGCACGCTGAGCCGCGTCTCGTCTATCTGCCGGACGATCCTCGGCTTGGCGAATTTCAAGCGGATTTTCGCAACCTGTTGGGGTTCATCGAAGAGCGTCCGGACGACGGCCCGGACGGCGAGCCGGGTTTTGCCGGCTCCGACAAAATCGTCAATACCGACGACTTGTTTGACGAGCTTGAACAAGATCACGACGACGCCGTCGATTCCGAGGCCTTTCTCACCGCGCGGCTGCTCGATGTTTTCGCTGGCGACTGGGATCGGCACGTCGATCAATGGCTCTGGGCGCGAATGAGAAAAGACGGCAAAAAATTGTGGTATCCGATTCCCCGCGACCGCGACCAGGCCTTTGCGAAATTTGACGGTTTGTTTCCGTCGCTGGCTGAGAAGCGTTACGTCGTCATCCAAATGGAAAGTTTTCACAAAAAGACGCCGGACGTCGTCAGCCTCACCTATTCCGGCCGCCACCTCGACCGCCGCTTTCTGGTCGATCTGGAATACGGAACCTGGCGCGCGATTACGGAAAATTTTCTCGCCAAATTAACCGATGAAGTGATCGAACGAGCCGTTAAAAACCTGCCGCCGGAAATTTACGCCAAGTCCGGTGCGGCGCTCACGCCGAAGCTCAAAGACCGGCGGCGCCTCATGCGCCAAGCCTCGGATCGCTATTACCAAAATCTCGCGAAATACGTCGACATTAAAACCAGCAATGACGACGAGCTTGCCGAAATCACCCGGCACAACAACGGCGAGGTCGAGGTGGCGATTTATTCGCGCGACAAAACCCATACGGGCGTAGCCACCGGCGAGAAGAAAGACAAATGGCTGTATCATCGCCGGTTCAAAAAAGACGAGACCAAAGAAATTCGTCTCTATCTGTTGGGTGGAAATGACAAAGCCGTGCTGCAGGGCGAGGGAGAAGGCATCACGGTTCGCGTCATCGGCGGCGCCGGCGAGGACGAGTTGGTCGATCAATCCAAGGTCCAAAATTATTTTTATGACATTCGAGGAACGAAATTCGTTGCGGCCGCGCAGACGAAAATCCGAGCCGGAAAAGTTGATTCGCTTGCCAATCTTTACGAAAACACGCCGGCCGGGCGCGATTACGGTTTGCTGACGAAGCCGCTGCCGTTTTTCGGGTATAACGTCGATGACGGCATCTTCATCGGCGGCGGCCCGATGATTTTCAACTATGAGTTTCGCAAAAAACCTTTTGAGAGCCAGACGGTGGCGCTGGCCAATTTTGCCTTCAAAACCGGCGCGTTTCGCCTGCGTTACTCGAAGCTCTGGATTGACTTTTTTCCCAACGTGCATTTGTATTTGGAAGCGCAGGCGACGGTGCCGAAAGCCGTGAGAAATTTTTACGGCTTCGGCAACGCGACGACGCGGGTTGCCGATCTCGAAGCGGATGATTTTTATCGGGTGAAATCCAACGATTATCACCTGCGGCCGGTTTTTTACATGTATTTGCAGCGGCAGACGCGCGCCGGCTTGGGCGCGGCGTTCAAATATTCCGACGTCCGGCTGCGCGATGAGTCGTTCGTGAAATCGGACCGGCCTTACGGCGTAAGCGTGAGAAAGCTGTTCGAGATTGCGGGCGAGCTGCAATATGACGGCCGCGACCGCGAGCGCGCCTCGACGCGCGGATTTTTCGGCCGGCTGAATTTTTCGGTTTCGCCGAAAATGCTGGATAATGACGATACTTTCACCAAACTGCGCGGCGACACGCGGGTTTATCTCGGCAGCGATGAGGTGACGCTAGGCCTGCGCGCCGCCGGCGAGCGGGTGTGGGGAACTTTTCCGTTTTATGAAGCGGCGTTTTTGGGCGGGAGCGAAAGCCTGCGCGGTTTTCGTTTTCAGCGATTTGCCGGCGACGCCACCGTGTGGGGCAATGCCGAGCTGCGCTTTTTCTTGACTAAATTTCGTCTCCTGGTGCCGCAGCATTTCGGCGTCTTTGCTTTGGCCGACGCCGGCCGGGTGTGGCAGGACGGCGAGAGCGAAGGCAGTTGGCACAAAAATTTTGGCGGCGGAATCTGGATCGCCCCGCTGCGCCGCGACTTCACGTTTTCAATTGGCGCCGGCGTTTCCAACGAACGTACGGCCGTGGTCGCGGGGTTGGGATTTGGGTTCTGAGCGGGCAAAGGGCAAAAGAATAATCTTTTGCAAGTTCAATGTGTGCAAAAGAGCCAAAGAAAAAAACTTTGCGGTAACTTTGCGTCTCCGCGTCTTTGCCTGCGCTTTTGCTTTTTTGGTTCCGGTTCGTCCGGATTTGGAAAATATAATGAAAAAGATTTTTTGTGAAGTGATGATCGCGGTGTTGTTCCTGAATTCCGGCGCAGCTTGTGGGCAAGCGCCGCCGGCGGGTTCGAACGCCGATTTTTCTCTTGTTGCCATCGGCGACACCGGCGAGAAAAGTGATATTCTCACTGACAATGCCAAAACCATTACGGCGCTTTTTCGGCAAGATCGCTTCGATCTGCTGGTTTTTCTCGGCGACAATTTTTACCCGACCGGACTCAATTTTGGCGCTAGTGAAGATTTGCAAAAGGAAGTGCCGAAAAAAATCAAGGAAGTGCTCGACCCGTTTCGTGAAGTGATGGCCGGGATGGGCCAAAAACACGTTCATGCCGTCGCCGGCAACCACGAATATTACGCCAAGCTGGTTATTGACAAATCTTTTTTCTTCGGCTTGTTTTCCATCAGCGCCCTGCCGGTGGGGATCACGAACAAAGGCAATCAACGCGCCGATACGATCTCGACGTGGACGTATCATTACGGCCTGCCAGCGGAGGCGACTTTTGCCGCCGGCCAGGATTCTTTGCAACTGATTTTTTTTGATTCCGCGATTTTGCTGCGAACCAAGCCCGAGACCTGGCGGCCTTCTTTGGGGCATCTGCAGCGTCTGCTCGCCTCGACCCGGCAGCGGCCGCGCGTCAAATGGCGGATTTTCGCCGCGCATCATCCGCTGTACAGCGTCGGCGACCACGGCGGCTACAGCGAGTGGGATCCCGAATCGCGCACCGTGAGGTATCTGAACCATTGCGATGCCGATTCCAACGCGGTCAAATATTTTCAGAATTTGGTTGATCCCGAAGACTTGTGCGCGGCGCGCTATCGCGTCTATCGCGATTCAGTGCAAGCGGCCATTCATCGCAGCGGCGTGACGGTGCAACTGGCGCTTTCCGGCCACGATCACAGCTTGCAGCTTTTGCATTATCCGAACCTGCATCCGGCCCTGGCCAGCCTGGAGCCTTTGGCAGGGCAGGCCTGCGCGACGTGTCCGAAAATTTTTCTGATTTCCGGCACCGGAGCAAAAGCGAGTTCGGTGAAAGCGCCGTCGCCGACGCGCGGTGAATACACTTGTCCGGATCCCGAACCCAAACGCCAGGGCAAAAGCCAATTCGGGTTCGCTCGGCTGGATTTTCAGGGCGAACGTTTGCGCGTGCGCTTTTTTAGCGGCAAAACCAAAAAGGAGATCGATATGGGCGGCGGCAGGAGGGAGTTTTTCATCAAGCCGGATGGGACGCTCGAAGCTCAGTAAATTTTCAAAGGCAGGATTTATGGAACAATTGATTTGTCACCTGGTGGGTGACTATGTGTTGCAGACAAACTGGATGGTGCGTCACAAGCATGAGAAGATTTCGGTCGCGGCCGTCCACGCCTTGACGTACGTCCTGCCTTTCATGCTGATTACCAGATCGGCGCCGGCGCTGGCGATTATTTTTGTAACGCACACGCTCATCGACCATTTTCGGCTGGCGCGCCATCTTATTCGCCTGCGCAATTGGTGCTGGACCGACAACGGTTTCCCGGAGGAAACCCCGTCGCACATCGCCCAGGCCGTCAGCATCGTCGTCGATAATACGCTGCATCTGCTGATCAATTTTCTGGCGATCAGATATTTTGGATGAAAATCAATTCTTCAAAATTTTGGTAGCGTAAATTCGCGGTTGACAGATTTGGCGACGCCCGTATGGGTTGCGGCAAGTTGCCGCGTACGCAGTGAGATTTCAAATTCAACGGGCGGGCTTTTCCTGCCGGCTTCCTACCGCAACCGCAACTGATAATCGCTGATTTTTCTTGACAGCGTCGAACGGGGAATGCCAAGCTCGTAGGCGATCTCTTCCTGGGGACCCAGCGGGTTTTTGATCAACGCCCGAAAAATAATTTGCTTTTCGATGTATGCCAGATAATCCGGCAGCGAGAAGCGGTTGGTCTCCTCGCGCTCAAAAGTGAGGACGGTTTTGTACGCCTGCACCTCGCGATCGACGATTTTTTTCAGATCGCTGAAACCGGTTGACTTGGTGATGAACGCTTTGGCACCTTTTTGCAAGAACCGCTGTTTCTCCTCGTCCGTAATCGGAAAGCCGGTCATCGCAATCACCGGAATGCATCTCGCCTCCAGATATTTTCCATTCGTCTGCAATTCTTCGAAGAACTGCATGCCGTCCATTCCCGGCAAACGATAATCGAGCACGATCAAATGCACTTTATAATTCATCAGCACCGCAAACCCCTCCTCGGCGCTCGCGGCTGTCAGCGTTTCATAGCCGGCGCTGCGAAAAATCACAGCGAGATTTTGTTGAAAACTGGCGTTGTCTTCGATCAACAAAATCGTTCCTTTTGGTTGTGGGATCATAGTAGCTGCTCCTAAAGGTGTATGAGAACTATAAAAAAAGATTGCGTTATCAGCCGGTGCAAGAGATTTTCAGCCAGCCAAGAATTGAAAAAAGATGTCATATTTCATGTACATAAATTATGCCAGATTGAAGTGGCGATTTTCAGCCAGTACGCCGTTTTTAAAAAACAGACAGTTGCAGCTTGGGAGCGTCTCAAGTCAGCGAATATTTCGGACCACGTGTTGCAATTTGAGACAAAACGGAGGGCGATGTGAGGTTCAGAAATGAACTGCCGCTGGTCGAATTTTTTCCAGTTTTTGTTGAATAATTTCCCACGCCCGGCGCACATGGCGTTCTTCCGTGCGCAAATTGCCAATCGCCAATCGCAGCACGTAACGGTCGCGCAATTTCGTGTGCGACAAAAAAACTTTGCGCGTGGCGTTGACCGTCTCCAAAAGTTTTTCATTGAAGCGATTGAGTTGCTCTTCATTCAATTTTTCCAAACGCCCGCGAAAGCAAACCGTGCTGAACGGCGCCGGCGCCATGCGCTCGAAATCGGCATGAGAATCAATCCAGCTCGCGAACAATTGCGCGAGGCGAACGTGCTCGCGGATTCGCGCTGCAACGCCGTCCCAGCCAAAATAACGCAAGACGAACCACAATTTCAATGCGCGAAAACGCCTGCCGAGTTGAATGCCGTAATCCATTAAATTCTCAACTTCGCTATCCTGCGAGGTGCGCAGATACTCCGGAATCAAACTGAAGGCGCGGCGCAAAATGTCCGGCTTGCGCGTGTAAAAGGCGCTGAAATCGAACGGCACAAACAGCCATTTGTGCGGATTCATCACGATTGAATCGGCGCGATCGCAGCCGTCGAGGACGTGGCGCATTTCCAGTGCCACCGCCGCCGCGCCGCCGTAAGCCGCATCGACGTGCAGCCATAAATTTTCGCGCTCGCAAATTTCGGCCATCGCCGCGACGGGATCAATGCTCGTCGTCGAAGTCGTGCCGACGGTTGCCACCACACAAAATGGCCGCCAGCCGTTGCGCCGATCTTCGGCAATGGCGTCGATGAGTGCATCAGGACGCAGCCGAAAATTTTCATCGACAGGAATTTTGCGCACCCCGGCCATGCCCAAACCCAGCGTGATCGCGGCTTTGTCAATCGACGAGTGCGCCTGTTCCGAAGCGTAAAGCCGCAAACGCGGCACTTCCGCGCGCCCGGCGAGGCCTTCCTCTCGAAGGCGAAGATCGGCGAGCTGCTCGCGCGCCGCGGCAATCGCGTGCAGGCTGCTGATCGAAGCGGTGTCGTAAACAATGCCCCAAAAAGTTTTGGGCAGGCCGAGCATCTGCCGCAGCCAATCCATCGTCAATTGCTCCAACTCGGTTGCCGCCGGGCATGTCTTCCACAACATGGCGTTGATGTTGAACGCATCGCTGAGCAGCTCGCCGAGAAGGCCCGGCCCGCTGCCGGTGATCGCGAAATAAGCAAAGAAATTCGGATGATTCCAGTGCGTCATCCCCGGCATGATGAGACGATCGACATCCGCAAGAAGGTTTTCCATCGGCTCGCCGGAAAGGGGAGGAGCGGGCGGAAGTTGCGCGCGAATTTTTCCCGGCATGGTGTCCGGCAGCACCGGATGCTGTTCGATATTTTCAAAATAATCCGCGACCCAATCCACGAGTTGATGCGCGAATTGACGGAATTCATCAGCCGGCATATCACCGAGATGATTGAATGTCGGAGCTGTTGAGTCTGCATTTGCCATGTTTTTTTACTCTTTTTAATCAGCGTAATCCGTGGAATCCGTTGTTAAATCCGTTGTTAAAAATACGTCGCCATGCCAAACGTAATCGCCGCGCCGTCGACGCGGGTATTGACGCGGTCGCGCACATAATCGCGGCGATAATCGAGTTTGAAAACCGTATCCGGAATCGGCCGGAAATTCAGGCCGAGCGTCAAACGGTTGTGCGAGTCGCCATTGAGCTGGGCGTCGAAATCAACGGCGTCGAAACGCGCGACGGCGGTGAAATAAGATTGCGGCAGCAGCGTGAAAAGCTTCCGCGCAAATTGGTAACTCAGTTGCGCATAAATGCCGCGTTGTTCTTCGGCGTAAATTCCCAACAAAGATTCTTGCACCTCGATCGTCGCGCGGGCCAATTCTCCCCGCAGATTCAAGCCGCGCCATTCCCACTCGCCGTCGACCGCCCAAATCGTTAACCGCCGCGCTTCGTCAATTCGCAGACCATCAACTTCAAACTTGTTGTAGAGGCCGGTGTGAAATGAAACGCCGGCATCAAGATTGGACCAGCGGCTCGCCACGCGCCCTGTAAACGCCGGACGATTGTTGTTGTCCTCGCCGAGGCTCGACTTGCCGGCGGGAATCCGCGTCAACGCGCTGCGCGTGATGAGGCCGTCGTTGTAGCCATTCACCGCGTAAAGTTCGTAGGTCAAGCGCAGCCGGCGGCTCGGATACAGCGCGCCGAAAATGCCCATGCCCGGCTCCGAAAGCGTCACGCCGATCAAGTCGGTGCTCACCAGCGGCCGCTCGTTGACCTCGTTGCGCGGGCTGTCGTGCGTCAAATTGAACTTGCTGATCGGCGACAGCAGAATGCCGCCGCGCAGCGTCAGCGCCTCGCTTATAGTGAAATCGAGCACCGCCGTTTCAATTTTAATTTCCTCGCCGCCTTCTTCAAATTCAATTTCGGTGAAAATATTTACCCGGTCGCCCAACGTCGAATATGTGAAGAGATTCATCCGCCGCGGCTCGAACGTGACTTCCTCCGTCACGCCGGCCGCGCGCTCGTAATTGAACAGCGCCTCCATGTAACCGCCGACGCTGGTTCGCCCGGCGAGGCGCGTGATGAACGGCTTGTCGCCGATGCCGCCGGCGACGAGGGGTTTTGGTTTTTGGGTTTGGGAAGTGTCCGGGGCGTTATGCTGCGCTAATGTGATGGCGCAGAAAAAAAATAATAAACATAACACTCGGTTCGCTGTTTGCATGGTTGCTCCTCGCAAAACTGTTAATGATGGTGAGTGAGGATCGTGACTCGAAACAAATCGGAAAAAGCAGAAAAATCTCTTGATTTCTTACAGGCTTTTGTTTAACTTGATCAAAGAAGAAATGTGGAGATTGAAGCTGTACATCATTCTCTTAGCCGTCTTGATCTTAATCACCAATCCCAAGGTCCTGGAGCTTTTCGGCAAGCTGTTGGGGCTGATCAAATAGCTTTTGTCTCTCCATCAAGGGCATCATTCTTCATTTTTTGCGTTGGGTAAAACTTATTGCTGTTTTTCTACTTGAGTTGAAACCGCATCATCGCCTTCTCCGCATTCATTTCCAAACAAACGGCCTGCACCTCCGCCGGCGAATGATGCGGCGGGATTTTTTTTTCCTCAATGCCTTCAATTCCCGAGGGCGGAACAAACAGCCGCAAATCCAAATCAACAAGCTGCAAAATAATGCGCGGGCTGTGGCCTTGACTGCGGCCGATTTGCGCGGTGTAGGTTTCGCCGAGATGCTGCGCGACATAAACGCATTTCCAATAAAAATCCGCGCGCGATTCGAGGCGTTGAATGCGCCGCGTCATGTCTTCAATCGCCAGCGCCCGCGCCCACAAATCGGTTTGGGAATACTGCGGCTTGCCGGTTTGCAAAAACGCCACGATTTGCCGCTGCATCACCAAATCGCTGTAACGCCGCAGCGGCGAAGTGATTTGCGTGTAGCCGTCGACGCCGAGATCGCGATGCGGCGCGCGCTCCGGCTTGAGCTGCGCCCGCGCGTGCGTGCGGCCGGCCGGCTCTTCATCCTCGCGCTCCGGCGCCAGCGTTTCCTGCACGCGGTAAATGCACGGCAGGTTATTCTCGTGGCAAAATTGCGCCGCGGCTTGATTGGTCGCAATCATCCATTCCGCCACCATTTTGTGCGCCACGCTGTCGCGCGAAACAAAGCGCAGATGCACGACGCCGCCGGCATCGACGCGCACGTCAACCTCATCGCGTTTGAAGATCTTCGCGCCGTTGGCCAAACGCTGCGCCGCCAATCGCACGGCGGCGGTGGCCCACGTTTGTAACGCGACATTGATATCGTAAGATTCCAGGTTTACGAAATTTTTTTCTGCCTGTAACAGCTTTTCCCAGGACGCTTCCGGCAATAATTTGTCCACGCTCTCATAATCAGTGTTCATCCCGATCTTGATTTGTTCGCAAATCACCCGCGAGAAACGCGGCGGCTGCGTGTCGCCGAGGGCAAAATAAAAAGAGAGCACCGGGCATTCTTGTCCGGCATTCAAGCTGCCCCAATCGCTCGCAATTTTTTCCGGCAGCATCGGCACGCGGCGATGCGGCAAATACGCGCTGGCGCCGACGTCATACGCCCACTCGTCAAATAACGTTCCTCTCGGCACCAACGCTTCAAGCAGAGGCGTGTGAACGCCAATTTCAATGCCGTTTTCGGTTCGGCGAAAACTCAAGGCGTCATCGCGGTCGGTGGTTTCGGGGTTGTCGATGGTGACGACGAAGGCTGGATGTCCCGCCGAGTCGGGATCTTCGCTGCGCTTCGACTGGTTGCTGGATGCTGGATGCTGGTGGCTCATTAAACGCCGGGCATGACGGCGCAGGACTGGCTCGGAAAAAATAAAAATATCGGTGTTCGGCGGCACACGCCCGATCTTTTGCAGCCAGTGAAACAGCAAATGCCGCGCGTCGCGATAGCCGGTGAGGGTGTTGAGCGAATGCAGATGCATGACAAACTCTTTGCGCCAGGCTTCGGGATACAACCGGCGTTGTTCGAGCGTGGCGCGCGCGAGCCGCGCCAACTTTTTGCTGAGTGGATGCGCGTTGATTTCGGCGGCGCCCCAGTCTTTTTGCAGCGCTTCGGTCATCGTCGCGCGCAGTGATTCAAAAAGCTTCTGGCGATCTTGTTCACGGCGTTTGTTTTTGGCAGTTGGCGTGGCCGGACGAAACTGCGCTTTTTCGCCGGAGATCGTGAAGCGGTTGTCGCGTTGCAGCGCGAGATACATCGCCGTTTCCTGCTGCGCCTCGACCTGCTGGCCAAAATATTCTTCCGCCATCGCGTTGACGGCAATGGCCACCCCTTTTTGCCATTCCGGATGCGAATCCAGCAACAGCGCGAGATCGATTTCGGCGGCGATGTTTTCGATTTGCTGCTGTTTGGCCGCGAAACCGCCGGTCGAGTGGCCGAGATTCAGCAGCACGTTGCGAAACTTGACGCGGTTGCGCGCGCCGCCGGCGTCCTGCACTTGCAGCTCATCCTGCGCGGCGTTGGCTTCAACCAGCACTTCGCCGAGACGCACTTTGCCGGAACGGGTGAAAAACAGAATGACGCTGCCGCGGCGCGGGCGGTTTTGCAAGAGGTCGAGTTTCTTTGTCATAAGCCCGTTTTTTATCTGATGAAAGAATATACCACAAAATTGCTTCTGTGTCAAATCTTTGCTGCGAAAGATTTTTTAAAAATTTTCTCTTATTGACAAAACGCCAATAAATTTGTATCTTGTGGTAAGAATTTTCCTATCATAGTGGTACAAAAAAAATTATTAAGGAAAAAACATGGCAGCCGTAGTTGAACAATTTGCCACGTATGAAGATGAACGTGCAGTTAAGGCGCCGCCCAAACCCGTGGCGCCGCCAACGAAACTGACTTTGGAACAGGCCGAAAAATTGGCGAACGGCAGGTCGTTTGAACTCATCGACGGGAGGATGGTTTTCAAAATGCCGGATAATCCCCATGCTGAAGCCCAATCGCTGCTTGGCGCGGAATTGGTTTTTTACTTCAAGGGCAATCCGATCGGCCGCGTGCGCACGGAATCGACGGTTCGCCTCTGGCCGGAGAACCCGCACGAAGGGCGTGTACCCGATATTGCGGTTGTTCTCAACGAAAACGTTCAAGAAGATGAGCGCTACGACACGCGCGCGCCGGATTTGGCGATCGAAATCGTCTCTTATGATGATCGTTGGACCGAGCTTCTAGCGAAAGCCCGACTGTATTTCGAAAAAGGCAGCCGCGTGGTTTGGATCGCAGATCCCTATGAGAAGGTCGTCGTGGTGATTACGCCCAATGAGCAGCGTTGGGTGAGAGACATCCTGACTTGCCCCGAGCTTCTGCCAGGTTTTAATGTGAAAGTTCACGATATTTTTAATTGGCCTTCAGCAGCCGCCAAGGTTGCCGAATGACAAACACCCAACGCCGGGCCGTAGGCCGCAACCAAATTTCGGCTTTTATAATCCTTCCGTTTTTGTGTTATAGCCAACCCCAGCGCCCCAACATTCTTTTCATCATGACCGACGATCACGCCGTGCAGGCCGTAAGCGCATACCGGAGCCGGATCAATCAAACCCCCAATCTCGACCGCATCGCCAACGAGGGCATGCGCTTCAACCGGAGTTTTTGCACCAATTCGATGGTGCAGACTGACGGCCTAGGTCATACTTCGTTTCCAAGACGAGCTTTCCCAACGAGCTTTGAAAACAGTGTTGTTTTTTATTTTTGGAGAAGTTATATTTGAACATGCCGGAAATTCAAAATTACATTGAGTCTTATCGCCGTCGCGCCAAAGCCTCGCGACAAGCGACACGGCTTCGCGCCGAAAAAGCATATGAGATCGCTTTGCGCTGTACGGAGAAGCTCGTAGAGGAATTTGGTGCTGAACGGGTTTTCCTTTGTGGTTCGCTGGCAGAAGGCCGATTCCGCGCGACTTCGGATATCGATCTGGTCGTGGAAGGGCTTGCTCCGGCCGTGTATTTCAAAGCATCGGCACGAATCTCTCGTCTGGCCGGTGAATTTGAAGTGGATTTGATACCGTTTGAAACGTACAAATATAAAGCAGAAGTGTTAGAAAAAGGCAGGCTACTTTATGAGTCTCATCGATCCGCGAGCATTGCAGCGACTGATCGCCGCAGTGCAGAAAGAGCTTGAAAAGCTGCGTGAGTTAGTCGCTGAGCAGGGTACACTTTCTGTCGATACGACTCACCCGCGTGTGGTTGGCTCAATTTTGCACGATTTTTATACTGGCGTCGAGCGGATATTTCAGAAGGTTGCCACCGAGTTGGAAGGCGACGTTCCGAAAAGCGCGGCGTGGCACAAAGATTTGCTCGATGATATGGCGTTGGAAATTCACGAAGTGCGGCCAGCGGTCATTACTGATGCTCTGCGTGAAGAACTCGATGAATATTTGCGGTTTCGTCACCTTTTTCGCGGTTCTTACGGTTTCGATTTAGAACCGGAGCGTATGCGTTCCCTTTTCGATCAACTCGAAACCGTCTTTGGTGAATTTGAGCACGAGGTGGGAATCTTTCTTCAAACGCTATCGGAGCTTGCCAAAGGCATGGAGAGTGACTCTCATTCAGAAGAATAGCTTCCAGCATCGAGCATCCAGCATCGAGCATCCAGACTCACTCATCCCCAAAACTCGTTCCCACCGACTTTGCCGCCAGAACCATCTGATGATCCGGCGGCACCAGCTTCTGCCGTGAAATCGCATCTTTGATCGCCACCGGCACGACTTCACTCCCGCGCAGCGCGACCATCATGCCGAATTGTCCTTCGGCAGCCAACTTGCACGCGAGCACGCCGAATTTCGTCGCGAGGATTCTGTCAAACGGCGTCGGGCTGCCGCCGCGCTGCAAATGGCCGAGCACCGTCACGCGCGTTTCAAGCTCGGTTTTTTCGGCAATCGTTTTCGCGACAAATTCACCAACGCCGCCGAGTTGCTTGGCGTCCGTGCGTTTCACATCATACTTTTTGACGATCTCTCCGACCTCCGGACATTTGGCGCCTTCGGCGACGCAGACGATGCTGAACCGCTTGCCGCGCGTGCTGCGTTCGAGAACTCTGCGGCAAACCGGCTCCCATGTGAATGAAATTTCCGGAATGAGAATAATATCCGCGCCGCCGGCGAGTCCCGCCGCGAGCGCAATCCAACCGGCATAGCGGCCCATCACTTCGATGACCATGACGCGATGATGCGACGAGGCCGTCGTGTGCAAACGATCGATCGCTTCGGTGGCCACATAAACCGCCGAGTCGTGCCCGAACGTGAGATCCGTCGCTTCGAGATCATTGTCAATAGTTTTGGGCACGCCGATAACATTCGCGCCGAGCTGCGCGAGTTTGTGGCTGATGTTCATCGTGCCGTCGCCGCCGATGGCAATCAGCGCATCCAGCGCCCAGCGATTGTAATTCTTGACCGCCTTTTGTGACGCATCGACGATCGCGGTTTTGCCGTCCAGGCCTTCGGTGGGATAATGCCAGGGATCGCCTTTATTCGAGGTGCCGAGAATCGTGCCGCCGTGATTGAGAATGCCCGACACGTGTTTGTTTTCCAGCTCCTGCATGCGGCCTTCGACGAGCCCCTCAAAGCCGTCCTCGATACCGATGACGGCGGCGTTGTAATCATTCATCGCCGTCTTGGCCACGGCGCGAATGACGGCGTTGAGTCCCGGACAATCGCCGCCGCCGGTAAGAATGCCGAGGCGTTTCATCGTTTTTTTTCCGTCTTTTATGAAAAAATTTTGAAAGTGTTGTTATCGGAATTTTTCCAAAGCGCGATAAAAGCTCGATGGTTCAATTTGCAGCCTCGCCGCCTCAAAAGCAAGATAAAAAATTGTGATATAAAAATTTTAGCTTGCACTCTTCAAAAGATTTTCGTAGTTTCTCTCCACAGTTGTTTCTTGAACGCGGTTGTCGTCTGCGCCTGCTTTTTCGATGTGTTTTTCTTGCCGCACCTCATGGATGACGTTTGGCTGTAGGACCGGTTGTAAAGCTGTCAAGGCTACGCCTGTAAGGTATCCATGCACGCTTTGTTTCTCCTGTAAGTTTAATTTTTAGAAATCAACGCCGAGGCGCTTATCTTCCCGAAGATGAGCGCCAATCGGAGAGGCTGAATCACATCTTCGACACGGGTACAGCCAGATGAACCGGAATACCAAACCCTCTCATCGTCGCCTCGTTGATCTCACGTTAAGCTTTTTCCGGGCCGGGGGTTTGTTGAGCTGGCTCTGTTTCACATTCGCGTGCAGTTGGCTGCTCTTGCGCTTTTTTGACAAACCCCACCGGGCGTCGCCTGCCGCCGCGCTGCATGATGTTTATGCTTCCGCCATCGATCCGAATCCGCCGAATCTCCGGACGTGGTTGAAATGGCTCGACTTTGCGCCAACGCATGCGCCGGACAGGAAATTTGTTGGCGCCTCCTTGCTGGGCTTGCGCGCCACCCGACCCGAAAACAGCGCCGGTGCGTTAAGCGTTTATCCACGTCTCACCGCCCTTGAACGCCAATTTGCCGATCTGGTGCTGGCGTATCCGCATCTCGCCCGTCTGGAAAAAATCGGCGAATCGACCGGCTGGCGGCTGCCGATTTGGGGCATCCGGATTTCAGATCATCCAGATCTTGACGAAGATGAACCGGCGGTTTTGTTTACCGGCGTGCATCATGCGCGCGAGCCGCTCGGCGCTTTGATTTGCGAGGCAATTTTGGAGGAGCTTCTCGCCAATTACGGCAAAAGCGAAAGCCATACCCGTCTCGTCGATAGCTTGGAAATCTGGCTAGTGCCGGTTGTGAATCCCGATGGCTACGAATACATCATGCGCAATCAGCTTCAATTTCCATGGTGGCGGAAGAATCTGCGCGACAACAATGGCGACGGTGTTTTTGATCCGCTGGTCGATGGCGTTGATTTGAATCGCAATTATGGTTTTAATTGGGAGGAGGGCGGCGACGGCAATCCGGCGAGCTGGTTCTATCGCGGCAGCAGCCCGTTTTCGGAAAAAGAAATCCAGGCGCTGCGCGATTTGGCCTGGCGCGAAAATTTTCTCGTCGGCGTTTCCTATCACAGTTACGGCGAGTCCGTGCTTTATCCGTGGGGCAATTATCATCGGCCGCCGGATCAGGAATTGATTTTTGACATCGCCCAGCGCTGCGCGGAGAAAATCGACCGGCTTTCCGGCAACGGCGGGTACAATGTTTTGCCCTTGAACGGCCGCGTCGGCCAAAGCTCGATCTGGATGTACGGCGAGCTGGGCGCGATGGATTACATCATCGAAACCGGCGAGACTTATTTTGCCGCGCCGGAGGATATTCCGCGCATTGCCCGTGAGAATGTGGAGGGCGCGCTGTTTTTGCTGGAGCGCTCGCTCGGCGGCGGCGTGAGCGGCCACGTTCGCGACCGCTTGACCGGAAAACCCATTGCCGCGGAGATTTATGTGAGCGGCTGCGAGGCCTCTTATGTCAAGTGCCGGCATTCGGACCCCGTTCATGGCCGCTTTGATCGCCTGTTGTTTCCGGGAAATTATACCTTGGAAATTCGCGCCCCCGGCTATAAAACCGAAGCCTTGGCCGGCGTGCCGGTTCGGCAGAATTCAATGACGCCGCTGGAGATTACGCTGGCGCGGCAACCCTCATCACTGCTGCCCAGCGCGCATTGACATAGAACCATTTCACAAAACAAAATTTCAAAAAACAAAACACTTGACTGCATTTTTTATTATCTGTACATTTAGTCTGTACAGATAATTTGCCCAGAATGCCCATGCCAATTCAAACAACCTACACGAGCGCACGCGCTAATTTCGCCAAACTCTGCGACGAAGCGACGACGAATCGGGAAATTGTCATCATCAATCGACGCGGTTACGAAGATGTTGCCTTGATCGCAGCTTCCGAGCTGTCAAGCCTGGCCGAAACCGCTTATTTATTGCGATCCCCGAAAAATGCGGAGCGCCTTTTGGCGGCTTTAAGACGCGCGAAAGCTCGCACCATCAAACCTCAAACGATAGAAAAATTGCGCCGCGAGGTCGGGCTTGGCCAAAAAGAGTAAAGCTCACACCCCAAGAAAAGTTCATCGCGACGCCGTCTTTCAACCCGAATTTCGGGAAGATCTGCGCTATTGGGTGGACACGGATCGCAAGGTTGCCCTTCGCGCTTTCGATCTCATCGAAGCGATTATGCGAGACCCTTTCGTTGGCATAGGTAAACCCGAACCGTTGAAATACTTTGCCGCGGGAGCATGGTCAAGGCGCTTAACCAAGGAGCATCGCATGGTTTACGTTGTCAGTGACGACCGTATTGATTTTCTTCAGGCACGGTATCACTACTAAATTTCTTTGTATGTTGCTTTTGGAAAGATAAAATCAACTTAAAGTATTCATATTGGAAGGGAGTGAAAAAAGATGAAGTTTTGGCAAGGCTTTGTGGCAGGTGTTTTGGCGACGATTGTGATCATGGTTAGCTTGCAGCCCGCAACGATTTCAGCGGTTCATGCCTGGCAGGAAGCGTTTTATCAGGGCAAAACGGTTTTTGTAAAAGTAGCGGAAGAAAATTTGCGCGCCGCCCCGGCGCCGACCGGCGAAAAAATCGGCGTGCTTTCCAAAGGCGCCGGCATGGTGGTTTTGCAGGAGCAGGACAAGTGGCTGTTTGTCAATCTGCGCGGGTTTATTTGGAAAGAATCCGTTACCGGCGAGCGCGGCGTTTTGCGCGGCCAGGCCTACCGCGCCGCGATGATACTCGTTAAAACCGAAGCTGAGGCGCAAGAACTTCTCAAGCAAATACAAGCCGGCGGCGATTTTGCCAAACTCGCCGCCGAAAAGTCGATTGCGACCAACCGGAATCGCGGCGGCGATTTGGGCGATGCCTATCCCGGCGATTTCTCCAAAGAATTTGAAACCGCCATTCTCGCCTTGAAAGTGGGGGAGATCAGCGGGGTGATCAAAACCGACAACGGCTTTCAAATTTTTAAGCGGCTCAAGTGAAAGATTGACCGGTCGCTTTGGCAATGAGGTGGATTTTACAATAGCGGCCGGTCAATGGATTTTTGGAAAATAGAAAGCGGTCACGCGGCTAGCGGCTTCAACATTTTTTTATTCCCTTTACGGGAAAGGCCGCTTATCCTCCTCTTAAAAATATTTGCCTCGATTTTCAATAAGGAAAGTCGAGGTATTTTTTTTGCCGACCAAGTTTTTCCGAATTTTTGAAGATTTTAATTTTTGGGCGGGAGTTTTTTCCGTTTTTGTTGTCTAATAGAGAAAGAAAACTAATTTTGATTTTCCATACTCTCTACCCTCCTCCCTTCGCGTGGCAGTGGCCTCCCGGTTGGTCACTGCCAGGTGGAGGGGAGCATTTTTTTTCTTATTTGACGGCGCTCATCAAATGAACTGGTTTGTGA
>Ga0073934_10006557_pt1 | contig 16845 bp, 20 predicted proteins | sample LarsenN4metaG_FD_76834 | JGI IMG/M metagenome (GOLD analysis project Ga0073934, IMG submission 76834) | Hot spring sediment bacterial and archeal communities from British Columbia, Canada, to study Microbial Dark Matter (Phase II) - Larsen... ... | reverse complement strand
TCAAGAAGAACGACGTGGTCGTCGTCATCGCCGGCGCCCACAAGGGCAAGTCCGGCAAGGTCCTCGAGATCCGCGCGGGCAAGAGTCGCGCCGTCGTCGAGGGCGTCGCGCTCGTCAAGAAGCACCTCAAGAAGTCCCAGGAGAATCCCCAGGGCAAGATCGCCGAGCGCGAGGGCACCATTCACGTCTCCAACCTCATGCTCCAGTCGCGCTACGACACCTCGAAGCGCGCCAAGAAAACCACGGCCCCCGCCGCCACGAAGGCCTGATCCATCCTCCTAACCGCCGGGTCGGAAATCCGGCATCATCGCAATGAGCAAGACCGTCCCCCCCCTCAAGAAAGTCTACACCGAGCAGGTCGTGCCCGCCCTCATGGCGTCGCGCGGCTACAAGAACAAGCACCAGGTGCCCAAGCTCGTGAAGATCTCCCTCAACACCGGCATCAACGCTGACGCCGACAAGAACATGATCGCCGACACGGCGAAGGACATGGCCCTCATCGCCGGCCAGAAACCCGTCCTCAACAAGTCGCGCAAGGCCATCGCCAACTTCAAGCTCAAGCAGGGCCAGGTCGTCGGCTGCAGCGTCACCCTCCGCGGCGAACGCATGTGGCACTTCCTCATGCGCCTGCTCGCCGTCGCCCTCCCCACCATCCGCGACTTCCGCGGCGTGCCCAACAAGCTCGACGGCCAGGGCAACTACAACATCGGCATCACCGACCACACCATCTTCCCCGAGATCTCCGTCGAGAGCGCCAAGCGCCACATGGGGCTCGACATCACCCTCGTCACCACCGCCCAGACCGACGACGAGGCCCGCGAGCTCCTCAAGCTCCTCGGCATGCCCTTCCGCCGCGTCGAGCAGCAGGCCGCCAAGACCACCGCCGCCTAACCCGCCTTCCCGCCATGCCGAAAACCTCCGCCATCGAGCGCAACAAGAAGCGCCAGCGCCTCGCCGAAAAGTTCGCCGCCAAGCGCGCCGAACTGAAGGCCATCCTCAGCAACCCCGCCACGAGCGACGAGGACTTCCTCGCCGCGCAGAAGAAGCTCCAGAAGCTCCCGCGCAACTCCAACAAGATCCGCATCCGCAACCGCTGCTCCCTCAGCGGCCGCCCCCGCGGCTTCAACCGCCGCTTCGGCGTCTCGCGTATCACGCTCCGCGAGCTCGCCCTCGCCGGCAAGATCCCCGGCGTCACCAAGTCCTCCTGGTAACCTTTCGGCCCACGGGGGTCGGATATGACCCGCGCGGCCGCCCAACCAACATCCATCCATGACCGATCCCATCAGCGATTTCCTGACCCGCCTCCGCAACGCGTCGAAGGCCGGCCAGCCCCAGTGCGTCCTCCCGCACTCCAAGCTCAAGGAAAGCCTCGCCGGCATCCTCAAGGCCGAAGGCTTCGTCCGCGACGTCTCCACGGGCACCGACGACAAGGGCCACAAGACCCTCGTCGTCACCCTCAAGTATGTCGACGGCACCTCCGTCATCACCGGCCTCAAGCGCGTCTCCACGCCCGGCCGCCGCGTCTACCACAGCTACCAGGACATCCCGCGCGTCCTGAACGGCCTCGGCGTCGCCATCCTCTCCACCTCCAAGGGCCTCAAGAAGGACCAGGACGCCCGCCGCGAAAAACTCGGCGGCGAACTCCTCTGCACCGTCTGGTAAGGAACCACCCGCCATGAGCAGAATCGGCAAGAAACCCGTTCAAATTCCCGACAAGGTGAAGGTCGCCGTCACCGGCACCACCGTCGCCGTCGAGGGCCCCAAGGGCAAGGTCGCCAAGACCTTCGCCCCCGTCGTCCGCATCGAGCAGAAGGACAAGGCCCTGCACTTCGCCCCCACCGAGGAGACCCGCTTCGCCCGCGCCATGTTCGGCACCGCCCGCTCGGTCGTCGCCGGCATGGTCAAGGGTGTGACCGACGGCTACGTCAAGGAGCTCGAGATCCAGGGCGTCGGCTTCAAGGCCGCGCTCAAGGGCAAGCAGCTCGACCTCGCCCTCGGTTACTCGCATCCCATCCTCCACACCATCCCCGAGGGCATCAAGATCACCGTCACCGACGGCACCAAGCTCAAGATCGAGGGCGCCGACAAGCAGCTCGTCGGCCAGGTCACCGCCGAGATCCGCGCCTACTACCCGCCCGAGCCCTACAAGGGCAAGGGTGTGCGCATCGTCGGCGAGCACGCCGAGCGCGTCCGCCGCAAGGAAGGCAAGACCGTCGCCTAAGCCTCCGGCCCCCACCACCCGCCATGAATACCATTCGCAAAGCCCAGCTCCTCCAGAAGCGCAAGTGGCGCATCCGCAAGACCGTCGCCGGCACCGCCGCGCGCCCGCGCCTCTCCGTCAAGTTCTCCGGCAAGCACATCTACGCCCAGGCGATCGACGACTCGAGCGGCCGCACCCTCGCGTTCCTCTCCACCCTCGACGCCGGCGTCCGCCAGGCCAAGACCACCGCCAACGTCGCCGGCGCCAAGTCGCTTGGCGCCGCCTTCGCCGCCAAGGCCAAGGCCGTCGGCATCACCTCCGTGGTGTTCGACCGCAACGGCCGGCCCTACCACGGCCGCGTCAAAACCTTCGCCGATGCCGCCCGCGAGGCCGGCCTCCAGTTCTAACCACCGCCCATGACCACCAACCAACAGTCTTCCTCCGGCCGCCGCGGCCCCTCCGACCAGAACGAGGGCCCGGGCGACGGCATGATCGAGAAGGTCGTCTACATCAACCGCTGCGCCAAGGTCGTGAAGGGCGGCCGCCGCTTCAGCTTCGCCGCCCTCGCCGTCGTCGGCGACGGCAAGGGCAACGTCGGCATCGGCTACGGCAAGGCCAACGAGGTCCCCGACGCCATCAAGAAATCCACCGAGTCCGCCCGCAAGCGGCTCTACCCCGTCAAGCTCCGCGGCGACACCATCCCGCACGAGGTGCTCGGCGAGTTCGACGGCGGCAAGGTCTTCCTCCGCCCGGCCACCCCCGGCACCGGCCTCATCGCCGGCGGCGGCGTGCGCGCCGTCCTCGAGGCGGCCGGCGTCAAGAACGTGCTGACCAAGTCGATGGGTTCCAAGAACCACATCGCCGTCGTCCACGCCACGTTCAACGGCCTGCGCAAGCTCCGCCTCGCCGACGACATCAAGGCCGTCCGCTCCTGATCATCCCGCTTCCATAATCCGAGTCGCCCCGAGCCTGTCGAAGGGGCGGCGCCCAAACTAGGAATCCAACAAAATGCGTCTCCACACTCTCACGAACGTCAAAGGTGCCGTGCACCGGCGCAAGCGCGTCGGCTGCGGCGAAGGCGGCGGCCATGGCAAGACCTCCACCAAGGGTGGCAAGGGCCAGACCGCCCGCTCCGGCGGCTCCATCCGCCCCGGTTTCGAAGGCGGCCAGATGCCCCTCTACCGCAAGCTCCCGCACCGCGGCTTCAACAACTACGAGTTCCGCACCAGCTACGCCGTCGTGAACGTCGGCGACCTCGCCCGCCTCGACGCCAAGGTCACCGAGGTGGACGCCGCGGCGCTTGCCGCCGCCGGCCTCGTCCGCGAGGGCGCCAGCGTCAAGGTGCTCGGCGACGGCGAGATCAGCCGCGCGCTCAAGGTCACCGCCGCCAAGTTCTCCGCCTCGGCCAAGGCCAAGATCGAGAAGGCCGGCGGCACCGCCACCGTGGCGAGCTAAGCTCGCCATGAATTTTGGATTTTCGATTCCCGATTTTCGATTGGAGAGAAACTCGGCCGCATAACGGGAATCAAAAATCGAGAATCAAAAATCGAAAATTCTCCCCGTGCTTTCCGCCTTCACCAACTCCATGAAGATCCCCGAGCTGCGCTCGCGGATCCTCTACACGCTCGGCCTGCTCTTCGTCGCCCGCGTCGGCTCCCACATTCCCCTGCCGGGCATCGATCCGCAGCCGCTGCAGAAGTTCTTCGCCGACCAGACCGCGGCCGGCGCCGGCAACCTCGTCGGTCTCTACAACATGTTCACCGGCGGCGCGCTCATCAAGGGCGCCGTCTGCGCGCTGGGCATCATGCCCTACATCAGCGCGTCGATCATCTTCCAGCTCCTCACCGCCGTCGTGCCGGCCCTCAGCCGCCTGCAGCAGGAGGGTGATGTCGGCCGGCAGAAGCTCACCCAATACACGCGCTACGCCACCGTGCTCATCTGCCTGGTGCAGGGCGTGCTCCTGATCCTCGCCCTCGAGAATCCCGGCCGCCTGTTCTCCGGCTACGATGTCGCGACCTACGGCCAGATCGTCATCGTCGGCAAGACCTGGTTCCTGATCCAGTCCACCATCTTCCTCACCGCCGGCACCCTGCTCCTGATGTGGATGGGCGAGCAGATCACCCAGCGCGGCATCGGCAACGGCGTGTCGCTCCTCATCACCGCCGGCATCCTGGCCGACCTGCCCGGCGCTGCCGCCGCGTTCTACCAGCTCATCTTCGCCCCCATCGGCACCGCGACCATCACGATGCCCGAGCTCGCGGTCATGTTCGTGCTCTTCGTCGTCGTCACCATGGGCATCATCGCCGTCACGCAGGCCCAGCGGAAGATCCCGGTGCAATACGCCAAGCGCGTCGTCGGCCAGAAGGTCTACGGCGGCCAGAGCTCGTTCCTTCCGCTCAAGGTCAACTACTCGGGCGTCATGCCCGTCATCTTCGCCAGCGCGATCCTGCTCTTCCCGCAGCAGATCTTCTCCCAGCTCGGCGCCGCCTTCGACATCAAGTTCCTCCTGGAATTCTCGAACTACCTCGTCCAGGGCAACCTCGTCTACTACGTGATCATGGCGATTCTGATCCTGTTCTTCAGCTATTTCTGGGTCTCCGTCATGTTCAAGCCGATCCAGATTGCCGACGACCTGAAGAAATACGGCGGCTACATCCCCGGGGTGCGCCCGGGCGAGCCGACCGCCAGCTTCCTCGACTTCATCATGACCCGGCTCACGCTGGCCGGCGCCATCTTCCTGACCGTCATCGCCGTCATGCCGGACTTCCTCATGGCCAAGATGAACGTCGCCCCGCGTATCGCCTACTTCTTCGGCGGCACCGGCATGCTCATCACCGTCGGTGTCATCCTCGACACGATGAAGCAGATCGAGACCTTCCTCCTGCAGCGTCACTACGACGGTTTCCTCAAGAAGGGTCGCATCCGCGGACGCAGCACTTCCCAGATGGCGCTCGGCGAGGCCGCGAGCGAGAAATCGGTGCTGCAGCTGACCCTCCTGATGATTGCCATGTTGTTGGTTGGCATTGCCTTGTGGTTCATCCGCCGCAACGTTCTTTAGCCCTTTACTTCAGTGAAAAGGCTCGCAACTTCATGCGCCTTTTCCGCCCTCGCTCACCCGAAGGCGAAGCTCATTCTCCTTGGTCCAAGCAGCCCTCCGCTTGATGCGGAACTGACCGCCAAGGCCCGTTCTTTACCAATCGAGCACGTCTCTCCTGCGACCCTCGTGCAACAGGAGATTTCGCGTCGCACGCCGCTCGGCCAAAAAGCCGCCTCGGCGCTCGCGCGTCCCGGCTCCGGCCCGGACGCCGACCTCACCCTCGCGGTCCTCCGCAAGTGGTTTTGGGCGCGCAAACCCGATGCGGGATTCCTTCTCGAAGGCTTCCCGGCTACGCTGCTCCAAGCTCTGGTGTTCGACGAATGGCTCGAAGCCCGCGGGGAAAACCTCACCGCGGTCTACGCCGCCGTCCCGGCCTCCGCCGGGGCCGTCGCCACCCACTACCGCACGCAAGGCCTCCTCTCCGGGGCCCCCGCCTGATGGCCATCCCGATCAAGGACAAGGAAGGCATCCGGCGCATGCGCGAATCCTGCGCCCTCGCCGCCGACATCCTCGCGCGGCTCCGCGAGCAGGTGCGCGCCGGTGTCACGACCTACGACTTGGACCAGTTCGGACGCGAACTCATCTCCGCCGCCGGCGCCCGCAGCGCTCCCCACGGCTACACCATCGGCTCGCGCCGCTATCCCGCCTACACCTGCCTCTCCGTCAACGAGGAGGTCGTCCACGGCATCGGCAGCATGAAGCGCGTCCTGCGCGATGGCGACATCATCTCCCTCGATGTCACCATCGAATACAACGGATGGATCGGCGACAACGCCGTCACCGTTGCCGTCGGCACGCCGCCCCCGCGCACGGCCGAGCTCCTCAAGGTCACCGAGGAGGCCCTCCACGTCGGCATCCGCGCCGCCCAGGTCGGCAACCGCATCGGCGACATCTCCGCGGCCATCCAGCAGTATGTCGAGGCCCGGGGTTTCAGCATCGTCCGCGAAATGGTCGGCCACGGGGTCGGCCGCAAGATGCACGAGGAGCCGCAGATCCCGAACTTCACCGACCGGCCCCGCAAGCGCACCGACGAGATCCGCCCCGGCATGACCCTCGCCATCGAGCCCATGGTCAACCAAGGGCGCCACGAGGTCCGCACCCTCTCCGACGGCTGGACGGTCGTCACCGCCGACGGCCTGCCTTCCGCCCACTTCGAACACACCGTGCTCACCACCGATACCGGCCCCGAGATCCTCACCCTCCCGCGCGCCGTCACCTCCCTTTCCTCCGTCTCTTCAATCTAAACCAACCTAAACCCAGTCCAACATGCCTCGTCTCCTCGGCGTGGAAATCCCCGCCAAAAAGAAGCTCCCGTTTGCCCTCCGCTACATCTACGGCGTCGGCGCCGCCCGCGCCGACCAGATCGTCGCGACCGCCGGGCTCGACGCCAACATGCGCGCCTCGGACCTCACCGAGGAGCAGCTCAACAAGATCCTCCACATCATCACCGACAACAAGTGGGTCGTGGAGGGCGACCTCCGCCGCGAGATCGCCGGCAACCTGAAGCGCCTCCAGGCCATCAATTGCTACCGCGGCATCCGCCATCGCCGCGGCCTCCCCGTGCGCGGCCAGCGCACCTCCACCAACGCCCGCACCCGCAAGGGCCCGCGCAAGACCGTCGGCGTCACCAAGGCCAAGGAAGCCTAACCTCCAATCCCCCGCACCATGTCCGAAGAGAAATCCGCTCCCAAGAAGGAAAAGGCCCCGAAGAAGGAGGCCGCCGCCGGCGCCGCTCCCGCCGAGAAGGCCGCCAAGCCCGCGAAGGAAAAGGCCCCGAAGGCCGACGCCGCCAAGGGCGCCAAGCCCGCCGAGGGCGCCGCCCCGGCCGAAGCCGCCGCTCCCGCCGCCCCGGCGAAGCCCGTCGAGCTCGTCGGCGGCGTGCCGAAGGCGCCCAGCGCCGAGGACCTCCTCAAGGAGGAACTGGGCGAGATCAAGGTCCGCAAGGCCAAGGGTTCGAAGAACATCACGTCCGGCTTCGCCAACGTCACCGCCACCTTCAACAACACCATCGTCTCCATCACCGACACCAAGGGCAACGTCATCGCCTGGTCCTCGGCCGGCAAGTGCAACTTCCGCGGTTCGCGCAAGTCCACCGCCTACGCCGCCCAGGTCGTCGCGCAGGACGCCGCCCGCAACGCCATGGCCCACGGCCTCAAGGAGGTCCAGATCCGCGTCAGCGGCCCCGGCCTTGGCCGCGACTCCGCCATCCGCGGCCTCCAGGCCATCGGGCTCGAGATCTCCTCCATCGTCGACGTCACTCCGGTGCCGCACAACGGCTGCCGCCCGCGCAAGCGCCGTCGCGTCTAACCTCAACCTTTAGGAAAATCCCACCATGGCCCGTTACACCGGACCCACCACCCGCGTCTCCCGCCGTTTCGGCACCTACGTCCTCGGCTCCGCCAAGGTCCTCGAGCGCCGCAACTTTCCTCCCGGCCAGCACGGCCCCAAGAGCCGCCGCAAGATGTCGGAATACGCCCTCGGCCTCGCCGAGAAGCAGAAGCTCCGCTTCATCTACGGCCTGCTCGAGCGCCAGTTCCGCCGCGTCTTCGCCAACGCCAAGAAGGAGCGCGGCGTCACCGGCGAGCGCTTCCTCCAGCTCCTCGAGACCCGCCTCGACAGCGTCGTCTACCTCCTCGGCTTCGCCAAGTCCCGCGCCGCCGCCCGCCAGCTCGTCAACCACGGCCACGTGAAGGTCAACGGCCACAAGGTCGACATCGCCAGCTACAACGTCGTCGCCGGCGACACCATCGAGATCCGGGCCCACAACACCTCCCGCCAGCTCGCCACCCGCGCGCTCGAGGAGAACCGCGCCCGCGTCGTCCCCGGCTGGCTCGCCCGCAACGACGAGGCCCTCTCCGCCGCCGTCACCCGCCTGCCCACCCGCGACGAGATGGATCCCTCCATCAACGAGCAGCTCATCGTCGAGTTCTACTCGCGGTTCTGATCCTCCGCCTCATCTCCACCTCAACTCTCAACCAGAGACTATCCACATGCCCAAGCGCCTCGGAAAGTTCGAACTCCCCTCCAAGCTCACCAAGGTCGACGACGTCTCGACCGCCACCTACGGCAAGTTCATCGCCGAGCCCTTCGAGGCCGGTTATGGTCACACCGTCGGCAACTCCCTCCGCCGCATCCTCCTCAGCTCCATCGAGGGCACGGCCATCAGCTCGATCAAGATCGACGGCGTGAACCACGAGTTCCAGTCCATCGACGGCGTCGTCGAGGATGTCACCGACATCGTCCTCAACCTGAAGAAGATCCTCTTCGTCTCCGAGAAGCGCGAGCCCTTCAAGCTCCACCTCAAGGTCAACAAGGAGGGCGCCGTCACCGCCGGCGACATCCAGCTCGATGCCGGCGTGAAGATCGTCAACCCCGACCAGCTCATCTGCACCCTCGACCACAAGCGCACCTTCGAGGCCGAGATCGAGGTCAAGTCCGGCCGCGGCTACTGCCCCGGCGAGAACAACAAGAAGGAGGAGCAGGCCATCGGCGTCATCCCGATCGACTCCCTCTTCTCGCCCGTCCGCCTCGTCCGCTACAGCGTCGAGAACACCCGTGTCGGCCAGATCACCGACTACGACAAGCTCATCCTCGAGGTCTGGACCGACGGTCGCATCACCCCGGACGACGCCCTCAAGCAGTCCGCCTCCATCCTCAAGCACCACCTCGACGTCTTCGACCGCGTCTCGCAGGAGACCTACGAGTTCGAGAGCCAGGCCGCCGAGGTCAGCGAGGAGCAGAACAAGCTCCGCAAGCTCCTCAACATGTCGGTCAATGAGATCGAGCTCTCGGTCCGCGCCGCCAACTGCCTCAACAACGCCAACATCACCACCGTCGGCGAGCTGGCGATGAAGACCGAGCAGGAGATGCTAAAATACCGCAACTTCGGCAAGAAGTCCCTCAACGAGATCAAGGAGAAGCTCGAGGCCCTCGGCCTGTCGCTCGGCATGAAGTTCGACGAGCGCCTCCTCGACACCAAGAAGGAAGCCTGAGGAAATTTTCGATTTTCGATTTCGGATTTTCGATTGGCTGACGCCACTTCGGAATCCCCCGGACCGTCCGGCCCCAATCGAGAGTCGAAAATCCCACCGAGGCCGAAAGTCCGACATCGTCCAAATCAAAAATTCCGCCCACCATGCGTCACAAGAAACACCACGCCTCCCTCGGCGTCACCCGCGAGCACCGCGCGGCGATGCTCTCCAACATGGGCGCGTCCCTCATCCGCCACGGCCGCATCGAGACCACCCTCGCCAAGGCCAAGGCCCTGCGCCCCTTCATCGAGAAGGTCATCACCAAGGCCAAGAAGGCCGCCGGCGCCGCCGAGAAGAAGGACGCCCTCCACCTCCGCCGCATGGCCCTCCGGGACGTGCGCGACGAGTCCGCCGTCACCCTCCTCTTCAACGAGAAGGTGAAGCAATTCGAGAAGCGTCCGGGCGGTTACACCCGCATCTACAAGCTCGGCCCCCAGCGCATTGGCGACGCCGCCGAGATGGCGCTCATCGAGTTCGTCGGCGCCGACGACACCGGCTACTCCAAGTCCCGCGGCAAGAAGGCCAAGAAGTCCGGCGGCAAGAAAGCCCCCGCCGCGGAAGCGCCCTCCGAAGCTTCAGCGAAGGAGGAAGCCGCAGCTCAGACCAAGCCCGAGGAAAAGAAGTCTTGAAGGTAGGGCGAGTCCTCTGGACGAGCCGCCACACTTCTCCGCGCCGACCACAAAGTCGGCGCTTTTTCTTTCCTGCCTTTGGCTGTCTGATATGCAGAAGTGGTGACAACAAAAGTGGTCATCACCGATGGGAAGTTAATGAGAGGACTATATTGGGTTAGGCATGCAGGCGATGACGTCTATCACGGTGCGATCTGGCTTAATGAAAAAATATCTTATCACGGATCAGGGCGCATTCACCATGATCGCAAGGGCAGCAAGCGCTTCGCTGCAAATGATGTTCCACTAAAAGGAATCAAAGGACATCGATTGCTACAAGGTATGGCGTTTGGCAACGATGGGCATTTTTTCACAGAGAAATTTGCTTTCATGGAGCACGCGAAGAGGAAGAAAGACCTCATTTTGGTTCTAGATAGTCGAGTTATTCCATCAAAAGCAGGCATCGGAGTCACCGTGTGGTTGATTGAGTCGGGTAATATGGAATCTGTAAGAGCACTAACTGAGCTCAAGGCATACGAAACATTGCCGAAGCAAGTTATGCTCTCCTGCGCGACTAATCCTTGGGTGGGGATTGCAGTGTTTTGGTCACAAGCCAGAAAGTGAGTCTTTCCCCTTGGCGTCCCTGCGCCTCTGCGTGAACCTTCTTCCGCGTGACGCCTCCCGACTTCACCCTCGATGTCCTGTTCTACGGCCTCGTCGTCTTCGGCGGGGTGGGGGCCCTCTGGTTTTACTATGACCGCCGGGACCGCGCCCTCTACGACGACCAGCGTCGCAAGATCACCTTCCATTGCATCCGCTGCGACACTCTCTACACCGAAAAAGCCGGCACCGAGACCGCTCCTTGCCCCAAGTGCGGGCACCAGAACATCCGCCTGAAGTTCTGAAGTTGGTCGTCGCCGGGACGGCGACGACCACCATTCTCTCCTTCGCTTCCTTTGCGACCTTGGTGTTCAGAACTTCCGTCTGCTTTTAGCACTTCTATGGGTGCTCCTCTCGGAACTTCTTCTCCTTTCGGCTAGATTTCCTCCTCTTGAGCAACCCGCCTCGCTTCACTCGTGTCTGATGCGTCAACCATGAGACCAAAGGTTTCATTCCTCGCCATACTCATCCTCACAACCGTCTCCGGTTTCGCCAAACTCAAGGAGGCGGCCATGCGCCTGCCGCCCGAACTCAACGGCACCGAACGCCTGGCCGTGGCCGGCCGGCAGGGCTGGAAGAACGTCGAGCGGCTTACCTTTGGCGGCTACCTCGTGAACAACGTCGACCGCTCCTATACCAAGGGCAGCAGCCTGCAGATTCTGTTCTACGAGGGCGCCAAGGCCCGCCAGAGCTTCGCCTTCTATGCGCAGGGCGACGACATGGAGACTTGGCGCGGCGAGGCCGAGACCACCGCCCGCCGGCGCGCGCTCGATTTCGACGTCGAGATTGAGCTGCGCAACAAGTCCGGGTTTGGTGCTCGTTTGAGCCCGCTATCGCGCCCCGAGGAGGTCTGGACCCTCAAACTCGCCGAGAAACGGGAGAAACCCTTTGAAGGCGACCTTTCCCGCGGCACGCAGACCGTGAAGGTCCGGGGCACCAACAAGCTCGCCGGAACTTTCTTCGCCCTCGGTGAGACCGCCGGCTATATCTTCGAGGTGGCGGGCAAGCCGGTCGCCGCCGTGGAGGTCATCAACGACGGCGCCGTGTGGCTGTCGCCTGATCTGGCCAAGGAGCTGCGCCCGCCCGTCACGGCCGCCATCAGCTCCCTGTTGCTCTTCGAGGAGCTGAGGAAGACCTTCCCGGAGTGATTCCAGGTCGCCGCCGCCCCCGCCAAGCCCGGTCACCATAAAACGCTTCGAGTTCTGACGGTGGGGGTCGGCGTCCCCGCCGCCGCCTGTCCTGTCGTCGCCGGGACGACGACGACCGCTATTCAGTCCTTCGCTTCCTTTGCGGCCTTGGTGTTCAGACGTTTGTGTTCATCCGGGCAATCCGTGGGCAACCCCAGCCTTGCGCCATCTCCCCGCTTGATTCGCCGGGGACTTTTCCTCTCACTCCCGCATGGCGCAGACAATTGCCGTTCTCGATTTCGGTTCGCAACTCACGCAGGTCATCGCACGCCGCATCCGCGAGTGCCAGGTCTACTCGAAGATCTACCACTACAGCACGCGGGCTGAGACCCTCCGCGCCGAGGGTGTCATCGGCATCATCCTCTCGGGCGGACCGCAGAGCGTCTACTCGCGCCGGGCCCCGCATCCCGACCCCGCCATCTTCCAGCTCGGCGTGCCTGTGCTCGGCATCTGCTACGGCGTGCAGCTCATGGGCCACTTCCTCGGCGGCAAGGTCGAGCACAGCAAGGCCCGCGAATACGGCCATGGCCACCTGACGATCAAGAAACCCGGCAAGCTCTTCCAGGGCCTGCCGCGCAAGCTCCGCATCTGGAACTCCCACGGCGACAAACTCGCCAAGCTCCCGCCCGGCTTCGTGGCCACCGGCACCTCCGAGAACTCACCCTACGCCGCGATCGAGGACACCAAGCGCGGTTTCTACGGCATCCAGTTCCACCCCGAGGTCTTCCACACCGAGCGCGGCGTGGACATGATCCGCAACTTCCTCGTCGGTGTCTGCGGAGCGCGGCAGGACTGGACCACCCGGGATTTCATCGCCCACGCTGTCGCCGACATCCGCGCCAAGGTCGGCCGGTCCCGCGTCATCCTCGGTCTCTCCGGCGGCGTCGATTCCTCCGTGGCCGCCGCGCTCCTGCACAAGGCCATCGGCCGGCAGCTCACCTGCGTCTTCGTCGACAACGGCCTCCTGCGCAAGGACGAGCGCCGCCACGTCGAGGAACTCTATCGCCGCCATTTCCACATCGACCTTCGCGTCGTCGACGCCTCCGCGCTCTTCCTCAAGCGCCTGCGCGGCGTCAGCGAGCCCGAGACCAAGCGCAAGATCATCGGTCGCACCTTCGTCGAGGTTTTCGAGAGGTCGCTGAAAAAATTCGGCCAGAAGGCGGAGTTCTTGGGGCAGGGGACGCTCTACCCCGACGTCATCGAATCCGTCTCCATCCAGGGCAACCCCGCCTCGGTCATCAAGACGCACCACAACGTGGGCGGCCTGCCCGCGCGCATGAAGCTCAAGCTCATCGAGCCGCTCCGCGAGCTGTTCAAGGACGAGGTGCGCCGGGTCGGCGCCGCGCTCGGCCTGCCCAAGGAGGTGGTCTGGCGCCAACCCTTCCCGGGTCCCGGCCTCGGCGTGCGCGTGATGGGCGACATCACCGCCGAAAAGCTGGAGATCCTCCGCAACGCCGACGCCGTCCTCCACGAGGAGATGATGAAGTCCGGCCTCTACTGGAAGGTCTGGCAGTCCTTCGCCGTCTTCCTGCCGGTCAAGACCGTCGGTGTTTTCGGCGATGAGCGCACCTACGACTACGTCATCGCCCTCCGCATCGTCGAGAGCACCGACGCCATGACGGCCGACTGGGCCAAGGTGCCGCACGACCTGCTCCAGAGGATTTCCAGCCGCATCACCAACGAGGTGCGCGGCGTCAGCCGCGTGGTCTTCGACATCAGCTCCAAGCCCCCCGCCACCATCGAGTGGGAGTGAAGCGGGACAGGTCTCCGACCTGACCCCATGCCTTTGCAAAGGTGGAACCCGGCCTCCGGACGGGTTCTGAGCGCGTCCGGCTCTTGTCCACCGGAACCTTGGCATAGGTGGAAGGCCGCGCTCCACCACAAGCCGGGTTTCACGCTATCGTTCATTGCGTCTTCCTTTTTCCCGTTGCCCGCTTCGGCACCCGGAGCCACCTTGCCTGTCCACAACCCCGCCATGAAATCAGGCCCACTCTTCCGTGCCCTCGTTTTCCTTTCCCTTGCGTCCCTTGCCGTTGCCGGTCCGGTCGAGGACATGATCGCCAAGGCCCGCGCCTATCTCGGCCCCGAGGCCGCCCTCGACGGCGTCCGCACCATCCATTTCAAGGGCACCCTCGAGCTCGACGCCAACACCCGCGTGCCCATCGACATCGTCTTCCAGAAGGACAACCAGCAGCGCATCACCGCCAGCGCCGAGAAGGTCATCGAGACCACCGCGCTCGACGGCTACGACGCCTGGCAAAAGCGCACCGACGCCGCCGCTCCCTCCCGTTGGCAGCTCACCCTGCTCGACGCCCAGCAGGTGAAGAAGCTCCGCGCCAACACCTGGGAAAACCTCCATTTCTTCAAGGGCATCGAGAAACGCGGCGGTCGCGTCGAACACGGCGGGGAGAGCGACGTGGATGGCCGCACCTGCATCAAGCTCACCTATTACCACACCGATGCCATCTGGTTCGCCCGCTATTTCGACAAGGCCACCGGCAAGCTCATGAAGACCGTGACCGACAACGGCAGCGAAATCCGCGAGGAGGGCGAGATGGTGGTCGACGGCATCCGCTTCCCGAAGAAGGTCATCAGCAAGTCGCCCAACGGCCAGGTCACCACCATCACCTTCGACCGCCTCGAGTTGAACAAGCCGGTGCCCGCCTCGGAGTTCGCCGTGCCGAACCTGAAGCCCGGCAGTTGAGCGGACCGGCGTTCAGTTTTCCGTGGGCCAGCGCGCTTGCGCGCGCCCGGAGAGCGCCCGCAAGCGGGCTGCCCCGCCTCTTGGCTTCGGTATCCGCCGCATGCGGCACAGGCATTTCGCGTCGCCACGATTTCTAACGGTCGCTACAGTGCGGCCTTATTTGTCCTGTCATTCTGCGGCGGGCGCCGCTTTGCTTTTGCAACCGCGCGGACTATCGCCACCCTGTGGTTACCTCGTCATGCCCAACAACGCGACCCTCAAGCTCGACGACAGGGAGGTTTCCCTGCCCATCATGGTCGGCACCGAAGGCGAAAAGGCCATCGACGCCCGCAAACTTCGCGCCGACACCGGCTACATCTTCTACGACCAGGGCTATGGCAACACCGGCTCCTGCGAGAGCGCCGTCACCTTCCTCGACGGCGACAAGGGCATCCTCCGGCATCGCGGTTATCCCATCGAGCAGCTCGCCGCCCACAGCGAATTTGTCGAGACCGCCTGGCTCGTGATCTACGGCGAACTGCCCACCAGCGCCCAGCGCCGCAAATTCGGCGACCTCCTCCGCGAAAACGCCCACATCGAACCGCAGATGCAGCGCCTCTTCGAGGGCTTCCCCAAGGACGCCCCGCCGATGGGCATGCTCTCCTCCCTCGTCGGCGCCCTCGCGGCCTACTATCCGCACCTCGCCACCAACAATTTCGAGAAGGACCTCCAGCACTTCGATTTGGCCGCCGCGCTCGCCATCTCCAAGATCCGCACGCTCGGCGCGATGATCTACCGCCACAACCGCGGCCTGCCCTTCGTCCACCCGAAGGACCTGCCGTTCTGCGACAACTTCCTGCACCTGATGTTCTCCGAGCCCTACAAGGAGTATGTCGCCATCCCCGAGGTCACGCAGGCCCTCAACCTGATCCTGCTCATGCACGCCGACCACGAGCAGAACTGCAGCACGTCCACCGTGCGCATGGTCGGCTCCAGCGGCGCCAACCTCTTCACCTCGCTCGCCGCCGGCGTCAACGCCCTCTCCGGTCCGCTCCACGGCGGCGCCAACGTCGCCGTCATGCAGATGCTCCAGTCCATCCACGACGAGCACGACGACGGCACCCGTTTCATCCAGGCCGCCAAGGGCGGCTCCAAGGCCTCCCGCCTCATGGGCTTCGGCCACGCCGTCTACCGCAACTTCGACCCGCGCGCCAAGATCATCGGCCAGGCCTGCGACACCGTCCTCAAGAAACTCGGCAAGTCCGACCCGCTCCTCGACATCGCCAAGAAACTCGAGGAAGCCGCGCTCAAGGACGACTATTTCGTCTCCCGCAAGCTCTACCCGAACGTCGACTTCTACTCCGGCATCATCTTCCGCGCCCTCGGCATCCCCACGAACATGTTCACCGTCATGTTCGCCATCGGCCGCGCCCCCGGCTGGATCGCCAACTGGCGCGAGGTCGCCTCCAACGCCAAGGGCCGCATCTACCGCCCCCGGCAGATCTACGTCGGTCCCCCCGTCCGCAACTACGTGCCGATCTCTCAGCGCGGGTGAATGAGGTGGATCGCGTTGAGCCCAACGCGCTTTCCTTAGGCAAGCCATTGTTTAGTGGCTTCCCGATAAGCGCCAGCCACGCGTCTGGCATCCAGCAATGCCCCATGGGTCCCATTCGCCCCATCCGTCCTATCCGTATTCATCCGTTTGATCCGTGGTCAAAAACATCCCGCCAACCCCGGGCTCCCTTTCGCGCGCAAAACCGCTCCCTAATTCTTAGCGACGGGCTCCTGGAAAAGCTCGTCCATCGGCAGTCCTGTCAACCGCTCGACCCCCTTGAGCAGGCGCCACAGCGCGAACATCATCATCGCCATCGACGGAACCACGATCACCGGCCAGCTCCAAGCCGTCAGCCGGCCCAGCTGTTCGTTGAACAATTCCGTGTCGGGTTGCGCGGTGATGAGGAATCGTGCCAGGGCGAAGTTCAACCCCGCGCTGAGGGCGAAGGACGCCGCCAGCAGCCCGCTCGACTGCCAGAGCAGCCCCGCGAAGGCCTTTTGCTGGCTCCGCTCCACGATCGTGGCCTCGATCTTCCCCACGTTCAGCACCTGCTCGTTGAAGAGCATCGAGCGCACCAGCGGCCGGCCGACCATGTGCGAGACCAGCACGGTCAGCCCGATGAGCGAGGGCACCACGGCCTCCTTCACGGCAAACCAGAAGGGATCGAGTTTCAAAAGCGCCAGCCCGCCCGTGGCCAGGGTGGCCGTGAACCCGAGGGCGGAGAGAAAGTTGAATGTCCGCCGCGTCGCCAGGTCGTAGAGGCCGTAGCCGACCGGGAAGGCCAGCGCGGTCAGCAGCGCCAGCTTGGGCCCGAGGTATTCCGG
>Ga0073934_10006556_pt1 | contig 16851 bp, 12 predicted proteins | sample LarsenN4metaG_FD_76834 | JGI IMG/M metagenome (GOLD analysis project Ga0073934, IMG submission 76834) | Hot spring sediment bacterial and archeal communities from British Columbia, Canada, to study Microbial Dark Matter (Phase II) - Larsen... ... | reverse complement strand
GTCGTCATCGCGGCCGGGGCCTTTCCTGGCTGGTTTAGCATCCGTTCAAAGTCGGAAGTGCGGCGGCTCGAGTAGTGGCGCTGCATGACCGCCAGAATGATCGCCAAAACAAAGAAGATGGTGGCGGCATACTTCGTGATCTTTGTCAGGACCGTGCCGGACCCCGCGCCGAACAGTGCGTCAGTGGCCGCGCCGCCGAACGCCAGGCCTGCGCCCGCCTCTTTCTTGGGCAACTGAATCAGCACCAGGAAGATCAGCGCCAGGCAGTCCAACACCATGATGAAGGTCAACAGACCAATAATGAAACCCATACCAGCTTTTTCTTAGATCGAGTTCTTAATTATGTCAGCAAAACTGCGAACTTCAAGGGAAGCCCCGCCGACGAGCGCGCCATCCACATCCGGCTGGCTCATCAGCTCTCGGGCATTGGACGGTTTAACGCTGCCACCATATTGGATTCTGACCTTGCGGGCAACTGTTTCGTCAAACATGCCGGCCAGGAGGCGGCGGATAAAGGCATGAGCTTCCTGAGCCTGGGCGGTCGTTGCGGTCTTGCCGGTGCCGATCGCCCAAACCGGCTCGTAGGCCACGATGGTCTCCGCCATTTGCTCCTTGGATAGGCCGGCCAGGCTGCCCCGCACCTGCGTTTCGAGCACCTTCTGCATCTGCCCGGCTTCGCGCTCCGCCAGCGTTTCGCCAACGCATACGATGGGCTTCAGCGAAGCGGCGTGCGCGGCCAGAGCTTTTTTCGCAATAAGAGCGTCGGATTCCTTTTGATACTGGCGCCGCTCGGAATGGCCGAGGATCACATAGCGAACGGAAAACTCCTTGAGCATCACCGCCGCAATCTCTCCCGTGAAGGCGCCCACGTTGTTCTCGCTCATGTTCTGCGCGCCAAGCCGGATGTTGGAGTCAAGTATCTCCCGGGACACGCCGGCCAGCGCGGTGAACGGCGGGCAGACAACAATGTCCACCTCTTTCACGTTGGCCAGTTCCAGCTTCAGGCCTCGGACAAGGTCCAGGGCTTCGGCAACCGTCTTGTTCATCTTCCAATTGCCGGCAATGATCAATTTCCGTTCTTTATTCATAAATGGACGCTTGGGCGCTTTCCGCCCCAGTACCTGAATTCGAGACGCAACGACTTCAGGCTTTGGACTGCGAACCTCGGACTTTGCTCTTACTTGTCTGACAGTGCCGCCACCCCGGGGAGCACCTGGCCTTCCAGGAACTCGAGGCTGGCGCCACCCCCGGTGCTCATAAAGGTCACCTTGTCCCCCAGCTTGGCCTTGTTCAGCGCCTTCACGCTGTCACCGCCGCCGATAATGCTCTTGGCGCCTTTCTCCGTCGCTTCGGCAACGGCCCTGGCGATGGCGTTCGTGCCCTCGGCGAACCGCTTGTCTTCGAACAACCCCATCGGCCCGTTCCACAGGATGGTTTTGGCGGTCGCAATCTCCGCCGCGTAGGCTTTGACCGTTGCGGGGCCGATGTCCAGCCCGGCCGCGTTGTCAGGGCAGTTCAGGTCACTGCTGGGGCGGACATCCTGGTATTCGATGACGGGCTTCCCTTTCTTGTCCAGCTTATCGGTTTTAACCGGCACGGCGACCACGTCATCTGCCGGGAGTAGAAACTTCACGCCGCGCTGCTTTGCTTTTTCGAGCGCGGACTTCGCGACCTCCACCTTGTCAGCTTCGACGAGCGACTTCCCGGTCTTATAGCCCTGGGCGAGCCGGAACGTGTAAGCCATCGCGCCGCCGATGAGGATCGTGTTGGCCTTTTCGAGCAAACGATCGATGACGGTAATCTTGTCAGACACCTTTGCCCCACCCAGGATCACCACAAACGGCCGGGCTGGGTTTTCCAGCTCGTCCCCGAGGAACTTCAGTTCCCGTTCCATCAAAAGCCCCGCGGCGCACTGGCCGCCACGGCGGGCGACCACTCGCGCGATGCCCTCGGTGGACGCGTGCGCGCGGTGGGCGGCCCCGAAGGCGTCGTTTACGTAAACATCCGCAACCCGGGCCAGCTTCTCCGCGAAAGCGGGATCGTTCGCCTCCTCTTCCTTGTAGTAACGGACATTCTCCAGCAGCACAACGTCTCCCGGCTGCATGATCCCAACGGTTTTCTCGACTTTCTCACCGATGCAATCATCGACAAAAGCCACCGGGCGGCCGAGCAGGTCCGCCAGCCTTTCGGCGACAGGCCGCAACGACATCGAGGGTTCGCGCTGGCCTTTGGGACGGCCCAGGTGGGCGGCCAGGATCAGTTTGGCGCCTTTTTCCGTCAAAAGCCTCAGCGTAGGAAGGGTTTCCACGATGCGGGTCGCATCGGTGATCACCATTTTGCCCTCTTTTTCCTCAAGGGGCACGTTGTAGTCCACACGGACGAATACTCGTTTTCCACGAACATCCAGGTCTTTGACGGTTAGTTTTGGCATAAAGCTCGTCTCCCAGAATTAGGGGCGCAAAGGATACCTGATGGCGACCGCGAGTCAACAGTTCGCGCAACACAGCAACACAGTCAGCGTTTCTCCTTTTGGCAGGGCGCGCTCGCCGAGCGCGCCGCGTTTGTGCTGGGACGCGCGCCGCGTGTTTTCGTTGTGGGACGGTTGTTGCCCGACCGGCGGCTCTGTCCCCTGCCCTGGCGACCGGAACCTCCGCGCTTGCGACTACGCCAAGAGGCTGCGCGATGACGGGGTGGCAGTCATCAGCGGCTTCCACTCGCCGGTCGAAAAGGAGTGCCTGCGCATCCTGCTGCGGGGAACACCGCCGACCATCATCTGCCCGGCCCGCAGCTCGACGAGCATGCGCATCCCGCGTGAATGGACGCAGGCCATCGAAAAGGGCCGCCTGCTGCGGGTGTCGCCGTTTGCCGGATCGCAGAAACGCGCCACGGCAGAACTGGCACAGGGGCGGAACAAGTTCGTGGCCACCGTCGCCGACCGGGTGTGCTTCATCTACACCACTCCCCGCGGCACGCTGGAGTCGCTCGCCAACGAATTGCGCGGGGCCGGCAAGCCGATTCTCAGCCTTTGAAAACCGGGGAGGTCCCTGGAGTTTTTGCGCACCCAAGGCCAACCGCGAGCTTGTTGTCCCGGTTTCAGGTGCGCGTGCGCTCGGCGCCCAAGGTGAATTGTTGTGGATTTTGATGCGGTCTTGAACGAGCTTACGAATCTGGCTGTTAGGCAAGACCCTGAAAGTTGGGGCACGAGGTTCGCCCCTGACAGGGATGGACTGCTTTCCCAGGGAAGGGGTAATTCATGCGCATCACGTTGCGTCTCATTGTGTCGCTGGTGGTAACGGTAGCCGTCGTTGCCGCCATTTCCGCTTACTTCCATGTGCAGCAGGAACGTTCCCGCCTGAAAGACGAGCTGGAACGCCGCGCCCGGCTCTTGGCGGAGAGTTTGCAGGAATCCCTGGTGCCCGCCATTCAAACGGGCCTCACCGGGAACCTTCAGGGGCTGGTGGAGAAGTTTGGAAATCGCGAGCGCGTCAAAGGGATGGCCGTCTATGACGCCAAAGGGAAGGCTTTGGCGGTGACGGAGACGCTGGCCCTCAGTGTAGGCGCTGTGTCTGGCCTCGTGACCGACGCCCTGGAGCGGAGCATTGACGTGAGCACGGTTGAAGACCTCGGAGGCAAGCAGATGCACGTTTATGTCATGCCCCTCCTGGCCGAGGACGTGGCGGCTGGCGCATTGGGGGTCTTTCAAGATGCCGCGTATATCCAGTCCCAACTGGCCCACATCTGGCGGATCGCGTTTTTCCGGGTGTTGGCCCAGGTGTTTCTGATCACGCTGGTCACCCTGCTCGTCGTTCGCTGGAGCATCATCGGCCCCATCGCCAAGCTGGCGGAGTGGATGAAACAACTCCGGGCGGGCGAGGCGTCGGCGCTGGCTTTCGCCTTGCCCCGGGAAGACTTGTTCGCTCCGATAACCAAAGAGGTGAGCACGTTTGCCCGGCATTTGTCCGACGCCAAGGCGGCCGCGGGGGAGGAGGCGCGGCTTCGGCAGTCTGCGGAATCACTGTGGACGGCGGAGCGGCTGAAGGAGCACGTAAAGGCAAAGCTGCACGGGCGGCCAATTATTGTGGTGTCCAACCGGGAGCCGTACATGCACCTGCTCAAGGGCCGGAAGGTGGAGTGGATTGTGCCTGCCGGCGGTCTGGTGACCGCGTTGGAGCCGGTGTTGCGCGCCTCGGGCGGCACCTGGATTGCCCATGGCGCCGGCGACGCGGATTTCGAAGTGGTGGACGGCCAGAACCGCTTGCGGGTGCCTCCCGACGATCCTCACTACACATTAAGACGCGTGCCCCTCACCAAAGAGGAGGAAGACGGCTACTATTACGGCTTTTCAAACGAGGGCATGTGGCCCCTGTGTCACATTGCCCATACGCGGCCGGTGTTTCGCGCGGAGGATTGGTCCCGGTATCAGGGGGTGAACCGCAAGTTCGCCGAAGCGGTGGCGGAGGAACTGGATGGGGTGGAGGAGCCTTGTGTGCTGATCCAGGACTATCACTTCGCTCTGCTGCCCCGGATGATCAAGGAACTGCGCCCCGACGCGCGGATTGCGGTGTTTTGGCACATCCCGTGGCCCAACCCGGAGGCGTTCGGGATCTGCCCCTGGCAACGGGAGCTTCTATACGGAATGCTAGGCGCCGACCTGGTGGGTTTTCACACGCAGTTTCACTGCAACAATTTCCTGCACACGGTGGACCGAACGCTGGAAAGCCGCATTGACTGGGAACGTTTCGCCGTGAAAAAGGGGGGCCACACCACGCTGGTGAAACCCTTCCCCATCAGTGTGGCGTTTCCGGAAGGCGTGGAAAACGCGCCCGCCGCCCCGGCGGTAACGGCGGAAGACCGCACCGCCCTGCTGAAGGAGATGGGGATCAAGACGAAATACCTGGGCGTGGGGGTGGAACGGATGGACTATACCAAAGGCGTGCTCGAGCGTTTTCAGGGCATCGAGCGTTTTTTGGAGAAGTACCCCAAGTATCAGGGCGCATTCACTTATGTCCAAATGGGCGCCCCCAGCCGCACGCACATTAAGCGCTATCACGATTTCCTGGCTGAGGTGGAGGAGGAGGCCGAGCGCATCAACTGGAAATTCAAAACCAGGGATTACCGGCCCATCGTATTGTTGATGCGGCACCACAGTCACAAGGAGATATTGCCCTACTATCGCCTGGCAGATGTTTGCCTGGTGACCTCTCTGCATGACGGGATGAACCTCGTAGCCAAGGAGTTCGTCGCCGCGCGCGAGGATGAGGGAGGCGCGCTCATCTTGAGCCGCTTCGCGGGCGCCGCGCAGGAACTGCGGGACGCGTTGATCGTCAACCCGTATGACGCGGAGCAATTAGCTGACTCACTGCGCGCGGCTCTGGAAATGGATCCGGAGGAGAAATCGGCGCGGATGAGCCGCATGCGCGAGACCTTGAGAGAGCACAACATCTACCGCTGGGCAGGGAATCTGATTGAGGAACTCACCAGGATCCGGATTGTTCCGGCGACTTTAACGGAGGTTTGAAAAGGAAGGGCGTGCGCAACCTGCCGAGACATTTGGCGGAGGGTGGAACGGTTCAGGCGGGATTGATCCGGGCGCATCAAAGGGCCGCGCGGCGGTCGTTGTTGCTGGACTACGATGGGACGCTCGTTCCGTTTAAGCGGGACCCGATGCTGGCGCGACCAGACTCCGAGCTGTTGGACTTGCTGGCAAAACTGGGCACAACCGCGGGGAACGAGGTGGCGATCGTCAGCGGCCGCGCACGGCGGGACCTGGAAGAGTGGTTTGGGCAGTTGCCGGTGGCTTTGGCCGCCGAGCACGGGGTGTGGCTGCGGCCGCGCCGAGGAGAGTGGCGGATGCTAAAGGCGCTGACGACGGAGTGGAAGCCACACGTGCGGCCGGTTTTGCAGGTGTTTGTGGATCGGCTCCCGGGGGCGTGGCTGGAGGAGAAAGAGTTCGCCCTGGCGTGGCATTATCGACGAGCAGACCCGGAGCAGGCGCTGCCCACGTCACGGGAGCTGCTGGGCGCGCTGGCAGGGTTTACGCGGAGCCTGGGCGTGCAGGTGCTGGAGGGGAACAAGGTGCTGGAGGTGCGCAATGCGGGTATCAGCAAGGGAGCGGCTGCGAAGGAGTGGCTGGGAGCAATGCGGGCGGAGTTCGTGCTGGCGATTGGGGATGACAGGACGGACGAGGATCTCTTTCGGGCGCTGCCGGCGACAGCCTGGTCGGTCCGGGTGGGACCGGGGCAGACAGCGGCGCGGTATTATCTGAATAGCCACATGGCAGTGCGCCGTCTGTTGTGGGCGTTGGTGCCACAGCCGCCAGTGGCGGAGCGCGCGCGCGCGTGGGCTGAAGACATACGGGCTGGGGCCGGGCGGCGAAAACAAGGCCGCGGAAAAGGAACGGACCCGGCCGCGGTTCCAGGTAAGGGCCAGGCGATTAAAGGAGGCTAGCCATGAAGAGCGCTTATGGCGTGAAACGGGATAGCGCAGTCCGTGCGGGGAGTGTTGGGGTGGAGGCGGCGCCGGAGCCGTTCTGGTACAAGAGCGGAGTGATTTATGAAGTGCACGTGCGGAGCTTCCATGACAGCGACGGAGACGGGTGGGGTGATTTTGCGGGGCTGACGGCGAAGCTGGATTACCTGAAGGACCTCGGAGTGACGGCTGTGTGGTTGCTGCCGTTTTATCCCTCGCCGTTGAAGGACGACGGCTACGACATCGCCGACTACCGTGGCGTGCACCCGCGCTACGGGACGCTGAAGGAGTTCAGGATATTTCTGCGGGAGGCGCACCAGCGTGGGCTCCGAGTGATCACAGAGCTGGTGCTGAACCACACTTCGGACCAGCACGAGTGGTTTCAGCGGGCGCGGCGGGCTCCGCCCGGCAGCGTCTGGCGGAATTTCTACACGTGGAGCGAGACGACCGAGCGGTACAAGGAGGCGCGGGTCATTTTCAAAGACGTGGAGAGCTCGAACTGGACCTGGGATCCCCTGGCGCAGGCGAACTACTGGCACCGGTTTTTCTCGCACCAGCCGGACTTGAACTATGAGAGCGCGGAGGTGCAGGAGGCGATCATCAACGTGGTGGATTTCTGGCTGGGGCTGGGGGTGGATGGGCTGCGGCTGGACGCGGTGCCATATCTGTATGAGCAGGAGGGCACGAACTGCGAGAATCTGCCACCGACGCACGCGTTTCTGAAAAGGCTGCGGGCGCATGTGGACCAGCACTACCGGGACCGGATGCTGCTGGCGGAGGCGAACCAGTGGCCGGAGGAGGCGGCAGCGTATTTCGGCAAAGGGCGAGGCGACGAGTGCCACATGGCTTTTCATTTCCCGCTGATGCCGCGGCTGTTCATGGCAGTGCGGATGGAAGACCGGACGCCGATTGTGGACATCCTGGAGCAGACGCCCGCGATACCGGAGACAAGCCAGTGGGCGCTGTTTCTGCGAAACCACGACGAGTTGACTCTGGAAATGGTGACGGACGAAGAGCGGGATTACATGTACCGCATGTACGCCCATGTGCACCAGGCGCGGCTGAACCTTGGGATCCGGCGCCGGCTGGCCCCGCTGCTGGGCAACGACCGCAAGCGGATCGAGCTGCTCAACGGGCTGTTGCTGTCGCTCCCCGGCACGCCGGTGCTGTACTACGGCGACGAGATCGGGATGGGGGACAATATCTACCTGGGGGACCGGAACGGGGTGCGGACGCCAATGCAGTGGAGCGCCGACCGGAACGCGGGATTCTCCCGGGCGAACCCCCAGAAGCTGTATCTGCCCATCACGCTTGACCCGGAGTACCACTACGAGGCGGTGAACGCGGAGGCGCAGCTTAGAAACCCGCATTCGCTGCTCTGGTGGATGCGACGGGTGCTGGCGCTCCGGAAGGGCTGGCGAGCGCTGGGTGAGGGGCGGGCGGAGTTTCTGACGCCGCAGAACCGGAAGATCCTGGCGTATGTGCTGCGGCACGAGAAAGAGACGCTGCTGGTGGTGGCGAATCTGTCACGGTTTCCGCAGCCGGTGGAGCTGGATCTCTCGGCGTTCAAGGGCCGGCGACCGGTGGAACTGTTCGGGCGGACGCCGTTTCCAGACATCGGGTCGCAGCCATTCCTGCTGACGGTGGGCCCACACGGCTTCTACTGGTTTTCTCTGGAAGCGGGGCGCGCGCCGGTTGCGGCGAGTGGGCGCAGGTCAGCCGCGGCCCAGACCGAACTGAGAATGGAGCGGAACTGGGAGGAGTGTCTGTCGGAGCCGCTCAGGCCGGCGCTCGAGAAAGCGGTGGCGAGTCATCTTGGGCGGACGAACTGGTTTGCGGCGTCGGGAAGGACAATCAAAGGGGTGACACTGCAGGAAGCGGTGGCGGTGCCGCTCGACGGGGACAAGGCATTCCTGACGCTGTGGCACGTGGAATGCGTGGGAGCGGATGCGGAATGGCACCTGGTGCCGCTGGCCTTTGCGGGGAAAGCGAGGGCGGAACGCCTGAGGCAAGAGGAGCCGCACCGGGTGATTTCCGAAGTGAGAAGCGCACCGCCAAACCGCGGCGGGGTGCTGTATGACGCGCTGGGGCTGCAGAAGTTCGACGCGGCACTGCTGGACCTGATTGCGGGGCGGCGACGGCTGAAAGGGTGGGGGGGCAACGTGGTCTCATGGCGCGGGCCGTTGCTGCGCGAGCTGCCACGGACAGGGGCGGCATTGAAGAGCGCGCCGTTGCGGGGGCCGCAGCGCCACAGTTCGATCCGGTTTGGCGAGCGGTTTGTTCTAAAGCTGTTCCGCCGCGTGCATTGGGGCGCGCACCCGGAGCTGGAACTGGGGCGGTTTCTGACCGAGCGATCGTTTCCGCACGCACCGCCGTTGGCCGGCGCGCTGGAGTACCACCGGGCCGACGGGGAGCGGCTGGGGCTGGCGGCCGTGCATGGGTGGCTGGCGAAGGCGGAGACGGGCTGGGACTACACACTGCGAGCGCTGGATCGGTATTACGAGCGCGTCCAGTCGCTGAGGGCGGAAGGAAGGAAGATGTCGCCCGTAGGCAAGCCGCTGATGCAGTTAGTCCGCAAAGGGTTTCCCGCCGAGGTGCCGGAATGGGTGGGCACGTATCTGGAGTCAGCGCGGCTGCTGGGTGCGAGGACGGCGGAACTGCATGTGGCGCTGGCGGGGGAAGCGGGGGACGGGGACTTCGCGCCGGAGCCGTTCACGCTGTATTACCAACGGAGTCTTTACCAATCGATGCGAAACGTGGCGCGGCGGGGCCTGCAGCGATTGCGAGACGGGCTGGGCGGCCTGCCGGAGGCCGCGCGAGCACGGGGAGCGGAGGTGTTGGAACGGGAGGCGGACGTGCTTCAGCGGCTGCACTCGGTGGTGGGGCTGCGAGTAAGCGGCATGCGGATTCGTTGTCATGGGGACTACGGTTTAGGGCAGGTGCTGCACACGGGGAAGGACTTTGTGATTGTGGATTTTGAGGGGCACCCGGGCCAGGCCACCAGCGAACGGCGGATCAAGCGCCTGGTGGTGCGCGACCTGGCAGGAATGCTGTGTTCCTTCCGCTATGCGGCGGAAACCGCACTGACGCGCGCGCAGGAGATGGGCCGGCTTGCGATGGAGGAGGAACTCCTGGCGCGGTTAGCCGGGTGCTGGCGGTTGTGGGTGAGCGTGGCGTTTCTGAAGGGTTATCTTGATCGGCTGGGTTCCTCGGTGCTGTTGCCGGCGGCAGGCGAGGCACTGCAGCCACTACTCGAGATTTTTGTGCTTCATCGGTTGCTGGGCGACCTGGGAGATCACCTGGGGACACCAGCGCTGGTAAAGGCGGGGTGCGAGGGGATTCTGGAGCTATTGCGGCCGGGACGGTAAGCAACAAGCAAAAGGGCCGGTGTAGTGCAGACTCCTGGGACCGCTCTTCTGATCTGCAGTCCCTTGCGTATTTCCGACGCCCGAATCCGCGAAGTTGGAGCTACACTCTAAGCCAGCCGCGGAATGCCCTGGCGCTGTAGTATGACTGCGCGCCGTTGTGGCCCACGAAGACGCGGCCGTAGCGGCGATCACAATAGAGCGCGCCGCCCAGTTTCCTGATTTCAGGCGGGGTTTTCACCCAACTCGACGTCTTCGTGTCGAACTCTCCGAGCTTCTGCAGCTCGAAGTACTGTTCCTCTGTAAGAAGCTCGACACCCATGGCCGCGGCCATATCCGTGGCGCTGCCCTTCGGCTTGTGTTCCCTCCTGGAATCCAGCGCTTCGCGGTCATAGCAAAGACTGGCGCGGCCTTTCGGACTTTCCGGCGAACAATCACAAAAAACAATTTCGTCCGTTGTTGCATAAGGACCCACAACATCCGGCTCACCGCCGGTCGTTTCCATTTCATGGAGCGACCATAGTTTCTCACCTTTGCCTTCCAGCCTTGCTCGCACTTCAGCCCACGCGAGACCCTGGTGCCGGTTCATGTTTTTCTCGAACCGGGCTTTCAAAGTTGTGAGCAGCTCATCACGTTGTTCCGGTGACAGCTCCTTTTTGTTGCCAACTTTGTGGCTCTTTGACTTGAGGCGCGTTTGCACTGTTTTTCAATGTGCTCTCGTCAGCGGGTTTTTCAACCGGCCCCGCCATTTCCCGTCTCCCGATCATTCTCTTCAGAAACCAGCATTGCCGGCACCAAACGAAGTCCATGACCGGTCGTTCAGGGAGTCTCTTCAGAGCCCGCCGAAAGCCATTGCGTCCGGGGCTGAGGTCACCGGCCCGATTACGGCATCCGCCTCAACCGCCGGGCGTGCAAAGGGTCAAAATTCAAGGTGCCAGCCGCTGGGAATGTGAAGGCGCATGGCCGAGGTCGTCAGGTATCCCCCACGGTCACGCGCCAGGTCAGCGCGCTTTCCTGCTCAAGGCGGATGGGCACGGTCAGAAACCTCTGAATGATCTCAGCGTTCGTGGTGGTGTGCAGGGAGGGCTTGGTCGTGCGGAATGAACCGCCGCCTGCCAGAACCATGGCGATCAGGAGTTGGTCAGCCAGGTGCTCATCCACCGGAACACCAGCTTCGAGCCAGGCTTTCGCGGCTTTGGCAGCGGATTGAGCGACTTCCTCTGCCGGCCGGCCACGTTCACCAAAGCCGGTAAAGACCCCGGTGACATGCTCGGTCTCGATGGCCAGCAGGACGGCGTTTCCCGGTCCGACGGGATGTTGGACTACCTCGAGAGCGCATTCGTCTTCACGCCATTTGAGTTCGTCGCGAATGACTGCCAGTTCCCTCTGGCCTACGTGTTCCGGCAGTTTGGAAACCAGGGCGCGGGCCTGCCTGCCTCGAATGGGGCCGCGCTCGAGCAAATCCAGCCGCGACAGCTTCTTTGAAGGCTCAATCCGGGCATGGAACCGTCCCCCACCCGCGGGGAAAAAGCCATGGCGCCGCAGTTCCAGTTCCACCGATGGCCCCATGCGACGGATTAGAGGCATAAGGCATTGCGCGAGGAATTCGAATGGTGGCGCCAGCGGATTGTGCGTTCCGCCTTCCAGGGTCAACGCGCTGTGGCCGGAGGCGGTCAGCAGAGCCGGCAGGACAGTCTGCATCACGAGCGTGGCGCTCCCCGCCGTCCCGACAGCGAACCGGTAGTTCCCCGGCGTCACTGGCCCGGGCCGAAACGCCAGTGTTTGGGAACTCAGGACTGCTCCTTCCACTTCGGCACAACCCACCGTCTTGGCGGCCTCCACGGCGGTCAAATGCTGCCTCAATAGACCGGGTTTCCGGCGTTTGGCCCGAATCCACTCCATCCGGAAAGGCTGCCCAGTGACCAGCGACAGCGCCAACGATGTGCGCAGAATCTGGCCCCCGCCTTCACCTTGTGAGCCGTCAATGACGATCATCGGAAGACCTCACCAGCGGAAACGAAGTGAACTGAGCGCGGAGCATCTCCGTTTTCTTTGTCACTGCCTGGGCGGTGGGATACGCTACACGCCGCTGCATTTCCGCTTCTGCCATTTCCCATTTCCCATCTCCCATTGTCGCCCAACCCACGGACTCCTTAGCAGACTCTGCTTTGCGGAAACGGTGCAAAAGATCTCTCACTTTCCTGGACTCGAATCCGATTCGCCTTGCCTGCCGGCCAAGGTCCATTGGACGGCGGACGGTCGTCTTGGTTTCGTCTGCACTTTGGACTTCGCACTTCGGACTTCCCCATTGGTGTTTTCCCAAGTTTCAAATTTCCTGGGCTGGCTGTTTCCACCCTGAATTCTGCATACTTCCTCTTTCATTAATCAGTCCTCCGCCCGTTCACCGTGCGGGGCCATCTTCACCAGCTTGGGATCGAACTGGCCCAGAATGGTTACGAGGTCCTTCTGGGCAGCCATGACTTCGTGAATGTTCTTGTAGACCATCGGCACTTCGTCCAGGCCGGCCGAGATTAGGGTCACGCCTTTCTCACGCAGGAACGCATTCACCTTTTTCCACTCGAAGGTCTTGGTGGCCTGGGTGCGGCTCATCACGCGCCCGGCGCCGTGGGAGGCCGAGTTCAACGACTCCGGATTGCCTTTCCCGCTGACGACAAAGCCGGGCGAAGCCATCGAACCGGGGATGATGCCCAGCACCCCCTGGCCGGCCGGGGTGGCGCCTTTGCGGTGGACGATCACTTCCTTCTCCACGCCGTTGATGACGTGCTTTTCTTTCCAGGCGAAATTGTGGTGGTTCTCCAGGTCGAGAAGAACCTCGGCGCCGAGGTTTGCTGCAACGTGCTTGTGAATGAGGGCGTGATTCGCCGCGGCGTATCGGCCCATCAACTCCATGGCGGCCCAATATTCCTGGCCTTCCTGGGAATCCAGGGACAACCAGGCCAGGCGTTTCAATTCGCCTGGGAGGTCCGGGAACTGGCTAAATGCCAGTTTGCTGTAGTAATCGCAGACGGCGGCGCCGGTTCCACGGCTGCCACTGTGCGACAACAGCGCCAGATACGTGCCCGGTTCGAGGCCATGGATTTTCCCATGGGCGGTGAACAGGCCGAACTCGACGAAATGGTTGCCGCTGCCACTTGTGCCGAGCTGGGACCAGGCGCGGTCCTTGTTCCGCTTGGTGACTGGGCTCACGTCCCAATCCGCATCCATCACGTCATGATTTCGCCGGTTCTTGAATGTGGCGCCCACGCCAAACCGGGTCTCGGCCTCAATGGCCCGGGTGAAGCGTTCTGGATGCCGTTCCAGTTCACTGATCGGGACATCGAGCACCGTCATCTTCATGCGGCAGGCGATATCGACACCAACCGCATACGGAATCACCGCGTTCTCGGTGGCCAGCACCCCGCCAATCGGCAGGCCGTAGCCCACGTGCGCGTCGGGCATGAGCGCGCCGGCCACGGCTACGGGCAGCAGGCAGGCTTTCTCCATCTGCATCACCGCCTCGTGCTCCAGGCCTTCGCCCCACTGGCGGTACTTGACAGGTTCAGCGCGCGGTGGAGGCGGAGCGTTCATAATGGCCTTCGCCAATTCCTTGCGCAGCGGATCCTCCGCGAAGAGGGCCGGATTGGCCACAATGGCCTTCAACTCCTCCTCCAGCCTGGTTTTGTCGCCACCGCTCAGGATGAATTGCGAAACGAAATCCGTTGCCCGCCGCGTAGCCTCACCGAGCGGAATGCCCAGCCGCAGAAAGTCTTTCGTATTCATAAATCGATACATCGAAAATGGGTCCGCCACCCCGTCCCGCGCGACGGCGGACGGGTGGTTTCACCCGGGGAGATGATTCGGCGTTGATGGCTCGACCGCATCGCGGAAGAACTTAACGTTTTCCGTCGAAAAAGTCTTCTTTGCCGCAAGCGCGTTTCCAATATGAAATTGAAATCGAGATCCGGAAGGAAATGTTGGGGACGGCGTGGCAGTCGTCCTTGCCAGGCAGAGTAGCGCATTCGGCAATTAAATTTGCGCGTCCTGGTAGTGACGAATCTGCGAGGCACGTTATCTTGGACCCATGACCGCAACCATGAACACATACAAATCCAAAGCCTATTCCGCCGCCAGCGCCACCTCGCCTCTGGCTCACACAACCATTCCGCGCCGGGAACCGACGCCACGCGATGTGCAGATTGAGATTCTCTACTGCGGCATTTGCCACTCGGACCTCCACTACGCGCGCAACGAGTGGAGCAGCCTTATGCAGACCGTTTACCCTTGCGTTCCCGGCCACGAGATCGTTGGCCGCGTGACCAAGGTCGGTTCTGGCGTGACCAAATTCAAACCCGGCGAACTGGCCGCCGTGGGCTGTCTCGTGGATGCCGATCTGTCCTGCCCTCATTGCCAGGCCGGCAACGAGCAGTTCTGCCGGAACGGGGTCTGGACGTATGGCGGGACTGACAAACACCTCGGGCTTCCGACTTATGGCGGCTATTCCGAGAGCATCGTAGTGGACGAGCGCTTCACGCTCCGCGTCCCGGGCAACCTGCCACTGGCTAACACCGCGCCCTTGCTCTGCGCCGGCATCACCACCTATTCGCCGCTGCGCCACTGGAAAGTCGGCCCGGGGCAGAAGGTTGGCATCGTAGGTCTTGGCGGCCTCGGCCACATGGGCGTGAAGTTCGCCCGTGCTTTCGGCGCACAGGTAGTGGTTTTCACCACTTCGCCTTCCAAAAAGGACGATGCGCTCCGCCTTGGCGCGCATGAGGTCGTTATTTCACGAAATGCCGGCGAAATGAACAAGCACACCGGCAGCTTCGACTTCATTCTGGACGCGGTCGCCGCCGCGCATGACATCAATGCCTATCTCAACCTGCTGAAAGTCGACGGAACCCTCACGCTCCTCGGCGCGCCGGAAAAACCCCACGCGGTCTCGGCCTTCGCTCTGCTCTTGGGACGCCGCAGGCTGTCCGGCTCGCCGATTGGCGGCATCGCCGAAACCCAGGAAATGCTGGATTTCTGCGGAAAGAACAACATCACCGCGGACGTCGAAGTCATCCCGATCCAAAAGGTGAACGAGGCTTACGAGCGCATGGCCAAATCGGATGTGAAATATCGTTTCTCCATCGACATGGCCTCGCTCAAGGCTGAATAGTGGCTCGGTTCGCAATGCCCGGAAGGGCAGAGTGCTTCAAGCGCAGCGACGGCTGGCCAAGTTGGACGGCGCTCTGAGGAACGGCGCGCCCCGCCGGAGTCACAACTCGCCGCCCGGCATCGGCGGGACACCGGGCGGCGCGGCCAGCCCTTGACTCTGGCCGCCCGCCGTTTGATGGTGCCGCGGGAAAGGCACGGCAACATGAGCAAAGCGATTCTGATTATTCTGGCGATTCTACTCCCACCGCTGGCGGTTTATCTGAAAACCAAGTCAGCCAAGGACATCATCATCAATATCGTTCTCTGCATCTTCTTCTGGATTCCCGGCATTCTCCACGCGCTGTACCTGATCCTGAAGTAGGTGGCGCCAGGCATCCACCCGCCCCGCAGGGAAAGCGCCAGTGCGGACAAGTGGAGCAGCGCGCACGTCAATGGCTGTGCCGCTCACATCTGTCCTTCGGGACGAAATGAGAACCCGGCGGAGTGCCGCGCTGGGGCAAGGTTCAGAGCGGGCCATCTGCCCGCAACGCCATCTGCCTCGCCAGAGCAGCGGTTGACCGCAGCCGACATCGAGGCATCTTGTTTGGAGTATGGCTGCAGGTCCTTTGGTCTCCAAGGTGGTCGGCTTGATCCCGGCTCTGGGTTCACTGGTCATAAACCCGGTGTGGGCCGGCGACTGGCCCCAGTATCGCGGTCCAAACCATGACGGCATCTCCAGTGAGGTCATTCGCACCAACTGGACTGCCCAGCCACCAAATATCATTTGGCAAAGGACTTTGGGTCCGGGCCTCAGCTCGTTCGCCGTGAGCCAGGGCAAGGCGTTGACCCAAGTGAGGCGGAACATCGCCGGCCAGGACAGGGAGGTCTGCGTCGCCCTCGATGCAGCCACAGGAAACGAGCTGTGGGCCACACCCCTGGACACAGCATACTACCCAAACGGCGGAGTGGGGTCCGATGACGGGCCCCGGTCAACGCCCACGATAGACGGCCACCGCGTTTACGTCTTCACCTCATACCTTGTGCTCGCTTGCCTGGACCTCGAAACCGGCACCAACATCTGGACGCGAAATTTCCCCAGCGAACTCGGAAGCCAGGTGATCGCCTGGCAGAACGCGGCCTCGCCGCTTCTGGAGGGCGACAGCATCTTCGTCAACTGCAACGCCCCGGGGGGCAGGTTGATGGCCGTGCGCAAGTCCGATGGCACCCAAATCTGGCGGGTGAACACCGACGCAATGACGCAAGCCACGCCGATCCTGGCGACACTTCAAGGCGTCCGGCAGGCCGTGTTTTTCACTCAATCCGGTTTGGTTTCTGTGGCGCCATCGGACGGCGCCGAGTTGTGGCGTTACCGGATGCCCTACAGCACCTCGACCGCCGCTTCTCCGGTAGCCGGCATGAACGAAGTCTACTGCTCCGCGGCCTATGGCGTGGGTGCAGGTGTGGTCGGACTTGCCTTGAATGGCGGCACTTTCAGAACGAACGAATTATGGCGGGTGCCTGGAGGATTCATGAATCACTGGAGCACTCCCGTGATCGCGAACGGACACATCTACGGCCATTTCGGTCAGTCCTCCCTTACGCTCAGATGCCTTGAACTGGCCACGGGCGTCGAGAAATGGAGGCGCTCCGGGTTTGGCTATGGTGGGATTCTGATGGTCGGCGGGAACCTGCTCATTTCCAGCGAAACAGGTTCGCTCTTTCTCGCCGCCGCGAGTCCCGTGCGTTATGAACAGATCGACCACTACGACGCGCTCTCGGGGAAATGTTGGAACGTGCCGGCGATTAGCAACGGCCGCATCTACCTTCGCACCACCACGGAGGCGATATGCCTGGATGTGTCCGCGGCTGAACCGCTTGGTGT
>Ga0073934_10006555_pt1 | contig 16853 bp, 18 predicted proteins | sample LarsenN4metaG_FD_76834 | JGI IMG/M metagenome (GOLD analysis project Ga0073934, IMG submission 76834) | Hot spring sediment bacterial and archeal communities from British Columbia, Canada, to study Microbial Dark Matter (Phase II) - Larsen... ... | reverse complement strand
GCCTGCGCGGCGGCCGCGAGGCGCGGCTCCTCTTCGACGGCGCCGCCCGCGTGATGGTCGAGGGCGAGATCGAGGTGGGCAACGAGACGTTCACCGGCCCGGCCCCCGGCTCGGGCCTGTCGCCCTTCGACGTCCGGTTCTTCTCCGCCGGCGACCGCGTCCACTTCTCGCGGAAGTCGCGCGTGGCGATCCGCCTCTGCGCGCCCGACGCGCTCCTCCTGCTCACCGAGGGGACGAACCTCACCGGCAGCTTCGTCGCCCGCGTCATCCGCACCGAGCGGGTGACCGGCGGCGCGACGACCACCACGACGACCACGACCTCCACCACCTCGACCACGAAGGCCAGCACCACGACGACGACCATGGTGCCGAGCACGCTCACCACGACCTCGACCACCTCGACGACCACGACCACCACGAAGGCGTCGACGACCACCACCACCATGATGATGGGGAACGGCGACTGACGGCGTCCGTCCGGGGCCGCGGGATCGGTCGCCCGCGGCCCCGGGGTCCGGCCTCGCGGCGCGAGTCGCGCGCGCGGCTCCCGGCCGGGCGCGATCCGGCTACGAAACGGCGGACCCGGCCCTCAGAACGTCCCCTCGACCCCGACGGCCGGGATGATCGTCGAGTTCCGGAGGCCGTCGTCGTTCAGCGCGTAGATGCCGTTCACGAAGAGCATGATCTGGCGCCACACGACCGCGCGCGCGCCGAACGACAGATCGAAGTAGTTCTTGCGGTCGAAATCGAGGCCGAGGAGCGGCTCCTGCTGGAGCGTGCCGTTCACGAGGTGCAGGAAGCGCGTGTCCTCGTCGTCCGCGACGCCCTCGAACTCGCTCCGTCCGAGGAAGGCGAGCGCCACGCCGATCCGCTTCGTGACGTCGACGTCGGCGCCCAGCCCGTAGCGCACCTGCGTCCGTGAGACGTCGTCGGCGTTGAAGTCGATGCCGAAGTTGGCGTGCGGCTCGAGGCGGCCCCAGCAGAGGGTGGAGAGGTAGACGTTGGGCGACGCCTCGAAGGCGCCGGTGCCCTGGAAGTCGTCCTCGTCGCCCGTGGGCAGCCGGAACGTGAGCCCGAGCGCCGAGCGCAGCGCCCCCCAGCGGGGCAGCTGGTACTTGCCGCGGAGGAGGACGTCCCCGACGCCGGTGCGCGTCCCGCCGTCGGAGCCGGAGACGACGGGCGCGCTCTCGTCGAGCGGCCCGAAGACGGCGTCGGTGCCGGCGGTGGCGACGATGCGGCGGGCGGTGCTCACGTCGAAATCCGTCACGACGATCGGCACGAGCAGGTTGACGTCGAGCTCGTCGAGCACGCCGTACGTCGCGCTCACGGCGGTGACGTGGTTCACGAGCGAGAAGTCGTAGCGCAGGCGGTTCGCGGTGAAGCCGGTGAGCGTGCCGTCGACGTCCGTGACCCGCGCGACGAGCGGGTCGTCGTTCTCGAGGGAGTCCGTATCGTCGCCGTCGAACTGGTCGAGGTCGACGTACTGGTAGCTGACGTTGACGTTGAACTTGTTCCGCCCGATCGTATCGGGGCGCTCGAGGAAGATCGGCCCGAGCGTGTCCGACGTGCGCTCGAAGACCTCGGCCTGGGGGTTGTAGCGGTAGGTGAAGCCGGCGGACGCGGAGACGATCGGGACCGAGCGGGCGGCGGTGTCGGCGAGGGCGTCGGCCAGCGCGTCGAACGCGCCGCCGCCCTCGAGGCCCGTCTGCCGGGCGACGTCGGGGAACATGTCGCGGAACGAACGCGCGGACGCCGGGGCCGGCACGCAGAGCGCCACGACGAGCGCGGGGATCGCAAGGCGATGCACGGTATGTCTCACGCCTCTCACACGCACCTCCCGGGAGCATCGCGCCCGGCGGTTCCGGCCGGGCGGGCCTAGCGGTCTAGCGAGCAAACGTCTCGGAGAACCGCAGGATCCGTCGGAGGTCGGCTTTAAGGGTTTTCGTCCCGGTGAGCAAGAGCCGGCCGCGTCGACCCAGGTCCTTCGCCATCGGGCCGCCCACCGCCTTCCGCAGCCCCGGCGTCGCCGCCAGCCGGCGGACCGCCTGCGCGCGGGCCGGGGCACGGCGGAGCACCCGGAGCGCCGCGCGGGCCCGGCTCTGCGCCGACGTCGGGTCGAGCGGGCCGTGGCGGGGCGGGTCCGGGACCACCTTCCCCGCCAGCACCCGGGCCGTCCGGACGAGCTGGGCCTCCAGCAGGTCGAGACGGTCGCCGAACGAGTCGGCGGCCGCGACGTCGCCCGTGCCGGCGGCGCGGCGCGCGTCGGCCGCGAGCTGGCGAAGCGTCCGCGCCGCGTTCGCCAGCCCGAGCGCCTTCCGGAACGGAGCCACGATCGGCGCGCAGAGCGCGGGCTCGACCACCGTGAGGTGGCGACACGCGCCGTCGGTGCACACGTCCGTGCTGCACGGGTCGCCGTCCTCGCTGCACTCCGCGCCGTCGGCGACGCTCGTCGCGACGCAGCCGGCGGCGTCGCGGTCGAGCCGCTCGGGTGCGCACGCCGCGAGGACGCACGCGTCGTCGCCCGGCGCGGTGCAGGACTGGTCGACCGGCACGTGGAGGCACCCGCCCGCGGTGCAGACGTCGTCGGTGCACGGAACGCCGTCGTCCGTGCACCCCTCGCCCTCCCCGACCGGGACGCCGACGCAGCCGAGCTCGTCCGCGCCCGGCGTTCCCGGCCGGCAGACGCCGGCCGTGCAGGCGCCGTCGTCGCACCGCGCGTCCACGGGGACGTGGACGCACGCGCCGTTCCGACACCGGTCGTCGGTGCACGGCGTGGCGTCCGCGCAGGCGACCGCCTTCCCCCGGCACGTGCCGCCGGCGCACCGATCGTCGCTCGTGCACGCGTCGCCGTCGTCGCACCCCGGGCCGCTGACCGGCTGGACACGGCATCCCCCGCCGGGCGTGCAGCGGCCCGGCCGGCACGGGTCGCCGGTGGCGCACGGCCCGTCGTCGGGCGCGTGCACGCAGCCGACGCCGGGTGCGCACGTGTCCAGCGTGCACGCGATGCCGTCGTCGCAGGAGACCGGCGTGCCGCCGACGCACTCGCCCGCGACGCACTCCGCCCCGGTGCGGCAGAGATCGGCGCACGACTTCGGCGGACCGGGCTGGCAGACGCCCCCCCGGCAGGCGTCGCCGACCGTGCACGCGTCGCCGTCGTCGCAGGGCCCGACGGCGGGGACGGCGACGCACGCGCCGTCGACGCAGGTCTCGGTGACGCACGGCCCGCCCCCGCCTCCGCACTGCGGCACCGACGCCTCGACGTCGCCGCGGCACGTCCCCGCGACGGGGCCCATCGCCTCGCCCGTGGCGCCCGCCTCTCCCTGGTCGTCGTCTCCGTCGTCGCCGAGGGTCGACACGACGAGCTCGATCGATGCGCGCGCCGTCCCGGGCGCATCGAGCTGCGCCCGGACGTCGATCGCGAGGCGGTCGCCCGGGAGCAGCACGACGGGAAAGCCGAGCACCGGCACCGAGCCGAGCGTCCCTTCGACGCGGAGGCCGGTCACGGCGAACGGCGGCGGCGGACCGACGAGCTGCGACACCGCGCCGGAGCCCGTGCAGCCGCCGCCGAAGCAGAAGCGGACGGTGCCGGCGGACACGCCGCCGGCGCACGCGGCGGCAAGCGTACCGCCGTCGAACGAGCCCGGGCACCGGGCGCCTGCGAGCGAAGCCGCACCCACGGCGGCGAGGAGGAGGACACGCGCGGAGGGCGCGGGCGCCACGCCGCCGGCCCTAGCCCAACGCGCGTCGCCGCAGCCATCACCCTTCGTCGTGGGGTCGCCTCCCGCACCGGCGTCGCGCGAGGGCGCGCGCCAGGATTGCCCGCGGTGACGCGGGGCGATAGCGATTCCGGACGGATGCGTCGCCGGAGTGCAACGCAGGCGCGGCGCGACGCCGGAGTGCCGCGCTGGGCGGAAGCGGACGACGAGCTGCCGCCGGCGCGCGCCGCCGGCGGATCGTTCGCCCAGACGTACGCCGCCATCGCGGCGGCGGAACACGACCGCCGACGTCCGCGGAGGCGGCGCGGCGTGCTGGTCGTGCTGCTGCTCCTCCTCGCCGGCGGTGCGGCCGCGCTCGCCATCCCCCTGATCCGGCAGCGCGTGGCGCGGACGGCGCCGCCGGCGGCGCGTCCCGCGTCGCGTCCGGTGGTCGCCGGGCGCACCGGGTCGGCGCCGCCGATGGTCGTCGCCGCCGCGCCGTCGCATCCGAAGACCCGGCTTCACGCCGACCAGCCCGCCGATTTCGCGGTCGTCGCGCGCGGCGGAAGCCTCCGCTACGGCTGGACGCTCGACGGGCGCGCCGCCGGCACCGGCCCGCGCTGGGTGTGGACGCCGACGCCCGGCGACGTCGGGACGCATCGGGTGGCCGTCACCGTGCTCGGCCCGGGCGGCGGCGTCACGCAGGAATGGACGGTCCGGGTGCAGCCGAAGCGCCCGCCGCCCACGTCGACGGCGCGCGCCTCGGAGCCGGCTGCCGCGCCCGAGCACGACGCGCCCGCCGCGTCCGCGCCGGCGCCGATCACCACCGCGGGCACGACGCCCGCCACGACGCCGCCGCTCGCGATGACGCCGGTCCCCGCCGAGGACCTCGCGAGGCCGCAGCGAACGCCCGCCGTCCCACCGCGGCCCACCCCACCGCCGCCCGCGCCGCCGGCCCGCGCCACGCCGCCACCGGTCGAGACGGCGGCAACCCGTCCGGCCGAGCCCCCCGAACGGCCGTCCGCGCGGCGGCTCGACGACGAGCCCCCGCAGGTCGCCGTTCGCACGGAGGAGCGGAGCACGAGCCGGGCGACGCCGACCGCCCCGCCGCGGCGACGCGGCGCCGCCGACCGGACGGCGCGCGCCGAGGGGCCGCGGGGCACGGGCGCCGAGGTTCGTCGCTGGCTCCAGCGATGGGCGGCCGCGTGGAACGCGCACGACGTCGAGGCGCTCCGCCGCATGGGCCAGATGTCGACGGCGGGCGACGCCGAGGCCGTGCGCCGGTACCTCGCGCAGGTCACGGACCTGGACGTGTCCGTGAACGTCATCGGGCTCCGCGACGAGGGCGAGCGGGTGGTCGTGCGCTTCGTCCGGCGCGACCGCTTCCGCGACCCCGCCGGCCGGCTCGTCGAGCACGAGTCGCCGCCGATCGAGAAGGTCCTCCTCCGCACCGCCGACGGCTTCCGCGTCGCCCGCGGCGCGAGCTGACCGCCTCTTGCCGGGCGGCGGGGGCGGCAGTAAGGAGGCGCATGCCGCGCTCGCGTGTCGCCGCCGCCGTCGTCCTCGCGGTCGCCTCGGCCGCCCTCGCCGCGCTCGCACCGGAGGTCGAGCGGGCGCTCCGCGACAGCGAGTACGTCTACGTGCAGAGCGAGCGGAAGAGCGGCGAGCTCGGGAAGCCCGCCGAGATCTGGTTCATGTACGACGGCGGCAGGGTCTACGTCGGCACCCGGCCGTCGTCGTGGCGCGTGAGGCGCATCAAGGCGGGGCGGACGAAGGCACGGATCGCCGTCGGCAGGCCGGACGGGCCGAGCTTCGGCGCACGCGGCGAGGTGCTGAAGGATCCGGCGATCGAGCGGAAGCTCATGGAGACCTTCGCGAAGAAGTACCCGGCCGGTTGGAAGCGGCACGAGGAGAGCTTCCGGAAGGGCTTCGAGTCGGGCGAGCGCGTCCTCGTCCGCTACACGCCCACCTCCTGACGCGCGCTCCATGGGGCCCGACCGGATCCTCCTCACCGGGCGCGTCGCGATCGTCACCGGCGCGGGCGCCGGCATCGGCCGCGGCATCGCGCTCGCGTTCGCGGCCTTCGGCGCGCGCGTCGCGGTGGTGGAGCGCTCGGAGGAGACCGCCCGGAAGACGGCGGCCGAGGTGGCGGCGGCGGGCGGCGAGGCGCTCGCGCTCCCGACCGACGTACGGGACGGGGAGGCGGTGGCGCGCGCGGTCGACGCGACGGCGGAGCGCTTCGGGCGGCTCGACGTCCTCGTGAACAACGTCGGCGGGACGTTTCGGGCCCCGTTCCTCGAGACCACCGAGAAGGGCTGGGACGCGATCCTCCGGCTCAACTTCCTCTCCGTGCTGCTCGGGACGCGCGCGGCCGCGCCGCACATGATCGCCGGCCGACGGGGCGGCAGCATCCTGAACGTCGTGTCGAGCGAGGGCCGGCGGGCCGCGCCCGGCTATGCGCCGTACGCCGCGTGCAAGGCGGCGGTCATCAACTTCACCAAGACGATGGCGCTCGAGCTGGCCCCGCACGGCATCCGGGTGAACGCCATCGCCCCGGACATCTGCATGACCGAGGGCCTCGAGGCGATGCTCGGCGAGGCGGAGCGCGCGCGCCACCCCTGGCTCGTCCCGCTCGGCCGTGCCGGCGTCCCGGCGGACGTGGCCGGCGCCGCCGTCTTCCTCGTCTCCGACCTCGCCTCCTACGTCACCGGCGTCACGCTCGACGTCGACGGCGGCACGCACGCCGCGGGCGGCTGGTACCGCGACGAGAACGGCGGCTGGCTCCTCGGCCCGAAGCCGCGGACATAGCGCCGGGGCGGCGGCTCAAGATCCGGCCCCGGCCGGCCGATACGCCCTCCGATGGACCCGCACGGCACCCCCGCCGCCGGCGACGGATGGTTCGAGCGCGCCCGGATCGTGTGGTGGGCGATGATCACCGCGATCGGCCTCTACGGCGCCGTCCTCGTGCTGGTCACGGCCGGCGGCGGAGCGGGCGCGACGGTGCCGCAGCTCCGGACCGCGCTCACCGTGCTCGCGTTCGGGAGCGGCGTCGCGTCGTGGCTCGCCCACCGCCGGATCGTCCCGCGCGCCCCCGCCACCGCGGCGTCCGGCGTCCCCGACGACGGCGAGCAGCAGCGGCGCTTCGGGATGGCCGTGCTCTCCTGGGGCTTCGGCGAGACCATCGCGCTCTACGGCTTCGTGCTCGCGCTCCTCGAGCGGACGCCGGCCGACGCGCTCGGCTTCTTCGCGCTCGCCGCGCTCGCGCTCGTGGCGACGCGCCCGCGGCCCGCGCTCTTCCGCTAGCGTCGATTGACAGCCGGGCGGCCGGCGCACTACGTCGGGCCGATGTTCGACGCGAAGGAGCTCCGCCGCGTGATGGGCACGTTCGCCACCGGCGTCACCGTCATCACGACGCGGGACAAGGCCGGCCGGTGCTGCGGGCTCACGGCGAACGCGGTCACGTCGCTCTCGCTCGTGCCGCCGCTCATCCTGATCTGCATCGACCGGAAGGCGGAGACCTTCCCCGCGTTCTACGAGTCGCGGGCGTTCGTGGTGAACATCCTCGCCGACGACCAGGAACACGTGTCGGCGCGCTTCGCGAAGTCGGGCGGCGACAAGTTCGCGGGAATCGCCTGCCGCCCGGACCGCGACGGACCGCCGGTGCTCGACGGCGCCCTCGCCCACCTCGAATGCCGCATCGTCGACACGCACGAGGGCGGCGACCACGTGATCCACGTCGGCGAGGTGCTGCACGCCGAGGCCCGTCCGGGCGATCCGCTCCTCTTCTTCCAGGGCCGCTACCGGCGCCTCGCGCCGGCGTGACCGAGGCCACGGCTCACTTCCCCGCCGACAGCTTCTCCAGGCTGAAGAGGCCGGGGTCGACCGGAACGCGCCGCTCGTGCACGGAGTCGCCGGGCGCCGCGACGCCCGCGATCGTCGCGCGGCCGGCCTTCGTGTTCTCGGCCAGCACGAGGCCCATCGACGCCGCCGGGATGCGGAGCGTCTCGCCGCCGACCTCGATCGGCTGGCTCGCGTAGGAGAGGAACTCGAGGCTCCGGAGGAGCGTCCCCTGCGCATCGAACTTCCGGCTGCCGACCCCCTGGAACGTCTCGGCGTCGAGCGTCAGCTCGATGCGCGAGAAGAGGTAGTACGGATCCCTCGGCGTCGCCTCGACGACCCAGACCGGACGGCGGACGCGCACCGCGCCGATCGGCGCCCACGGCACGCCGCGCCACGCGGCGTCCTGATGGCCGACGACCTTCGTCGCGGCCGGCCACTCCTCGGAGAGGCCGCCGTCGGGCCGGGCCGTCCGCCGCACGGCGTTGGTGAGGCTCGCGGGGTCGGCGAGGACGAGCGCCTCGCGCCGGCCGACGAGCTTCCAGGTGAAGTCCTCGGGCTTCCCGTCGAAGAACGCCCCGTCGTCCTGGCTGAGGTCGGAGCCGAGGAAGCCGTCGGAGCGGTTGGCCGGCGTCACGGCGCGGACGCGGCGGAGCGCCGGAACGTACGTCCACGCCTGATCGCGCTGCGCCGCCCCGCGGAACCGCCACACGAGCGACGCGGTGCCGTTCAGGTCCGCCGGCGACGTGACGCTCGCGCGCTGCTGGGACGCGAGGTCCTGCGGGTTGTCCTTCGGCGCGCGGCCGGGCGGGGCGCCCTCCCAGTAGAGCGTGTGGCTCTCGAGCACCGCCTGCCGCTCGAGCCCCCGCTTCCCGACCCACTGGAGCCCGAGCACGTCGTGCGTCGAGCCGATGCGCCAGAGGGCGTAGTACGCGTTCCAGACGACGGCGATCCCGGCGTCGGGTGCCGACGGCACGATCGCGAACGGCAGGCCGTAGACGCCCCGGGCCGGGGCCCCGCCCTCGCGCTCGACGATCGTCCCCTTCGGATCGACGGCGAGCCGCGCCGCGTTCTTCTCCGACGCGGCCCGGAACGCGTCCTCCCACGGCGGGCCGTCGGGCCAGGCCGCCACCGGGTTCCGGTACTCGCCGGCGCGGTAGCGGGCGAGGATCTCGGGCGGCAGCAGGCCTTCGGCCGAGGCCGCGGTGTCGGCGTCGAGCATCGTGCCGGGCGCGGGCGGCTCGGCGCGGGCGAGGCACGCGAGGGCGAGCAGCGCGACGAGCGAGCGACGAACGGTCGGACCGGTCATCGCTCCGAGATATCCGAGCGGACTCACGTCCGCCACCTCTTGCCGGCGGCGCGCGTTGGGCGCTAAAGGCCTTCAAACCGATCGACCCACCAGGAGGCCCACACCATGCGACTCCCGTTCCGCACCGCCGTGCTGGCGGCGACCGTGCTCGCCGCCGCATCGCTCTTCGCCGCCGACCCGACGGCCACCGAGCTCAAGAAGGAGCTCCTCCCGAAGATCAAGAAGGCCCAGGCCGAGGGCAAGGACCTGGGCGAGGCCGCCGAGCACTACAAGCAGGGCGACGAGGCCCTGAAGCAGGGACTCCAAGAAGAGGCCCTCGAGCACTTCAAGAAGGCGAAGGAGACGATGCCCGCGGACGCGAAGTGAGCCGCATGCACGTCGGCGCGCTGATGTTCGTGACGGAGCGTGCGCTGCCGGTCACGGACCTCGCGCGCGCGATGGAGGAGCGGGGGCTCGAGTCGCTCTGGCTCCCCGAGCATCCCGTCGTTCCGCGCCACTACGAGACCCGCTACCCCCTCTCCCCCGACGGCAAGCTGCCGCGGCCGTACACCGAGCTGCCCGACGTCTTCGCCACGCTCGCCGCGGCCGCCGCCGTCACCCGGACGCTCCGCGTCGGCACCGGCATCTGCCTCGTCCCGGAGCGCGATCCGCTGCTCACCGCACACCAGGTGGCGACGCTCGACCGGCTGTCCGACGGCCGCTTCCTCTTCGGCGTCGGGGCGGGGTGGCTGCGCGAGGAGATGGCGCTCTTCACGCCCCACTTCGCGTACCGCTTCGCGTTCATGCGCGAGGCGATCGCGGCCATGCGGAAGCTCTGGACGGAGGACGCGCCGTCGTTCGAGGGCCGGTGGCTCTCCTTCCCGAACGTCGTCTGCCGGCCGCAGCCCGTCCAGCGGCCCCATCCGCCGGTCATCATCGGCGGTGCGGGCCCCAACGCCGTGAAGCGCGTCGCCGCCTGGGGCGACGGCTGGATGCCGATCGCGCTGCCGCCCGACGCCGTCGCCCAGGCCCGGCGGGAGATCGATCGCCGCGCCCGCGCCGCCGCGCGCGATCCCGCGCAGATCGGCATCACCGTCATGCTGGGCGCGCCCCCCGGCATGGAGGAGCCGGCGCTCGGCATGCTGCCGTCGCGCGAGCTGCTCCGGGAGTACGCCGACGCGGGCGCCGAGCGCGTGGTCGTCTCGCTGCCCACGCTCGCGCGCGAGGCGGCGCTCCGCCACCTGGACCAGGTCGCCGCGGCGCGCCCCTGAGGCCGGCGGCCGCGCCGGTTGCGGGGCGCGCGCGCCGCTTGATATCGCACGCGCATGCCCCTCCGCGTGATCGACGCCGACGCGCACCTGGTCGAGGGCGGCGACTTCCTGCCCGAGCTCCACGCGGCGCACCCCGACAAGGTGCGGCTCGCCCCCGGCCCCGACGGCGTCGCCCGCGTGCTGATCGAGGACAAGGCGTTCCCGAGCTCCTCCGGCCGCGGATGCGGCGTGGACGCGGCGACGAGCCTCACGCCGAAGGCGTCGAACCCGTTCGAGCCCGCGGGCGTGATCGCGGACGCGGATCGGGAGGGCATCGAGACGATGGTCGCCTACCCGAGCCTCGGGATCGGGGCCACGTCGTTCGCGGACCACGCGTTCGCCGAGGACTTCGCACGCCGCTGGAACCGCTGGGCGGCGCGCTTCGCCGACGCGTCCCCCGCCCGCCGCCTCCGCGCGGTCGGGATCGCGCCCCTCCAGGCGCCCGAACGGGCCGCCCGCATGGTCGAGGAGATCGCGGCGCTGGGGCTCGTCGCGCTCACCGTGCCGCCCGCGCTCGCCGACGGCCGGAACCTCGACCATCCGAGCCTCGCGCCGGTGTGGGAGGCCGTCGAGCGGCACGGCCTTCCGCTCGGCGTCCACGGCGCGCCGGGGATGCACATCCCGGTCGCGGGCGCCGATCGGTTCGACAACTACGTCCAGGTCCACGCCCTCAGCTTCCCGTGCGACCAGATGATCGCGCTCACGGCCCTCGTCCTCGGCGGCGTGCTCGAGCGCCATCCGGGGCTGCGCGTGGCGTTCCTCGAGTCGGGCGTCGGCTGGGTGCCCTACTTCCTCGAGCGGCTGGACGAGCACGTCGAGAAGCGCGGCGGCCAGGTGCCGGCGTGCCGGCGGCCGCCGTCGGACTACGTGCGCCGCGGACAGTGCGTCTTCACGTGCGAGCCGGAGGAGCGCGGCATCGCGTGGGCCGTCGCGGCGCTCGGCGCGGGCGCCGTGATGTACGCGAGCGACTACCCGCACTGGGACAGCGACTTCCCGGAGACCGTCGCCCCGATCCGCGACCGGACCGACCTCGACGGCGCGGCGAAAGCGGCGATCCTGGGCGGCACCGCCGCGCGGTTCTACCGGCTCTGACCGCCGCGCGGGCGGGCGCGGCGGCTGCGGGCACCGCGCGCCGGCTTCCGTCGCGCCGGCGCGAGCCGGGTCCGGAGCACGCGCACCGCCTGATCCACCGCGGCCGCGTCCGTGAACCCGATCGCCGCCGTGAACCGCCGGCCCACCGCAACGGCCATGCAGAAGGCGATGTTGAGCCCCGCCTCCGCACACGCGCGGCCGATCTCGGCACCGAGCCCCGGGCGGTCGTCCCCTTCGACGAGGAGACACGGCACGTCGCTCGCCGCGAGCCCCGCGCTCTGCGCCGCCCGGATGGCGCGGGCGCCGGACACGGGCCACACCTCCACCACCGAATGCGTGGGTTGATCGGGCAGACGGTACCCCATCACGACACGGAGCCCGACGCCCGCGTCGGCGAGCGGGCCGAGCGTCTCGGCCAGCACGCCGGGCACGTTGTCGACGTCGCGGCGCCACAGGGTGACGGGCTTCACAGTGATCGCCATGTCGCTCTCCTCCGGGTCGCGCTCTTTCTAGTCCGCACGCCCGCCGGCCGACATCCCCCTCCCACGCATGCCCCATGCGCGACCGCGCCGACCGTCGCCGGCGTGGCGTCGCGGGGCGTCCGCGGACGGTGGGATGCCGCCGGACGCCGCGCGAGGCACGGTTCGGCGCCGACCACGACGCGGCACGCCGCTTGCTCCCCCTGCTGCGGAGGCCGACCTGGGGCGGTGGAGGAGGAGACAGGCCGTGTACCGACCCGGAGACTACGTCTACCCCGTGGATCTTCCACAGCGCTGGTTGTGCCGCGTCGCGCGCGTCGACAGCGCCCGCGCCGGCGACGGCCTCTACCAGATCCTGACCCTCCAGCCGCTCGAGGGCCCGTGGTGCACCTTCGCCGACATGCCGGAGCTGGTGCGCTTCGACGCCGACGTGCAGCCCGCCGGCACACGCGCGCTCTGGGCGGAGGCGCGTCGCGCGCCCGCGGCGCACGATCCCGTCGCGCGCGGGGCGGACGCGTAGCGGCTGCCGCCGGGCGGGGCGGTGCCATATCCCCTCCCGCTCGCGAGGCTCGCTCCCGCCCGTGCGCGCCCGCGGTGCGGAACCGCGAGCGCCGGATGGCGTGGCGCTTGCTCCTTCCGGACGCCGAGGCCGCAGTGCGCGGCCCCACAGCCACCAGAGATGGTGCAGGAGGAGGTCGTCATGAGACGCACCGTCGGGATTCTCTCCACTGCCGTGGCTCCGTTGTTTCTCGCCGCCATGGCCATTGCCGGCGAGCCGGGATCCGGCACCCAGCACTACGGGACCGGATCGGGCGCCATGGGGTCGGGCTCGGAGTCGGGCGGCTCGGGTACGCGGGGCTCGGGCAGCACGGCCGGGACGCGCTCGGGCAGCACGACGAGCGAGCATCAGATGTCGGGCACGATCACGAGCCTCGACAAGGAAGAGGGTCAGCTCACCTTCAAGGGCTCCGACGGCAAGGAGCTGGAGCTCCAGCTTCCGCGGACGGCCGTCCAGAACCTGAAGGAGGGCGAGCACGTCACGCTCCAGATCGCGATCAAGCCGTCGTCGCGTCCCACGTCCGGTGCGGGCGCGCCCTCCGGCGAGTCCGGATCCGGGTCCGGCTCCAAGAGCCCGCGCGACTACATCCCCGGGATGGGCGGAGGCGGCGGCCCCGAGCGGTGAGCCCCCGTTGTGGGTGGGAGAGCGCATGCGCTACAGGCGCGTCATGAGCTCTCCCACCCGCCGCGTCTTCCTGGCCGCCGTCCTGCTCCTCCTCGCACCCGTCGGCGCCCACGCCGCCCCGGCCCTGCGCTTCGGCATCCAGACGCCGAATCAGAACGCCGGCTGGGACGAGATCCGCGACGTCTGGCGGGAGGCCGAAGCGCTCGGATTCGACAGTGCGTGGGTCTTCGACCACTTCGTGCCGATCTTCGGCGACGAGGACGATCCCTGCTTCGAGGGGTGGACGCTCCTCGCCGCGCTCGCCGCCGAGACGAAGCGGATGCGGATCGGCGTCCTCGTCACCGGCAACACCTACCGGCACCCCGCCGTCCTCGCGAAGATGGCGACCACGGTCGACCACGTGAGCGGCGGACGCCTGCTCCTCGGCATCGGCGCGGGCTGGTTCGAGCGCGAGCACGAGGCGTACGGCATCCACTTCGGCACGCCGCGCGAGCGCGCGCAGCGGCTCGAAGAGGCGCTCCAGGTGATCACGAAGCTCTGGTCCGAGGACCATCCGAGCTTGCGCGGGAAGTTCTACTCGCTCGACCGCGCGCCGTACGCGCCGCCGAACGTGCAGAAGCCGCGTCCACCGATCATCATCGGCGGGCAGGGGAAGAAGTGGATCGTCCCGCTCGTCGCGCGCTACGGCGACGGCTGGAACGCGGTGACGGGCGTCGGCGTCGACGGCATCCGCGAGCGACGCGAGATCATCGCCGCCGAGTGCCGGCGCATCGGCCGCACGGATTGTCCGACGTACGTCTCGGTGCTCCTGCCGCTGGTCGCGATCACGAAGGTCCCGCTCGCCGGTCCGGCGGTGCGCCTCGGGGCACGCGCGGTCGTGCGGAAGGAGGTGGCGCGCGAGATCCTCGCCGACAGCCCGTCGGCGATCCGGGATCGCATCCGCACGTACGCCGACGCCGGCGCGAACGAGATCATCCTCAGCCTCCGGGCACCGTTCGACGTCGACCTGCTCCGGCGGTTCGCGGCCGAGGTGATGCCCGCGTTCCGTGGCGCGGCGCCGCCCGCAAGCTAGCTAGCTCGCCCCGACCGCCCCGCGCGGGAGGCCGGCCGCGCGACCCCGCGACGGGCGTCGCTCCGCGGCGCGCACGACGCGGAAACCCGCGCCCAGCACGGGTTTCCGCGTCACCACCCCCGGGCGAGGAATCACGTTGACTCCCCGAAAGGGCGCGAGTAACTTCCGCCCCCGCGCGCCCCCGGGCAGGGGGCCCCGCGGGAGCCTCAGAGCAGATGCGCATGATCATGCCAGGGATCCGGGAGCGACGGGCGGTCGACCGCCGGCTCCGGGCGTTCTTCCGGGAGTACGGCGTCCGGAACTTCCAGGGCGCCCTGGCGACGCTCAGCCGCTTCTACCGCCTCCGGACCCCCCGCGTGCGGTGGTTCGAGTACCTCGACTGGGGGAAGACGGGCGGCCGCACGTACGAGAACGGGACGATCCACCTGGTCCACCCGGAGAACTGGAAGCGGGGGCGGAAGTACAACTCCGAGCGGCAGTGGGTCCACACCGTCTACCACGAGATGGGCCACTACGTGCTGTGGGCGGACGCGGAGCGGAAGGCCGACCAGTTCGCCGACCTCTTCCTCCGGGGGGTCGGGACGAACGGGCCCGCGTACCCCCTCTCGTACGGCATGGGCCAGGCCAGCCGGGCACGCCGGAAGCGCCGCCCCGCGCGTCGCCGCCGTCGCTAGGCGCCGCGCCGCCGCTCACGGGCGCCGACGGCGCACCCCTCTAGCTAGCGCGCCCGCCGGCGGCGATCGTAGCCGGCTCCCCGCTCCCAGCCCCGCCGGAAGGCGGGATCCCGGCAGAGGGAGGCATGCCGGCGTTCGAGCGTCGGCAGCGCCTCGTCCCAGCTCGCGCCCCGCGTCTCGGGGGCGAGCGCGGCCTCGAACCCCCGCCGGTAGCGGGGCTCGTCGGCGGCGAAGGCGGCGCCCTCGTAGGCTTCCTTTTCGGCGCTCCGGAGCCCGAGCCACCAACGCTCGCGGGCGGCGTCGACGCGCTCGGCACCCACCTCCCCCAGCACCGCCCGGGCACGGGCGGCCTCGTCGTCGTCGGCCGCCAGGGCGACGACGACCGAGCGCCCGTCGCGGAGCGCGTCCTCGTAGACGAACAGCTCATCGCGCGGGAGCCCGGAGTCGAGCGCAGCCTCCAGCCGATCTCCCGCCGCCACGCCGGCGGCCGCCCCGGTCACGCCGAGGAGCGCCGCCGCCGCCGTCCCGATCACCGCGATCGGACCGACGCCGGGAAGGAGCGCGCTCACGAGCGCCGCGGCGCCGAAGCCGGTGGCGGCCCCGGCCGCCCCCCCGACGACGCCGCCGACGGCGCCTCCCATCCCGGGTGCTTCGCCCTCCGACGTCGGGACGTCCCGGATCGCCTGCTCCACGGGGGACCCGCCCGACGCCGCCGGGATCAGGACGGTGATCCGCTCGCCGGGCAGATGGGCGTCGGCGACGAGACGGCCCGCCGCCGCCTGCGCGTCTTCGCACTGCACGAAGACTCCCGTGACGGCCTGCATGCGCCACGAATGCCGCGCGACCGCCGCCGGCGGCCATCGCGCGAAGAAGGGAGCGCCCTCAGCCCGCGATGTCCTCGCCGCCGTCGACGCCGAGCACGTTGCCGCTGATCCAGCGCGTTCCCGGGAGCGACAGCGCGACGATCGCCTCGGCGACGTCCTCGGGGACGGTGAGCCGACCGCCGGGATTCCGGCGGCGCGCCTCCTGGAAGATGAACTCCGCCGCCGGGACCTTCCGCGACGCGGGAGTGTCGGTGACGCCGGCCCGGATCGCGTTGACGCTCACGCCGGCCGGCCCCAGCTCGAGCGCGAGCTGCCGGACGTGGGATTCGAGCGCGGCCTTGGCGGCCGAGACGGCGCCGTAGAACGGCATGACGCGCGTCCCGCCGGAGCTGGTCATGGCGTATATCCGCGTGCCCTCGCCCACGAGCCCCGCGGCCCGGAGGTCCTGCACCCAGTAGACGAGGCTGTGGGCCATGACGTCGAGGGTCATCTCGAGCTGTGCCTTCGTCGTCTGCTGGCCCGGCACGTCGGAGACGAACGGCTTCAGCCCTCCGAAGGCGAGGGAGTGCATCACGACCCGCAGCGGCGGCCCCTGCACGATCTCGCGCGCGCGGCCGACCACCTGGGCGCGCTTCTCGTCGTCCGCGGCGTTGACGTTGAAGAAGTGGACCGGCGCCCCGGCCGCGCGCACGTCCTCGACGACCGCGTCGGCCAGCGGCATCGTCGCGCGGCGGTCGAGGTGCACGCCGAGGATGCCCATTCCGCGGCGCCCGAGCGCCCGCGCGGTCGCCGCCCCGAAGCCGCTCGACGCCCCGAGGACGAGACCCCACTCGCCTTCGAAGGGCCGCCAGGCGTCGGCCGCGTCGCTCATCGGCGGCGGACGATAGCTCACGCCCGCCGTCCGCGAAAGCCGAGGGCGCGCGTCCGCGCGCGGCGGCGAGCACCGCACGGGCCCCCGGGGTCAACTTGTCGCTCCCGCGACGCTCCGATACGTTCGCGGCGTGGGCGGCAAGGGCGACCGACCGACCGTCGAGAACCGCTGGTGGGCGGAGCTGAAGGATGCCGCCGGCGCGCCCATCCCCCGGCCGCCGGCGCAGTTCGGGCACCGGTTCTTCCGGACGGGCGACGGCTTCGAGCAGGAGCGCGCGCGCCTGCGCCTGACGGACTCGAACACGAAATGGCTCGAGGAGGGCAATCCGGCGCCGGGGACGTGGGCCGTGCTCCACGTCCTCGCCGACGAGCGCTTCCCGGCCGCGCGGCTCGAGAAGGCGAAGGCCGCCTTCCCGCTGCCCCCGGGCGGTCGCGGCGTCGTCGTCGACTCGGGCGACTCGCTCCGGCTCATCATCGCGAGCGAGCCGGCCGCCCAGCGGCTCGTGGAGGTGCGGCTCGGCGACGAGTC
>Ga0073934_10006554_pt1 | contig 16853 bp, 19 predicted proteins | sample LarsenN4metaG_FD_76834 | JGI IMG/M metagenome (GOLD analysis project Ga0073934, IMG submission 76834) | Hot spring sediment bacterial and archeal communities from British Columbia, Canada, to study Microbial Dark Matter (Phase II) - Larsen... ... | reverse complement strand
GGACATGCTGCCGAACGATTTGAGGGGCGTTGGCGGCCGCCAACGCGCCTTTGTGCGGCTCTTTTCGGCGCCCTTGAGGCCTTGGTGATCGCTATCGTCATGACTTGTTCAGACCTTCCCTAGCCGGTATCCTGGCTCACGAGGTGGCCCACATCACGCACCGGCACCAGATCCGGAAGCGACGCGAGTTCCAGAACCAACAGACGGCGATCAACATCGCGGCATTCGTCGGCACGCTCGCGCTCGCCGCCGCGGCAGTTGACCAGAGCAGCCGTGGAAACTACGGTACCGCGCAAGCAATCAGCAGCGTCGGTCAACCGCTTCTCGCGCTCGGGCTGAACCTCACCTACTCGGCGATGGTCAGCGGATACTCTCGTGACATGGAGCGTGAGGCCGATCAGGAGGCTGTCAGGACCATGGCGTCTGCTGGGTACTCACCGCGAGACTTGGCGGAAATGTTCCGGCATATGCTCGCCGAGTCGCCAGACCGTGGACGCTTCGAGACCTTCTTCTGGGGGAGTCATCCGAGGACCGCGGAGCGGATCGAGACCGTAGAGCAGGAGGCGACGAAGTACCCGGTGAAGGATACCACGGCGAAAGCCGTCTTCGAGCGCAACACAGCGCGCGTCCGGCTGGCCAATGCCGCCTGGGATGGGTACTTCGGTAGGTGGCGGCTTGCAGTAAGTCAGGTAGACCGCGTGATGGCGATTGTGCCGGCGCCCCGGCGGGCACTCTTAGAAGCAGTGTGGCAGGCTCATCTCCACGGCGCAGCCTCGATCGGCGCCCGGAGCCGCAACGACGACCAGGCGGCCGAGCGAAACCTTGCGGTCGCCGTGGAGCACTACAATCGCGTCACGGCGGTGCCAAACGTGCCGGAGCAGGCGGCCGGCTACCGAGGTCTAGGTGAGCTGTACTTCGCCCACCGCGATCACAAAGCAACCCACTGCGAAGCGAAGGCTGCGTTCATGAGATACCTCGAACTCCAGCCCGCGGCAAAGGACGCGGCCGCAATCCGGGCGCGGATGACCACGCTGCGTTGCTGAATCCTAAAGCTGGCGCATTACGATGCCATGACTTCGAAGAGCGCATCGACAACCCGAACGGCGGCAGGGCCTCGGCATCGGATCTCCGGATACCCGCCCGCGCTGGACGCGTGCAACGACGGCGGGCACCGGGTGGAGCTGACGGGGCACGCGAGCGCAGGCCTTCACGCCCTCCCTTCCAGCGCCCTCTTCAGCTGATCCAGGTGGTTGTCGTCGTGCCAGGCCATCATCGCGACGAGGTCGTCGATGGTCAGGCGGCCGCGGGTGGCGTGGACGCCGGCGCGCGAGAGGGCCGACGGCGAGAGCCGGCGGAGCAGCGCCAGGGTCTCCTCGCGCCGCTGGCGGAACGCGGCGAGCGCGGCGGCCGCGTCGTTCCTGAGGTACTGGCGCTCCTCGGCCCAGCGGTCGGGGTTGACCGGCAGGAACTTCGGCTCGTCCATCGCCATGATCTGCTCGAACCGCCCCGTGAAGGACTCCTCGGTGTCGCGCAGGTGGCAGACGACCTCCTTCGCGGACCAGTTCTTCGGGTCGGGCCGGCGCGACAGCTCGGCGTCGCTCCGGCCCCTGATCGCGGCGGCCAGCTCGTCGGCCGTCCGCTCCAGGCGCGCCAGCCGGTCGGCCAGGGGCTGCTTCGCGTACTCCTCCATCGTCGCCATCGTTGTCCTCCGTGCGCCGGGGACGAGCTGGTGGAACAGGCTCGACTCCCGCTTGTAGAAGCCCTCGGTGTGCAGCGAGTCGGCGAGCCCGAGCAGGGTGTAGTCGACGTGGTGCCCCACCTCGTGGAGCAGCGTCCTGAGGTACGTCCGGAACGCGACGACGCGCCGCTGCCGCGCGGTGCGCATCCACACCTGGATCTTCGGCATCCGCCTGCGATCGGCCGTGTAGAGCCCGTGCAGCTCGCCCCACCGCGCGTGCGGCCGCGCCGCCAGCACCTCCACGCGCACGGGCGGCAGCCGCAGCTCGTGGACGAGCCCCTTGACGAGGCGCTCCGTGGCCCGCTGGGTCGCCTCGCGCTCCTCGGTGCGGAGCGCGGCGGCCAGGTCCTCGACGAGCGGATGGAGCAGCTCGGGGCGCGGCAGGCGGACGTCGGTGATCGCGTCGCTCTTGCGGTAGATCGCCTGCCGGGCGCGGCTGAGCCGGGCGTAGTAGGAGAAGGGCACCGGCCTACTGCCCGGTGAAGCGCGCCTTGCGCTTCTCGAGGAACGCGCGCGCGCCCTCCACGCGGTCCTCGGTGGTCCTGAGCAGCGTCGCCAGGTCGTTCTCGAGCCTGAGCCCGTCGGCGAGCGTCATCTCGAGGCCCTTCACGACGGCCTCCTTGGCGTAGCGGAGCGCGACGGGCGCCTTGTCGGCGAGCGTGCGGGCCAGGCGCTGCGTGGCCGCGAGCACGTCCTCCGGCGCGACGACGCGCTCGACGAGGCCGATGCGCAGCGCCTCGCCGGCCGGCAGCCGGGCGCCGGTCAGGATCATCTCGAGCGCCTTGCCGCGCCCCACGAGCCGCGGCAGGCGCTGGGTGCCGCCGCCGCCCGGGATGATCGCGAGATCGATCTCGGTGAGCCCGAGCGTCGCGTCCTCGGAGGCGATGCGGATGTCGCACGCGAGCGCCAGCTCGAGGCCGCCGCCGAGGGCGTAGCCGCGGATGGCGGCGAGGATCGGCTGCGGGCAGCGGTCCATGGCCTGGCGGAAGTCGACGCGGCGGCGCTGCTCGCGGAAGCGCGTCGGCGGCTGGGGCGCGACGAACTCGCGGATGTCGGCGCCGGCCGAGAACGCGCGCTCGCCGGCGCCCGTCACGACGATCACCCGGACGGCGTCGTCGACGGCGAGCGCCGTGAAGACCTCCGTCAGCTCCCGGCGCATCGCCTCGTTCATCGCGTTGTGGACTTCGGGACGGTTCAGCGTGACGGTGGCCACCCCGTCGGCGCGCTCGAGGCGGATCGTCTCGTACGTCACCGCGGCGGCCCCGGCCGCAGGCGGGAGGTGACGATGCCGCGCGCGCGGAGGTCGGCGACGGCGGCCGCGTCGTAGCCGATCTCGGCGAGGACCGCGTCGGTGTGCTGTCCGAGCGTGGGCGGCGGCCCCGGGTCGCGCGCCGGCGTGGCGTGGAAGACGAGCGGCTGGCCCATCACGCGCAGGCGCCCGGCCTCGGCGTGGTCGTACTCCTTCACGAGGCCGTGGTGGCGCACGGCGGGGTCGTTCAGGAACTCGGCGAGCGTCTGGACGCGCCCGGCGGGGATGTCGTGGGCGGCGAGGATCTCGAGCCACTCGTCGCGCGGGCGGCTCCGGAACTTGGCCTCGAGGATCGGCAGCAGCTCGTCCCGGTTGTCGAGCCGGAGCAGCCAGGAGCCGAAGCGCGGGTCGTCGGCGAGGTGCGGCAGCTCCATCGCCTTGCAGAGCTTCACCCAGAAGCTCTGGTTGCCGCAGGCGAGGAAGAGCCACTCGCCGTCGCCGGCCTGGTAGAGCCGGTACGTCGGGTTGTCGCGCGCCAGCGTCGGCTTGCCCTCGTAGTCGATCATGGCGCCCGAGTTGAGCGCCATCGAGCCGTGGAGCAGCGAGGTCTCGACGCGCTGGCCGCGGCCCGTGCGCTCGCGCACGAACAGCGCGGCGAGGATCGCCTGGGCGGCGAGCGCGGCCGTGTAGTAGTCGGTGACGGCGACGCGCACGTACTGCGGCGGCCCCGTGAACCCCTGCATCACCATGAGCCCGCTCATCGCCTGGAGCAGCGGGTCGAAGGCGGGGCGGTCGACGTAGGGCCCCGTGGAGCCGAAGCCCGTGACCGAGCAGTAGATCAGGCGCGGATTGAGCGCCCGGAGCCGCTCGTGGCCGACGCCGAGGCGGTCGGCGACGCCCGGGCGCATGTTCTCCATGACGACGTCGCCGCGCCGGGCCAGACGCTCGACGATCTCGCGCCCCTCGGGGGTCTTGAGGTTGACGGCGATGGAGCGCTTGCCGCGGTTCCAGCCGAAGAAGCCGGGCAGCTCCCGGAAGTTGTCGCCCTCCGGCGCCTCGACCTTGACGACGTCGGCGCCGAGGTCGGCGAGCATCATCGCCGCGTAGGAGCCGGCGATGTAGCTCGTCAGGTCGACGACGCGGATGCCGTCGAGCGGCGGCGGGGAGTCGGTCACGGCCGGGGCGTCAGACCTCGACCTCGCGGACGATCAGCTCGCGGTGGTAGTCCGCGTCGCCGTACATCGCCTCCAGCGCCTTGGCGCGCTTGAAGTAGAGGTGAAGGTCGTACTCCCAGGTGAAGCCGATGCCGCCGTGCACCTGGATGGCCTCGCCGCACACCTTGCGGGCGGCGTCGCCCACGTAGGCCTTCGCGACGGAGGCCGCGAGGTCGGCGTCCTCGGCGGCGGCGTCGCGGGCCCACGCCGCGTAGTAGACGGCGCCGTGCGAGTTCTCGACCTCGAGGAGCATCTCGGCGCACTTGTGGCGGATGGCCTGGAACGACCCGATGGGCTGGCCGAACTGCTCGCGCACCTTGGCGTAGGAGACGCTCATGTCCAGGCAGCGGCGCGCGCAGCCCAGCATCTCGGCCGCGGCGCCGACGGCGCCCACGCGGAGCAGGCGGCGCAGCAGCGCGCTCGCCTCGCCGGGCGCGCCGACGACGCCGTCCGCCCCGACCGGCGTCCCGTCGAGCTGCACCTTGACCCAGCGCGTGCCCGGGTCCATCCCGGCCACCGGCGCCATCGCGAGCCCCGCGGCGGCGCGCTCGACGACGAAGAGCCCGACGCCGTCGGGAGTGCGGGCAGGCACCAGCAGGAAGTCGGCCACGTGGGCCCACGGCACGAACTGCTTCACGCCGGACAGCCGCCAGCCGCCGCCGGCCCGCTCCGCCCGGGTCGCGGTGAGGTCGGGATCCCAGCCGAGGTCCGAGTCCATGAAGGCGATCGTGGCGCGCGCGCCGCCGGCCGCGATGGCGGAGAGCCATCGGTCCTTCTGGGCCTGCGTGCCGGCCTCGAGCAGCGCGCGGGCGGCGAGCACCGTCGGCAGGTACGGCGAGGGGCAGGACGCGCGCCCCATCTCCTCGAGGAGGATCGCGGTCTCCACGAGCCCCAGCTCGCTCCCGCCGCAGGCCTCGGGCAGCGTCAGCCCGAGCCAGCCGAGCTGCGCCATCTCCTTCCACATGGTCTCGCTCTCGCCGCGCGGGTCGTCCCAGAGCAGCCGGACGGTCGCCGGCGGGCACTGGTCGTCGAGGAACTGGCGCGCCGAGTTCTTCAGGAGCTGCTGGTCGGAGGTGAACGCGAAGTCCATGGGCTACCCCTTCACCCGGTCGGCGCGGATCTCCTTGGGGAGCCCGAGCACGCGCTCGCCGATCACGTTCTTCTGGATCTCGGAGGACCCGGAGTAGATCGTCCCCGCCCGCGACCAGAGAAAGGCCGTCGCGAACGTCCCCGGCTCGCCCGACGACGTCGACACCTCCTCGACGATGTCGTCGGGCGGCGCCATGAGCTGGCCCCACGGCCCGAGGATCTCGAGCGCGATCTCGAAGTACCGCTTCTCGAACTCCGTGTAGGAGAGCTTGGTGATCGACGACGCGGCGCTGATCGGCTCGCCCTTCTGGAGCGCCGAGAGCACGCGGAGCGCGGCGTAGCGCTGCACCTCCAGCTCGGCGAAGACGCGGCCCAGCTTCGCGCGGACGGCCGGGTCCTCGATGACCGGGCGCCCGCCGCGCCTCAGCTCCTTCGCCGCCTTGACGAGCGCGTTGAACGCCGTCATGTACCGCGTGACGCGGCCGAGCGAGTTGGCGCCGCGCTCGTAGCCGAGCGTCGTCTGGGCGATCTCCCAGCCCTGGTTCAGCCGGCCGATCAGGTCCGACCTCTCGGCGCGGGCGTTGGTGAAGAAGACCTCCGAGAAGAGCGCGCTGCCCGTGATCTGCTTCAGCGGGCGCACCTCGACGCCGGGCTGGCGCATGTTGAAGAGGAAGCACGAGATGCCCTTGTGCTTCGGCGCCTTCGGGTCCGTGCGCGCCAGCAGGATGCCCCAGTCGGCGATGGGGCCGCTCGACGTCCAGATCTTCTGGCCGTTGACGACGAAGTGGTCGCCGGCGTCGTCGGCCCGCGTCCGGAGGCTGGCGAGGTCGGAGCCGGCGTTCGGCTCCGAGTAGAGCTGGCACCAGATCTCCTCGGCCGTGAGCATCTTCTTGAGGTAGCGCTGCTTCTGCGCCTCGGTCCCGTGGACGATGATCGTCGGGCCGATGAACCCGATGCCGAGGCCGTTGATGGGCGGCGGCGCGCTCGCCCGCGCCATCTCGTCCTGGACGATCGCCTGGCGCATCGGCGTCGAGCCGTGACCGCCATACTCCTTCGGCCACAGCATGCCGACGTAGCCCGCCTCGTAGAGCTTCCGGTGCCAGGCCTTGCGCTCCTCGAGCGTCTTGGGCTCGGTCTCCGGCGTGTGCTCCTGGAACCACCGGCGGGTCGCGTCGCGGAAGGCGCGATCCTCGGGCGAGAGCCTCAGGTCCATGCCAGCCTCCTCACGGGATGCCCGTTTCTAGCACGGCGGAGAGGCCCAGGCAACGCGACCCGGCGCGGGGATCACCGGGAACGCGGCGGCGTGTGGTGGAAGGTGTACTCGCCCAGGAGCCGGTCGCCCTCGGCCTCGCGGGCGACGAGCCTGACGCGCTGGACGCTCTCGGGCAGGGCCCGGATGCGATCGATCCGCTCGACGAGCACGACCTCGCGGGCGGCGGCGGCCACGGGGATGTCCTCCAGGCGCCCCTGCTCCCGGCCCTCGGCGTCGCAGGACACGAGGTCGAGGCGGCCGATGCCGGCGAGATCCGCGGCGAGGCGGGTGACCACGAGGTCGTCCTGGGGCTCGACCGTGCACTGCACGCTGCCGCCCGGCGCCAGCCGGTACTCCCTGACGCGGGCGCCCTCGTCGACGAGGCGACGGAGGAAGTCGGCCGTCACGACCGCGCGCACGAGGCCCTGGCTGCCCAGGCGGCGGATGCCGGCGGCGAGAGCGGCGAGGTCGGCCATCCGCCCGCTGCAGGCCGGACAGCCGAGGAGGTGCTCCTCGACGCGCTCCTCGTCGCCGGGAGGCAGATCGGCCAGCCAGTAGTCGAGCAGGACCTGCAGGTCGACCGGCGCGCGGCAGGCGGCGACGCTCACGGCCGCGGCTCCGCGGCGTCCATGCAGTCGCGGAGCCGCGCGATCGCGCGGTGCCGGATGACCCTCACGTTGGCGGCCGTGAGGCCGAGGTCGGCCGCGACCTCGCCGGCGCTCCGCTCGGCGTGGAACGTCAGGAGCAGCACGCTCCGCTCGCGCTCGCCGAGCGACTCCAGACACGCCGCCAGCCGATCATGGTCGAGCCGCGGCTCGTCCGCCGTCGTGCCGGCGCCCGGCACGTCGGTCGCGAACCGCCGCAGCAGGCGCTCCCTGCGCCCGCGGCCGCGCCGGATGTCGCCGGCGACCATCCGGCAGACGCCGAGCACGAACGACGCCAGCCGCTCGGGCTCCCGCACCTTGCCGTCGCGGAGCTGCTGGATGGTCACGAGGAGCGCCTGCTGGACGAGGTCGGCCGCCGCCTGCTCGTCGCGGAGGTGCCGCAGGCCGTAGAGCCGGACCCGCGGCGCCATCCGGCGGTACAGCTCGGCCTCCGCCTCCGGCGCTCCGGCCGGCCCGGCCGCGGCGATGCGCCGGGCCAGGTCCGCATCGCCGGCGCCCGGCAGGTCCATGTCGCGCAGTATATCGGTCCATCGTCGACCCGGGAGTGTAACGACCGCCCGGGTCGTTACACTCCCATCGCGATGCCACGAAAGGAGAGGCCATGACGACCAGCGTCGACGAGATCGCCGACGGCATCTACCGGATCAGCACCGGGGTGACGTTCCCCGACGGGGCGGGGTTCACCTTCAACCAGTACCTGATCGCCGACGACGAGCCGCTGCTGTTCCACACGGGCCCGCGGCGGATGTTCCCCCTCGTGCGGGAGGCGGTGAGCCGCGTGCTGCCGCCGGAGCGGCTCCGCTACGTCGGCCTCTCGCACTTCGAGGCCGACGAGTGCGGCTCCATGAACGAGTGGCTCGCGGTCGCGCCGGGCGCGGTCCCCCTGTGCGGCCGCATCGCCGCGATGGTCTCGGTCGACGACGTGGCCGACCGGCCCGCCCGCGCGCTGGCCGACGGCGAGGCGCTGGCGCTCGGCTCGCGCTCGGTGCGCTGGTTCGACGCGCCCCACGTGCCGCATGCGTGGGAGTGCGGGTTCCTCTTCGAGACGCGCACGGCGACGCTGCTCTGCGGCGACCTCTTCACCCAGGGCGGCGCCGGGCACGCCCCGCTGACGGAGAGCGACATCCTGGGCCCGAGCGAGGAGTACCGCGGGCAGCTCGACTACTTCTCCCACGCCCGCGACGCGCGCGCCACGATCGAGCGGCTGGCCGCCGCGAAGCCCGCCACGCTCGCCTGCATGCACGGCAGCGCCTGGCGGGGAGACGGCGCGCGACTCTTGATGGAGCTGGCGGACGCTCTCGGGCGCCGGCCCTGAGAGGCCGGCGTCGGGCGCGCCGGCCTATGCCGCAGGCTCGGGCAGGGCGTAGATCGCCGTGTGGAGGACGTGGGCGACGGGCCGGGCCGTCGCGCCGCTGACCACGAGCAGGTCCAGCTCGACGTACTCGCGCCCCTTGCGCTCGTAGAGCGAGCGCACCTTGCCGCGCGTGGCCAGCGCCTCGCCGACCCGGGCGCCGCCGAGGTGGCGGACGCGGCTGCCGACGTGGATCCAGGGGCCGAGGCGCACGTTGCGGTCGAGCGCGCGGTTGGCCTGGTCGAGGAAGAAGGCGGGATGAACCCACCCGTCGGCGCCCCGGTAGAGCGGCAGCCCGTCGGAGACGCCGTCGAGGTACTCGGTGGCTCGCGCCACGTCGTAGGCGGCCTGGGGCATCCCCAGCACCTGGATCCGCTCCAGCAGCGCGCGGCTCACCGGCGGGCGCTCGGCGGGCAGCGGCGCGGCCGCGTAGAGCGCGCCGTTGACGGGCGTGGGCAGGCCGGCCGGCAGCGTCGCCGCGAGCGACGCGCACTCGCCGGAGGCGGCGGTGCTCGCGGTCACCGTGGCGCTCACGCCCTCGGCGTCGCGCGCGGTCACGGCGCCGGTCACGACGACCTCCTCGCCGTCGAGGATCGGCTTCTTGAAGCTCACGATGGCGGTCCCGCGGGCGAGCCAGGCGGCGCCGAGCGCCTCGGCCAGCGGATGGGTGAGGTACGCGTAGACGGTCACGCCGGGCACGAGGCCGCCGCGGAAGCCGTAGCGCCGCGCCACCGCGTCGTCGTGGATCTTGTTCTCGTGTCCCGCCGAGGTGTTCCTCGCCTTCACGCGGTACTCGGGCAGCCGCTCGCTCATGGGGCCGGAGTCTAGCGGCGAGGGAGGCGCCGGTCAACGCGGGGCCGGCGGCCGCGGCCGGCGCGGGGCCGGAGCCCGATCGGGCGGCCGCGATCAACCCGCCGACATGCGCGCCGGTATAATGACTGCGACATGGTCCGCGGCCTCGTCATCGTGCTCGTCGCCATCGCCGTCATCGTCGTCGCGGTCGTCGGCTGGGCCGTCAGCGTCAACAACACGCTCGTGCGCCTCGAGCAGGACGTCAACGCGACCTGGGCGCAGGTGCAGAACGTCTACCAGCGGCGCGCCGACCTCATCCCCAACCTCGTCGAGACCGTCAAGGGCTTCGCCGCGCAGGAGCGCACGGTGCTCGAGGAGGTGACGCGGGCGCGGGCCAGCGCGAGCGGCGTCCAGCTCACGCCCGAGGCGCTCAACGACCCGAAGGCGATGGAGCGCTTCCAGGCCGCCCAGCAGCAGCTCTCGGGCGCGCTCAGCCGGCTCCTCGTGACCGTCGAGCGGTACCCGGAGCTGAAGTCGAACCAGAACTTCCTGGCCCTCCAGACGCAGCTCGAGGGGACCGAGAACCGCATCGCGGTCGAGCGCCGCCGGTACAACGAGGCCGTCCGCGACTACAACACCCGCCTGCGTCTCTTCCCGACGCGGCTCGTGGCCGGCATCATGGGCTTCCAGCCCAAGGCGTTCTTCGAGGCGGCGCCCGACGCGGCGACGCCGCCGAAGGTCAAGTTCTAGTCTGTCGCTCCTCGCAGTCGCCGTCCTCGCCCTCGCCCTCGTCGTCCCTCCCGCGCCGACCGCGCGCGTGAACGACTACGCCGGGCTGCTCTCCGCCGCCGAGCGCGAGCGGCTGGAGACGCTGCTCGCCGAGCGCGAGCGGGCCACCGGCGCCCAGATGGCCATCGCCGTGTTCCGCTCGCTCGAGGGCGAGAGCCTGGAGGACTTCTCGATCCGGCTCGCCGAGCGCTGGCGGGTCGGGCGCAAGGACCTCGACAACGGCGTGATCCTGCTCGTGTTCGTCGAGGACCGCCGCGCGCGGATGGAGGTCGGCTACGGCCTCGAGCCCGTCGTCCCCGACGCCGAGGCCGGCCGGATCATCCGCGAGGCGCTGGCCCCGGCGTTCCGCGAGGGCCGCCACGCCGCCGGGCTCGAGGCGGCGGCGACGGCCGTGTACGCGCGGATCGCCTCCGCCGACGTGCGGAGCCGCGGCGGCGGCCGCGGGCCCGACGCCGCCACGCTCGCGGCGCTCCTCGTCTTCGCGGTGATCGCGGGCTTCATCGTCATGAGCCAGCTCGGCAGCGCCCGGCGCGTCGCCCGGCGCAACGCCTACACGGCGGGGCACCAGGGCTGGTACGTCCCCACCGACCTCTACCGCGGCGGCTGGGGCATGCCCGGCGGCGGCTGGTCGCAGCGGGGCGGGGGCGGAGGCTTCTCGCCCGGCGGCGGACGCTTCGGCGGCGGCGGCGCCAGCGGGAGCTGGTAGGCGATGGCCCATCCGCGCTGGATCCGGTCGTTCCTCGCTCCCGAGGACCTCGACGCGCTCGCGGCCGCCATCGCCGCCGCGGAGATGACGACGTCGGCGGAGATCCGCCTGCACCTCGAGCGCCGGCTGCCGCGCTCGGCGAACGGCGACGCGCTGCCGCGCGCCCGCGAGGTCTTCGTCGGGCTCGGGATGGACCGGACGGCCGGCCGCAACGGTGTCCTGCTGTACCTGGCGCTCGAGGACCATCGCCTCGCCGTCGTCGGCGACGAGGCCGTCCACGCGCGGGTCGGCGACGACTACTGGCGGCACGTGCGGGACGTCATGGTCGAGCGCCTGCGGGCCGGCCGCCCGCGCGACGCGCTGCTCGACGCCATCCGCGACGTCGGCGCCGTCCTGGCGCGGCACTTCCCGCGGGAGCGCGGCGACACCAACGAGCTGACCGACGCCGTCAGCGTGGAGTGAACCGGGGCGGGTGGCGCCCCGGAGGGTAACTCCCTACTCGATCGCCTGATCCGCCCGCAGCAGCAGCGAGGGCGCGATCGTGAGGCCGAGAGCCCTGGCCGTCTTGAGGTTGACGACGAGCTCGAACTTGGTCGGCTGTTCGATCGGAAGGTCGGCCGGCCTGGCGCCCCTGAGGATCCGGTCGACGAACGCAGCCGCTCGCCGGAACATCGCGGGCATGCTGGGGCCGAACGCCATCAGACCGCCGTCATCCGCGCCTTCCCGCGTGCCGAACACCGCCGGCAACCGATGCTCCACGGCGAGCTTCCCGATGAGCTTCCGATGAGCGAACGTGAGCGGCTGGTGCATCACCACGAGGCCGTGCGGGGCCGCGCCCGCGCGCATCCGCGCAAACGCGCTCGGGAACTGGTCGGGCCGGCCCACGTCCTCACGGATGAGTCCAAGACCCAGCGCGCGCGCCGACGCCTCGAGCTGCGCCCAGTAGAGCGGGTGCGACGGATTTCCGGGGTCTCCGAGGACCGCCACGCGGGAAGCCTTCGGCACGACGTCGCGGACCAGCTCGAGCAGCTTGGCCGCGTACTCGAGCGAGAGCGTCGATATCCCGGTGACATTCCCGCCAGGACGAGCGAGGCTCGCGGCGAGGCCGATCGACACCGGATCCAGCGTGTAGATCGAGACGATCGGCAGCGTGGCCGTTGCCCGCTTCGCGGCCAGCGAGGCCGGCGCCGCGGACGCTACCAGGACGGCGACGGGAAGACGGACGAGCTCGGCCGCGAGACCGGGCAGGCGCCGGGGATCACCGTCGGGCGAGCGAACTTCGAGAGCGAGGTTGCGCCCTTCCACCCACCCGAGCTCGCGCAGACCCTCCGTGAAGGCACCCAGTGTCTCCGCGGTCGGCGAGTGACTGACGAGGTATCCCAGCCGCACGACGCTTCCCGCCTGCGCCTCCGCGTGGAGCGGCGCCGCGAGCACGGCGAGCGAACCTGCGAGTAGACCGCGGCGGGTCGCGTCCATCGTGACGAGAGCGTGTCATTGCGCCTCATCGGCGTCAACATCGACGCTCGTGGCCGGCTTTCGCGACGCTCGGCGTACCGTCCGTCTCGTCCAGCGCCGCGCCCGTGTCCTGGCTGCGACCGCCGCAGGCGCAGCGCTCCGGACTCGACGGGAGAATCGGCGCGTCTCGAATCCTGATGCGCGCCGACGCCCCGGGGGAGCCGTCGGGCCCTTTGCATGTCATCGGCTGGCGCAGCTCGCGCGAGGGTGTACGCTCGGCGTCAGGAGGTGCCGTCATGAGGTCGCTCGTCCTCGCCGCGCTCGCCGCGTCCGCGATCGTCCTGCCCGGCGCCGCACGGGCGCAGGCGCCCGCGACCCTCGGCGGCACGCCGTCCGGGACCGATCTCCAGGCGGAGATCACGCGACGCCGGTTCGTCGTCCACCCGAAGCCGGACTACGGCGCCGTCGCGACCGACGCCGAGCGGGCGGGCGACGCGGTCGTGGCGCGCGAGCGCCGCGAGGAGGTCGTCCAGGAAGGGCTCCGCGGGCCGCGCCGGCGCCCCGATCTCGACCAGGACGTCCAGCGCGGCATCCAGCACCGCAACCTGCAGCGGGCGCTGCGGCGCTGACGCTACGTCGGCGAGAGGAAGTACTCCTCGGCGGCGGCCACGCCGGACCCCGGCCTGACGTCCGCGCCGAACTCGCGCAGCATCATCTCGACGCCCGCCATCCCGGCCAGCAGGTCCAGCTCGTTGAGGCCCCCCAGATGACCGATCCGGAACACGCGCCCCTTGACGTCGCCGAGACCGATCCCGAGCGACAGCTCGAGCCGCCGGTAGGCGTGGGCGACGAAGGCGTCGGAGTCGAGGCCGGGCGGCATCACGACGGCGGTCACGGTGTTCGAGTATTCCTCGGGCTTCCGGCAGAGGATCTCGAGGCCCCACGCGCGCACGGCGCGCCGGCAGCCCTCGGCGAGGCGGGCGTGACGGGCGAAGACGGCGCCGAGCCCCTCCTCCTCGAGCATCGCGATGGCCTCGCGCAGCCCGAACAGCAGCGTCGTCGCCGGCGTGTAGGGATACTGCCCGCCGCGGTTGCGCTCGAACACCGGCCGCCAGTCCCAGTACGAGCGCGGCGACCGCACCTTGTCGCTCGCCGCCAGCGCCCGCTCGCTCACCGCGAGGATCGCCATGCCGGGCGGCAGCATCAGGCCCTTCTGGGGGCCGGTGAGCGCGACGTCGACGCCCCAGGCGTCGAAGCGGAAGTCGATCGACGCGAGCGACGACACGGTGTCGACGAGCAGCAGCGCCGGGTGGCCCGCGCGGTCGAGCGCCGCGCGCACGGCGGCGACGCCGGAGGTGACGCCGGTCGAGGTCTCGTTGTGGACGACGAGCACGGCGCGCAGCTCGTGGCCGCCGTCAGCGCGCAGCCGGGCCTCCATGCGATCGACGGGCACGCCCTCCCCGTACGCGGTCTCCAGGCGCTCGACCTCGATCCCGAAGGCCGACGCCGTGCGCGCGAAGCCGGCCGCGAAGTGGCCGTTGACGCACGCCAGCACGCGGTCGCCGGGTGAGAGCGTGTTGACGATCGTCGCCTCCCAGGCGCCGGTCCCCGACCCGGGGAAGAGCGCGATGTGGCCGCGCTCGGTGCGGAAGACGCGCTTGAGCCCGGCGAGGCACTCGTGCACCAGCGCCTCGAACCGCGGCCCGCGATGGTCGATGATGGGCTGGGACATGGCGCGGACGATGCGCTCGGGCACCAGCGTCGGGCCGGGAATGGAGAGATGCGGCCGTCCGGGCATCGGCGCTCATTATATGCTGGGCGCCGTGGGGCGGATGCCGGCCGCCGCGGGGGCGTCCGGCCGCGCCGTCGCGCTGGCGCTGCTCGCGCTGGCGCTCGTCGCGTGCGCCGGGCGTGCGGCGCCGCCGCCGCCCGATTCCTGGCTCGCGCCGCTCGGGCACACGCACCCGCTCGCCGGTCGCATCTGGGACGTCGCCGGCCGGCGCTTCGTCGAGCCGGAGGCGCTCGCCCGGCAGCTCGCGCGCGTCCGCTTCGTGCTCCTCGGCGAGAAGCACGACAACCCCGACCACCATCGCCTGCAGGCGTGGGTCATCCGCGCCATGGCCGCGGCCGGCCGGCGCCCGGCGGTCGCCCTCGAGATGCTCGGCGTCGACGAGACGGCCGCCGTCGAGCGCCACCGCGCCGTCGCGCCCGACGACGCCGCGGGGCTCGGCGCGGCGGTGGGCTGGGAGCGCTCGGGCTGGCCGCCCTGGCGCCTCTACCAGCCGATCGCCGAGGCCGCGATCGCCGCGCGGCTGCCGATCGTCGGCGCGAACCTGACCGCGACGGCGCTCCGCGGCGTCGGACGCCGCGGCCTCGACGCCCTCGACCCGGCGCTGCTCGGCCGGACGCGGCTGGACGCGCCGCTCGACCGGGCGACCCGCGCGGCGCTGGAGGCCGACGTGCGCGAGGCGCACTGCGGCCACGGCTCGCCCGCCGCGCTCGAGCGCATGGTCGCGGTCCAGCGCGCCCGCGACGCCCAGATGGCCGACGCGCTGGCGATCGCGGGAGAGCGCGACGGCGCGGTGCTCGTCGCGGGCGCGGGCCACGTCCGCAAGGACTCGGGCGTGCCCGCGGTGCTCGCCGTCCGGAGTCCCGGCGAGCGCGTCGTCGCGGTGGCGTTCGTCGAGGTGCGCGACGGCAGGGACGACCCGGCCGCCTACGCCGAGAGGCCCGTCGACTTCCTCTGGTTCACGGCGCGCGTGGACGACGTGGATCCCTGCGAGCGGTTCAGGGAGTCGCTGGAGCGGCTCGGCCGGTGAGGCGCCGCCGCCTCAGGCGGCCGGCCTGTAGGCGATCAGGTAACGGTGCTCGCCCACGAGCACGGTCTCGCCGCGCTGGTTGGTCAGCGTGGCGCGGAGCGTGACGAGGCCGGCGGTGCGCTTGCGCTCGAGGGCGACGACCTCGTGCTCGGGGCTGAGCGTGTCGCCGATGAACGCCGGCGCCAGGAAGCGCGTGGACTGCTCCACGAACGCGACGATCGACGCCTCGATGAGCGGGGCCAGCGTCGAGGCGCCGACGGCGGTCAGCGACGTCAGCAGCAGGCCGTGGGCCACCCGGCGTCCGAAGCGCGTCTTCCGGCCGTACTCCTCGTCGTAGTGGATCGGGTGCGCGTCGCCCGTCATCCCGGCGAAGAAGAGGAAGTGGGCGTCGGTGAGCGTCCTCGACGGGCTCCTGAACCGGTCGCCGACCGCGAAGTCCTCGAACCAGAGCTGCGGCGACGACCTCATCTCCACGCTTCCCAGAACAGCGCCTGGACGGCGGCGGCGTCCGGAGCCTGGAACAGCAGGGGACGGAGCCGCGCGCTCCCCGGCAGGCCGGCGGAGTACCACGCCAGGTGCTTGCGCAGCGCGATGAGCGCCGCGCGCCCGGACAGCAGCTCCTGGACGAGCGCGCAGTGACGGCGGATGATCGCCGCCCGCCGCTCGCGCGGCGGCGGCCCGGCGGCGAAGATCCACGGGGCCCCGAGGGCGCCGCGCCCGATCATCACCGCGGCGCAGCCGGTGACCGCGATCATCGCCTCGGCGTCGGCGCGGCTCCGCACGTCGCCGTTGCCCGTGACGGGCACGCCGACGGCGGCCACGACCTCGGCGATGATCTCCCACGGCGCCCGCCCCGTGTACTGCTGCGAGCGGGTGCGCGGGTGCACGGCGATGCCGTCGACCCCCTCGCCCTCCGCGATGCGGGCGATCTCGGCGGCGTTGACGGACCGGTCGTCCCACCCGCCGCGGATCTTGATCGTGAACGGCACGCCGATCGCCTTGCGGATCGTCCGGAAGACGAGCGCCGCGCGCAGGGGGTCGCGCATCAGCGCCGCGCCCTGGCCCTTGGCGACGATCTTCGCCACGGGGCACCCCATGTTCAGGTCGATGCCGTCGGCGCCCGAGGCCTCGAGCCGCCGCGCGGCCTCGGCGAGCACGTCGGGGTCGGCGCCGAGGAGCTGGAAGGAGAGGGGGCGCTCCTCGGGCAGGAACCGGATCATCTCCAGGGTGCGGCGGTTGCCCTCGACGAGGGCGCGCGCGTCGATCTCCTCGGTCGTCAGCGGCCCGGCCCCGCACTCCCGGCACAGCAGGCGGAACGGCGCGTCGGTGACGCCGGCCATCGGCGCGAGTCGGAGGTCGAGGGCGGTCATGGCTCCATTGTGACAGAGACGCAATCCGGGCGGGCTCACGCCGCCTTCGGGTACAAGGGCATCCGCATCGGGCCTGGCGGGCGCCGGGCCAGCGATTTCTGCACAGAATATTGGACGCTTGGCGCGTAGCCGGCCAGTGGTAGGATACCGACGCGGCTGGGAGGACTGCTTAGCGGTCCGCCCTTCGAAGCTTGACCGCTTGGCGGTCTCGACCTTCGGAGGCCCGGCTGCTTTTTCTTTTTGGCTCTTCCGGAAATGGTGTGGGTAATCGAGGGTCCGCTATGCTCCGACCGGGAGGATCGGAGCCATGCGCGACGTCGAGCTGTATCGGGCCCTGCTGGGGTTGACGGCACCGTGGACGGTG
>Ga0073934_10006552_pt1 | contig 16854 bp, 15 predicted proteins | sample LarsenN4metaG_FD_76834 | JGI IMG/M metagenome (GOLD analysis project Ga0073934, IMG submission 76834) | Hot spring sediment bacterial and archeal communities from British Columbia, Canada, to study Microbial Dark Matter (Phase II) - Larsen... ... | reverse complement strand
GCAACGCGCCCCGGAAAATGGCTCATCCCCGCCGCCGTCGGCAAGCGGTTTTTCTGCCCCTGGCCTGTCCGCGCGCAGTTTGAAGCTGTCCCCCCCCGGAGTGCCGGTTGGGCGGGGCAGTGTCCAGTTGTGCCCGCCCGTCCGCTCCATCAACCCCGAGCCAGTTGCCCTGAGCACAAATCCGTCAGACCCGCTTCGTCGCTCACCCTCCGTACGTCCACGCCCGCCGTCAGCAGCATCGCCTCCCACTCTGGCGGCTTCGCCCAGTCCGGATGCGTCGGCTCGTTGAAGAGCACCAGCACCGCCGTCACCGCGTGGCCGCGCCGGCGCAATTCCGCCAGCGCCTGCACCGTCTCCTCGCGCGCCTCGGTGAGAATGGCCACCACTGTGGCGTCACGCGGCATCTGGCTGGCGGTTTCCCGGAGCAAGTCGGCGAAGCTCATCCCGTCCGTCAGTTCCAGCCGCGCCAGCGACTCCAGTATTTCCAGCAACTGCCGCTCGTTGCGCCGCGTGGGCACCACCACCGGGCGCAGACGGTCGCTGCGCGCGCGCATGGCCACATTCGCCCGGGCGTCGGCGCGCGTGCGAAACTCCGTCCGCCAGCCCTCCTCACGGATGCGGTCCACGGCGTCGCGCCCGTTCGAGATCAGGCCCACCTGCTCGCCCAGTGTGTGCAGCGCGTTGGCGAGCGAGGCGGCCGTCGTCACCGCCAGTTCCGCGCGATACACCTCGCCCGGCGGACGGAAGCTGTTCACATGGAAATCCAGCACGAGCGTCGCCCCCGCCACGCAGGTCGGCTCGTAGGTCTTGCTGTGCAACTGGCCAGTCCGTGCCGTCGCGCGCCAGTGGACACGGTTCAATGGATCTCCGCGCTCATACAACCGCACGCCCGTGATGCGCGTCGGATCCTCGAACAGCCGGTGGGTCAGCCGCAGCTCGCCCACGGGCCGCCGGGTGGTGAGATCATAGCCGTTCAACGGCACCACCCTGGGATACACCAGCACGAAACACGGCTCGGTCAGCACGCGATAATTCCGGTGCAGGCCGAACAGGTCGCCCGATTCCACCAGCAGCGGCCCGAACTGATAATAACCGCGCAGTGTGAACTCCACTTCGTAATTCAGTTCCTTGTAGGCGCGTGGACTGAGTTGCTGGAGCGCCATGGAATCGCCGTCCAACCGGATGCGAAATGGACGCTCATCGAGCGCGCCGGGGGGCAGCGCGTCCTCCAGCAGCAGCCACGGCACGGGCAGCGCGCCGCGGTTGCGCACGCGCACGCGGATGCGCGCCCGCTCGCCGATTTGCAGCATCGTGGCCGAGCTGAACCGCTCCGCCGCGATGCCGTTGATCCACACCTGAGACAGCACGCGGCTCAACACCAGCACCCCCAGGAGCACGTACATGGCGTACACCAGCAGCCCCAGCCGGAACCACAGCCCGGCCAGCAGCAGCGCCATCGCTCCCAGAATCCATCTCATGCGCTCACAAGGGGTGTCGGCTTGATTGTGGTGCGTGGTGCTTTGTGCGTGACCGGTAACGCGGGTTGCCAATGACTGGTCCCGCGCTTCCCTCGCCACAAACCACGAACACTTATTACTGCCTCACTGAAAACTGATGGCCGTTCGCCACCCGCTCCTCACCTTCTCCCGTCCATCGTGGGCACGGGGACTTTCATCAAGATTTCCTCGACGACGCCGGCGGAGGTGATTTTGCGGAGGCGACTTTCGGGCTTCACGATCAGCCGGTGCGCCAGCACGGCGGGGGCGATTTGTTTCACGTCGTCGGGCAACACATAGTCGTAGCCTTGGATCGCCGCCAGCGCCTGTGCCGCGCGGAACAGCGCGATGGACGCGCGCGGGCTGCCGCCGAGGATGATCGCCTCGTGGCCGCGCGAGGCGCGCACAATGTCCGTTACGTAATGCCGCACCTTGGCGTCCACATGGACGCGCCGGACGGCCTGCTGGCTGGCGATAATCTCTTCTGCCGTGGCCACGGGCTGAAGAGATTCAATGGGATGACCGAGTTGCAGGCGTTCCAGCATCTGTTCCTCTTCGTCCTGCGCGGGATAACCCAGGCTCAAACGCGCGAGAAAGCGGTCGAGCTGCGCCTCCGGCAGCGGAAAGGTTCCCTCGTGGTCAATGGGATTTTGCGTGGCGATGAGGAAGAACGGGCGGTCGAGCGGGTAGTTGACGCCGTCCACGGAGACCTGGCGCTCGGCCATGGCCTCGAGCAACGCCGCCTGCGCGCGCGGCGTGGCGCGGTTGATTTCGTCGGCGAGCAGGATTTGCGCGAAGACCGGCCCGTGCCGGAACTCGAACTCGGTGGTCTTGGGGTTGAAAATGGACGAGCCGGTGATGTCGCCGGGGAGCAGGTCGGGGGTGCATTGGACGCGCTTGAAGACGCAGCCGATGCTTTGCGCCAGGGCGCGGGCGAGCATGGTCTTGGCCACGCCGGGCACGTCCTCCAGCAGCACGTGCCCCTCGGCGAAGAGCGCCACCAGGGTGAGCACCACCTTGGGGCGTTTGCCGATGATGACGCGCTCGATGTTGTCAATGATGCGTCCCGCCGTGGCCCCGGCCTGGGCGATGGTTTCCTCGCCGGACGCCTGGCGGCCCTCGACCACCTTCGGCACGCGGATGACCTCGACCGGCACCGGGCCGAGCCAGGTCGTCTTTCCGCACGAGGGACACACCGCCTGCTGGCCGGACATTGTCTCCGGGTATTCGATCGGCTGTCCGCACACGCCACAAAAGCAACGGGCCATGTTATTCCTTCGCCTTGGTGTCCATGAGAATGGTGACCGGGCCGTCGTTGACCAGGCTCACCTGCATGTCCGCGCCAAACTCGCCGGTCAACACCGGTTGACCCAATTGCTGTTCCAGCGCGCGGACAAAACCCTCGTAAAGCGGAATGGCCGCCTCCGGCCGCGCCGCGCGGCTCCACGAGGGGCGGTTGCCTTTCTTCGTGCTGGCGAACAGCGTGAACTGGCTGACGACCAGCACCTGTCCGCCGCATTCTGCCAGTGACAGATTCATCACGCCCTGCGGGTCGTTGAACACGCGCAGCCGCGCGATCTTTCCCGCCAGCCACTCGATGTCCTCCGCCGTGTCCGTCGCCTCGCAACCCAGCAGCACCAGCAGGCCGCGGTCGATGGCGGCGCGCGTTCGCCCGCCGATGACGACGCTGGCCGAGGCAACCCGCTGAATGACCGCGCGCATGTCCGGAGAACGCGGGAGAAATAACAGGCTGGCCCGCCGAGGGACAGCGGAAAGCGCAAGACGCTGGAAAAGACTGGCTGGCTGACTTGCGCCAGAACGCCGAACATTGCCGGGCGTTCCGGTGTTCGCGGAAACCGGTTGCCAGCCATGTCGTGGGGTTGCCTTTGCTGGCCCTCCGGTTATGCTTCGCTCTCATGAGCAAGGTCATCAGGCTGCTGCACACCCGGTATCGCGTGAACGATCTGGAAAAGACGGTGCGCTTCTACCAGGACGTGCTGGGGCTGGAGGAAGTGCGCCGGCACAAATCGCCGCGCGGTTCCGAGCTGGTGTTCCTGAAGGCGCCGGGCAGCGAGGAGTTGATCGAGATTTGCAGCTTCCCCGCCAGCGGGCCGGTGCAGGTGCAGGCGGATCTCACGCATCTCGCGTTCGAGGTGGAAAGCCTGGAGGCGTTTGGCCGGCACCTGGCCGCGCACGGGCTGAAGTATTCGGATGGCCCGACGATCAAGGAGAACGGCAGCGGCTTCGCGTTCATTGACGCGCCGGAAGGCTACGAGATCGAACTGATGCAGAAGCCGGGACAATACTGACCTTCGCAACAGTTGCTTTTCATTGAGCAAGCACGGTGTGGTGTGCCGGGGCGGCCGGAGTGAGGCTGCGGCACGCGGTTATGCTATTCCGCAAGCTCGACAACTTCGGTCGCACGTTCAAGCACCTGCAAAGAACGCGGGATGTGGTGCGGGTGTTTCTGAAGTATGGCTACGAGGACCTCGCGCACCGCCTGCATTTGCCCAGCGCGTTGAAGCTGCCGCTCGGTCATTTTCGGGAGGAACAAAAGGCCATTGCGGAGATGTCCGCGCCGGAGCGCTTCCGCCGGGTTTGCGAGGAACTGGGGCCGACCTTCGTGAAGGCCGGCCAGATTCTGTCCACACGCCGCAATCTGCTGCCGGAACCATTCACGCGCGAGCTGGCGAAACTGCAGGACGCAGCCACGCCCATCCCGTTTCCTGAGATCCGGGCCGTGCTGGAAAGCGAGTTGAAACGGCCCTTGAGGGAGGTGTTCGCCAGGGTTGACGAAAACCCGCTGGGCGCGGCGTCCATCGCGCAGGTGCATCGGGCGAGGCTGCTGGATGGCAGCGATGTGGTGGTGAAGGTGCAGCGGCCGGGTATCGAGCGCGTGGTGGAGACGGACTTGGAGATCATGCGGCACATCGCGGCGTTGATCGAGAGGCATATCGCGGCATGGCGGGTGCATCAGCCGGTGGCGCTGGTGGATCAGATGGGGCGGATGCTGGCGAAGGAGTTGGATTTTACCATTGAAGCGGCGCATCTGGAGCGGTTCGTCTGGCAGTTTGCGGAGGAGCCGACGATTTATCTGCCCAAGGTGCATCATCATGCGATCACAAGGCGCGTGCTGACGATGGAATACGTGGACGGTGTGAAGCTCTCGCGCCTGGACGCGGCGCAACTCTCGGAGCCGGAGCGGGTCGAGGTGGCGACGCGGGTGGCCGATCTGGTGATGAAGCAAATTTTTCTGCACGGCTTTTTCCACGCCGACCCGCATCCCGGAAACATTCACATCCTGCCGAACCGGATGATCTGCTTTCTCGACTTCGGGATGATGGGGCACTTGGACCAGCGCGGTCGCGAGGTGTTTGTGGAGCTGGTCTGGGGCATCTCCCGGCGCAATGAGGTGCAGGTGGCCAATGCCCTGCTGAAGCTCTCCTCGGCGGACAACGAACCCCCGCGCGAGGGACTGGAGGCGGATGTGGCGGAGTTCATCCATCAGCATTTCTACCGGCCCATGGAGGAACTGAACTTCGGTCAGCTCATTGCGCAACTGCTGCATCTCACCGGCCGGCACGGGCTGCACATTCCGCCGGACTTTTTCGTGATGCTCAAGGCGATGGGCCTGATGGAATCCGCCGTGCGCAGTCTGAATCCGAAGCACAACGTCATCGAGCAGGCGCGCCCGTTTCTGAAGCGGGTGCGGATGGAGCGCCTGAAGCCGAGGCGGCTGCTCGAAGACCTGTTTGTTTTTGGCCGGGACTTTGCGGACATGGCGCGCGAGCTGCCCGCTGAAATCCGCCGCATCATGTCGCAGCTCAAGGTGGGCGAGGCGCGGCTGATCTTTCACCACGAAGGGTTGGAGCCGGCCATCCAGTCGGCGGAGCGCATCAGCAACCGCATCGCCTTTTCCGTGGTGCTGGCCGCGATGATCATTGGTTCGTCGCTCATCATCCACGCGAACATTCCACCGCACTGGCAAGGCATCCCGGTGATCGGCTTGGTGGGTTACTTGTTGTCCGCCGTGATGGCGGTGTGGCTTTTGTGGTCCATCCTGAGGCATGGCAGGATGTGACCCTTGCCCGCCTCGAGACAGGAAAACAAAACGGCGATCCATCGCTGGACCGCCGTTCGCAAAGGTGATGGTCAGCCCGCTTACAGCCCCTTGGCAATCATGTGTTTGACGAGGTCGCCCACGCGGTTGCTGTAGCCCCACTCGTTGTCATACCAGCTTACCAGCTTGAAGAAGCGTTTGTTCAACTCGATGCCGCTGCCCGCGTCATAGACGGATGAGGCGGTGCTGTGGATGAAGTCGCTGCTCACCACTTCGTCCTCGGTGTATTCAAGGATGCCCTTGAGATATGTTTCGCTCGCCCTTTTCATGGCGGCGGAGATCTCGGCGTAGCTGGTGTCCTTCGTGGTTTTGAAAGTCAGATCCACCACGGAAACCGTGGGCACGGGCACGCGGAAGGCCATGCCGGTGAGCTTGCCCTTCACCTCGGGGCAGACGAGGCCCACGGCCTTGGCCGCGCCGGTGCTGCTGGGGATGACGTTTTGCGCCGCCGTGCGGCCGCCTTTCCAGTCCTTCTTGCTCGGGCCGTCCACGGTTTTCTGCGTGGCGGTGTAGGCGTGGACGGTCGTCATCAGGCCTTCCTCGATGCCGAAACCTTCTTTGAGCAGCACATGAACGAGCGGCGCGAGGCAGTTCGTGGTGCAGCTCGCGTTGGAGATGATGTGGTGCTTCGCGGGATCATACTTCTCGTGGTTCACGCCCATCACCACGGTGATGTCCTCGTTCTTGCCCGGGGCGGAGATGATGACTTTCTTCGCGCCGGCGACAATGTGGCCTTTGGCCTTCTCGGCATCCACGAACAACCCGGTGGACTCGATCACAATGTCCACGCCCAGCGCTTTCCAGGGCAGCTCGGCGGGTGACTTCGCGCTGACCACGAGAACGTCCTTGCCATTGACGATCAACACATCGTCCTCGGCCTTGTCGGCGCTGGACTTCTTGGATCCGACCGTGCCATTGAAACGGCCCTGGGTGGAGTCGTATTTCAGGAGATAGGCGAGATTGTCGGCGGGCACGATGTCGCCGACGGCGACCACTTCGATGTCCTTGCCGACAAGGCCCTGTTCCAGCATGGCGCGATAGACCAGACGGCCGATGCGGCCAAAACCATTGATTGCAATTTTGACAGGCATAGTTTGATTTTCGGGTTCAGCGGGCGGAACAGCCCGGCCAGCGCGCGGCATGTTAAGGACGCGCCCCCCACCGTCAACGAGATTTCCCGTCCGTACGCTTGACGGGGCTGGCGGAGTCACAATCATCCCCGCGTGCAAACACCCCATCCTTTCCCGCGCCATGTTCTCCTCGCGCTGGCGCTGGCCGCCGCGCTCAACGCCTCCGCGCAGACTTACGAGGTCAAGCCGCCCGGAGCCGAGTTTGAGAAGTTCAATCCCCTGCTCGCGCCGCCGGTTTCCACAACGCTGTTGCTCCAAAAGGGCGACCGGCTGGCCATTTGTGGCGATTCGATCACCGAGCAGAAGATGTATTCACGCATCATCGAGACGTATCTGACCGTGTGCGTGCCGGAGCTGGCCGTCACCGTGCGCCAGTACGGCTGGAGCGGCGAGCGCGCGTCCGGTTTCCTCCGCCGCATGACCAATGACTGCCTGCGTTTCCGGCCGACGATTGCCACGACCTGCTACGGCATGAACGACCACCGCTACGTGCCGTGGACGGAGGAAATCGGCCGCGACTATCGCGTGAACTCGCTGGGTGTCATCCGCGCGTTCAAGGCCGCCGGCGTGCGCGTCATTCACGGCTCGCCCGGTCCCGTCACCAAGATGCCCGGCTGGGTCAAGACCGCGACGGGCACCGTGGAAGACCTGAACCTGAGCCTGTGCGAGTTGCGCAACGACGGCATTCGCATGGCCGCCGAGGAGCGCGTCGCCTTCGCCGATATTTTCTGGCCCATGCACACAGCCAATTATTTCGCGCGCAAGCAATATGGGCCGGACTATTCCGTCGCCGGCAAGGACGGCGTGCATCCCGGCTGGGCGGGCCAGCTGGTGATGGCTTATGCTTTCCTGAAAGCCATGGGCCTCGATGGCGACTTGGGCACGCTCACAGTTGACTTGGCCAAAGGCAAGGCCACCGCCACCAGGGGCCACGAAGTCACCGGCGCCACGCAGGGCGAATTCACTTTTCGCAGTTCGCGCTATCCCTTTTGCGCCACCGGCGACGTGAACTCCGACCAGAGCATCCGCTCCGGCATGACGCTGGTGCCATTCAACCAGGAGCTCAACCGGCTCATGCTCGTCGCCAAGGGCGCGAAGGCCGGCCGCTATCAAGTCACCTGGGGCGCGACCTCGCGCAGCTATTCCGGGGCGGAACTGGCCAAGGGCGTCAACCTCGCCGCTGACTTCGTCGAAAATCCCTTCAGCGCCGCCTTCAAGAAAGTGGATGACGCCGTGCTGGCCAAGCAAAGTTACGAGACCAAGCAGATCAAGACCGAGTTCCGTAGTGCCGAGGCAAAGCAAGACATGGAAGCCGTGGTGCAACGAACTGAGGCCGAACGCGCCCCGCTGGCGGAGGCCGTGGCCAAAGCGCTGGTCCCGGTGGAGCACACCATCCGCATCCACCGGGAATAGGCCGGGGCGCCGGCGGAATCCAATTACCTGTGAGATTGCCCGCCGGGCGGGTTTGTGTTCCCTTCTGCGCCGCGCATCATGAGCAGAAAAATCATTCTCCTCACCGGCGGGGCCACCGGCCACGGCCAGGCCAAGACCGCCGTGAACCTCCTCCGTTACAAGCCCGAGGAAGTCGTCGCCGTCTGGGATCCATCGCACGCCGGCAAGACCACCCAGGAAGTCTTCGGCCTCGGCGGCCATCTGCCGGTCATCGCCGCCATCGCCGAGGCCCCGCAGGCCGACACCGTCATGGTGGGCATCGCGCCTTCCGGCGGACGCCTGCCCCCGCCCATGAAGGCCGCCGTGCTCGATGCCATCGGGCGCGGCATGAACGTCGTCTCCGGCCTGCACGAGTTTCTCTGCAACGATCCGGACATCGCCAGCGCGGCGATGAAGCATCGCGTGCAACTTCAGGATGTCCGCAAGAACAACGAGCGCGACGTCGCCAACCGCCAGGGCCTGCGCGCCGACTGCCTGCGCGTCCACACCGTCGGCCACGATTGCAACGTCGGCAAAATGGTCGTCAGCCTGGAACTCGCCCTCGCCCTCAAGCGGCGCGGCCACCGAGCCAAGTTCATCGCCACCGGCCAGACCGGCATCATGATCGAGGGCGACGGCTGTCCGGTGGACGCCGTGGTGTGCGACTTTCTGAACGGCGCGGCGGAGAAACAGGTGCTCGCGCACCAGCAGCAGCACGACATCCTGCTCATCGAGGGCCAGGGCAGCATTTTCCACCCGCGTTACTCCGCGGTGACGCTCGGCTTGCTCCACGGCTGCGTGCCGCACGGGCTGATTCTCTGCTACGAAGTCGGACGCAAGACGGTCTCCGGCATGGATCACGTCCCGCTGCCTTCACTGGCGGAGTTCAAGCGCCTGTATGAGATCATGGGCAACCTCGCCCATCCCTGCAAAGTCATCGGCATCGGCATGAACAGCCGCAAAGTCTCGGCGGAGGAGGCGGAGCAGGAGCGCGGGCGGCTGCGCGCGGAGTTCGGCCTGCCCGTGTGTGACGTCATCCGCCACGGCCCCGGCGAGCTGGAGGAAGCCGTGCTCCAGCTCAAACGCGACCTGGGCATGTGAAGCGGCCGCGCCTGGACGCCCGGCAAAAGCAGGCTGGCGCGGCTTGGGGCTTTCATTATCCTGCGCCGCATGAAGCCCGGTTGCCTCGCCACCGCCTGGACTGTGTTCGCCTCGTTGTCCGCCTTCGCCGCCGCCGATCCCGCGCTGCTCAAGTCGGAGTTCATCTACGAAACCGCGCCGTTTCCCCAGTGCCACGCCAGCACGATTGTGGAGACGAGGGGCGGACTTGTGGCCGCGTGGTTCGGCGGCACGCGGGAGAAACATCCCGACGTGGGCATCTGGATGTCACGGCAGGTGCGGGGCCGCTGGACGCCGCCCGCCGAGGTGGCGAACGGCGTGCAGTTCCGTTTCAGCACGGGCGAGACGAACCGGCATCCGTGCTGGAACCCGGTCCTGTTCCAGCCCGCGCGCGGGCCGTTGCTCCTGTTCTACAAGGCCGGCCCCTCGCCGCAGACCTGGTGGGGGATGCTGACGATGAGCCATGACAGCGGCAAAACATGGGACCCACCGCGCCGCCTGCCGGAAGGCATTTTGGGGCCGATCAAGAACAAGCCCGTGCAACTGGCGGACGGCAGCCTGCTCGCGCCGACGAGTTACGAAGATCCGCAGACGGACGCCTGGACGGTGCATTTCGAGCGCACCACCGACCTGGGCCGCACCTGGACGCGCACCCCCGCGCTCAACGACGGCAAGGCCATCAGCGCCATCCAGCCCAGCGTGCTGTTCTTCGGCCCGAATCATCTGATGGCCATCGGCCGCAGTCGGCAGAACAAAATCTTCGAGATCGAATCCACCGACGGCGGGCGGACCTGGGGGCCGATGCGCCTGGGCACACTTCCCAATCCCAACTCCGGCACGGACGCGCTCACGTTGAAGGATGGGCGGCATTTGATCGTGTACAACCACGTCCCCGGCGAGCCGGGCAAATGGGGCGGGAAACGCTCACCGCTCAATGTGGCGGTCTCGACCGATGGCCGCACCTGGCAGGCGGCGCTGGTGCTGGAGGACGAACCGGGACGGGAGTTCAGCTATCCGTCGGTGATTCAGGCGAAGGACGGGCTGGTGCATGTCACCTACACCTGGAAGCGCCAGCGGGTGAAGCACGCGGTCATTGACCCGGCGAAGCTGACGCTCAAGCCGATGGTGGACGGCCAGTGGCCGAGGTGAGGGAGGCGGGACTGGCCCCAACACTGGGGGCGCGCGAGACAAACCAACCGAAGCAGTCGCCCCTTGGCATCATCTCCGCAGAGGTGAGCCACGCGCGGGGGGGGGCGGGCGCGCGGGAACGGTGTTGGTCTTTTCCTTGAAGGCGGAGCGCAGCAGCCAGTGTTTCTTCAAGCCCTGCATCAACTGGTCGGCGCTGACCACGGCGCCGGAAATCTGGCTGAGGATGTTGGTGTTCGCCTGAACCTGCGCGTTGAGGTTGCTGGTGATGTCGGCGAGCTGGATGAGGGAGACGTTCAGGTTCGAGACGATGAGTTCGAGGCGGGCGTCGGTGTTGGTCACGGCCATCTTCGCGCTCATGAGCGTTTGACTGGCGTTCGCCAGAGTGTTGTCCGCGCCGGACATGGTCTGGCGCGCGCCGGCGAGCGTGGCGTCCAGGTTGGTGAGAGACTGGCGGGCGGCGATGAAGGTCTCGCGCAGTTCGGCGTTCAAATTTGTCGGCAGGAGCATGTCGCCGAGCGCGCCGGGGCCGCCGGTGAGGCGCGCGCTGACGGTGGTGATGTTGCTGACGATGGGTTGCATCCCGGCGATGGAGGCGTCGAGATTCGAGCTGAGGAGCATGAAGTTGTTCAAGGCGGCGTAAAGCTGGTTGGTCAGGCTGAGGATGACGGGCATGGCCGCCTCGGCGGTGTTGGCCATCTTCTCCAGCCGCTCGGTGAGGGCGATGGATTCATCCGGTTCCAGCCAGAAGACGGAATCCCGGGTCAGGTTGGTGTAGTAGGTGGCTCGTTCGGATTCGGGCAGCAGATTGAAGCCGTTGATGGCCCCCAGCTCGCTGAACCCCTGCCGGCGCGCCTCGGCGGCCCACTCCTCCTTCTTGGATTCCACCAGTTTGACAAACGCCTTCTGGTCGAGAATCAGCAGGGAGGATTGCGTTGCGCCCTGCTTGATGGTGGGGAGGCCATCCACGCCCTTGGTGACTTCGAGGAAGCGGTTGCCGAGCAGGTCGCTGGACATGACCTTCACGCGCGAGTCGCTCCAGATGTAGCCGAAATGGTTGTATTTGCCCTTCCGCACCTCGAACTTGACCGTGACGTTGTAGAAATCGTAGGCGTCATTCGGAATGACTTCCGTGACTTCGCCGATGTTGAAGCCCATGAGCTTGACGGGGTCGCCCGGTTTGATGCCCGCCGCGCTGCTGAGCGAGGTCCAGTAACGCACCTTGGTGTCGAACCAGCCCTTGCGCTCGGCGGTGTGATAAAGGTAGTAGGCGAAGCCCGCCAGCAGGAGCAGCGTAGCCAGTCCGACGAAGAAACCCACGCCGCGCTCGACGCGGCTCAGGCGGGTGCGAAGCTGGGGGGTGAGGTCTTGCAGGGCCATGGCTAATCCTCGATGGCGGCCAGCGGCCGGGGTTCGCGCCCGAGCATTTCGACGCACTCTGGCAGGCTTTCGCGTCCGCCCATCGCCCGGCACTGGCCATCCTGCACCACCGCGAACTGCCGGCCATGCGCGGCCCAAGGTTCGAGATCGTCGGTCATGACGGCCAACGTGAGCGGGCGGCCGCCGCCGGGGACGCGGCCGGCGTGGAGGGCGGCCAGTTGCGCCAGCCACCACTCGCGTTCCCGCGCGGCCAGTCCCGCGAGCGGATTGTCCAGCAGGAGCACCTCGGGTTCGAGCGCCAGCGCCCGGGCGAGCGCCGCGCGCTGGCGCAGGTCACGGCCCAGGCGGTCGGGCTGCATCCGCGCCTGGCGGGTGAGGCCGAGCCAATCCAGCAGTTCCGCCACCCGCCCGGATGCCTCGTCCAAGTCGCAATCCCGATGGTAGCGCAGGGGCAAGGCCACGTTTTCCGCCACGCTCAAGTGCGCGAAAAGCCGTCCTCCATTCTCAAAAACCACGCCCACACGCCGCCGGTGCTCGATCAACCGCGATTCGGCCAGGCGTTCCGTCTCCTCGCCAAACAACCAGTGTCCGCCGGACAGGGGCCGCTGCACACCCGCCGCCGTGGCGAGCAAGGCGCTCTTGCCCGAGCGATGCCCCCCGCCCACCACCCACCAGTCACCCGCCGTCACGCGCCAGTCCACCCCCCGCAGCAACGCCAGCCCGGTGGCCGGGTCCGGACCGATGTCGGCCCCGCGAAGCTCGATGACCGGCGGGTCCTTGGTTGGCGCAGCGGGTTTCACGGCTTACATCAGCAAATAGACGAAGAAGAAGATGAACAGCGCGTTCAGCAGCACGCAGGCCACCAGGCTCTGGACGATGGCGCGGGTCGTCGCCTCGGCCACCTCGTTCAACCGCAACGGCCGGGCCAGTCCCTGATAACAGGTGACAATCGCGATGATGGTGCCGAACGCCGTCGTCTTGAGCGCCAGCAGCACGAAATCCAGCCATGTCATCGCCCCGGCCAGTTGCCGGAAGTATTCCCCCGGCAGCAGCGGAATGTCCTGGAGGAAGGCGAACAAATACCCGCTGAACAGCGCGATGATCACCAGATAGACCGTCAGAGCAAACACCGCGACGGCCTGCCCGAACACCCGTGGTACCACCAGATAATGCACCGGATCAATCCCCAGCGCCTCCAGCGCCTCCACCTCGCCCAAGGCCCGCGCCGTGCCCAGCTCGATCACCGTCGGCGTGCCCACCCGCGCCAGCACGAGCAACGCCGCCACCAGCGGCCCCAGCTCACGCACCACCACCGTCACCATCACCGTGCCCGTGTATTGCTGCGCGCCCACGCTCGACAGCAGCGACACCGTCTGGCCGATGATGACCAATCCCAGCGCCAGGGCGATGAACGTCACCACCGGCAGCAATCGAACGCCCGCCTGATAAATCTGCCGCGAGATGAGGGGATGAATGACGCTGGCGGCACGGTTGAACTTGGTGAGCGCCACGCCCAGTGTGATCAGGGCAAACGCGCCCAGACCATGGATCGTTTCGATGACATTGAGCACCTGCCGCCCGGCGAAGTTCAACCAGGCCCGGTGCAGACGCGCGCCCGGCACCCAGCGGGCTGGGCTTGGCGCAACGGGACTGGCCGGGCCGGAAGGCATGCGCGGCCAAGCTAAAGGCCGCTTCCGGGTGGGTCAAAACCAAAGCGCCCCGCAGTCGGATGACCGGGGCGGGAACAACCGGCGGAAAAATGCCTTTGACCGTGGGCCGGGCGCGCGGTATCTGTGGCCCCGTGAACCGGAACCTGAACCTGCTGCTTCCACTTGACGGACTGCTTCTTAGCAGACCGGCGGCCGGGTTCTGATTCACCAGACTGGATTTCAGAAACCCCGCTGCCGGATGAACGGCGGCGGGGTTTTCTTTTGCCGCCGTGCGCTCACCGGGTTGCTGAGTCCGAAACCGACATGACCATGCTCAAGAATCCCGCGACCAAGTACCGGCCCTTCCCGCCGGTCCACCTGCCCAACCGCCAGTGGCCCAGCCGCACGCTCACCCGCGCGCCCATCTGGTGCAGCGTGGACCTGCGCGACGGCAACCAAGCCCTCGCCGTGCCCATGAACGTCGCGCAGAAACTTGATTTGTTTCAAACCCTGGTGAAGTGCGGCTTCAAAGAGATCGAAGTTGGCTTCCCCTCCGCTTCCAACACCGAGTTCCGTTTCAACCGCCTGCTCATCGAGAAGGGCCACATCCCCGACGATGTCACGATCCAGGTGCTCGTGCAGGCGCGCGAGGACCTGATCGAGCGCACCGTCGAGTCGCTCATCGGCGCGAAACGGGTCATCATCCACCTTTACAACTCCACCTCGCCCGCCCAACGCCGCGTCGTCTTCGGCAAGTCGAAGGACGAGATCAAAGCCATCGCGGTGAACGGCGCGAAGCTGATCCAAGACCGGCTCCCCCGGCTCAAGGGCACGGACGTGACGCTCCAGTATTCGCCCGAAAGCTTCTCCGCCACCGAGGTGGAGTTTGCCAGGGAAGTCTCCGAGGCCGTGATGGACGTGTGGCGGCCGACCCCGGAGCGGAAGATGATTCTCAACCTGCCCGACACCGTCGAGGTCGCCATGCCCAACGTCTATGCCGACCAGATCGAATGGATTTGCACGAACATCAAGCAGCGCGACTCGCTCATCGTCAGCCTGCACACGCACAACGACCGCAGCACCGGCACCGCCGCCACCGAGCTGGGCCTGCTCGCCGGTGCCGACCGCGTGGAAGGCACCTTGTTCGGCAATGGCGAGCGCACCGGCAATCTCGACATCGTGACCGTGGCCTTGAACCTCTACATGCACGGCATTGACCCGCGGCTCGACTTCAGCGACCTGAACGCCATTCGCGAAGTCTACGAGCGCTGCACCGGCATGACCGTGCCGCCCCGCCAGCCCTACGCGGGCGAACTGGTTTTCACCGCCTTCAGCGGCTCGCACCAGGACGCAATTAAGAAGGGCCTGGCCGAATGGGAAACAAACTCCAAACTCCAAACCCCAAACTCCAAGCCCGCACAGTATTGGGATGTGCCTTACCTCACCATTGATCCGCGCGACATCGGCCGCGAATACCGCGAGGTCATCCGCGTGAACAGCCAGTCCGGCAAGGGCGGCGTGGCCTACCTGCTGGAGAACGAGTTCGGCATCGAACTGCCCAAGGACATGCAACGCGAGTTCGGCCCCATCGCCAACGACCTGGTGGACGCGCTGGGCCGCGAGGTGAAGGGCGAGGAGCTCAAGGGCATGTTCTGGCAGGAATACGTTCTGCGCGACCAGCCGTGGAAACTGCACCACTTCCACGCGGATGGCGTGGAAGGCGTGTTCACCTGCCGCGCCACGGTGTTCCGCGACGGGAAGGAACTGCGCCTGACCGGCGAAGGCAACGGCCCCATCGCCGCCTTTGTCCATGCGCTCACGCAAGCGGGTGCGCCGAAGTTCGAGGTGGCCAACTACAAGGAACACGCCTTGAGCGCAGGCGAAGGTGCCAGCGCGATTGCGTACATCCAGATCAAGCTGCCCGATGGCAAGACCCGCTGGGGCGCGGGTGTGAACACCAACATCGAACTGGCCTCCATCCAGGCCGTCATCAGCGCGCTGAACCGGGTGTGAGGCGCGTGCTGGCGCGAACCAAAGGCGGGCAATCAGAGTTCGTCGCCTGGCAATGGGGGAACGTCCGGCACGGCGGCCAGGTACTTCTCGAAATCCTCCCGGCGACCGGCGGCGGCTTCGCGGCGCAGATAATCCATCGTCAGCATGACGGCGAGCTTCTCGCCGGCGGCACTGGCCATGAACTGGCTGGGCGAGTAGCCCTCCCTGGCGGCGAGGTCTTCGATCTTCTTCTTCAGCGACTCCGGCAGTTGGACCGTCAGCGTGCTCATGATTGCTTTTGTATCAGGTTCAGGAACTCACCCGGACGCAAAGCGGTGACGCCGAGCTGCTCTGATCCGTGAAAATCCTTCACGTTATGGGTCACAATATGACGGCAGCCGGCGGCGAAAGCCAGTTCTAACACCATGTCGTCATCCGGGTCTGGCAGAAAGGGCCGCCAGAGAAAATGGATTTCCTGCAAGTGCGCCTGGCTGGCGAGGTAGCGCACATGGCGCAGCGTGTCGGCTGGCGTGATCCCCGGCGGCAGGTTTTCAGGGCGCGTCAACACTTCCTGCCATTCGGTGTAAAGCGCCATCGAAAGACAAAGCTGGAATGCAGGCGAGGGAAGGGAGCTGACGAGCGCGTGGCTGGCACCGTGGCGCGAGCGGGCTGCTGCCACCATCACGCTTGTGTCAAAGACCACTCTCATTTATGTTCCGCATGATGATGAAAGGTCGCCGGAGATTCAAAGGGATTGATTCTCTGATTCGCAGTTGGAAATCCACCATTCATGGCGAGCATTGCCGCCCGCCAGTTCAGCTTGCGCGTTCGGCACATCAACCAGCGCCTCATCGGCCCAAAGGTCGAGGCACAGGTCGTGAAAGGGGCGCGGGCGTGAACACCAACATCGAACTCGCCTCCATCCAGGCCGTCATCAGCGCGCTGAACCGGGTGTGAAATGAGGGGAAGCGCCGGGCATTGCCCGGTTTGGAAAAGGCCACACGCTCACTTGAAGCAAGCCGCACAATCAAGCTCAGTGCGGGCATGTTCAGGGTGAAATTCGACTCTCCAAAGAAAATGTTGGGCCGCCAACCAGAGCCGCTTCATCCCGCCGGGCAAGGGATGAGCAGGGAGGGCGTCATTGTTGACGCGAACATCGCGTTCAAGGCAGGCGGGATTGCGCACAACGAGCGCGGATAGGCTTTACCGTCCGAATGCCTGTGCTAGCGTGCCGCCAATGAGCGCGCAAACTTTCGCCAGCCTGAAGCAAGCCGAGGCGCGTGCCCGCATGGCGGCGCTGCGCCGCGCGCGCAAGAGCCGCAAGGCCGCCCTGCTGGAGCAGCGCCGGGCGTCACTGCTGGGTGACGCGACCAGATGGCGCGCCACCAATC
>Ga0073934_10006551_pt1 | contig 16857 bp, 10 predicted proteins | sample LarsenN4metaG_FD_76834 | JGI IMG/M metagenome (GOLD analysis project Ga0073934, IMG submission 76834) | Hot spring sediment bacterial and archeal communities from British Columbia, Canada, to study Microbial Dark Matter (Phase II) - Larsen... ... | reverse complement strand
CGAACAGAGGAGTGATTTATGGAGCCGGTGAAAACGCAGGTTTATGCAGAAGTTGATTACGATAAAGAAGGCAAGCAACAGGGATATTTAAGAATTCCCTATTCTCGAGATAGCTCGGGATGGGGAAATCTCTTCATGCCGATCACCGTTCTCAAGAACGGCAAAGGGCCCACGGCGCTGATCGTTGCCGGAAACCATGGGGATGAGTTCGAGGGGCAGGTTTGTGTGATGAAACTGGCCCGGGCTTTAACCGCAGAGGAAATTGCCGGTCGAATCATCCTCATGCCGGCCCTGAATTTTCCGGCAGCCAAAGCGGGGAAACGGCTATCACCCGTAGATGGCAAAAATATGAACAGATCCTTCCCCGGAGAAAGACAGGGCACCTTAACCTCCGTGATCGCCCACTACGTCACCCACTTTCTCTTCCCCATCTCGGATATCGTTCTAGACCTCCACTCCGGAGGCTATTCCATGGAATTTATCCCTTCCGCCTTGATGCACAAAGTGGAAGACCCCGTCCAATACCAAAAAATGCTGGGCGGGCTCCTTGCTTTCAACGCGCCCATCGGCTTCATCATGCGGGAGATAGCCGGGGAAGGGCTTTTGAACGAGGAGGCCGAGAGGATGGGTAAAGTTGTGATCGGCACGGAGCTGGCCGGAGGAGGTCAGTTGTCTCCGACCGCCATAAAAATCGCCGAAGTGGGCGTGCGTAATGTACTCATTCACTATGGATTGTTAAAGGGGGAGATCGTCACCAGGGAGTCTCAGGGTTTACCTAAAACCCGGCTGGTGGAATCTCCGAACCGGGAAGATTATCTGATGGCCCCTGCCGATGGCATTTATGAATCCTTCTACGAGCTAGGCGCAGAGATCAAGAAGGGCCAACCCATTGGGCAGGTCCACTTCCTGGATCGTATAGACTGGGAGCCCGAGGAGGTAAGAGCAGAAAGCGACGGCCTGCTGGTTTGCACGCGAGGTCCCGGCCTGGTAGAGAGGGGAGATTGTGTGGGGGTGCTTGCCAGGGACGTTTAACGCCCTCTGTGGATCAAATGGGGCTTTTTTTGAAAGAGTTGGGTGAATACGTCGGCGGGCATAGGTTTGCCGAAAAGATACCCTTGCATCCCATCGCAGTAGTGCCGGCGTAAAAAAATTAATTGTTCTCTGGTTTCTACGCCCTCGGCAATCACTTTCAGCTTAAGGCCGTGTGCCATAGCAATAATGGCCGTAGTGATCGCAGCAGCATCGGGGTCCGTCGAGATATCCCGGACAAAGGACTGGTCTATCTTCAAGGCATCCAGTGGGAAACGTTTTAAATAGCTTAGGGAAGAATACCCGGTCCCAAAATCATCGATGGAGAGATGGATGCCCGCCTGTTTCAATTGGCGCAGCATTGAGATCGTGGTCTCTGTGTTTTCCATGACGATACTCTCGGTCAGTTCCAGTTCCAGGTCGTTGGGATGAAGTCCGGTTTCTTCTAAGATGCGCATGACGGTGTCTACGAAGCCTTTATCCCTGAAATGGCGGGTGGACATATTCACCGCCATACGCAAAGGTGGAAAGCCGGCATTTTGCCAGGCCTTGTTTTGCGCACAAGCCGCGCGCAAAATCCCCTCGTCGAGGGGCACAATGAGGCCAATTTCTTCCGCCAGCGGGATAAACTTCGTCGGAGAGATCTCCCCCAGCTGGGGCGACTGGAAGCGGGCCAGGGCTTCCATGCCGATCACCTTTCCGGTGCGGACATCTATCTGGGGCTGGTAATAAACTATCAGCTCCCCACGTTCCAGGGCACGGCGCAGGCTGCTCTCCAACATGAGCCGCTCAAGGGCTTTGGCGTTCATGGTCTGGGTATTGAATTGATAGTTGTTCCGGCCCTGGGCCTTGGCGCGGTGCAAGGCGGTATCCGCCTTTTTGATCAGGGTTTCTGCGTCCTTACTATCGGAAGGATATAAGCTGATACCGATGCTGGCGGTAATATGCAGTTCGTGCCCATCGAAATGAAAGGCCAGTTTGAGGGCATTGAGGATTTTCTGGGCAATTCGGTGCACGTCTTCCACCTGGGTGATTCCGGGTAATAGGAGCATAAACTCGTCCCCCCCCAGGCGGGCGACGGTATCCCCTTCCCGCAGGCAATTTACCAGCCGCTCGGCAACCCCTTTCAGCAAATGATCCCCTACGTCGTGCCCTAACGTGTCGTTGATGGTCTTGAATTGATCCAAATCAAGGAGCATCACCGCCAACATCTGCTGATTACGATGGGCCTGAGCCAGGGCCAGCGTAAGGCGATCGTTAAACAAGGGACGATTCGGCAGATGGGTCAAGGTATCGTAGTAAGCCATATAACGAATCATCTCCTCATTCAGCTTGCGCTCCGTGATGTCCCGACAGTTGACGACAATGCCCTTCACGTTCGGATCGTGGAGAAGGTTGTTGCTAACGGCTTCAAGAAATCGCCACGTGCCGTTACGGTGTTTGAAACGGAATTCGATAGGCGCCAGCACCTTGGACCGAGAGGCCGTACGGCTGTGCGCCTCCCCTTGGGTAAAAACAGCGAGAACGTGCTGGGCATCGTCGGGATGAATGTATTCGAAGACGTTTTTTCCGGTGAGTTCTTCCGGCTTGTAGCCCAACAACCGTTCAACAGATGGACTTTCGTAATGCAGGATCCCCTCGGCATCGACAACTGTAACGATATCCGAAACGTTCTCGATCAACAACCGAAAGAGGCTTTCGCCCTCATGCAAAGGTGATAGACTCATCTCAAGCCCCCTTCCCTCGTCAGGGTCTTGTCTAAAATTAGAGAGCACCACGTCAAATACCGCTCGATTTCTTTAGACTAAGTCACGTTTATCCACTTGGGAACAACAGGTTCGTCCATGAGGCTTCAGCATCCTAGACGTTGACGGTTACGGTAATTCTTATCCAGGATTCTGGGGAAAGTCAAGATATTAAAGAGCATTAATTTGTTACCATCTTTTGGTTCTGAAGGAGTTGGGTAAAGGCGTCCTTGGATAGAGGCCAACTAAAGTAGTATCCCTGCATTTCATCACAGCGGTTTGCCCGCAAGAACTCCAGTTGTTCTTCGGTTTCTACCCCTTCGGCGATCACTTTCAATTTTAGGCTATGGGCCATAGCGATAATCAATATGGCAATGGCCGCATCATCGGGATCTGTGGAGATATTTCGCACGAACGCTTGGTCTATTTTCAAAGTATCTATGGGAAAACGTCTTAGATAGCTGAGGGAAGAGTATCCGGTCCCAAAATCATCCAGGGAGAGATAGATCCCCATTTCTTTCAATTTATGCAGGGTTCCGATGGCCGCCTCCGCATTTTCCATGACGATGCTTTCGGTCAATTCCAATTCCAGGCACTTGGGGTCCAATCCGGTCTCTTTTAGGACCCGGGCCACCGTTTCGACGAAATCTTTGCGTTTGAAATGACGGGTTGAGAGGTTCACGGACATGCGCAGGGGCGGAAAACCGGCTTCTTGCCAGGCTTTGTTTTGCGCACACGCGGTACGCAGGACCCACTCGTCCAGGGGTATGATGAAACCGGTCTCTTCCGCCAGCGGGATAAACTTCGCCGGAGAGATGAGGCCCAGCTCTGGGTGTTGCCAACGCACCAGGACTTCCATACCAACGATCTGTTCCGTGTTAATGTTTATTTGAGGCTGGTAATAGAGTACGAACTCCTGACGTTCCATAGCGTGGCGCAGGCTATTTTCCATCATCAACCGCTCAAGGGCCTTGGCGTTCATGGTTGAGGTATAGAACTGGTAGTTATTTCGACCCTGTGCCTTAGCGCGGTACATGGCGGTGTCGGCGTTCTTCAGCAGGGTTTGTGCGTCCTCACTGTCGTTGGGGTAAAGGGAAATTCCCATGCTGGCCGTAACGTGGAGTTCGTGGCCCTCGAAATTAAAAGACGGATTGAGGGTGTCGAGGATTTTATAAGCGACCCGGCTGACCTCCTCCACCTGGTTAATGCCGGGCAATAGCAGGGCGAATTCGTCCCCCCCCAGACGGGCGACGGTATCCCCTTCGCGTAAACAGCCGCCCAGCCGCTGGGCGACCTCTTGCAGCAGTCGATCTCCCAAGGAGTGCCCTAAAGTATCGTTGATGGTCTTGAATCGATCCAGGTCGAGGAAGAGGATGGCCAGCTTTTGTTGATTACGATGGGCGTGGGCCAGCGCCTGAGCGAGACGGTCATTTAACAGCATCCGGTTGGGTAGGCCGGTCAATGCATCATAATAAGCCAGATGACGAATGGTTTCTTCATCGACCTTGCGCGCAGTGACATCTCGAGAGTTGACGACAATGCCCGCTACGTCCGGATCATGAAGAAGATCGTTACTGACGGCTTCAAGAAAGCACCACAAACCGTTATGGTGCCTGAAACGGAACTCGACCGGTCGGGTCGGGAGGGACGCGCGGTCGCGCAGCCCTGCTGTGGGGGCGAAGGCAGTTAAAACCCTCTGAACATCGTCCGTGTGAATGTACTCAAAAAAGCTTTTATTGATCAAATCTTCCGGTTTATAGCCCAGCACGCGCTGGACAGAGGGGCTTCCGTAGCGGATGATGCCGTTGGCATCCAGGACCGTAATAATATCCAGCGCGTTTTCGATCAGCGATCTAAAGCGTTTTTCACTCTCGCGGAGAGCCTGCTCCGCTTTGCGGCGGGTGTTCCGCTCAACCGCCTCCCGCAGCTCCCGTTCGATGGCAGGGATCAATCGGGCCTGATTGCCTTTCGTAATATAGTCGTGGGCACCGGCTTTCATGGCGGCCACCGCTACATCCTCGCCGATATTACTGGAGAAGATAATAAAGGGCAGGTCGAGTTCTTTTTCCTTTAAAAGAGCCAACACAGCCTGGGCGTTGAAGCCCGGCAAAAAGTAATCGGCAATAACGATATCCCAGGGCTGTTTATCCAGCGCAGCCTCCATGGTCGCCAGGCTATCAACACATTCAAATGTTGGATCATACCGCCATGTTGCAGCTCTCTCAGCAGCAATAGGACATCCTCTTCTGAATCTTCGATGATCAACACACGAAGTGGTTTGCCCATCTCCGCTCCCCTCTCCAGCGGGGTGCCCCTCCCCTGCAAACGAATACGAACCAACCAACCGGATTGAGTATTCGAGGAACAGGTTTAAAGTCCTCCATACTTAACGGGTAAAGTAGAAAGTTACGTCTTGTCCGAGTCCTCATCGCGCTCGTTAAAATTCTAATCCGACAGCCAGACCACCCACCAGGAGGGTGGGGTTATCGACCTGATCGCGCAGATCCCCGTCCACCAGGGTAGTAATCCCAATGTGGGGGCGGAAGTAAAGGGAACCCTTCAAAGAGTAAGTCAAAGACAGACCGCCCTCTGCGACGCTGAAGGCAGCCTTGGGAAGTTCCAGATAGACCTCATTAAACTTAGACGAACTCCATCCTAGATGGACCGAAGCTTCCAGGAGCAGGTTAGAACGAAATTCGTGCTCGTAGGAAAGTCCGGCCTCGCCAAAATAAGAACCTCCATAACGGATTATATCTAAGGTTTGGTCGGTGAAGAGGCGAATAAACCCCACGGGATAGGAAAGCATTAAAGAAAGCTCTCCTGTAGCCGGAGCTTCTTCCTGGTTAGGATAAAGGTAGAATTGAAGGGTCGGTTCCACCGTGATGTTCTCCCACTCCCGGGTATAGGAAAGGATTAAGTCTACTTCATTAAACTCCCCCTGATTAGCTTCCTTATTGAGAACGAAGTTGCCCCATACCGAAAACGTTAAATCAAAAGCCGATACCCAAACCGAGGGCTGCATAACGGCCCCATCGCTGTAGGCGATCCCGCGCCATACATACTGCGAGTTAAAGTCTACCTCACTGCCGTAGGTAACCTTTGGACTTTCTTCCGTCGCGCCATTCCCCTGTTGCGCTCCCCAACTGGCCAGCGGGACGAGGAGGATAAAACCTATGAGTAGGATGTATCTTTTCACAGGCGACTATGATATTCAAAACGCGAGAAAAGTCAAGAGAATTACATGGGTTTTAACTTGACATTCTCCGGAGCCTCCGTACACTTTTGATTGGTACTACTTGGGATTTTCAAGGGACATAAATCACGAACTTAAGTGAGGGAGGAATTGATGAAAATTACGGCGGTCAAAACGATTTTACTCAACTACCCTTTAATGACGACGCTATATGATGCCAACTACGCCATGCCCACGAAACCGGCTCTGCTGGTCGAAGTGCAGACCGATGAAGGGGTGACCGGAATCGGGGAAGCGGCCCATTTCGGGGGACCCCTTATTTCCACGAAGGTCGTCATCGAAGAGGAACTTAGACACCACCTCCTTGGAGAAGATCCGCTCCAGGTGGAGCTGCTTTGGGAGCGGATGCACCAGCGGGCTTATAAGCACGCCCGAGGAGGTCTCCTTATTGCGGCCATGAGTGGCATAGATATCGCCCTGTGGGACATCAAAGGAAAGGCGGCCGGACTTCCCGTCTACAAACTCCTTGGCGGCTATTCCAACGTGGTCCCCGCCTACGCGACCGGTGGATTTTATGCCGAGGGGAAAGGGCTCAAGGAATTGGCCCAGGAGATGGAAGGATACCTGGAGCGGGGGTTTAAGGCCGTCAAAATGAAGGTAGGTCGAAACTCCGGCATCCGGGTTGGGTTTAATCCTTTACGGGTAATGCCGGCCCGGGGGGTTTGCGAGGTCACTCTGGAAGAGGATCTGGAGCGGGTGCGCGTCGTTCGAGAAACCATTGGGAAGGACACCCTGCTGATGATAGACGCCAATGGGGCCTGGGATGTACCCACGGCCATTCAAATGGGGCGTAAGCTGGAGCCTTACGACCTCTATTGGTTTGAGGAGCCGGTCTCTCCAGACGATATCGAGGGAAGTGCGAAAGTGGCCGCAGCGTTGGATATAGCGGTAGCCGGCTATGAAACCTGTAGCTATGGCCGTTTCAGCTTCAAAGATTATATTACGGCGGGGGCCGTCCACTTTGTTCAGCCCGATGTGGCCTGGTCTGGGGGTCTGACCGAGTCCATGAAAATTGCCCATCTGGCCAGCGCCTGGAACCTTCCCGTAGCCCCCCATATCCACGGCGCCGGGGTTGTGGTCGCGGCCTCCCTTCACTACCTGGCCGCTATTCCCAACGCCACCCTCGCCGAGACGGTCCACCCGGCTCACCCCCTCATGGGCGACCTGATCGATCACGTCTTAGATATCAACAAGGAAGGAAATGTGGTGCTCTCGGATAAGCCGGGTCTGGGGATTGAGCTAAACCCGAAGGTCATTGAGAAGTATCGGGTGGATAAATAAGGGAAGGCCGAAGGCCGTAAGCAGGACGCAGTTCCTTGCGACCTTCGGCCTCCTTTTGTCACACTTCCCTCCATTTACTTTCTATCCGGAGGCCCGACCTCTTGAGCAGGTTCTTAGCCAGGAGATCCACCTTTTTATAAATCTCATGCTCGTCGATCCTTGTAAACCGCCCCCGTTCCAGGACCACCTCCCCCTCGATGAGGACGGTATCCACGCTATGTCCGCTGACCGAATAGATGAGGTTATTAAGGGGATGGAGGAGGGGCTGCCATTCTATGTGAAGGGTGTCAAAGAGAACCAGATCGGCTTTTTTCCCCACCGACAAAGACCCAATTTGATCCTCCATCAACAGAGCTCGGGCCCCATGGAGGGTTCCCATTTCCAAAGCAGTTTCGGCTGGGATTTGGGTGACGTCCATCCGGCTATCTTTGTAAAGGGTCGCCGCCAGATACATGAGCCGGCACATATTAAAATGGTTGGAGCCATTGCCGCTGTCTCCCCCGAGCGCCACGCAGATGCCCTTATCCAACATCTCGGGGAAACGACCGTACCGGCTAATCCCTTTCATGTGGCGTAAAGCAGCGGTGGGACAATGGACCACGCTCACCTGATGCCGTCGAAGTAGCTCGATATCCCGCTCGTTGACGTAAACCATATGGACGAGCTTGACATTTCGATCCAAAATGCCCAGCTCTTCCAGATGGGGTATGGGGACCGTATCCTTTGTTCCCGTGGCCGGGTCCGTGGCAAAGTGCATCATGCTAAAGCCAACCCCGTAAGCGTCCGCCAGACGTTTGGCCCCCTTCATAAGCTCATCGGAGACCGTTCCAATTCCGAGAAGGATAGGCCAGGCAACGATCCTGCCGGAGGAATCCCGGTTAATTTGAGACAACATGGCCTCGTTCCGTTTCAAGGCCTCTTCGGTCGTTTGCCTCATCCGTGGAGGGTTCTCGGGTAAATCCCAGGTCCAGCGCCCGACAATTCCCCGGATCCCTATATCTCGAGCGGCCTGAACCACACTTCCCACCTCGAAAAGAGTCCCGGCCTCACAGAACGTAGTCGTCCCGGTCCGGATCATCTCCATAAAAGCCAGCATGGCGGAGTAATATTCTTCTTCAGGGGTTAAGATCTCGTAGACGGGAAAAAGCCACTCCGGGAGCCAGGCGTGAAGCGGGGCATCGTCCGGAACCAGACCTCGGATGATATGCTCTGAGAGATGAACATGGGCGTCGACAAACCCGGGAGTAACCACCTTCCCCCGGGCGTCCAACACACGATCCGCCCGAAACTTCCCGCGAATCTCCTCGGACTTTCCGACCCCCACGATCCGGTTGCCTTCCATGGCGACGCTTCCGTTCCGGATCACCCGCCTTTCGGCGTCCAGGGTTATCAGTAAACCGTTTTCAACGAGTAACGTAGACATGTTGGGGCATTTTTTATAACTTTTCAAAAGCTTCTGCAGCCGCTGAGAGGGTGGTTTCAATATCTTCATCGGTGTGGGCTGCGGAGACAAAGCTTGCCTCAAATTGAGAAGGCGCCAGATAGATGCCTCGTTCCAGCATCCTCCAGAAGTATCTGGCATACTTCCCGGGATCCGACGTTTTAGCGGTCGCATAATCCGTGACGGGGGTCCTGGTAAAGAAGGCGCTCATCATCGAGCCGACCCGGGTGGCATAGAGGGGGACCCCCGTTTTGGCTGCGCAAGCTTCAAGACCCTGGGCCAGCCGGGAGGATCTTTCCTCCAGACGTTTGTAAAAACCGGGTTCGGAGAGGATTTTTAGCGTTTCAATGCCGGCGGTCATGGCAAGGGGATTGCCGGAGAGGGTTCCGGCCTGATAAACCGGACCCAGCGGCGCTATCTTTTCCATAATCTCCCTCTTTCCGCCATAGGCCCCTACCGGGAGTCCGCCGCCGAGGATCTTGCCCAGGCAGGTCAAATCGGCCTGAACGTTATACAGCTCCTGGGCTCCCCCCCGGGCGACCCGAAATCCCGTGATGACTTCGTCAAAGATCAACACGATGCCGTGTCTCAAGGTTAATTCCCGGAGACCCTCCAGAAAGCCTTTTGCCGGCGGAATGACCCCCACATTTCCGGCGATGGGTTCCAAAATGAGGCAGGCGATCTCCCCCCGGTTTGCTTCGATAACCGCCTTAACGGCATCCAGGTTATTATAAGGAACCGTCAGGGTATGTTTAGCATAATCCGCAGGGACCCCGGGGCTATCCGGTATCCCTAAGGTCAGAACGCCGGAGCCGGCCTTGACCAGCAATCCATCCGAGTGGCCATGGTAACAGGCCTCGAACTTGATAACCTTATCCCGGCCTGTAAATCCTCGAGCCAGGCGAATGGCGCTCATGGCCGCCTCGGTTCCCGAACTGACCATGCGAACCAGCTCGATGGAAGGAAAAGCCTCCGTGACCATCTTCGCCAGGGTGACTTCCAGTTCCGTGGGGGCGCCGTAACTGGTACCCCGCTCGCAAACAGCTTTCAAGGCCGACACCACCTGGGGGTGAGCATGCCCTAAAATCATAGGCCCCCAGGACCCCACGTAATCGATGTACTCCTTACCGTCTACGTCATAAATTTTAGAGCCCTGAGCTTTTTGAATAAATCGAGGAATCCCTCCGACTGCCTTAAAGGCTCTGACCGGGCTATTGACACCTCCCGGCATATACTTCTGGGCCTCCATGAACAGCTCTTCAGATTTTGTGCGCATTACCCGTAAGAGGCCAAAGGCGGTGAGGAAAGAGGATCTTCGCCCCTTTCGCCTTTGACCTCACCCTTTTCGCCTAGTCCTTGTCTTCCAAGTTAAATAACTTTCGCGCGGCTTGAATGTAAAGGGAGCCCTCATCCGTATAGGATAACTTTTTAAGAGCCACCAGCGGGTCATGGAGAATTTTATTGGTGATCAGGTTGACCATCATTTGAACTTTTTCTAAATCCTTTTCAGAAAGATTTCTAAGCTCTGGGAGCCGCTTTTCCAGCTCCGCCCTGCTGATCGTTTCGATCTTTTTCCGCAAGGCTTTAATGGTCGGCACCGCATCCTGGGTTTTAAGCCATTTTGAAAACTGAAGGACCTCCTGGTGGATAATCTCCTCCGCCTGGCGGGCTTCCTTAGAACGTTCTTTGATGTTAGCTTCTACCACTGCCCTCAGATCGTCTATGTCATAGAGATAAACGTTATCGAGCTGGTTGATCCCAGGGTCCAGATTGCGAGGCACGGCGATATCGATAAGGAACATAGGGCGATTTTTCCTCAAGGAAAGAAGGGCCTTGATGTCTTCGTACCTTAAGAGGTAGTGGGGGGAGCCGGTGGAGCTGATAACGATATCCACGTTCACCAAAGACTCCAACAGATGATCGAACGCAACCGCTTTTCCCTGAAAGGCTTTGGCCAGCTCTACCGCCCGCTCATAAGTTCGGTTAGCCACCAGGACCCCCTGGACCCCCTCCGAGATCAGGTGGCGCACGGCCAGCTCGCCCATCTCCCCCGCCCCGAGGATCATGACGTGTTTACCCTGCAGGCTTCCGAATATTTTCTTAGCCAGCTCTACGGCAGCGAAACTGACCGATACGGCGCTTCTGGAAATGCCCGTTTCCGTCCGAATGGTTTTGGCAACCTTAAAAGCCTTGTGCATCAAAGCATGGAGGAGGGAACCGGTGGTCTTACCTTCGCAAGCCATTCTATAGGCCATCTTCATTTGTCCCAGGATCTGGGGCTCTCCAACGACCATGGAATCCAGGCTGGAGGTGACTTTAAAAATATGGGAGATGGCCGCCTCCCCCTCATAGGTGTAAAGATACTCTTCCAGGCGCGCCACTTCCATCTGGTGATAAGCCGCAAGAAACGTTTTGACGGTCCGGATCCCCTCCTCCGGGGCCCTGACGACCGAGTAGATCTCCACCCGATTACAGGTGGAAACGATAAGATTCTCCAGAATTCCCTCCATTTGATGCAACTGGAGCAGGGGTTTTTCCAGGTCTTTGTCAAGGAAAGCCAATTTCTCCCGGATCTCCACAGGAGTTGTCTTATGATTAAGCCCTACTACGATGATATTCATCTCCTACCGGTAGCCCGCAGAATCATTGTGAAGGATGAGCGTAGCGCGCAGCACCTACGCATCGCTCATCGTTAAAAAAAATGTAGCCCTCTTTCAGAGAAATAATGGATCATGATGAAACTTATGAGAATATAAGAGAATCCCAGGATCGTCAAATAAGAAGCCTTCCTTCCCCTCCAACCAACCGTAACCCGGGCATAAATGAGAACGGCGTAAATCAGCCAGACAAGGACTGCAAAAATAGCCGTCGGATCTCGACTGAGGGGATTGATCCCCCTGGACCCGGCCCAGATCGCCCCGATGATAATGGCCAGGGTTAATAGGGGAAATCCAATGGACAAAGCTCGGTAGCTCAGGTTATCCAGAACTTCCAGCGAAGGAAGTCGATAATAGAAAGCCCCCGGCTTTTTGGATTTGAGCTGACGTTCCTGAATAAGATACATAACTGCCGCACAGGAGGCAACTACAAAAGTCGCGTAGCCTAAAATCGCCACCGCCGCGTGGAGACCTATCCAGTAGCTCTGTATAGACGGGAGGGGAGACTGTCCTTCCGGCAGCGAATAGGCATAAATAATCAGAATAAAAGCGATAGGCATTACAAAGGAGCCGAGAACCGGGATACGATACCTGAGATCGGCCACTAAGAACACCAGAAGGGTGGCCCAGGTGAAAAGAAATAGCGTCTCCCTGGAATTGGAAAAGGGAAAAACCCGAACGATCATCATCTTAAATAAGATAACGACGGTATGAAGGGTAAAACTCAACACCGTCAAAGCCGTAGCAAACTGGGCCAGTAGCTCTTTTTTGGTGCTGAGAAAAGAGAGGTATCCCAAGGCCGCCAAAAAGTAAACCATGAAGAGGATTCGAAACAATAACCAATTTATGATGTAAGTCGCATCCATATAGATCCCCATCTATTTAATTAATTCTATATATGAACTTCACGAATAGGGCAAGAAATATTTTAACCGGGAAAGAAAAGATCCGGCTTCCCCCCGCAAGTCTTTACCTTACAAGAACATAAAAATTTCTTGACGGGGAATGTGAATAAAAGTATTATGGCAGATTAGGCTAAATCAGCACAGGGACGTAGGACACTTTCTTGAATTTAACCAATTCTTGAATTTAATCAAACCTAGTTTCTATCTAAGAGACTTTATCTTCTGAGGGGGGGAGGAGCTATGAACGAACAAGGTCGTGGAGGAGCTTGGAAACTTCTAGCGCTCGTTTTTCTCATTTTATCTATTCTTGCAGGCGTCGGCTTTTACTGGAAATATCTGGATACTTTTGAAAAGGATACTCGGATCCATCAGCTTCAAGCGGATATGCAACATCAGAAGGCGGTCCTTTCAGAAGAAATCAGTAACCTCAAAAAGCAGGCCGAGAAGTTAAAGACGGAAAACCAGACCCTTGCAACGGACCTTAAAGCCAAGGCGGAGCTGGAAATCCAACTCAATAAAAATACTCAACACGTCCAAAATTTAGAGCGGGAGTTGGCCGAGTTGAGATCGAGGCTTCAGAACGAAGTGGCGGGTCGAGAGAAGGTTATCATGGAACAGAACGAAAAAGTCCTTCAACTGACCCAACAGTTGGAACAGAGCGAAGCGGGCCGGGCCGACCTGGAAAAGCAGGTCTCGACATTGACGCAGAAGTTTTCCGCCCTGGAACAAAAATATCAGGAGGACATAGCCGCGAAAGAGGCAGCGCTCACCGCAGCCAGGGATAGCGCTGAACGGCTGGCTAAGCAAGTAGAAGAGCTGCAGAGGGCTCGATCTGACCTGGAGAAACAGATCTCCAGCCTTACTGAGAAGTTCAAATCGGATCTGGAGGAGAAGGAAAGCTCTCTTGCGACGGCCACTACTAAAATAGACCAGCTCACGAAACAGTTGGAACAGAGCGAAGCAACCCGTTCCGGCCTGGAGAACAGGCTCTCCGATTTGAATCAAAGGCTCCAAACTCAGATCTCCCAACGGGAGGCTTCCATTACCGAACTGACCAAAAAGGTGGGAGACCTGAACGCAGCCAAGTTAGACGCCGAAAACCGTGTATCGGAACTCCAGGGCCAGATGGAGCAGGAGATTAAAGGGAGAGAAAACCGGATAGCCGATCAAAACGCTCGTCTGGAGTTGCTCACCCGACAATTAGAAGCTGCGGAGTCCAGTAAATCTGAGCTGGAAAAGCAACTGGCCGACTTGAATGCCAGGATGGCCGAAGAGACAAAGAGTAAGGAGGCTTCCCTTGAGGAGAAAAATCGCGAGATTTCTTCCTTGAAACAGCAGTTGGAGGATCTAAAGGCCAATAAGTTGAATCTTGAGGCCCAGTTGGTGGAGATCCGTTCGAGCCTCGAAAAGGAGATTAAAAATAAAGGCGCCCTCATTGTGGAACATGATGGCCTCGTGGCTACCCTGACGCAGCAGCTAGATACCCTTAAGTCCAGTAAATCCGGACTGGAAAAGCAAGTCGCCGAACTTCAATCCAGACTGGAGGAACTGACCGGAGATAAAGAGACCCTGGCCCAAGAACTCAAAGGGAAAGAAACCGCTCTTTCGGAACAAAATACTCTGGTGGCCTCTCTAACCAAGCAACTGGAAGATCTCAGAACCGTTAAAGCTCAATTGGAACAGCAACTGACCTCCTTAAAAATAAATATGGAACAGGAATTGAAGACCAAAGAGGCTTTGATCCAGGAGCACGAGCGGGTGATCACCTCCCTCAAAAAAGAGCTGGAAGATCTGAGAAGCGATAAGGTGGCTATGGAACAGCAACTAAAGACCCTGGAAACTAGACTGAAAGAGCTTGTCCAGAGCAAGGAAGACCTCATCCTTCAAATAGAAGGTAAAAACAAGCTCGTACAAGAGCAGAACGCGCAGATTCTCTCTTTAACCAAACAGTTGGAGGATACGCAGACGGTCAAAGCTGAGTTAGAAGCTCAACTCAATGAGATCATCAAGCAACGAGAGGAGGCCCAGGCGGCCAAAACCAACCTGGAGACCCAGGTCGATAATTTAATCAAGCAACGCCAGGACGCCGAGGCGGAGAAAGCCCGCCTGGAGACCCGGGTCCGTGATCTGGTCAAGCAGCAAGAGGAGACCCAGGCGGCCAAAGCTGACTTGGAGGCTCAGTTGGGCCATTTGAGAACGACCCTTGAAAAAGAGACCGCAGCCCGGGATACTAAAATCAAAGAGCAGGAGGCGCAGATTACTTCTTTGGTACAACAGGGGGAAGAAAGCAAGACGGTTCGATCCAATTTGGAACAGCAGCTCAAGGCGCTCAACCAAGAGCTGGAAGAAGCTTTCAAAGAGAATACCAGGCTCCTGGAAAAACTAAAAAATAAAGAGGCCATCCTGGTCGAACGGGAGAAGAAGATGATAGAATTTGCCTTGAGAGTAGGGGATACCGGGGACGTGGGCCTGGTTCAGAAGGATCTGGAGCAGCAATTGATAGATCTTAAATCCAGGTTTGATCAGGAGCTTCAGGATAAAAAAGCTTTGACAGAGAGTCGCGAGAGCAAAATTGGAGAATTAATCCAGCAAATCCAGGAGGCTCAAGCCACGAAAGCTCATCTGGAAGAACAACTGGCCCAGCTTAAACGGGAGCTGGAAGAAGAGAGAAATAGCAAAGAAACCCTCGTTGCCCAACTCAAGGCCCAAATTGAAGAGCTAACCAGACGGATTCAGGAGGTCGAGCGGACCCGGGCGGGCCTGGAAGAGCAACTGGCTAACTTAAGGGCTAAGTTTGACCAGGAGCTGGCGGAGAAGGACGCCGATATCGCAGGGCTTCGCCGGCGGATCGAAGAGAAAGAAGCTCAGATGGGGTTGCTTAAAGAAAAAGAAAAAGAAAGGGAGGCCTCTTTAAACCAGCAACGCCAATGGATCGAGGATTATCAGGCGCAGGTTGCTCAGTTGAAGGAACAGCTCGCAAAACAGGAGCAGGCATCTCAGGACAGGATAGAAAAACTAGAAATCCTCTACAGTGAACTTTTAGAAGAACTCAGAAAGGGAATAGAAGCGGGAAATATCCAGGTGGTGACGGTACAGCAAAAGTTGTTAGAGCTCTCGGAGACTAAAAAGGTGGAGATTGATCGGCTGAGGACGACCTATGAAAATTTGGTCAAAAGTTTAGAAGAGGAGATCAAACAGCGAAGCGTAACCGTTGAGCGGGTTAAGGAGAAGTTAACGGTCAACATCGTCGATCGGATTCTCTTCGATTCGGGGAGTGCCGTGATCAAGGAAAGTGGGATTCAGGTGCTCAATAAAGTTGGGAATCTCCTAAAAACGCTGGAGGATAAGCAGATCCGTATAGAAGGGCATACCGATAGTAAACCCATCGGGGTAGAGTTGAGATCCGTTTTCCCAACTAACTGGGAACTCTCTGTGACAAGGGCCACCAACGTGGTCAGATATTTGCATGAAAAACTTAAACTGGATCCTACCAAATTATCTGTTGCTGGGTATGCGCAGTATCGACCCATTGCCAGCAACAGTTCAGAGGAGGGGAGAGCCAAGAATCGACGGATTGAAATTGTCGTTTATTCGGCTAATCTGGATCAACAGACGTCACCATAAATAGGGGCGAGGCACTCACAGGCCCAAAAGGATATTCCCGTAGATGGACGAGTGTTTTCCTCCCTATCAGCCGTAAATGACGGCTATGCTTTACGAGATAGGAGCTATATGCGAAATACCCTTATGAGAAAACTTATTCGTTGTACACCTATAACCCTGCTAACAGCTATCTGCATGTTTCTGGGCAGTTATCCACGCGCATCTGGAGCCCCAGGAGAGAGTCCCTCAGGCGAGGTGGTGAAAGCATCGCCTGTTCCCCTGGATTTAAGCACCTTCATGCCGGTGGAAGAGATCAGGCCCGGGATGAGAGGGATGGGTAAGACCGTTTTTTCTGGCACCCGCATCGACGAGTTTCAGGTTGAAATTATAGGCGTACTGAAAAATGTAAGCCCCCGTGGAGATATCATCCTAGCGAAGGTAACCGGAGGACCTCTTCCCTTGGAAAGGACCGGAGTTATCGCCGGAATGAGCGGTAGCCCTATCTACATTCAGGGTAGGTTGATAGGCGCCCTGGCCTATACGATGAGCATCTTTCAAATGGATCCGATCGCAGGCATCACTCCCATCTCAGAGATGTTGGAAGAATACGAGCGAAATAAAACCGATATAGAATGGGGCAAGGGCACTCTATTGAAGGCCGATAACGGAAGCAGTGGGTCGGGAAAGCTGGAGGCCGGAAGCCCGCAGGCCAGGTCAACCCCCTTCCCCCAAGGGACCGGCGTTTCGAATCGGAACAGGATGTTTAACTTTTGGAACTCCATGCCGGATCACTGGGGGCTCCGATTAGACTTTCAGAACCCGACGTCCTCTGAGGAGGAAGGGGATTGGGATCTAGATGCCATTATCCAAAGGCTAAAGTCTCAGTTCAGCGGCGGTGCGCCGATGGGGCTGTACGCTTTAGGCTTCCCATGGGTTTCTGCGG
>Ga0073934_10006549_pt1 | contig 16860 bp, 19 predicted proteins | sample LarsenN4metaG_FD_76834 | JGI IMG/M metagenome (GOLD analysis project Ga0073934, IMG submission 76834) | Hot spring sediment bacterial and archeal communities from British Columbia, Canada, to study Microbial Dark Matter (Phase II) - Larsen... ... | reverse complement strand
CGTGCGGTGCCAGCGGGCCTCCTTGGTCTTCTTGGGGATCTGGCCGTCCATCTTCGCCGCGCGCGTGCCCTCCTCCTGCGAGTAGCGGAACACGCCGAGGCGCTCGAAGCGCGCCTCGCGGATGAACGCGCACAGCTCGTCCACGTCCGCCTCGGTCTCACCAGGGAAGCCGACTATGAAGGTCGTGCGGATGGCGATGCCGGGGATGCCCGCGCGGATGCGGCGGATGAGGTCGCGGATGTAGTCGCCGCTGGTCTCGCGCTGCATCAGGCCGAGCATGTGGTCGCTGATGTGCTGGAGCGGGATGTCGATGTAGCGGGCGACCTTGGGGCACTCGGCGATGGTCCGGATCAGCTCGTCGCTCCAATGCGCCGGGTGCGTGTAGAGCAGGCGGATCCAGAAATCCCCCTCGATGGCGTTGAGCTCGCGCAGGAGGGTGGTCAGGGCCGTGCCGCGGGACGAATCGACGGGCGTGCGCGGGTTCGGCCGCTGCTCCCAGGTGTCCATGCCGAAGAAGGTCGTGTCCTGCGAGATGAGGTTCAGCTCGCGCACGCCCTCCTTGACGAGGCGGCGGGCCTCCTGCACCACGCTCTCGACCGTGCGGCTGCGGTGCCGGCCGCGGATCTGCGGGATGATGCAGAAGGTGCAGGGGTGGTTGCAGCCCTCGGCGATCTTGATGTAGGCGAAATGCCGGGGCGTCAGCCGGAAGCGCGGCGTGTCGTAGTCGGGGATGTAGGTCGAGCGGCCCTCGATGAAACTGGCCGGCGCGTCCTTCTTCTTCCGCTCGGTGCCGTAGATCTGCTCGATGATCGGCGCGACCTTCGTGATCTGGTCGAGGCCGATGAAGGCGTCCACCTCGGGCAGTGCGCCGGGCAGGTCCTTCGAGAAGCGCTGCGACATGCAGCCGGCGACGATGAGCTTCTGGTCCTTGCGGCGCTTGGTCAGGCCGCGGGCCTTGTGCGCCTCGAGGATGTGGTGGATCGACTCCTCCTTCGACGAGTCGATGAACGAGCAGGTGTTGACGATGACCACGTCAGCATCGGCGGCCTCCGGCACCACGGTCATGCCCGCGGCGTGCAGGTGGCCGACCATGATCTCGCTGTCGACGAGGTTCTTGGCGCAGCCGAGGGAGACGAGGCTGACTTTCTTGCTCATGGGCGGTGCAAATGAAAAGCGCCCGCGACGGGGCGGGCGCGAGGCGAGGGAAGCGCGCGGGCCGCCTACTTCTTTTTGCGCGCGGCGGCGGTCTTGGCCTTCTTGCGCTTCAAGTAGGCGAGGCGGCGTTTCTTTTTGATGACCTTGTTGTATTGTTTGCCCATGGATGGTGTGGAGTTGCGCTCCGAACGTGGTTGAAACACCCCGCGCGAGTCAAGCAGCGCCTCAATAACGGGCCAGGGTCGGGTCGATCTCGCAGGCCCAGGCCTCGATGCCGCCGGCGATGTTGGCCACGTTGCTCCGGCCCTGGCTGAGCAGGAATTGCGTCACGCGCGCGCTGCGGGCCCCGACGTGGCAGAGCACCAGCACCGGCTGGTCGGCGGGGATTTCCGCCAATCGCCCGGTTATCTCCCGCATCGGGATGTGCAGGCAGGGGTCAACGCGCGCGACGGCCAGTTCGTCGGCTTCGCGCACGTCGAGCAGCACCGCGCCGGTCCGCAGCGCGGCGGCGGCTTCCTGCACCGAGACTTCCGGGATGGCGGACACGGCGGCAGGCAACCGGCCCCGGTCGCGGCGTCAACTTGGTTTCGCCGTTGACGGGGCGGGGCGGGGCGGCGGAAGGTGCGCCATGGCAGAACGATTCGTAGTCATCATGGCCGGCGGCCGCGGCGAGCGTTTCTGGCCGCAGAGCCGCGAGTCCACCCCCAAGCATCTCCTGCCGATCGTGGGCGACAAGCCCATGCTCACGCAGACCGTCGACCGCGTGACCGGCGTGGTGCCGGCGGAAAATATCTTCGTCATCACCACGCAGGCGCAGCTGGAAGGCTGCCGCCAGGCCTGCCCCGATCTGCCCCTGGCCAACATCGTCGCCGAGCCCGTCGGGCGCGATACCGCCGCGGCCACGGGCCTCGCCATGCTGCTGGTCAAGCATCGCAACGCCGGCGCCACCTTCGCCATGCTGCCGGCCGACCACGTCATCCGCGACACGGCCGAATACGCCAAGCTGCTCAACGTCGCCTTCGAAGCCGCGGAATCCGCCGACGTGCTCGTGACCCTCGGCATCAAGCCCGGCGCACCCGAGACCGGCTTCGGCTACATCCACCGTGCCGGCCCGTGGCGCAAAATCGGCGGGCGCGACGTCATGCAGGTCGAGCGCTTCGTCGAGAAACCCGACCACGAGACGGCGCAGCGCTATTACAAGTCCGGCGAATACTACTGGAACGCCGGCATGTTCGTCTGGCGCGTGCCGGTCGTGGAGGCGGCGTTCAAGGCCCACGCACCCGAGCTGCACGCCGGCCTGCTCAAGCTCGACGCCGCCGTGAAGGCCGCCGGCGGCTGGGCCGCCGGGCTCGCGCAGGTCTACCCGTCGCTGAAGAAGATCTCCGTCGACTACGCCGTCATGGAGAAGTCGCGCAACGTCGTCGTCGTGCCCGCCACCTTCGACTGGGACGACGTCGGCGCCTGGCCCGCGCTGGCCAAGCACCTCGCGCCCGACGAGCACGGCAACGTCCTGCGCGGCCACGCCGTCGTGGAGAAGGGCTCGAACAACATCGTCATCTCCACCGACGGCCACCTTGTCGGCGCGGTCGGCGTGAGCAACCTCGTGGTCGTCCACACGCCGGGCGCGACGCTCGTGTGCCCCAAGGAGCGGGCCCAGGACATCAAGGCGCTCCTCGAGCGCATCAAGAAGGACCCGACCAAGCACCAGTTCCTGTAGCTTTCCGGAGCAGAACCACGAATGGACACCAATGAACACGAATGAGTTCTCTGCCCACGAAGAATGTCACGATAGCGTTTGCACCTCCCAGTTCCGCTCACTGTTGATTCGTGTCCATTCGTGTTCATTCGTGGTTGTTTCCAAGAAATGCGTTGTCTCGGCATAGACTACGGAGCCAAGCGCATCGGGCTGAGCTACGGCGACGAAGTCGGCGTGGCCACGCCGCTGCCCGCCGCCACGGAGCCGACCCCCGCGGCGCGCTGGGAAAGGATCGCAACGGTCATCCGGCAACGCCGCGTGACCGACCTCGTCGTGGGCTATCCCTACAGCATGGACGGCACCGCCGGCTTCAAGGCCAAGGAGGTGGATGCCTTTGTCGCCGAGCTGAAGGCGCGTTTCGGGCTGCCGGTGCACCTTGTGGACGAGACGCTCACCAGCCACGCCGCCGAGCAGACCATCCCGAAGAAGCAGCGCCGCGACGTGCGCGCCAGCGGCCTCGTCGATTCCCGTGCCGCGGCGATCATCCTGCAGGATTTCCTCGACCAGAAGAATCCCCCGCCGGCGGCGGAGTGACCCCGCCTCAGCGCAGCGCCGCCAGCCCCGGCACGGCCGGCAGCTGTTCGAGCGTGTCGAGCACATGGTCGTGCCGGGCCCGCAGCCGTTCCGCCGGGTGATGCCCGGCGGCCACCAGCACGCAGTCCACGCCGATTTCGCGCGCCACCTCGAGGTCGTGCAGGGTGTCGCCCACGAGCACGATCTGGTCGCGCGGCAGGCCGAGCGCGGCGACCTGCGCGCGGCCGAGCTCGGCCTTGCTGTGCGCGTAGATGTTGTCGAGGCCCGCGAGGTGCGCGAAGTGCCCGCGCAGACCGAAGTGGTTCACAATCTCCTCCAGCGTCTCGTGCCGGTAGGCGGACAGCAGGGATTGGGTGAGCCCGGCGCTCTCGACCGCGGCCAGCATCGGGCGGGCGCCGCCGTGCAGCGCGCAATCCCAGCGGTTGGCGTCGTAGGCGGAGATGAACTCGACGCTCAATGCCTCGAATTCCTCCTGCGTGTTGGCAAAGCCCAGCCGCCGGTAGTATTCCCGCACGGGGAAATCGAACACCTCGTGGTAACGCGCCCGGTCCATCTCCGGCCGGCCGCGCTTCCGCAGCAGGCCGTTCATGACGCCGATGCAGTAGTCGAGGTCGTCGAGCAGGGTGCCGTTCCAGTCCCAGATGACATGGCGGTAGGCCGTTTTTCTCACGCGGGCGGGAGGCTTGCAGGCACGCTTGGGACCGGCAAGCTCGCAGGCCGATGAAACCGACCCCGCCCAAGCCCGCTCGCTGGCGCTGCGTCTGCGCCTACGCCGGCACCGGCTTCAACGGCTGGCAGAGCCAGGAGGGCGGCAACACCGTGCAGGACCTCATCGAGGCGCGGCTGCGGGCCGTCTTCGGCCGCGACGTGGGGTTGCAGGGCAGTGGGCGCACCGACTCGGGCGTGCATGCCCGCGCGCAGGTCTTCCATTTCGATGCCGCGTGGGCGCACGGCGCCGAAAAACTCCGGCGCGCCCTCCAGAGCGGACTGCCCAAGACGATCCAGATCAAGTCGGTGCGCCGCGCCCGGCCCGATTTCCACGCGCGCTTCAGCGCCAAGGGCAAGATCTACCGCTACCACCTGCACCTCGGCGAGGCCGACCCCTTCGAGACGAACTACTGCTGGTCGCTCAACCGCGACCTCGACTGGCCCGCGGTGCGCGCCGCGGCGAAGCTCCTGCGCGGGCGGCACGACTTCTGGGCCTTCTCCGGCGAGAACGACCGCGAATACCACACGACCGTGCGCCACCTGCGCCGGCTCGACCTCAAGCGTGCCGGCAAGCGCGTCACGTTCACCTTCGAGGCCGACGGTTTTCTCTACAAGATGGTCCGCAGCCTCACCGGCGCGCTCGTCAATGTGGGCCTCGGCAAGCTCACGCCCGCCGACGTGGCCGCCCTGCTCAGGAGCCGCCGGCGCATCCCCGCGGTCGTCACCGCCCCGCCGCAGGGTTTGTTCCTGGTGAAGGTGCTTTACTGACGTGAAGACGACGGCGCGCGAGTGGCTGCAGGCGGCGGTCGAGGTGGTCTTCCCGCGCAACTGCGTGCACTGCGGCCGGCCGGCGGAGGGCGGGGCGCTGCGGCACCTCTGCGGCGATTGCGAACGCGCTTTGCACGTGGTGGCCCCGCCGCATTGCACGACCTGCGGGCATCCCTTCTACGGCGAGATGGAGGCCAACCGCCTCTGCCCGCATTGCGACGTGCTGGTGCCCGAGTTCCGGGAGGGCAAGACGGCCGTGCTCCTGAAGGGGCCGGGCCGAGCCCTCGTCCACACGCTCAAATACGACCACGGCCTGCACGTGCTCGAGGACATCGAGGCCCTGATGCGGCGCGCGCCGGGCTACGCCGACTATCTGCGCGACGCCGTGCTCGTGCCCGTGCCGTTGCACCCGCGCAAGCTGCGGGAGCGCGGCTACGACCAGTCGCTGCTGCTCGCCGGCTGCGCCGCGCGCGCCTGCGGCGGCGAAGCGCGTATCGCGCAACTGCTTGCACGGGTCGTCGACACGCCCTCGCAGACGCGCTACGACCGCGCCACGCGCCGGCAGAACCTCAAAAATGCCTTTGCCTTGGCCAAGGGCGCGACCATAACGCCCGCCCAACGTTACGTCCTGATCGATGATGTCTTCACCACCGGTTCCACCCTCAACGCCTGCGCGGCCGTCCTGCGGCGCGCCGGGGCTCTGAGCGTCGACGTGGTCACGTTCGGTCACGGCTGATTTTTCCCCATGGCGCACTTTTCCAAACCCAAGCTGCCTTCCGTCAAGGCCGTCACCGCCAAGAAGAAGCGGGTCAACACCGAGGGCCAGTTCACCAAGTGCCCCGTCTCCGGCGAGATCGTCTTCAACAAGGACCTCGAGGCCAACCTCATGGTCGTGCCGAAGAGCGGCTACCATTTCCCCATCGGTTCGCGCGAACGCATCGCCGCGCTCGTCGATCCCGGCAGCTGGACCGAATACGACGCCGGCGTGAAGTCGGCCGACCCGCTCAAGTTCGTGGACTCCGCCGCCTATCCCGACCGCATCAAGCGCTACGAGAAGGAGAGCGGCCTGCCCGAGGCCGTCATCTGCGGCACGGGGAAGATCCACGGCCTCGAGGTGTCGCTGGCCGTGATGGATTTCCGCTTCTGCGGCGGCGCGATGGGCGCGGCCGTGGGCGAGAAGATCACCCGCGCCATCGAGCGCGCGCTGGCGAGGAAGATCCCGTGCCTCATCGTCAGCTCCTCCGGCGGCGCGCGCATGCAGGAGGGCATCTTCTCGCTCATGCAGATGGCCAAGTCGAGCGCCGCGCTCGGCCGCCTGGCCGCCGCGCGGCTGCCCTTCATCTCCATCCTCACGCACCCGACCACGGGCGGCGTCACCGCCAGCTTCGCCACGCTGGGCGACGTGATCCTCGCCGAGCCGGGCGCGCTCATCGGCTTCGCCGGGGCGCGCGTCATCAAGGAGACGACCAAGCAGACGCTGCCGGCCGGGTTCCAGACCGCGGAGTTCCTGCTGAAGCACGGCCTGATCGACCAGATCGTCAGCCGCACCGAGATGCGCGACCGCCTGCGCGACATCCTGCTCGCCCTGCATGTGAAGAAGAAGCCGGTCGCCACCTCCACGGCCCCGGCCGCCGCGGCTGTTGCCACAGCCTGAACGTTCAACGTCCAACATCGAACGTCCAACGTTCAAGAAAGGCCGCTGTGGCGGAAATGGCGCGCAACTACGACTTGGAGCAGCGGCTGTTGGAGTATGCCGCGGACATCATCCGGTTGACCGAGCAATTGCGGCGCACGCAGGCCGGAATCCACGTCGCGGGTCAATTGCTCCGCTCCGGCACGGCCGCCTTGCCGAATCACGGTGAGGCCCAGGCCGCCGAATCGGCTGCAGACTTTGTCCACAAGATGAGCATTTGCCTGAAGGAGCTGCGGGAGGCGCGCCGCTGGCTGATGTTGGTGCAGAAAGTGCCGTTGGTCCGCACTCCGGCGTCAGTCGCGCCCGTGCTCAAGGAGACCGAGGAGCTGATCCGCATCTTCTATTCAAGCATCAACACCGCAAAGAAACGCACCATCCGCCGTGGAGGTGAATGTTGAGCGTTGAACGTTCAGCGTTGGATGTTGGACGTTCCGCTGAGTCCTACTCAGCGGTCTCCGAATACTTGTTCGCGCTGAAGGCCGGCGGGGTGAAGTTCGGCATCGACCGCATGACGCGCCTCGCCGAGGCGCTCGGCCACCCGGAGCGGCTTTACCCGGTCGTCCACGTCGCCGGCACCAACGGCAAGGGCTCGGTCTCGGCCATGCTCGAGTCCATCCTGCGGCACGCGGGCTGGCGCACCGGCCTCTACACCTCGCCGCACCTCGTGAGGCTCGGCGAGCGCGTGCAGGTGGACCGCCGCCTCCTGACCGAGGACGAGATCGTGGCCTACACGCGCGAGCTGCGGCCGATCGCGGAAAGACTCGGCACGACCGGGCCCGACGAGCACCCGAGCTTTTTTGAGTTCATGACCGCGATGGCGTTCCTGCAGTTCGCGCGGAAGCGGGTCGACATCGCCGTCGTCGAGGTGGGCCTCGGCGGGCGGCTCGACGCCACCAACGTCGTGCAGCCCGAGGTGGCCGTCATCACGTCCATCGGTCTCGACCACCTGGAGCAGCTGGGCGACAACGTGGCCAAGATCGCGCGCGAGAAGGCCGGCATCATCAAGCCCGGCCGGCCGCTGGTGCTCGGGCGCGTGCCGGCCGAGGCCGAGCAGGCCATCCGCGAGGTCGCCCGGGCGCGCGGCGCGCCGGTGCACTCCGTGCGCGAGACCTACGGCGAGGACCTCGCCAACTATCCCGCCTGCAGCCTGGCCGGCGACTACCAGCGCTGGAACGCCGCCACCGCCGCGCTCACCGCGCGGCTGCTGCCCGCGCGCTTCCGGCTCGACGCCGCGGCCGTCGCCCGCGGGCTCGGCGCCGTGCAATGGCCGGGGCGCTGGCAGGAGACCACCCTCGGCGGGCGGCGGCTCATCCTCGACGCCTCGCACAACCCCGAGGGCGCGCAGGTGCTCGAGAACAACCTCCACAAGCTCGTCGCCGCCACGGGCCGGGCGCCCATCATCGTCGCCGGCGTGCTGGGCGAGTTCCGCGCGCGGGCGCTGCTCGACGTCGTCTGCCGCTACGGGCGCGAGGTGCACCTGCTGCCGCCGCACATCGAGCGTGCCAGCACGCACGAGCAGCTGGAGGGCTACGCCCCGCCGGAGCACCGCGCCAAGCTGCGCCGCGCCACCCTGGAAAAAGTCTTCCCCGACGCGCACACCTGCGCCCTTGGCGCGCCCGGCGACACCGTGGTCGTGACCGGCTCCATCTACCTGCTCGGCGAGATCCTCGCGCGCATCGAGCCCGGCCGCGGCACCGGCGAGGCCCGGCTGCAGGATTTCTAGGACAATGACGCCGCGGCTATCGCGGCTTCACGCGGGTGGATTGCGGGTCGAAATATCAACATGCGCAGCCTGAATCCTTCTGCTGTTCTTTTGCTCCCTCGTTTCGCGGTTAAGCAACGAGGCGTCTCAGAAGATCGACCAATTGGTATAACAGGGCAACTGCGCCGACAAACATTAGAATCGCGGCGGTCATAACTAACCACTTTGACGGCTGCGGTGTGGGTATGACATTGAGAACCTTGGCTAAACCTTCATCTGACTTTGCGTAGGAATGAATCTGATTCCAGAGTAACGGTGGAAAGTAGAGATAGTAGATGGTGACTTGCTCGCTAGGAACCAACTTGGGAATGACAATCTCGGCGGTGCCACTTGGCGCTCGAACAACTGAGTGCTCGACTGCCGGATAAATCTGATAGTTTTCGGGGAGCTGTAGATGGCCAATGCGAACATTAGTCGCAGCCATACGTCCGGCGTTCTGAACAACTAGCGCGTGGGTATGCACTGTCGCTGGACGATCCCCGCGTATCGTGAATGCCGCAGAGTGACCGAAATAGCATATGAGCTTGGGGCGTCGTTCCAAGCGATCGAGATACTTTCCCGCAACAAGAGTAGTGAGAGGAACAGTGATCTTGATTACTAAATCCCAGTCGGTGGCCATCATGTTGGTTCTTGGCTAACGTTAGTGGTGAGCCACGCTCACCCGGAAAGTGGACGGAGTCGAGAGCGGGGATGACATGTGCGAACTAGGGAGGAAGGTGAGAGTTGGCTCTAGTGGCTGGATAGGCTCTTCCTTCATTTCAGCTCCGCCTCCCAGAGAGACAATCCATGGCCTGAGACGAAGTCGTGACGCTGGGCATCAAATGTCAGAGGGCCAGATATGACCAAGGCTTCGATCTTCTTCTCTTCTTCTTCGTCTTTCAGGAAAACGAACACCGGCGTCTTTCGGCCCTCCCAATCTGCGGTGCCGGACACATATGTGTGCCCGCCATCCATCCCGGTGCCGGATTTCTTCGGGGATTCAACTTTGAGGCCGCGAATCATGTCTGCCTATCAGTGCTGTTCGGTCTTAGTGAAGAGCCTCACTGGGTGGAGGCTCATAAAGGCAGGAAAACGGATAATTCCGTGAGGCTCAAGGGCGATGATTTCCGGGGCAGGCTTTGCGCGGCTGTCGTGGGCTCCGGTGAAAGCCTTGCCGGGAGGGCCCGTCACTTCGCGGCGGCCGGTTTGGCGCCGAAGCCCTTGCGCGTCATCTCGCCCCAGCCCTTCTGCTTGCGGAAGAACTGCCAGATGCCCTCGATTCGCCAGACGATGTTGAGCTGGCGGTAGCCGAAGTTCTCCGCCACGGCGGCAAAGAGGAGCGCGAGCATGTCGCGCTTGCGCGTGGTGTTGAAGAGCGCGAGCTCGGCCAGCACGAGCGCCATCATGCTGAGGAAGACGCCGTAGAGGGCCACGACGGCGAAGTAGGCGAGCATGAACTCGAGGTTGAGAATGCCGACCCACCAGAAGAGCGGCACGGTGACGAGCCCGATGATGTCGAGGAAGGGTCCGATGAGGTCGAAGAGCACGAACATGGGCAGGCCGAGGGCGCCGATGCGGCCGTGGCGGGGGTTGAAGAGCATGTCGCGGTGGCGCCAGAGCACCTCGCAGAGGCCGCGCTGCCAGCGGGTGCGCTGGCGGCGGAGCACGGCGACCGACTCGGGGGCCTCGGTCCAGCAGACGGGGTCGGGCACGAAGAGGATGTCGTAGGGCTGCCGCTTTTCCCGGAAATGGCGGTGCAGTTTCACGATCAGCTCCATGTCCTCGCCGACGGTGCCGTGGGTGTAGCCGCCGACCTCGAGCACGGCGCTGCGCTTGAAGAGGCCGAAGGCGCCGGAGATGATCGAGACGGTGTTCATGCGGCTGAAGGCCAGCCGGGCGATGAGGAAGGCGCGCAGGTATTCGACGACCTGGAAGAGCGGGAGCAGCTGCCGCGGGGCGCCCTCGCGCACGACCATGCCGCCGTGCACCTCGCAGCCGTTGGCGATGCGGATGGTGCCGCCGACGGCCACGAGCCGCAGCGGGTGGTCCACGAAGGGGCGGGCGGCCTGGAGGAGGGAATTGTGGTCGAGCAGCGAGTCGGCGTCCACGCCGCAGACGAGCGGGTGGCGGGCGTAGTTCATGGCGGCGTTGAGGGCGTCGGACTTGCCGCCGTTCTCCTTGTCGATGAAGAGGAGGTTGGGGTAGTCGCGGTGGCGGTAGATGCCGCGGATGGGCTTGCAGGGCGCGGGGTGCGGGCGGCGCAGGACGGTGGGCTGCAGGCCGAAGGCCTCGATCACGGCGCGGGCCGTGCCGTCCTTCGAGCCGTCGTTGACGACGATGATCTCGTAGCGCGGGTAGCGGAGGGTGAGGAGGGAGCGGATGTTCTCCACGATGGTCAGCTCCTCGTTGTAGGCGGGGACGAGGAGGGAGATGCCGGGCACGGACTTGGCGCCGATCATCCAGCCGGGGTTGGCGCGGCGCTCGAGCCGGCGGGCCCGGTGCAGCTCGAAGAACGCCAGCACCGTCTGCACGGTGTAGACGGCGTATTGGAGGAGGGCCGAGCCGAGCACGACCCAGCCGAGGCCGCGGGCCAGTTCGACGGCGAACGCGCGCAGGTCGTCAGGCGGCATCGCCGGCCTCCGCGGTGCGTTCGCGCCAGACCTGGCGGCCGACGTCGTCGTCGGGCGCGGCCTGGCAATGTTGCTCGAGCAGGCGCTGGCCGTCCGGCCCGGCGTCGTAGAGCGCGGTGGCGGCCTGGAAGCGCACCCACCAATCGGGGTCCGCGAGCAGCGGGACCAGGCGCGCAAGGGTCTCGGGTCCGCCGAGCGCGCCGGCGCACTGGGCGGCGGTGATGCGCACATCGGGCACGGGATCGGACAGCCCTTCGGTGGCAAGATCGCCGGCGCGCGGATCCCCCAGTTCGCGCAGGGCCACCCACGCGGCGGACCGCAGGCGGGGTTCCGGGGCGGAGCGGAGGGCGGCGAGGGCGTCGTAGGCGGCGAGGACCTGCCGCCGGCCGAGGGCGATGGCGAGCATGCGCTTCCACTCGACGGGCATGGGTTCGGCGAGCAGGCGGATGGCCTCGTCGTGCAGGCTGGCGGGCATCCGGTCGAAGACGTCGGCCATCATGATGGGCGGATCATCCGGGGGGAAGCGCAGGGCCGTGAGCAGATGGTGCAGCGAGACGATCCGGTCCTTTTGCAGCAGGGCGCGCGCGGCGGTGAGGCGGACGCCGGGGTCGCGGTCGCGCAGCGCCGTGCGGAGGGCGCCGACGGCGGCCTCGTGGTCGAAATACGACAGCAGCGTGCAGGCCGCCTGGCGGTCGCGGGGCCGGCCGCGCGCGAGCAGCTTGAGGGCCCGGCCCAGGAAGCCGGCGCGGCGCATGAGGTTGATGAGCGCCTGTTGGTCGGGGCCCTTGGTGTTTTCCACCAGCGCCATGAAGACCCGCAGCAGGATCGCCTGCTCCCAACGGCGGAGCCGGTCGAAGGCGTAGGGATCGGGGTCCGGGGTGACGCTGAGCGTGAGGACGGCCTCGGTCAGGCGCTCCTCGGTGCGGGCGTCGCGGGCCTGCAGGGCGAGGCGGCGCAGGCGGACGAAATAGCAGACGACCCAGAGCCCCAAGCCCAGGGCCGCCACCCATTGGCAGGCTGCGATCAGGTCGTGCAGCAGGTTCGCCTCAAAAGCGGGTGACAAATCCGGCATGGAGGGAATTGCGGTCGGGGCCGGTCGCGGTCCATTCGTGCACGGCGTCGAGCTTCAGGCCGAAGGAAGGGGAGAATTCGCGGTAGAGGCCCGCAAACACGGCGCGCGTGCGGACCCTGCTCGTGAAGTCGAACACGGTGGACGAGAGCGATTCGTAGGTGTCGGAATAGCCGAGGTGCCAGCGGAGGGTGTCGCGGGGCTCGCGCTCGAGGCGGGCCATCCAGCCGCCGGTCCAACGGTCGTTGAGGTTGCGGCTGGCGAGGGCGCGGAGGGTCACGGCCGTCCGGCCGCTGACATGCTGCGTGACGCCGGCCCAGAGCGAGTGCGCCGTGCCGGGGTCGTAGGTGGCGGCGCGGTAGTCGGCGTGGAGGAGGGTGGCGGGCAGCCGCTCGTCGCCCGGGCGGACCTTCCACACGCCGCCGAAGGCCAGCATGTGGTCGGCGAAGAAATCGGCCGAGGGCGTGGCGCTGACACGGACGTAGCCGGAACGCCGGTCGTCGAACCGGTGGTCGGCGCCGAGGGTGAGCTGCCAGTCGGTGAGACCGAAGCGGCGGGCATGTTCGAGGCCGCCGCTCAGGCCGGTGCGCTTGCTCCGGGCATAGCGCAGGGCGGCATCCCAGCCGGACCAGTCGGACCGGGTGTGGCCGGAAAACCAGCTGCGCTCGGCGCCGGCATCGAGCCGCCAGCGGCCGGCCTGGCGCACGCCCTGGAGTTTGGCCGCGATTTCGGCGGAACCGGGGTCGGACTGCTGTGCCTGGGTGTAGAACGCGCGGGCCTCGTCGAAATCTTCCTGCCAGCGGCTGATGTCGCCGAGGCCGACAAGGGCGTCGGTGTTCCGCGCGTCGATGTGGAGTGCGGAGCGGTAGATGTTGTCGGCGGCGGCAAAGTTGCGCCGCCAGGCGTGGATGCGGCCCTGCAGGATGAGGGCGTCGAGGTGGCGCGGGTGCTCCGCCACCACGGTGTCGGCGATGGCCTGGGCGCGTTCGAGCCGGCCCGACCAGGCGAGCACGCGGGCCTGGCCGAGGCGCAGCTCGACGTCGGCGGGGGCGAGCGCGAGGGCGCGCTCGAAGTTGGCGATGGCCTCGTCGTAGCGGCCGGCCCAGCCCTGCACGGTGCCGAGTTCGCGCAGGAGGTCGGTGTCGGCGGGGGCGGCGGCGGACAACTCGCCGAACAGGGCGATGGCGCGCGCGTAGTCGCCGGCCTTCTTGGCGGCCAGGGCCTCGTCACGGGTGGCGCCGGGCAAGGACAGAGCTGCGCCGAGCGCGGCTATCATGATGGCAAGGCGCGCGGCGGATGCCGGTCGGCTGGCGCGGACTGGCGCGGCGAGGTGGCGGTCGCCGCCGTCCCCGGCGGCGACAGGCGTCGGCGAGGACGCCGACGCCCACCCGTGGCAGGGATACGAATGCGGCTCGTTACGACGCGGGCGCTTCACGACGGATGACGTTGCGGACGCGGACGGCGAGCTCGTCGGGGCTGAAGGGTTTGACGACGTAGTCGGCCGCGCCGGCGTTGAGGCAGCGGACCACGTCCTCGCCGGATTTGCCGGAAAGCATGAGCACGGGGATGGGGGAGAGGGCCGGGTCTTCCTTGAGGGCGCGGAGGGTGCTGTAGCCGTCCTTCACCGGCATCATGATGTCGAGGATGACAAGGGTGGGGCGGAGCCGGACGGCCTCGGCGAGGACCTGCTCGCCGTTCTCGACGGCGACGACCTCGAAGCCCTCGCGCTTGAGCTTGAAGGAGATCAGGCGGCGCGTGGTCGCGTCGTCCTCGCCGACGAGCACCGTGCCCGCCTTGGGGACGACCGGGGAACGGGTGGACGCTTGGCGCGGCTCGGCCATGGCATCAGGGAAACGTGAAATCCGGCCCGGTCAATCGCGCACCCCGGCAGCTTGGCGGCTGGACGCGGGGCGGGATGAGGCTATGGTGGGGCCATGCACACACCCCAATCCGCCGCGATCACACGCCGCGTGGCGCTCAAGACCATCGGAGCCGGGACTGTGGCGCTGGGTCTCGGCGCGCTGGCGGCACGAGCCCAAGGCACACCGGCGTCACCCCAGCCGTTCACATTGCCGCCGCTCGGCTACGCCTATGACGCCCTCGAGCCGCACTTCGACGCGCGCACGATGGAGATCCACCACACCAAGCACCACCAGGCCTACATCACCGCAGCCAACAAGGCGCTGGAATCACAGGCCGACTGGCGCGCCCTCGACGGCGAGCAACTGCTGCGGCGATTGAAGGACATGCCCGACGCCCTCCGCACCGCCTTGCGCAACAATGTCGGCGGGCACGTCAACCACGCCCACTTCTGGCGGATCATCGCCCCCGGCGGCGCCCAAGGCATGACCGGACGGCTGGCCGAGGCCATCACGCGCGAATTCGGCGGCGAGGACGTGTTCCGGAAGCAGTTCGCGGACGCGGCGCTGAAGAGCTTCGGCAGCGGCTGGGCCTGGCTGTGCCTCAACGGCTCGACCCTCGTCATCAAGTCCACGGCGAACCAGGATTCACCGCTCAGCGAGGGCCTGGTGCCCGTCATCGGGCTCGATGTCTGGGAACACGCCTACTACCTGCATTACCAGAACCGGCGCGCCGATTACGTGGCGGCGTTCTGGAACGTGCTCAACTGGACGCAGGCCGAGGCCAACTACGCCGCCGGACTCGGCTGATGGGAGCGGAACCGGGCAGCGCCACTCAGGCGGACTTCGCCAAGACCGGGTTGCCCGGCGCGCGCCGGCATCTGTTCCTCTGCGCCGGGCCGGACTGCTGCGCGGCCGCCGAGGGGCAGGCGATGTGGGAGCACCTCAAGGCGCAGGTGAAGGAGCACGCCCTGCCCGTGATGCGGACGAAGGCCGCCTGTTTCCGGGTGTGCACGGAAGGACCCTGGCTGGTCGTCTATCCCGAAGGCGTGTGGTATGCGCAGGTGACGCCGGAGAAATTCGACCGCATCCGCCGCGAGCACCTCGAGGGCGGCGTGCCCGTGGCGGAGTGGGTGCGCGCCGTGCAGCCGCTGCGTCCCGGTTAGGAATTCTTCCGCAGCAAGGTGACGAAGTGCAGTCCGCGGCCGAAGACCCAGTCGGCCCATGCCGGATAGAGGCCGAGCGACGTGATCGTCTTCTCGGGGGTGAGCCCGAGCGTGGCGAAGGCCTCGTCCCAGCGCCGCCGCGGCCAGTAATTGTAGGGCAGGGGGACGCCGAAGCGCGCGTTGCCCACCCAGTCCATGAACCGCAGCGTCGGCCCGGCCAGCAGTCCGTCGCGATGGTGGTCCTTGATCAGCACCCAACGGCGCGAGACCCGCGCCGCCTCGCGCAGCAGCACCATCGGATCTTCGGTGTGGTGCAGCACGTCGACGAACATGACGGCGTCCTTCGAACCGTCGGGGCAGGGCAGGGTGCGGCCGTCGAACATCGCGATGGGCAGCGCCGGGGTGGCGCGCGGGACGACATCCACGCCGCTGAGCCGCAGTCCGGGCTTCTGTTCCATCACGAGCCGCGCGATCTGGCCGTCGCCGCAACCGACGTCGAGCACCTCGGCCTCCGCCGGCAGCAGGCCGGCGAGGTGCGCCGCGAGCACGCGGACGCGGCGCGAGAGGACGTGCTGGCTGTGCAGGCGGCCGATCATGCGGAGATGCGCCGAGCAAACGGCCCCCGCCCATTGCCGCAACGGTGTTCTCGGCGCGGCAAAAATTTCCCCTTGCCCGCGTGCGCGGCGCCGCAACGCTGGGGGCGATGTCCTCCGCGGCCTATCTCCCGTTCCTGGTCCAGATCGTCCTCGCCCTCGTGGTGACGGGCGCGGCCATCGCGGCCAGCCAGTTCCTCGGCCAGCGGTTCCGGCCCAACCGCATCAAGGACACCGCCTACGAGTGCGGCGTCCCCTCGGACGACATCAGCCGCATGCGCTTCTCGGTGAAGTTCTACGTCACCGCAATGCTCTTCATCCTCTTCGACATCGAGGTCGTGTTCCTCATCCCGTGGGCCTTCGTCTACCGCGACTTCCTCGCCAACCACATCGCGATCCTCGGGCCGATGATGTTCTTCCTGTTCGTGCTCGTGCTCGGGCTCTTCTACGAGGTGCGCAAGGGCGCGCTCGAGTGGGAGAAGTGAGCCGCCCGCCCGCCGGAGCCTGATCCATGCGGCTCGACAAATACGTCCATCGCGCGCGGGTCGTGGACCTCGGCAGCTCCGACATGGAGGGCGCGCTGGAGGAGCTGCTCAACCTGACGGCCGAGCGCCTGCCCAACCTCGACAAGGGCCCGCTGCTCAAGGGCCTGTTGCGCCGCGAGGACACGATGACGACCTACCTCGGTCTCGGCGTGGCCATGCCGCACCTGCGCACCGAGATGTCCCGGCGCTACATCATCGCCGTCGGCCGCAGCCATTACGGCATCCGCTACGACGGCGCGATGGAGAGCGAGCCGGTGCGGCTCCTCGTCCTCGTCATCGCCAGCGACAAGGCGCGCGATTACCTGCCGGCGCTCGATTCGCTGGCCCGCCTGTTCAAGGAAAAGGATTTCGTCGACTCCCTCGTGCGGGCGCCGGACCTCGACGCCCTGCACGACCGCCTGGTCACGGGCCTCGGCGGCCTGGCGGCGCGGCGCGTCACCGCCACGCAGGACCGGGTCAACCGCGTGGTGCTGCGCAACCCGATGCTCGTCATCGTGCTCGGCCTCCTCGTGGCTACGCCGGCGGAGGTGGGCAATGCCGCCGTGGCCCTGAGCCTGGCCTTCCAGGCCTGGGAACTGGCCAATGTCCCGCTGGCCCGGATGCGTGCGCCGCTCCTGGCGCGCCTGCATGCGCGCGGCGACCG
>Ga0073934_10006548_pt1 | contig 16864 bp, 14 predicted proteins | sample LarsenN4metaG_FD_76834 | JGI IMG/M metagenome (GOLD analysis project Ga0073934, IMG submission 76834) | Hot spring sediment bacterial and archeal communities from British Columbia, Canada, to study Microbial Dark Matter (Phase II) - Larsen... ... | reverse complement strand
GTCGTCACCGGCACGCCGCAGTACATGGCCCCGGAACAGGCGAAAGGCGAGCGCGTCGATCATCGGGCCGATCTCTTCAGCCTCGGCGGAGTGATGTATGCGATGTGCACCGGCTATGCGCCGTTTCGCGCCTCATCCAGCATGGCGGTCTTGAAGAAAGTCTGCGACGAAACGCCTCGACCAATCCGCGATCTGAACCCGGAGATTCCCGATTGGCTGGTGGCGATCGTGGACAAACTGATGGCCAAGGATCCGAACGACCGCTTTCAAACCGCGTCCGAAGTGGCAAACCTGCTGGGACAGCATTTGGCGCATCTGCAGCAGCCGACACAGGTGGCGATGCCGGCGCGTGTAGAATCGGTGCAGTCTGCCAGCCCTCCGGCGACGCCGGAGCGCAGACTGCCGCTGGCAGTCCCGATTGCGTTGATGATCGCTCCGGTTGTGCTGCTGTTCTTCGTTTTTCTCAGCGCCGCGCTGTTTGGCATTGGCTTTGGAATGGGTGCGCTGGAGACGCTGATTTGCCTGTCCGTGTTCGTAGCGCCTCTCTTCCTGATCGGTCTGGTGCTGCTGATCGTGCGTTTGACGTCGCGCCCCGTAACAGCGAGTCATGGCCATGCCGCACCAGCCGCGAAGCCGAAACGCAGCAATGCGTGGGTTGTCGTGCTCGTGGTCGGAATCGTGCTGCTCGTCGCTTGCCCGGTGCCGGTGATCGGTTTGGTGACCATGTTCCTTTGGGTCTCGGACGCACACCCCGGCGCGAACGTCGATGCCACTCCTCAACCATACCGCTCCGACCCTGTGGGAGCCGCAGGACCCTTTGATCGCTCAGGCATGACCACGGCCCCGGCCGGCAATTCCGCCGAACAGAAGCAGCGCCTGATCGAAAGCTTGCAATGGTTCCCGCGCGAATCGACGTTCTTTGGCGTGATCGACTTCAAGACGACCGGTTCGTTGACCATCGATAGCCCGCTGGTGCAAACGTTCCTCGACAAGCTGGTCCCGCCGGCGGAGCGAGCGGTTTTTGCCGCCGATAAGCTGTCCGATGTGCGCATCGATCGCATCTCCTTCGCTTATGTCGAACAACCGCAAAAGCCCGGCGATTCGCGAATCTATGTGCGCCTCTCGGGCAAGTTCAACCGCATTCGAATGACTCGCTTTTTGCTCGAACACCTTCCCGAGGCAACGTCCCAAGAGGGTAAAGCGTTCGGCCAGGAGGACACCACCTTCGTTTCGATGAAGAATCGCGCCCCGGTTTTCGGGCTCGTGGATGACGAGGATATTCTGCTCGTCGGCTATGAATCGAGTGCCGGCAACGAAAAGCGGCACCAGTTTCTCTTGACCGAAACGCTTGACCTGCGTCTACATTCGCGCGGGGCCATTGGCCCGACGGTCCGACCCAACCTTACGGTCGGCTCATATCAAAGCGACCTCAATGGTTTGCCCAACCACTGCATTGCCGTCATCATGGGCGACCTGCCTGTGCCGATGCGAAACGCGTTGTCGACTGCACAAGGCGGCCCGATTCGGACCACGCCGCAATTCGTCCGGCTCACCGGCGTAATGAGGCCGGCGTCGCAGTTGACGATGCAATTCAAGTTGTCCGGTCAGTCTGAAGTGAACAAGCTGTCCGAAGATCTTTTGACGCTGAAGAATCGACTGGAGTCGGAATTCAAGAACGCACCCAACGAGCCGCATCGCAAATATCGGGCGGCGCTCGTCGAACGCCTCGTCGCAAGCGTTGAGGCAGGCGACCCGAGGGATAAACCGGGCACCGTCACGCTTCGCCTCCCGCTCACCGGCGACTTGCAGAGCGATCTGATCGAAATTCTTCACGCCATCGGTCCGCTAAGCGGTTCCCGCGCGTCGGTGCAGCCGGTGCAACGATTGCATCGCTTCGACCCGAAGGTGGACAAGCCGGCCGCCACGGAAGTTGCCGGAAGAAAGGTGACGGAGGATCAGGGCGGCTGGCGCGTGGACTCGACGAATACGTCGATGGCCAAGTTGGAGGATCAGCCGCGGCTGAAGCTTTTTGAAGTCAAGAACCCCCAGATTGCTAATCGGCGCATAACGTTGAAGGCCAAGGTGAGCACGACTTGCAACAACTTTCCCTCCGGTGCGGCGGTCTGCCTGGAGCTCGACGGCGGAGTACCAGGGCCGATGGAGCCGGCATCGTCGATTGCTCGTCGCGGACGCGCGCTAACCCGTTCGAGCGAATGGGCAGACTACGAGGTCTCATGGGACTGCACCACTGCACCGCCTGCGGTATTGCGGATCAACGTCATCACTCTCGGTAATTGCAGCATCTGGATCAAAGACCTCGAACTGATCACGACGCCGTTGCCGAGTGCGGCGCCGATGCCAAAGACCGACCCATCGGGAAAGGAGTCTTCGCTCAAGAAGTTTGACCCAAACGTGGACACTCCGATCACCAAGGATGCGCGCGGCAGTAAAGTCACGGCCGAAGAAGGCGGTTGGCGTGTGCAACATACGTCGCCAGGAAAGGTCGAATTGCTCACGCCTCTGGATATGACGCCCCGAGTCGCGCTTTTTGAGATTCGCAAACCGGCGATCAGCGGGCATGATGTGATCGTGCGTGCCAAGATAAGAACGGAATCGCAAGATCAGGAATTCGTTTCGTGTCTGGCCGCCGATTGCGGTTGGTCGGCGGTAAATTCATACAACGCGTTGCCTCACCTCGGCCCCAGGCGCAAAGGCTCGACCAATTGGACGCCTTACGAGTTTTCCTGGACGGTGCCTTACCATGCGTCGACGGGAGACATCAAGATCGGCGTCAGCATCCTTGGGGACGGCAGCATCTCGATCAAGGATCTTGAAATCTTGACGCGCAAATTGCCGGAACCCGAGGCGAAGCCATCGGGCAAGGAACCGACGAACCAGTGAAACGTTCATCGGACAAGCGTGGCGCGTGATCTTTTCTTAACCCCGCCGCCAGCGCCAGGCCAAACCCCGATTCGGGGCGAACAAGATCGAGACAATTACGAAGATAGTTGCACACAAAACGATCGTCGGGCCGGTCGGCAACGAGGCAAATTGATCGCTCAGGATAGCCCCGCCGATTCCGGAGACGCCGCCAATCATGCCGGCCAACATGATCATCAAACCGAGCCGGTCGGTCCACTGCCGGGCGGCGACGGCCGGGGCGACGATCAACGCACTCATCAATACCACTCCGACCGCTTGCAGCCCGATCACCGTGGAAACGACCAGCAACGTCGTCAGCAGAACGTCCAGCATTCGAACGGGCCAACCGAGCGAAGCCGCGAATGCCGGGTCGAAACTGAGCAGCTTGAATTCTTTCCAGAAGACGGCAACCAGTGCCACGGCAATCAAACCGAGGATCGCAATGGCACGAACATCGGCGGCCGACATCGTGGCGGCCTGGCCGAATAAGTACTGATCGAGTCCGGCACGCCCCGACCCGCGGCGATGCTGCAACCAAGTCAGCAAGACGACGCCCATGCCGAAAAAGACCGATAGTACGCCGCCTAATGCGCTGTCGAAGGGCACTCGGCTGCCGCGAACGATGCTCACAACGACCAGCGTCCCGACCCAGCCGGCAAATGCGCCGCCCAGAACAAGAATAAACGGCGCTCGGCTGCCGGTGAGAATGTACGCGATGGCGACGCCCGGCAGCGCCGCGTGCGAGACCGCGTCGCCGACGAGACTCTGCTTGCGAAGGACGGCGAATGAGCCCAATGCACCGCTGACCACCCCCAGCAGGCCGGCGCCGAGCGCAACGAGTCGAAGCGTCGAATTATCGAAAATCGACATGCACGCCGTCCCGGCCTATGCCTTCGAAAGCTCATGCCACAAAGCGCGGTAATACTTCAAGTACTCAACCCCGCTATCGACGGTTGGCATGGTTTTGCCGACTTCGATCAGCGTATAGCGATCGTAATCGATCGAGCGAAGCAGTGCGAACAACTCGCGGTAGGGATAGATTCCCTTTTCGTCGTTGTACAGGTCGTTGATGTGGCAGGATCGAATCCAGGGCTTGAGCATGGCGAACGCCGCCGCTACCGATTTGTTTTCGAGATCGGTCTGGTTGGAATTCCAGGTCACGCCGACGGCCGGGTGGCCGCATTGTTCCATGATCGTCTTCATGTTCTTGGGAAGCGAGGTGCCGCCGCCGTGGACCTCGACCCAGATTTCGACGCCGGCGTCGCTGGCCGCCTTGCCGCATTCGCTCAGCGCTTTGCCGATCTGTTCGAGCGTTTTCTCGACCGACACGTTCTTGGGAAGTCCGTTGGGCCGGACCTTGACGCCCTTGCCGCCCAGGTCGGCGACCAGTTGCACGAATTGTTTACACGTTTCAACGTGCTTTTGAACTTCGCCCGCATTGGGAGAATGGAACTCGCAGACGGAGCCGCAGCCCCAGAATACGATGCCGCTGTCGGCAAACCGTTTCTTGACTTCTTTGCGATCCGCCGGACTCAGCGTCGGTTCGATGCCGTGCTTGTGGGTTGTCCGCGCCTCCACTGCCGCCAGGCCGGCGGTCTGACAGACTTTCAGAAGGGTCGGAAGGTCCCAGTCCTTGGCGATGTTGTAGGTGACCGTGCCCAGCTGGAAGCGCCGGGGCGGCGAGCTTTTCTTGACATCTTCCGCACGGGTAGACGAGAGGACGGTAGCCGCAAGCGTGGCGGCGCCGGTTGCCGCCAGAAATTCGCGTCGTTGCATAACAGCACCTCGGGACGAACATCTCGAATGCGGCCATCTTGCCATTCGCAGCGACGAAGGCAAGCGGCATTTATGGGAAAGCGGCTGAATTTTGGAGCGGACATCGTCCCAGGAATTTTAGAAATGGCGACTTTTTTCCTGTTGCACAATCGTCCCCGATGTGGATAATTCCCGTACCTGCCTTTATTGGCCGTCGCACCTTGCACGGCTCACAGCGGATCACGCCCGGACGAACGTTTGCGACCCTGCCCGGTATTTGTCTTCGACAATCGACTGTAGCTGAAGAATTCCATTGATTGCGCATTGACCGTATCTTCATGCGGCTTGTTGGGCCGGTATGATTGCGAGGTTGGCAGCGTCCTCGTGGTTGGCCGGCCCAGCATTTTTTGAACGGCGCATCCAGTCACCGCAAACGCGGACATCCCAAAGAATCCAGCATAAAACAAAGCGTTGTTGGATCACGCACGCATACTCAGGACAATCACTGCCATGCATGACATATCGCTTGAATTCTTGAAAAAACTTCTGGAAACTCCGAGCCCGTCCGGATCGGAACGCGCCATACAGGACGTCGTTCGCGCCTGGGCCGACAAGTACGCCGACGAAGTCGCCACGGATCGGCACGGCAATGTGATCGCGGCCCGGCATCCCGCCCGTCGAACCGACAAGACTCCGCGCATCATGCTCGCCGGGCACTGCGACCAGATCGGCCTCATGGTCCAGCACATCGACGGCGACGGCTACCTCTCGATCCAGCCGATCGGCGGGTGGGACATGCAGATCCTGCTCGGCCAGTACCTGACGGTATGCGGCAAGGACGGTCCCATGGTCGGCGTCGTGTCGCGCAAAGCCACGCATTTGCTGACGAACGAGGAGCGCAACAAAGTCCCGCAGTTCACCGATATCTGGGTGGACATCGGCGCCAAAAATCGCGAAGAGGCCGAAAAACTCGTTCGCATCGGCGATCCGGTGACCTTCGCGCTGGGCATGCGGCAACTGCAGGGCAACCTGGCGGCTGCCCCCGGCATGGACAACAAAGTCGGCGTCTGGACGGTCATGGAGACATTGCGGCTTCTTCACGGCAAACCGCTGCAGGCTTCCGTCTACGCCGTTTCCACTGTCCAGGAAGAGATCGGTCTTCGCGGCGCCACGACCAGCTCGTACGGCATTCACCCGCACATCGGCGTCGCCGTCGATGTCTGCCATGCCAGCGACACGCCCGGCAACGAAAAGAAGCAAGTCGGCGAAACCAAATTAGGCAACGGCCCCGCACTGTTCCGAGGGCCGAACATTAATCCGCGAGTGCATGAACGGCTCGAAGCGGCGGCGAAACGACTGGAAATCGAAGTGCAAGTCCGCGGCGCCCCCCGAGCCACAGGAACCGATGCCAATGCCATTCAACTCTCGCGCGACGGTGTCGCCACCGGCCTGATCGGCATCCCCAACCGGTACATGCACAGCCCGGTCGAAACCGTCAGCCTCGACGACCTCGATGAAGCGGCACGAATCCTCGCCGACTTTTGCGCCGCCGTCACGCCCGACGACGACTGGACGCCGTGACAACCGACGAGCCGTTAGAATTGCGGTTTTACGTGGGCATCCCAAACAGTTCGAATCAACTGGCGATCGTTCGCGGAAAGCATACCTAAGCGACGCAGCAACAAAGTCTGCTCGAGACAATCAAGTCTCGACAATCGAACGGTAGAGGGGGCTCGCAGTCCAGCGTTTTGCCAGTCAGAGATGACAACGTCGGTCTCCGTTCTTGGCTGGGCCGTGGTGACTACGGCGACGACAACATCAACGCCATCCAGCCAAAGAACCAGAACCGGCCGCTTTTTCGAACTTACACCGTCTGTGTACCGGATGTCCGCGATCCAGATTTCACCCGGCTGGATCATCGTAAAGACCCTCGTCTTCCGGCGCATAACCGTTGAGAAATGCCGAGTGGTCGCGAATCCGATCGATGCCGTTCGCCGAGCGCACCAGTACAACCCATTTTCCAGGTCCGATGCGCTGTGCGACCTCTTCGGGGAATGACATTTTTTCGCCAGGCTCAAGTTCTATCTCAAACGTCACTTGCTGTGGTTCATGTTGCATGGCTTCAGTTCCATTTCGATTTATGTCCCTACTATTCTACCACTATCCCCCCTCGCTCGGCGGCGGCGGCGGTTCCACGCCGGTGAAGCGATAGAGTTCATCGAGTGCTGCATTCTCACGCAGCAGCGCCTTCATCAGGTCGGGGAATCTCATGTCGCCGAGCTTCACGGCCCGCTTGACGAGGTACGGAATCGGACTGTGCGGTTCGAGTTGCTGCAGCAGGTCCGCTGCCTGGTTCAACATCCGGTAGGCATCCGCCCGAGTCGCGAGCACGCGCGACACCGGCGCGCCCGAGACCGAGCCGGCCTCGGCTCCTTCGCCTTCGCCTGGCGCCGCCCCCCCGCTTTTGCGCTGAACCAGTTGCTGAGCCAGTTTGAGACAGTCGTTGACGGCTGCCCCAATGTGCTCGGTGTTTTCCGAACTCACCAGATCGGGAACGAACTCGCCCATCTTTTCGTGCAAAACATCGCTCACGTGTTGCAATATCGCTTTGCTTTGCTTGAGGTCGTCGGCCACGGTTTGAAGTTGTTCGACCGACGCCGAGCCGAGGGCGTTTTCGAACGCGCCGCGCTGATCGCTGGCTTGCCAGTCGTAATACGAGAAACCTCGGCCGTCCGCAGTGATCAAGGCGACTTGTCGCACGGTCCGCGGGAACTGGGAGCCGGAACCGAGCTGATTGAGCCATTTGAACGGCCCCTCGCGCGCCTCGGCCGTTTCGCCTTCCATGATCTGCGGATGGATGCGGTCCCAGGCATGCTCGACCAGATAGTCCAGGAGCGCCAACCCGTCGCGCAAGCCGGCGAAGCCATGCTCGATCGTCGCCGCTTCGACCAATCGCGCTGCAACGAGCAGGTCCTTTGAGGTTGTCGTCAGCGTTTCGGAAGCAAGCCGAATGATGCCCTTCCAATCCGGCTTGCGATATTCCGTCGGCCGGCGCGGATCGTCGGCGTCGTAGTCGGCCGGGTCGATCTCCTTGCGCATTTCCTCGAGCTTCAAGCGCACGTCATACGGAACCGGCACTCCCGCCGGATGGTCGCCGGGAATCGGTTCCGCGAGCGCAGGCACGTCGAGCACGTTTTCCGATGGCATGGCGGCTGCTTTTCAATTGGACAAGTTTTGATTTCAACGACACGCTCAACCTTACCACAGAATCGACCGTTGAATTAGCCTTTCTTCGGCGGTTTTGCCGGCGGCGGGAACTTCCAGCGATCCGATGGCGCATAAGCCGCGTCCATCCGGCCACGCATCTCCGCCACAATTTCCGGCTGTTTGGAGGCGATGTCGGACCTTTCACCCGGATCAGCCTCGAGATCGTACAGTTGGATCGAGCCGTGCAACGGCTGCTGGACAGCCTTCCACTTCCCCATGCGAAGTGCGCGTGCGCCCTGCCGTTCGTAAAAGGCCCAGTACAAATCCGAGTGTTTCACTTGCTCGCCCTGTCCCAGCAGAGTCGGCGCAAAGCTGACGCCGTCCAGACCCGATGGAACCTCGGCCTTCGCGCCCGCCAGCTCGGCTAGCGTCGGCAACACGTCCCAGAATGCACCAACGAATTCGCTCGTCGTCCCGCGGGCGATCTTGCCCGGCCAGCGCGCAAGCAGCGGCACGCGAATGCCGCCCTCATAAAGATCGCGCTTGATGCCGCGCAAGGGCCCGTTCGATTTCGCGAAGTCCGGGTCGTTGCCGCCCTCGCGATGCGGGCCGTTGTCGGACGAAAAGAACACGATTGTCTTTTCGTCGAGGTCCAATTTCTTCAATTTTTCCATCAGCCGGCCGATGTCGCGATCCATGCGCGTGATCATGGCGGCATGCGCTTTTTGATTTTCCGGCCAGTCCTTGTCCCGATAGGGGCCGAGATCGGGCGTCTCCATGCCTCGTTTGCCGCCTTCGTTGTTTGCGTGCGGTATCGTGAACGCGAGATAAAGAAAGAACGGCCGATCTTTGTGCCGTTCGACAAACGAAAGCGCTTCGGCCGCGAACAAATCGTGGCTGTATTCGAGTTTCTCGGTCGCTACGCCCTTGCCGAAAGGACCATCGCCGGGCACGACGTTTTTGAGTTTGACGCGTTCTTCGCCGCGATGCAGAAACGCCGGGTAGTAGTTGTGCGCATGGTGCTGGTCGAGGTAGCCGAAGAATTCATCGAAACCTTGTTTCGTCGGCACGCCGGTCGAGCCTTCGTGGCCGAGCCCCCATTTGCCGATCAGGCCGGTTTTGTAGCCGCGTTTCTGAAGGATCTTCGCCACGGTCACGTCGCTGGGGCGCAGGTTGTCCTTGCCGTTGCCGCGAATAAACGCATGCCCGGTGTGGTATCCGGTCATCAGGCAGCAGCGCGATGGCGCACAGACAGTCGAACCGGCATAAAACTGCGTGAAGCGCATCCCTTCGGCGGCGATGCGATCGAGATTGGGAGTCTCTATTTTTTTCTGGCCGTAACAACCGAGATCGCCGTACCCCAGATCGTCGGCAAGGATGAAAATGACATTCGGCGGTCGAGCCGGCTCGGCCGCAGAGATCGCGAGAGCCAGAAATAGTGCAGCGATCGTCCCGATTGAGCGCATCGTAAATTGCTGACCAATCACGCAGACTTTGCCGGGGCGCCGAAGGGTCCCCAAGCGGTCGCCGCTTGAAGAATCGACTGGCGGAACGATTCCGGTTCCGGCACGCCCTCCATGAGGAGCGCGGAAGATCCGTCCTTCCGGAACACCTGCAAATGCCCGGTCGCGTAAAACTCGCTGTTGTCGTCCGTAATCACCTTGACGTCGCCGACCTGATCGAGCGGCAACTCCTTGACCGGATGAGCTTTCATTCCCTTGCGGATCATCACGCGTCGATTCGTCAGCGTGTACTTCGTCGTGAGAAACGACAGACCCGGCAGAAAGCCAAGGAACCGCTTCAGCCAAAACGGAAAGAGAATCAGCCACCCGAGCGGCGCAAGAGCAATCGATTTGATCAGCCATCGCGCGAGCGCCGTCACGCCGCGATTGGCGTCCACGGTGGCCCAAACTTCACGGATCATCGCCTCCTGAATTTGCGGAGGCACGACTCCAGAAATCGCAAGCGAATCAATTCGGGCCAATGCAGCCATGAACGCTCCCCAAGACGAAAGTGGCGCCGTCACGATGTACAGTACGACCTTCGTCGCGCTTGCCAAGCGGTCAGGCCGCCGCCTGGCGCTTCTGCGGCCCGACCTTCGGCAACATCTGGGCGGCTTCGAAAATGTCGGCAAAGTTGCTTTCGTCGCCCCAATAGAAGCGGCTCTTGTACATCAGCCGCGTGCCGATGCGGATCAGCAGGCGCGACCGCGGAATGCGATAGCCGAAGTAGCGGCTGATCCGCAGCGGCAGAGCGCGGATCTTCGAGCGGACTGCCCGCTGGATCTCTTCCGACTGGCTCGCCAGGCCCTTGTTGAACGTCTCGATGTCCTCGCTGATATCGACACCGTAGCCTTCGAGGACAATCATGTCTTTCCAGGCCGAGTAATAGTAGCCGACCATGTCGATCTTGAAGTCGCCCAGCTTTTGCGGCATCAACTTCTGGCATTCGAGATAAGTGTTGGCGAGCACGTTCGTGACGATGTAGTTGGTCAGCAGGCCGTTGCGGAAGAGCTCCGGCCCCATTTCGTTGTAAAAGACCTTGGCCGCCTCGCCGCGGTTTTGCGAGCCGCTCATGCCGATGCTCTCGGCAAAGCAGCCGGCAATCCAGAGCGGTTCGTGCATGTAAGCCCAGGTGGGCGTATTCGATTGCATGAGGAGCGCGAACGAGTAGTCGGGAGAATAATGGAAAACCCGGCCGGCTTCTTTTCGTACGCCGAAGAACAGGTCTCGATGCACGAACGAATTCAACATCCGCGGCAGAAACAGCGGTTGCGGGATGAACTTTTCCATTTCGTGGATCATCGCCTTGCTGTCCACGATCTCGACGCCGCCGCGGAAATACGGGATCATGATGCCGTTGCGGCAGCCTTCGTCGATCGAGTTGGCGCCGAAGTAAGCGGTGCCGCCCATCATCAAGAGCTTCGACTTGTATTGTTGAATCGTTTCAGCGGCCGTCGCCAGCGCAATCGGGCTGATGGCGTCGTCGTCGCAGAGAAACGTGATGTACTGGCCGCGAGCGTGCTCGACCGCCCATTCCCAGTGATCGGGCATGTTCATCGACTTGGGCGTGCGCACGTACCGCAGCTTCGGGTGGTCGAACTCCTTGACGGTCAGCGGCGTCTTGTCCGATGAATCGTTGTCGCTGACGATGACTTCGAAATCGTCGAAGGTCTGCGCGAAGGCGCAACGCAATGCATGACGCAGCAAATGTGCGCGATTGCGAGTCGGTACGAGGATGGTGAAAAACGGGCGGGACGAATTCGAAGCGGTCATAACAAGCACCTGAAAGCCGGCGCAGGTCGCAGGCCTGCGCAGTGAGTAATTAGCGGACCCTCTTGAGAATCCCTCCGAGGGCATGGGTGATTCGATGTTGGACCACGCCTTCGTTGAATCGGAACGGCGGGTCGCAGACGACAAACTCGGGATGTTCTTTCGCAAACTGCTGGGCCGCCTGCTTGGGGTTGTTCCAGTTCCAGTCGGGCTGCGATCGCGGCGCGCCCACCATGCGTTCCATGATTCCGTCCATCACGAAAATATATGAACCTGGCTTCACCAGCGGAGCGTAGGCCGCCAATTCCGCGAGCACGTGCTCCTTCGTATGGCAGGCGTCGAGCACCAGCATGACCTGTTCGTGCGGCTGAATCTGCGACTTAACTTTTTGCACGACGCCCGGATCGATCGAGCTTCCCTCGACGAGCGAAATGCGGTCGATCAGCGGATGCTCGGCCAGCGCCTGGCGATTGTGCGGACGAATTTCGATATCGATGCCGATGACCCGCCCTTTGTCCATCGCCTTGCACAAACTGGCATAAAAGATCAGCGACCCGCCGTGCGCGACGCCCGTCTCGACGATGACATCCGGTTTGACTTCGTACATCAGCTCCTGGATGCGAATCAGGTCTTCCGGCAATTGAATCACGGGCCGGCCAAACCAGGTGAAGCTGTAAACGTACTTGGCGTCCCAGGCCGCCCGAAGCCAGACCTGCGACAAGGCGTCGAACCCTTCGGTGCTGCCCAAGGGGTGCGCGGTCGCCCCGCCGCCGTCTTCGACGATGACTTGCGCTTTCTGCAGATCGACCGTAAGCTTCTGAATCATCTACGTTTTCCGTGGGCCGTGATAGTCCATGTATACGAGTGCAAAGCCGTGCGCCTCGCGTGCATTTGGATCCTCGACGTAACGAATCATGCCGGGTTCGTCGATGCGTCGCAGCGACACGCGATGCGTCTCGACGAAGCCGCATTTTTTGTAAAAATCCACGGCGGTGTTGTTCGACCGCACGCGCACGCCGAGATGTTTCAGTCCGAGGGCCGACTGCGCCCAGTTCAGCAAGGTCTGTAACGCGCTGGTCATGACGCCTTTCGGCGCTTCGCCGCCGCGAACGATGGCGTCGGCTTCGCCGTAGCCGCGTTCCCAATCGATCATGTCGAGGCCCATGTAAGCGAATGCGTTGCCGTTGGGTTCTTCGACCATGAACAGGATCTTGCCCGGATTCGGTCCGACATGCTCGGTCAACCAGCGGGAGGTGCGCGCTTCGGTGGCTTCGAATTCGGTCAGAAACGCCGGCAGAAACTTGTTGCGCCACTCGGTCAGGCAGCGAACGTCGTTGCGGTTGATGCGGTCCGGCCGCGTCGGCACCGGGCGCAAATAGGCGGCCGGCGGCTTCCCGACCGGCACGAGCAGGGGCGGACCATCGCCCCCGGCCGTCGCCTTGAGCGCCGCCAATAACTCACGCCCGCCGATCGTGGATGGTGTACTCATTTCGCCTCGAAAAATCCTCGCACGGTTTCGCAAACTGCCGCCACCGTTTCCTGCGGCATCAGGGAATGCAGCGGCAGCGACACGATTTCTTTGCCGATCTGATCGGTCACCGACAAATCGCCGGAGCGAAAATCTTTGAGCAGCGAGAACCAATGCCCCGGCTGCCAGTGGATGCCGGTATCGACGCCGTGCTTCGCAAGGTAATCGCGGAACGCCTCGCGCTTGCCGCCGGTAACGCGCACGAAGTACAAAAACGGCGTCACGTCAGCGAAGTCGGTGTTCGGCACGATCAGGCCCGGGATGCCGCCAAGCCGGCGATTGTACTCCCGGCACGTGTCGCGCCGGGTCCGGCTGATGTCGTCCATCTTGGCGATCTGCGCCAGCCCCAACGCCGCATGCAAGTTGGCAAGGTGGTAGCGGAAACCCAACCGCTTGACGTCGTACGTCCAGGCGCGGGCGTTGGTGTACATCACGCTCGATGGCTGGCCCATGCCGATCAACCGCATCTCACGCAGACGTTCCGCCTCTTCGGCCGTGCGGACAATCACGGCGCCGCCGTCGATGCACGTGATGGTTTTGACCGGGTCGAAGCTGAACATCGAGATATCGGAAAAGCTGCCGATCATTTTCCCCCGGTATTTGGAACCGAAGGAATGGGCCGCGTCGTGTATCACGCGCAGCTTATGCTTCTTCGCGAACTCGGCGGCGCGGTCATGGTCGCACAGGAAGCAGTCGTAATCCATCACGATGATCGCCTTGGTCTTCGGCGAGATCAGCTTTTCGGCCTTGTTCAGGTCGATGCAAAGCGTTCGTTCGTCGATGTCGCAAAAGACGGGCTCGGCGCCGACGGCCAGGATTGCCTGAAAATCGGCGATGTTATTGAACGACGGCGTAATGACCTCGTCGCCGGGGCCGATGCCGCAAACCATCATTGAAAGATGCAAAGCGGCATGGCCGGTGCTGCAGGCGACGACGTGGCGGTCGCTCGCCTCGACGTATGTCTTGATCGCTTCTTCGAATTTGCCGACGTAGCTGCCCATGCCCAGCCAGCCGAGTTCGAGCGCCTCGACGGCGGCGCCGATCTCTTCTTTTTGCAGCAGCGGTTTGAAAACCGGAATCTGAGCCATGACAGTCTCGTCCATCAACCAGTAAAGTCCGGATACGTCCGGTCCCGGTCGCTGATGCAAGCCACCGGCAGCGGCCAGCGGATGCCGAACGCCGGGTCGTCAAAGCGCACGCCGCGCGACAAAGCCGGATCGTATTGCTCGCCGATCAGGTACAAAACCTCGCTATCGTCCGCCAGCGTTTGCAACCCATGGGCACAACCCTTCGGGATATAAAACGCGAGCCGGTTTTTTGCCGTCAATTCGGCCGAGGTCCATTTTCGAAACGTCGGCGAGCCAGGCCGCAAATCGATGACCACGTCGAAAATCGCGCCGGCCGTGCAGCGCACGACCTTGATCTCCTCTCGCGGCGCCGCCTGGTAGTGCATGCCGCGCACCGTGCCTGCCTTGTGGTTGTACGACACGCTGCATTGCACGACTTCCATTTCGAGCCCGTGAGCGGCCAGTTCCTGCCGGCACCAGGTTCGTGCAAAAAAGCCGCGTTCGTCTTCCTTGCGCTCCGGCTCCAGCAGCACGACCCCCGACAGCGGCGTGGCATGAAACAGCATCGTTGCGACCTCATACCACTCGCACATCCGGGATCGGCACGATGAACTTGCCGCCGCGACGCCGATACTCCGCCTGCTGCCGAAGAATCTCCTCTTCAAAGTTCCAGGTCAGCAACAGCACATAATCGGGCATCGTCTCCAGCAACTTCGCGGGTGCATGGATCGGCAAGTGCGTGCCCGGCGTAAAACGCCCCTGCTTCACCGGACTGCGATCGACGACATATTCGAGCATGCCGCCGGGCGGCTGCAGATAGTTCAAGAGCGTGCTGCCCTTCGCCGAGGCGCCGTATGCCGCGATCTTTTTGCCTTGCCGTTTCAGGTCGGTGAGCAGCCGGCGGAGGTCGCCGGTGAGTCGTTCGACGCGTGCGGAAAACCGCCGGTAATGGTCCAGCGAGGCGACTCCCCAATCTTTTTCTTGCCGCAAAAGCCGCTCGACATTCGTGGAGACGGCCGGAGCGCAAGCCGAGTGCGTGGCAAAGATGCGCAAGGAGCCGCCGTGGATCGCAATGCGTTCGACATCGAAAATTCGCAAGCCGTGCCGGGCAAAAAGCCGGTCCAGGGCCGTGAGCGAGAAGTAGCACAGGTGTTCGTGATAGATCGTATCGAACTCGCAATGGTCGATCATGTCCACGAGATACGGGGCTTCGATCACGATCCAGCCGCCGGGTTTCAGCAGCAACCCGAGGCCAGCGACGAAGCCGTTCAAATCCGGAACATGGGCAAGCACGTTGTTGCCATGAATAATGTCGGCGCGTTTTCCTTGTGCCACGAGTTGCCGGGCGAGATCCTCGGTGAAGAACTCGCACAAGGTCGGGATCTGCCGCTCTTCCTCGGCCACTTTGGCGATGTTGCGGGCCGGCTCAATGCCGAGAACTGGGATGCCGCGTTGTTGGTAGTATTGCAGCAGGTAGCCGTCGTTGCTGGCGACTTCGGCCACGAGGCTGCCGTTGCCGAGGCGGCGATCGACGATCAGCCGTTCGACGAGCGTCTTGCAATGCTGCAACATCGTGTCGGAGTACGACGAAAAGTAGACATACTCGCGAAAGAGCACTTCGGGCTGCGTCGTCTCGGTGATCTGCACCAGCGTGCAACTCGGACAGAAAGCAAGAACCAGCGGCGAGCGCGGTTCCGGCTGATCCAACTGACCGGACTGCAACAGGCTGTTCGCCAGCGGCGTGCGGCCCAGATCGAGGATCGGCACGCAACCCGGTTGGCCGCACGACAAACAGGCATGCGCCTGGTCGCTCGGGCTCGCTTCCCGCGTCGGAGCTGTTTGCGTCGTCATCCGGACAGCTCCGAAAAATAATGGCGGTACCAATCGATGGTGCGGCGCAAGCCCTCATCAAGCGAAAAGAGCGGCTTCCAGCCCAGTGTCCGTTTCGCCTTTTCGGCGCTGAGGTATTGCCGGCGAATTTCGTTGCTCGCGATGTTCTGAATCTCCGGCTGTAATGTCGATCCCATCAGCCGGGTAATGTGCTGCACGAGGTCGAGCACAGTCACCTGCGACTCGATCGAGAAGTTGAACGCCTCGCCGGCCAGTTCCGGCTTCTCGGCGAGTTTCTCGGCAAGCAGCATGTAGGCCGCGGCGCCGTCTTCGACATAGAAGTAGTCGCGGATGAACTGGCCGTCCGAGCGGATGATCGGCCGTTGATTTCGCAACAGCGAGCGAATGGTGCCGGGGACGACGCGATTCCAGTTCAAGTCGCCGCCGCCATAGAAGTTTCCGCAGCGCGTAATGGCGACCGGGAGACGATAGGTCGCTGCGTAGCACTGGCCGATCAGGTCCGCGCAGGACTTGCTGGCGTCGTACGGGTGTCTCCCTTGGAGCGGCGCCGCTTCGTCGTACGGCAGTTTTTCATGTTCGCCGTAGGCCTTGTCGGATGATGCCAGCACGATTTGCTTGACGAGCGGGCTGCGCCGGCAGGCTTCGAGCATCGCCCAGGTGCCGCGAATATTCGACTCGAACGTCGAAACAGGATTGCGATTGGCAATGCCGACGATGGTTTGCGCGGCCAGGTGGATGACGGTGACGATTTCGTATTCGCCCAAAGCGCGCTCGAGAAGCTCCTGATCGCATACGTCGCCATGGACGATGCGCACGTTTCGCAGCATGCCGCTGCGAGCGAGTTCGGAACGGGGCACCTCGTCGCGGATCAGGCAAACGACGTCGGCTTTTTGGGCAAGCAGGGCGCGCACGAGCCACGAGCCCACCAGCCCGGTGCCGCCGGTGACCAGCGTCGGCCGATCCAGCCAAAAGTCGTTATGAAGCGACATAGGTTCAAGCACTTGCTTGCGCTAAGTGCTCAGGTGGTGTTACTCCCAGACTTTCCACGGAGCTCGGCCGTGATTCCAGAGGTTTTGCAGCAAGTGCAGATCGCGGACGGTGTCCATGCACTGCCAAAAGCCGTCGTGACGATAGGCCATCAACTGGCCTTCCTTGGCGAGCCGTTCGAGCGGCTCGGCCTGCCAGGAGGTGTCGTCGTCGTCGATGTATTCGAGCACTTTCGGTTCGAGGACGAAGAAGCCGCCGTTGATCCAGCCTTCGCC
>Ga0073934_10006546_pt1 | contig 16871 bp, 18 predicted proteins | sample LarsenN4metaG_FD_76834 | JGI IMG/M metagenome (GOLD analysis project Ga0073934, IMG submission 76834) | Hot spring sediment bacterial and archeal communities from British Columbia, Canada, to study Microbial Dark Matter (Phase II) - Larsen... ... | reverse complement strand
GGGCTCGCGCTCGAGCCGGTGAAGCTCGGCTGGAGGGAGGAGGACGCCGTGGAGACGATCCTCGCCGCCGCCGGGCGGGCGTCCGCGCTCGCGCTCGGGCCTGGGCTCGGCCGCAGCGAGGCGCGCCGTGCGCTCGTGCGCGAGCTGCTCGCCCGCAGCAACCTGCCCGCGGTCGTGGACGCCGACGCGCTCTTCGGCTTGGAGCCCGTCGAGCGCGCGGCTCCCACCGTGCTGACACCGCACGCCGGCGAGCTGGCCCGCCTGCTCGGACGCGACGCCGCCTGGGTGGGCGCCCACCGGCTCGGGGCCGCGAGAGAGGGGGCGGAGCGCTTCGGCGCCGTGCTCCTGCTCAAGGGTGCGGACACGATCGTGGTCGCGCCCGGAGCCGGGGCGATCGTGTGCGACCTGGGCCCGCCCTCGCTCGCGACGGCCGGGACGGGAGACGTGCTGACCGGGGTCGTGGCGGCCTTCCTCGCGAAGGGGCTCGAGCCCGCGCTGGCCGCGGCCGCGGCCGCAGTCGCGCACGGCCGCGCGGCCGCCCTCGTGCCGCGGCAGGCGGGCCTCCTGGCCGGCGACCTGCTCACCATGCTCCCGGCCGCGCTCGAGACGTGAGCTAGCCGCGTCCGCGGCCCGATCGCGGAGAATGCGCGCGTGGAGCGCTCCACCTTCACGATCGATCTGGGCGCGATCCGCCGCAACGCGGCGCGGCTCCGGCGCGCCGCCGAGGGCGCGGAGCTGTGGGCGGTGGTCAAGGCCGAGGGGTACGGGCATGGGGCCGTGGACGTCTCGCGCGCTGCCCTCGACGCGGGCGCGAGTGCGCTCTGCGTGGCCACGCTGCCGGAGGCGCTGCACCTGCGCGCGGCCTGCCGGGAGGCCCGCATCCTGGTCATGGGGCCGGTCAGCGACCGCGAGGTCGGCGAGGCGCGCGCGGCGAAGCTGGAGCTGGTCGCAGCCGACGGGCGCGTGCCGGAGGGGATCCGCGTCCACCTCAAGCTCGACACGGGGATGGGACGCTGGGGGCTGGCCGAGCTGCCGGCTCCGACCCGGGACGTCGTCGGCGTGATGAGCCACCTCGCCTCGGCCGAGTCCGATCCGGAGTTCACGCGCGCGCAGATCGAGCGCTTCCGCACGGCGACGGAGGGTCTGGCCGGCCTGACGCGGCACCTCGCGAACAGCGCCGCCACGCTGCGCTTCCCGGAGGCCCGCTTCGACGCCGTCCGCTGCGGGATCGGCCTCTACGGGATCTCGCCCTTCGGCACCGAGCCGAGCGCGGACGGGCTCGAGCCGGCGCTCCGCTGGGAGTCGTACCTCGCGCTCGTCAAGCAGCTTCAGCCGGGTCAGAGCACGGGCTACGGACGGCGCTTCGTGGCGGAGCGACCGACCTGGATCGGGATCGTCCCGGTCGGCTACGCGGACGGGTTCCGCCGCGACATGACTGGAGCGGAGGTGCTCGTCGAGGGCGAGCGGCGGCGCGTGGTGGGCACGGTGTCGATGGACGCGCTCGCGGTCGAGCTCGACCGCGAGCTGCCCGCGGGCACGCCCGTCACCCTCGTCGGCGACGGGGTCCTGATCGAGGAGCACGCGCGCGTCGCCGGCACGATCGCGTACGAGATCGCCGTCGGCCTCAACACCCGCTCGGGCCGCGCGCGGCGCGTGACGCGAGATGGATGAGCGTGTCCGCGCCCTCCTCGGGGGCGAGGGGGCGTGGTACGTCGGCGGCGCGGTCCGCGACGCCCTGCTCGGGCGGCCGCTCGTCGATGTCGACGTCGCCTGCCCCGACCCGCGCGGAGCGGCGCGCCGCTTCGCGCGGCGCTTCGGCGGCACGGCCTTCCCCCTCTCCGAGCAGCACGGAGCCTGGCGCGTGGCCTCAGCCGGCTCGACCGAGACGGTCGACTTCACCCCGCTCCCCGACGGGATCGAGCGCGACCTCGCGACACGGGACTTCACCATCAACGCGATCGCCGTCCCGGTCGACGGCGGCGAGCCGTGCGATCCCTACGGCGGGAGGGCCGACCTCGAGGCCGGCGTCGTGCGGGCGGTCTCCGAGTCGGTCTTCCGGGACGACCCGCTGCGCCTGCTGCGCGCGGTCCGCTTCGAGGACGAGTTGGGCTTCCGCCTGGACGAGCGTACGGAAGCGCTCGTGCGCGAGAACGCGGGATTGGTCGTTCGGGCCGCCGGGGAGCGTATCCTGGCCGAGCTGCGGAGGCTCTCGGCGGCCGGCTACCGCCGTCTGGCCGAGGTCGGCCTGCTCGCGCCCCTCGGCGGCTCGCTGCAGGGGCCGCTGGATGCCCTCGACGACCCCGACTTCCGGCTCGTGGCCGTCTTCGGCGAGCGGGTGCTCGCGCTCCCGCTCTCGAACCGGCAGCGCCGCTACGCGAGGACGCTGCTCGAGGCCCGCCCGCCCGAGGACGGGTCGCCGCGGGCGATCCACCGCTTCCGGCGCGAAACGGAGCCCTGGGCGCTCGAGGCGCTCGCCTTCGTCGGCGTCCCCGAGCTGGCCGAGCAGGTCGAGGCTGCCCGACGCGCCGACCCGCCCGGGCCGCTCGTCCGCGGGGACGAGCTGGGACTTCCGCCCGGCCCGCAGATCGGGCGTATCCTCGCGGCCATCGAGGAGGAGCGGGCAGCGGGGACGATCTCCACGCGCGAGCAGGCGCTCGCGCTCGCCCGCGAGCTGGCCGCCCGGGAGCCCTCGCCGTGAGCGTCGCGCTGCGACTGGCCCTGCAGGAGGAGCGGGCGGACGAGCTGGCCGAGCGCGTGCACCGGCTTCTCGGCCCGTTCAGCGGCACGGAGGTCGCGCTCGACGCCGGCTGCGGCACGGGCGCGCTGGCCTTCGCGCTCGCTCCGCACGTGGCCGAGGTGGTCGGGGTGGACGCGCGGACCGACTACCTGGAGGCCGCCCGCGAGCGTGCCCCCGGGAACGTCCGCTTCGTCGAGGGAGACGCGACCGCGCTGCCCTTCGGGTACGGCGCGTTCGACCTCGCCGGCTGCCTCCGGCTCCTGCACCACGTCCGCTGGCCGGGCCTCGTCATCGCCGAGCTGGCGCGGGTGACGCGACCCGGAGGCCGCATCCTCGTCGCCGACCAGCTCGGGTCGGTCGACCCCCTGCGCAGCCTGGAGCTGGACCGCTTCGAGCGCAAGCTCGACCCGACGCACCAGCGGCTTCTGCCGGACGCCGACATCCGCAGCTTCCTGGACGCCAACGACCTCGTGCTCGTGACGTTCGAGGTCACGCGCGAGAGGGTGGACGTCGAGCGGCGCTTCGAGCTGGCCGCGGTCCCGGAGGAGGAGCGCCGGCGGATCCGCGGCTCCGCTCCCCTGGCGCCGTACGAGGTCGAGGTCGGCTGGTACGTGGCCCGCAAGCCGGCCCCGTAGCGCCTACTCGTCGCGGTGCCGTCCTGCCTGCGCGGCGACGAGGCGCGAGAAGAGGCCGGGGAAGAGCGCCTGCCCGATCGACGCGATCCGGTACGGGAACCAGGGCACGGTCACCTCGATCCTGTCTTTCTCGACCGCCTCCACGATCGCGCGAGCGACGTCGTCGGCCTCGATGACGTAGCGCCGCAGGAAGCGGCTCCGCAGCTTGGCGCGCTGCGGGAAGCCTTCGGTCTCGACGAAGCCCGGGAGCACCGTGTGCACCCGGATCCCGCTCCCGCGCAGGAGCGCGGCGGTCGAGCGCGAGAACGCGAGCTGGGCGTGCTTCGAGGCCGAGTAGGCGCCCGCCGGCGCGAAGGCGACGGTGCCCGCGACCGAGACGAGGTTGACGACGTGGGACGGCGCGCCGCGCCGGAGACCGGGAGCGAAGGCGCGCAGGCACCAGACGCTGCCGAGGTAGTTGACCGCGGTCACACGCTCGATCCGCTCGGCGTCGATGTCGAGGAAGCTGCCGCGCGCGGGGATGCCTGCGTTGTTGACGAGCAGGCCGAGCGCCGGGTGACGCGCGAGGACGCGGGCGGCGACCTCGTCCACCTGCGTCCGGTCGGCGACGTCGCAGACCTCCCACTCGCCGCCGATCTCCCCGGCGATGCGCTCGAGCCGCTCGGCTCGCCGGGCGAGCAGCACGCAGCGCCACCCGCGCCGGGCGAGCTCGCGCGCCGTCGCCTCGCCGATCCCCGCGGAGGCTCCAGTGACGACTGCGACCTGTGCGCCGGCCATGGCCGCTCGAGCCTAGCCTCTCGACCCGGTGTCTGACACCGCAGCCTCTGAACCCGCATGGCTCCGTGGTGTGGTGTCAGACACCGTTAGGCTTGCCGACATGGCCGGAAGGTTCGAGGGCAAGCAGGCGCTCGTGCTGGGCGTCGCCAACCGGCGCTCGATCGCCTGGGCGATCGCCCGTCGCCTGGCCGAGGAGGGGGCGCAGGTCGCCTTCACCTACCAAGGCGAGCGGATCGAGAAGAGCGTGCGCGAGCTGGCGGCGAGCGTCGGAAGCCCGCTCGTGACCGAGTGCGACGTCCGCTCCGACGAGGACGTCGCGCGCGTCTTTGCCGAGGTGGCGGAGACCTTCGGCGGCGGCCTCGACGTCCTCGTCCACTCGGTCGCCTTCGCGGCCGCGGAGGACCTCGAGGGACGCTTCGTGGACACCCCCCGCGACCGCTTCTGGCTCGCTCTCGACGTCAGCGCCTACTCGCTCGTCGCCTGCGCCCGCGCTGCGGAGCCGCTGATGGCGGCCCGCGGAGGAGGCTCGATCCTGACCATGACCTACCTCGGCGGCGAGCGCGCGGTCCCCCACTACAACGTGATGGGCGTCGCCAAGGCGGCGCTCGACGCCTCCGTCCGCTACCTCGCCTGGGACCTCGGCTTCGCGAACATCCGCGTGAACGCGATCTCGGCCGGGCCCGTGCGCACGCTCGCCGCCCGCTCCATCGCCGGCTTCACGACCATGGAGGAGCTCTTCGAGCAGCGCGCGCCGCTGCACCGCCAGATCACGGCCGACGACTGCGGAGCCGCCGCCGCCTACCTCCTCTCCGACGACGCGCAGAACGTGACCGGCACGACGCTGTACGTGGACGCCGGGTACCACGCGATGGGCATGTAGCCCGGCTCAGCGATACCGGCGCACGAAGTCGCGCATCGCCGCCTCGTCGGGAACCGAGACGACGGCGCCGTCGGCGCCGGCCTCGAGCAGCGCCTCCACGTTCTCGGCGCTCGTGCGCGGCACGATCCGCAGCCCCGGGTGCCGCTCCTTCGTCTCCCGGACCCGCTCCGGCGTCCCGCCCCGGCTAGGGTGCCAGACGCCTCCGTGCTCGAGCGCGCGCCGGATCGTCCGCTCGGAGGCGCCGCCGAACCAGAGCTCCGGCTCGGGGTCGGGAAGGGGGGCGAAGGTCGCGTTCTCGAACGACCACCACCGGCCCGCGAAGCTGCGCTCGCCCCGCCAGAGTGCTCGCATGAGGCGGATCCCCTCCTCAGCGCGCCGGCCCCGCCCGCGGAACTCGACGCCGAGGAAGCGGAACTCGTCCTCGTGCCAGCCCATCCCCAGGCCGAGCTTCAGCCGCCCGCCGGAGAGCTCCTGCAGGGTGGCCGCCTCCTTCGCCAGGTGGATCGGGTGGTGGAGGGGGGCGAGGACGATGGAGGTGCCGAGCGCGATCCGCTCGGTGAGGCCCGCGAGCCAGGCCAGCGTCGGCAGCGGGGCATAGACCCGGCCGTACGGGTCCGCGGCCTCCGGCCCGACGAGGACGTGCTCCGTCGCCCAAACCGAGTCGAAGCTGAGCTCCTCCGCCGCCTCCGCCATCCGCCTGATTCCCGCCGGCGTGGAGCCCTCCCCGTAGTTCGGCAGGATGAGCCCGAGATGCACGGGGAGAGCGTACTGAGGGCGCGCGTGGCCGAGGCCCGCGTCGCCCGGCTCGCGACGCTCGACCCCGACGGCCGTCCGCACCTCGTCCCCATCGTCTTCGCGCTCGAGGGCGACACGCTGTACACGGCCGTGGACGCGAAGCCGAAGCGCTCGCGCATGCTCCGCCGGATCGAGAACGCCAGGCTCCGGCCGGAGGTGACGGTGCTCGTCGACCACTACGAGGACGACTGGGCCCGACTCTGGTGGGTGCGGCTGCGCGGACGGGCGCGCGTGCTCGAGGGCGGCGAGGAGGCCGAGCGGGCGCTCGCCCTGCTCGCGGCCAAGTACGAGCCCTACCGGGAGGCGCCCCCGGGCCCGCCCGTGCTGGCCGTGGACGTGGAGGAGTGGCGCGGCTGGTCGGCGTCAGGGTGAGCGCCTCGCTGCAGCGGCGATCACGGCGTCGACGTCGGGCAGCTCGCGGCCGAGCATCCAGGCAGCTCGGATCGTCTCGCCGTCCTCGATCAGGAAGGCCGAGCGCATGGGCACGTCCGCCATCCCGAGCGGCTCGACCGCGACGCCGAAGGCGCGCGTCGCCTCCCCGCTCCAGTCGGAGAGGAGCGGCACGTCCACGCCGAGCGCCTCGGCCCACGCGCGGTGCGACCAGGGCGAGTCGCGGGAGATCCCGAACGAGCGCACGCCCGCCGCCGCCAGCCCGTCGCCCCTGTCCCGCAGGAGCTTCAGCTCGTTCGTTCAGGTCGGCGACCAGTCCCAGAGGTAGAAGCAGAGGAGCGAGAGGCCGGGGCCGAGCACCTCGGCGAGGGGGCGCGCCTCCTCGCGCGGCGCGGCCCACACCCGTACCTCGGGCACGCGGTCGCCGGGCTGCAGCACGCCGGGAAGGGTGGCAGACGCGGGGGACGCCGGTGCGCGCTGCGCGCGATCAGCGCGCGCAGCACCAGCCCTCGACTCTCGGAGAGGAGCGTGAGCGAAACTGCTCGGCCACGTTGGAGACCGCACGGATGCGCTTGCCGTCGGCGCGCACGAACACCCACTGGTCCGCCGTCGTCCAGGTCACGAGCAGCCAGCGGCCGTCCGGAGACCAGGCGAGGTCCCCGAACGCGCCGGTGCCGTTGAAGAGGGTACGCCCGCCGAGGACGTAGGCCGTGCTCTGGGAGCCGTGGACGCGGGCGACCGCGGCCTCGTGCGAGTGTGGCCGGAAGGTGGCCGCGACGTCCGGCCACCCTTCGGACGGATCCTCCTGCTCGACGACGTTGCCCGCGGCGTCGTACACGCGCACGTGGTGCGGGGAGAGAACGAGCAGGCGGCGGCCGTCCGAGGACCATTCGAGCGCGGTCGCCGCGCCCGGCGGGCGCGCCGCCTGCCACCGCAGCTCGCCCGTCTCGGCGTCGACGACACGAACGCGCCCCCGCGCGGCGTACGCGAGCACGAAGCCCGCGCCGGGCCGCCAGGCGAGCGGGCCGCGGCCACCGGGGACGAGCAGCCGGTCGTTCGTGCCGTCGCCGGCGACGACCCGGATCCCAGTGCGGTCGACGTACGCGATCCGGGTGTCGATCTCCGTCCCCGTCCAGGCGGGCGAGCGGGCGCCGGGGCGGGCGAGCGTCCAGCGGACCTTCCCGTCCGGCTCGAGCGCGGCGAGCTCGTTGGCGCGCACCGCCACCACGAACCGGCCGAGCGGCGACCAGCTCGCCTCCCGGTACGCGCCGAGGAGCCGCTTCGACCCGTCTTGTTGCACCACCCAGATCCCCGCGTCGGAGGCGACGAGCAGGCTCCCGGGCGCGGGCAGCGAGAAGAGCGCGGTCTGCGCGCGCTCCACTCCGACGACCTCGCGGATGCCGTCGAGGACGGCTCGGCCCGGCGAGCTGAGCGCGACGGCGCCGAGCGCCGCGAGCGCGACCGCGACGGCCGCCACGCGCGGGAGCGGTGACCGGTGCGGAACGGGCTCGCGCTCCGCGTACGCTGCCTGGACGACGGCCCAGGTGCGCTCCCGGGCCTCGTGCTCGCCCGGGATCTCGACGCACTCGAGCTCGCGCTTCACAGCTCCTCCCCGAGCGCGTCGAGGCCGCGGCGCAGCCGGGAGTTGACGGTGCCGCGGGGGAGATCGAGCGCCTCCGCGATCTCCCCGGGCGTGAGCTCGAGCAGGTAACGCATGACGATCACCGCGCGCTGCTCGGGCGAGAGCCGTGCCAGCGCCGCGAGGACGTCGTCGCCGGGTGCCCCCACGGCGTCGGGAGCCGGAAGGGACTCGGCGAGCTCGACCTCGGAGCGCAGGCGCCGCGCGCGGGCCCAGTCGATGGCGCGGTTGACGGCGATGCGGTGCAGCCAGGGGCCGAACGGGCGCCGGCGGTCGAAGCGGTCGAGCGCGCGGATCGCGGCCAGGAAGGCCTCCTGGGCGATGTCCTCGGCGGCGCCGGCGTCGTGGGTGACGAGGTAGGCGGCGCGGAAGGCACGCGGCCAGTGCATGCGGAAGAGGGCCTCGAGATCGGAGGCCGACCCCCGCTGCGCGCCGCGCACGCGCGCGCGCTCGTCCCTGCCCGCGGGCATCCCGTGCCCACACTACGACGGAACCTGGCCACGAGGTCCATGCCTCCGCTACGAACGCCGCCGGGCCGGAGGTCCCCGAACCCAAGTGACAAAGTGTCACAAGGCTGGTCGGGGACTCGATGCTCGGAAGCGGTCTGGTCGGGGCCTCGATGCTCGGAAGCGGCCTGGTCGGGGCCTCGGTACTCGGAAGCGGCCTGATCGGGGCCTCGGTGCTCGGAAACGGCCTGGTCGGGGACTCGATGCTCGCAAGCGGCCTGGTCGGGGACCTCGATGCTCGGGAGCCGCGTAGTAAGGGTCGTGGACAGACGCGAGCTCGTGCTCACGGCCGCGGCGGCGCCCCTCGCCCTTGCCGCCGGCCGCGCCTTCGCCGCCGCCGGCGGCGGGATCGACCCGGTGGCGCTCGTGACCGCCGATCTCGAGAGCCACGTCGCCGTCGTCGACCTGGCCACGGGGCGCGTTCGGTCCCGCCTCGAGACGGCGCCCGGGCCCCGCAGCATCGAGTCGGTCCACGGCCTGGACGCCGTCGTCGCCCACACGGTGAGCGGGGTCGTCTCCCTCCTCGCCACGCGCCCGCTCGGGCTGCGCCGCGAGCTCGACGGCTTCGGTGCGCCTCGGTACACGGCCGCCCACCCGCGGCTGCGGATCGCCTACGTGACGGACTCCGCCGCCGAGCAGGTCGTCGTCCTCGACGTCGAGCGAGCGCGAGTCGTCGGGCGGGCGCAGGTGCCCGGGCCCGCTCGGCACCTCTCGATCAGCCCCGACGGGAGGACGCTCTGGGCCGCGCTCGGGTCGAAGGCGGAGCGGGTGGCGCTGCTGGACGCGAGCGATCCCCGCCGGCCGCGGCTGGTCCGCACGATCGCCCCGCCCTTCCTCGCCCACGACGTCGTCTTCGCCCCCCGCGGGGGCCTGGTCTGGGTGACCGCCGGGACCGGGCGCCGGATCGCGCTCTACCGCGCCGGCACGCGGGAGGTCTCCCGCCTCCTCGCCGCCGACCGCGCGCCCCAGCACGTCGCCTTCGCCGGCGACCTCGCGCTCGTGGCGAGCGGCGACGACGGCACCGTTCGCGTCCACGGCCTCGAGGGAGACCTGCTCCGGCAGGCGCGGGTCCCGAGCGGCTCGTACAACGTCACCTTCGGCGGGCGGCGCGCCGTCACGCCGTCCCTCTCGCGCGGGACGGTCGCGCTCCTCGACGAGCGCGGCCGCGTCCGCACGGTACGGACGATCGCCCGCGCCGCCCACGACGCCTGTGTCGTGATCGCCTCCTGAAAGGAGCTCTTATGAACGTCAAGCTCGGAGCGGTTGCCGCCGTCGCCCTCACCGCCGCGATCGCCGTCGGCACCGCGGGCGCCAACGGCTCGCCCTACTCGCCCGGCCTCCAGTACGGCTGGCCGGGAGTCGGAGCGCGCGACGGGGTCCGGTACGTCGCGTTCGGGATGCCGAGGTCGACGATCGTCGCCGCCGTCCGTGCTCGCGACGGCCGCGTCCTCCGGAGCCGGGTCGTCCGCGGTTTCTACGGCGTGCCGCTCGTCGCGTACGACGGGACCCCGGGAGGGCTCTCCGGCAACGGGCGCACGCTCGTGCTCGGCTCGTACGGGCCTCTTCCCGGCAGGGCCGGGAAGACGCGCTTCGCCGTCCTGGGAACGAAGACCCTCGCGGTCCGCCGCGCGATCGTCCTTCGAGGCTCGTGGTCCTTCGACGCTGTCTCGCCGGACGCGGCGACGCTCTTCCTCACCGAGCACGTGCGGGCCGGCGACGATCCGCTCTACCGGGTGCGCCCCTTCGACCTGCGCACGGGCAGGCTGGGAGGGGCCGTGGTCGACCGCTTGGAGAGCGAGGCGGAGATGGGAGGTGTCCCCGTGGCGAGAGCGTCGAGCGCCGACGGACGGTGGGCGTACACGCTCTACGCGCGGCGCGGCGACGAGCCGTTCGTCCACGCGCTCGACACCGTGCGGCGAGAGGCCTTCTGCATCGACCTTCCCCTCCGGCTCGGCCAGGGAGCGCAGATGGGATTGCGCCTCGAGCTCGAGAGCTCGGGTGCGGAGCTCGCCGTGCGCAGGGGCGTCGCGACCGTGGCGGTGGTCGACACGCGGACGTTCGAGGCGCGCAGGAGCTAGGAGACGGGTGCGGGCAGCGCCTCGGTCGCGTCTGCGATCTCGCGCGCGACCTCGACGATGTCGCGGTTCGCGTTGAAGATCCGGAGCTGCCGGTCGGCGCTGTTTCCCCGGGCGAGGATCTCGAGCACGCCCTCGAGCTCGCGTTCGGAGCCGAGCTCGCGCGCGTGCGGCTCGATCTCGGCCAGCGTCCGCCGGACGAGGCGCGTGATGGGGATGCGGTTCCGGCGGCCTGTGGCCAGATCCATCACCGGCGCCTCGAGCCCGTAGCGGGCTGCGAGCCACTTGTTCTCGCTCGTCAGGATGCGGTGGTAGGAGGGGATCTCCTCGCCTGCCTCGTAGCGCTCGCACAGGTGCTTCACGAGCGCTTGGCAGTAGGCGGCGATCGCGACCGCGTCCTCGATCCGCGTGACCGCGTCGCAGATCCGCACCTCGACCGTCCCCAGGCGCGGGTGCGGGCGGATGTCCCACCAGATGTGGGTGTAGTCGGGGATGCAGCCCGTGCGCTCGAGCTGGCCGACCACCTCCGCGTAGTCGGCGTAGTCCCGGAAGCGCGGGGGCGGGCCGGAGCGGGGGAAGGCGGAGAAGACCATCTGCCGGCTGGAGGCGAGCCCGGTCGGCTCCCCGCGCCAGAAGGGCGAGCTGGCCGAGAGGGCGAGCAGGGGCCCGAGCTGGGGGAGGAGCCCGTTCACGACCCTGATCGCCTTCTCGGGGTCGTCCACGGCGACGTGCACGTGCATCCCGAAGATCAGCTCGCGGCGGGCGATGTACTGCATCCGGTCGATGAGCGTGCGGTAGCGGTCCTTGGCCGTGATCCGCTGGCGCTCGAAGAGGCTGAAGGGGTGCGTGCCGGCCGAGCCGAGCCGGAGGCCCTGAGCGTGCGCCACCTCGGCCACGTACCCGCGCAGGCGGGCCAGCTCGCGCAGCACGTCCCCCGCCGTCCGGCAGACCGGGGTCGTGATCTCGATCACCGACTGCATCAGCTCGGGGTTGATCCGGGCCTCGAGCTCGTGGCCGGCCACCGCCGCCAGCATCGTCTCGATGTGCTGGACGAGGTCGAAGGTCTCCCCGTCGAGGAGCTGGTACTCCTCCTCCACGCCGAGCGTGTAGGGATCTCCCTGGCCGAACGCGTGGTCGAGGACGCTCCCGGCGTGGACCGCGCCCTTGCCCGTGATGGAGGGCGGGAACGCCTGCCTGCCGCTCACGGCAGCACGGCCTCGACCTCGATCTCCACCTTCCAGCGGGGGTCGAAGAGCCCGGCGAGCACGGTCGTGTTCGCAGGGCGCACCTCGCCGAAGACCTCCCGGTGGGCGCGGGCGAAGCCGTCGAAGTCGGCGGGATCGGTCAGGTAGACGCGCGTGCGCACGACGTGCTCGAGGCTCGTGCCTGCCTGCTCGAGCGCTGTGCCGATCAGCTCCAGGCAGAGGAGGGTCTGGGCGTAGACGTCCTCGGGCGGCGGCGAGCCGTCGGGCGGATTGGCCGCGGTGCCCGAGACGTGCACCCGCTCGCCGGCGACGACCGCGCGCGAGTAGCCGACGATCGGCTCGTAGGCGCCGGTTCCCGCGATCGTGCGCCGCTCCATCAGGTGGCTAGTATCGCCGCGCGTGCAGGCGTTCCGCCAGATCGACGCGTGGCCCGTGTCGTTCGCGGCCGTCGGCGTCGTGACGGCGGCGGGCCGGGTCGAGACCCGGGGTGACCCGGGCCGCGCCGTCCGGCTCGCCTCGGTGTCGAAGCCCGTCGCGGCCCTGGCGACGCTGGTCGCGGCGGAGGAGGGCGTGCTCGACCTCGACGAGCCCGCGGGGCCGCCCGGGGCGACCGTGCGCCACCTGCTCGCGCACGCGTCCGGCCTCCCCTTCGAGGGGACGGCGCCGATCGCCCCGCCGGGCCGCCGCCGCATCTACTCGAACGAGGGCTTCCGCGTGCTCGCCGACCACCTGGCCGAGCGGGCGGAGATGCCGTTCGCGGAGTACGTGCGGGCGGCGGTCTGCGAGCCGCTGGGGCTCGGCCTCGACCCGAGGGGCGACCCCGGCTCCGGGATGCACGCGTCCCTCCAAGACGTGCTGGCGCTCGCGCGCGACCTCCTCTCGCCGACGCTCGTGGCGGGTGAGACGCTCGCGGAGATGACGAGCGTGCAGTTTCCGGGCCTCTCCGGCGTGCTCCCCGACTACGGCCGCTTCGAGCCGCTCGACTGGGGGCTCGGCGTGCAGCTGAACACGCCCGAGCCGACCTGGATGGGGGCGCGGACCTCCCCGCGCACGTTCGGCCACTTCGGGGGTGCCGGGACCTTCCTCTGGGTCGATCCCGAGGCGGGCGTGGCGCTCGCCGCCCTCACCGACCGCGAGTTCGGGGAGTGGGCGAAGGAAGCCTGGCCGGCGCTCTCGGACGCCGTCCTTGCCGAGCTCGCGGGGGAGCGTTAGTCGTCGGCGAAGAGCGGGCGCAGGAGCTCGTCGAAGGTCGCCCGGTCGCAGCTTGCCACCGTGCAGGGCGTCATCGCGGTCACGGTCGCCGTCCGCGGCGTGCCCATGGCCACGGCCACCTCGCCGAAGCACTCGCCGGCCCGCAGGATGCGCCGTCCTCCGAGCGAGGACTGGGAGACGGCGGCGACGCCGCCGAGCAGGACGAAGAAGCGGTCGCCCGGCTCGCCCTCGCGGACGAGCACGGTTCCCGCCGGCACCTCCTCGCGCCGCATGCGCTCGGCCAGCCTGGCCAGCGTCTCTCCGGGCAGCGAGGCGAAGAGGCCCACGCGGGCCAGCTCCGTCACCGAGGCCGGGACGTGCCGGGGAGACACGCGGGTACGGTACCGCCGTGGGCGTCCTCGACGGCTGGCGCTTCTGCCCCCGCTGCGGGTCGGACCTGCACGCGGCCCCGGGCCGCGTCGAGTGCCCGGCCTGCGGGCTCGTCCACTACGCGCACTCCGCGCCCACGGCGTCGGCGCTCGTGCTCGACGAGGCTGGCCGCGTGCTGCTCGCCCGCCGCAGATACGAGCCCGACGCGGGCCGCTGGGATGTCCCCGGCGGCTTCCTCGAGGAGGGCGAGGATCCGCTGGCCGGCCTGCGGCGGGAGCTGCGCGAGGAGACCGGCTTGGAGATCGAGGTGGGCTCCTTCGTCGGCGCCTTCACGGACGTCTACGGGGACGGTCCGGGCGCGACCGCGGTCCTCAACCTGCTCTGGGAGGCGCGCTTCGCAGGCGGCGAGCCGGTTCCCGCCGACGACGTGGCCGAGCTCGCCTGGTTCCCCCCGGACGCCCTGCCGGCGGACGAGGAGCTGGCCTTCCGCTGGCTCGCGCCCGCCCTGCGCGCCTGGGCGACCTCCCGGAAAACGCCGAAGGGCCGGAGTCCGGCCCTTCGACTAGGGGAGGGGGAGGGGGAAGCCTCGAACGAAAAACTCCTGCACAGCAGTACGTAGCACGTTACACGATGGCGAGGTGATTGCGCTTCGGTTAGGCAGCGAGGCCGAGCGAGCGCTCGAGCATCGCCTTCGGCTGGGCGCCCACCGCCGCCGCCGCCGGCTTCCCGTCCTTGAAGAGGATCATCGTCGGGATCGACATGACCCCGTAGCGGAGCGAGAGGGCCTGCTCCTCGTCGATGTTCACCTTGACGAGCTTGAGCTCGTCCTTCCGCTCCTCCGCGATCTTCTCGAGCACGGGCGAGACGGCGTGGCAGGGGCCGCACCACTCCGCCCAGAAGTCCACGAGCACGGGCTTGTCGCTCTGCAGGACCTCCTGCTCGAAGGTCGCCTCGGTCACGTCGATAGCCATGTCGATCCTGGTTCCTTTCGTTCGTTGGCTGGGTACGGAGAGGCTAACGCCGGAGACGCCTCCACCCTTCCCTAGACTGACCGGTCCGTGGCGCCGATCTTCGCACCGCTGCCGGACAAGCCCGACCACAACGCCCTCGAGCTCCAGGTGCTGGAGCGCTGGGAGCGCGAGCGGACGTTCGAGCGCGTCCGCGAGCTGAACCGCGGCGGGCCCCGCTTCAGCTTCATCGACGGCCCCGTGACCGCGAACAAGACGCTCGCCGTGCACACGGCGTGGGGGCGCACGCTGAAGGACGTCTTCCAGCGCTACAAGGCGCTGCGGGGCTTCGACCAGCGCTACCAGAACGGGTTCGACTGCCAGGGGCTCTGGATCGAGGTCGGGGTGGAGCGCCAGCTCGGGCTGAACTCGAAGCGGGAGATCGAGGAGTTCGGCCTCGCCGAGTTCGCCCGCCGCTGCCGCGAGGTGGTCGTCTGGTCGGCGCGCGAGCTGACCAAGGGCTCGATCCGCCTCGGCCAGTGGATGGACTGGGGCAACGACTACTACACGTTCTCCGACACGAACATCGAGTACATCTGGAAGTTCCTGAAGATCCTGCACGGGCGGGGCTGGCTCTACCTCGGGCACCGCTCGACCGAGTGGTGCCCCCGCTGCGGCACGTCGATCTCGGCCCATGAGCTGCACGGCCACTACGAGGACCGGATCGATCCGTCCCTGTACGTGCGCTTCCCGCTCCTCGAGCGGGAGGGGGAGGCGCTCGTCGTCTGGACGACGACGCCCTGGACACTGCCCGCCAACGTCGCCGCAGCCGTCCGGCCGGAGGCCGAGTACGGCCTCCTCGAGGCGGGCGACTGGGTGGCGGTCGCCCTCTTCCCCGACGAGACGTTCGTGCGTACCGTCCCCGGCCGCGAGCTGGTCGGGCTCCGCTACCGAGGGCCCTTCGACACGCTCGCGCCCGGCGCCGCCGTCGAGCACCGGGTCATCCCCTGGGACGAGGTCGACCTCGCCACGGGCACCGGCATCGTCCACATCGCCCCCGGCTGCGGCGCCGAGGACTTCGAGCTGGCGCGCATCCACGACCTGCCCGTGCTGGCCCCGGTGGACGAGTCGGGCCGCTTCTACCCCGAGTACGGCTGGCTGCACGGCCTCTCCACGATCGAGGCCGCCGACCAGATCGTGGCCGACCTCGGCGACCGCGGGCTGCTCGTCCGGGCCGAGACGGTGGAGCACGCCTACCCGTTCTGCTGGCGCTGCCACACGCCGCTCATCTTCCGCATCTCCGACGACTGGTTCATCTCGGTCGAGGAGCTGCGCCCGCAGCTGCGAGAGGCGAACCGGACGGTCGAGTGGACGCCCGCCTACATGGGGAAGCTGATGGACGACTGGCTGCGCAACATGGGGGACTGGAACATCTCCCGGCGCCGCTACTACGGGCTGCCGCTGCCCTTCTACCCCTGCGCCTGCGGACACCTGAACGTGATCGGCTCCCGGCGGGAGCTGGAGGAGCGGGCGACGGGCGGGCTGGAGCAGCTCGAGGAGCTGCGCCGCCCCTGGATCGACGCGGTGCGCATCCGCTGCGAGGCCTGCGGGGAGGAGGTGGAGCGCATCCTCGAGGTGGGCGACGTCTGGCTCGACGCCGGGATCGTCCCCTTCTCCACGCTCGGCTGGGAGAACCCGACCTGGATCCCGCAGGGCTACGCGACCGGCGCCGCCAAGGGCCTGACCACCGCCGATCTTCCCGACCACGCCTACTGGGAGCGCTGGTTCCCGGCCGACTGGGTCTCCGAGATGCGCGAGCAGATCCGGCTCTGGTTCTACTCGCAGCTCTTCATGTCGGTCGCGCTCGTGGGACGGGCGCCGTTCCGGAGGGTGCTCGGCTACGAGAAGATGCTGGACGAGCACGGCCGGGAGATGCACGGCTCCTGGGGGAACATGATCGAGGCCGAGGACGCCTTCGAGCGCATGGGCGCGGACGTCATGCGCTGGCAGTACTGCTCCCAGCCCCCGAACCAGAACCTCCTCTTCGGCTTCGGGCCCGCGCAGGAGATCAAACGTCGGCTGCTCACCCTCTGGCACTCGGTCAAGTTCCTGGTCGACTACGCGAACGTCGAGGGCTGGCGGCCGGCTCTCGGCGACCTCTCCGCCGGTCCGGGCGGCGACCTGCGGCCGCTCGACCGCTGGCTCGTGGAGCGGACGCACGCCTTCGTCCACGAGGCCACGGCCGGGTACGAGAGCTGGCTGACGGTCAACGTCGTGCGCGCCTTCGACGGCTTCGTCGAGGACATCTCCAACTGGTACATCCGCCGCTCCCGGCGGCGCTTCTGGGAGGGGGACGAGGCGGCGTTCCGGTCGCTGTGGTACGCGCTCGTGCAGGGGTTGCGCGCGATCTCGCCGGTCCTGCCCTTCCTCGCCGACCACTTGTGGGACGAGCTGACGGCGCCCTGCGAGGGTGCCCCCGACTCGGTCTTCCTCGCCGGCTGGCCGGAGCCCCCTGCGCCCGACGCCGGCCTGCTCGAGGAGGTGGCAGAGCTGCGCCGCGTGGTCGAGCTGGGGCGCCAGGCGCGCGCGAGCGCAGGCCTGAAGCTGCGGCAGCCGCTCCGCACCCTGATCGTGGAGGGGGCCGAGCGGGCGCGGGCGCACGCCGACGAGCTCCTCGAGGAGCTGCGGGTCAAGGAGGTGACCT
>Ga0073934_10006545_pt1 | contig 16872 bp, 17 predicted proteins | sample LarsenN4metaG_FD_76834 | JGI IMG/M metagenome (GOLD analysis project Ga0073934, IMG submission 76834) | Hot spring sediment bacterial and archeal communities from British Columbia, Canada, to study Microbial Dark Matter (Phase II) - Larsen... ... | reverse complement strand
GCCGTGAGCGTGTGCGTCTGGCCGACATCGAGCGTCGCGGTCACGGGGCTCAGCGAGATGTCACTCGCCGAAAGCCCTTCACCCCTCGCCATGATGTACGGGATGCCGCTCGTGCCATCCGCGGCGAGGTACTGCACACCCTCGGCCCCTTCGGCGATTGCCAGCGGAAGGAAGTTCGTGGGGTACGAATCGAAGGCCTCGTGGACCGAGCAGCTCCAGTTGGAGAGGTTGTCGTCCGTGAGACCCGTGAGCGCGGGGTGCGATGCGACGATGTGCGCGTCGTTGAAGCACCCGACGCCAGTCACGGTGAACGCTCCGAACGGCGCGAGCAACGGCACCGGCGTGCCAGGCGCGGTGTCGTGGTAGTAGCAGCTCAGCGTCGCGTACAGGCCCGTCTTGCCTTCAGCCGCAGCGGCGAAGGCGATGCCGGAGTTCGTCAGCTCGGTTCCACCCTGGCCCGAGTGGAACACCGGGTCGGTGCCGACGAGCAGGACGTTGCCTGTGACGACCGGTCCCCAGGTCGCGGCGTTGGCCTCGGCGGCGTCCTTCGATCCGCCGCACGTGGCGTCGCCAAGGATGATGACGCGGTAGGACGCGAACTCCGGTTGCGTCATCGCCGCCCACTCCGCCGCCGTCTTCACCTCGACCGTCAGACCGAGCGCGGTGGCCGCGTTCGCCTCGATGCTCGCGGCACCGCCGCTCACGGTGTCCTCGAGGATGAGGGCCTTTCCGGTCAGGGCGCCGGCCGGCGACGCCCCGGAGACGAGCGCGGCCGTCAGGACGGCAGCACCTGCGAGCGCGGCGGCAGTAGCGCGCCACGACTTCCTGTTCATAGCCCACCCTTCGCAACTCCGGGCACCCAGCGCACCCGGGCGGCGCAAGTCAAGTAGGCGGATGAACGGTTTGGCAATCCTTGACTAGAAGTAGTAGTCACGGGTCTCGTGTGCGAAACGGGCGAACAGTCAACAAACGCCGACCGAATCGGTACGCTGCGCGGATGGCGAAGAGCTTGGAGGAGGCGCGCAAGCGCCTCGACGACGAATTCGGGCAGGTCCGCCGCAAGCTCGACGAGATCCGCCGCGCGCTCGACAAGGTCGAGCAAGCCGGGCCCGAGGACGATCTCCACGGGCTCCTGAAGGACCTCGAGCAGACGGTCAAGGAGGTACGCGACGGCGGGGTCGTCGGCTCGGGAGCGAACGGGCATCGCCGCGCGCTGAAGGAGTACCTCGAGCTGAAGCGGGGCAAATAGCGGGCGTCACTCGTGGCCCCGGAGGGGCCACGAGTCTTCAAACAAGGTCAGCCGGCGGCGCGTTCGGCGTCGGGGGTCCACGAGCCGGAGCGCGCGAGCCCGTTCATGTGGGCGCGATGCAGGTAGGCCTTCTGACCCTCGGCGATGTTGGCGTCCTCGCCTCGCCACGCCTTGAGGGCCGGGGCCTGCAGCGCCCGCCCGTACGAGAACGACAGCTCCCACGGGTGCGGGCCGAGCTTGTTCATGGCGTTGAGGTTCGCCGTTGCTTCCTCGTCGCCCTGGCCACCCGACAGGAACACGATCCCCGGGACCGCGGCCGGCACGACCGTGCGGAAGCACGAGACCGTGCGCTCGGCAACCGACTCCGGCGCGGCGGGGTACGAGGGGTGCTTCTTGCCCGGCAACACCATGTTGGGCTTCAGCAGCATTCCCTCGAACTCGACACGCTGGTCGTAGAGCGCGTCGAACACCAGGTGCAGCGTGTCGCAGGTCACCTCGTAACAGCGGTCGATCGAGTGGTCGCCGTCCATGAGCACTTCGGGCTCGACGATCGGCACGATGCCTTCGTCCTGGCACAGCGCCGCGTAGCGGGCGAGCGCGTGCGCGTTCACTTCGAGGCAGTAGCGCGACGGGACGGCGTCGCCTTCGATGTCGATCACGGCGCGCCACTTGGCGAACTTGGCACCGAGGTCGCGGTACTCGACGAGTCGCTGCCGCAGGCCGTCGAGCCCGTCGGTGACGAGCTCCCGCGGCGACTTCGCGAGCGGCGTCGTTCCCTTGTCGACCTTGATACCGGGGATGATCCCCTGCTCCGACAGGATCTTGGCGAGCGGGCGACCGTCGGACGCGTCCTGGCGGATCGTCTCGTCGAAGAGGATCACGCCGCTCACGTAGTCGGCGGCTCCGGCGGTGGTGAAGAGCATCTCGCGGTACGCGCGGCGGCGGTCCTCCGTCGATTCGACGTTGATGGAATCGAACCGCTTCTTGATGGTGCCGCTGCTCTCGTCGGCGGCGAGGATGCCCTTGCCGGGGGCCACGAGGGCCCGCGCGATCTCGTTCAGCGCGGCGTCAGCCATGGCTGCGACTCCTTTGTCACGCCCGTCTCGATCCCCCGACGGTACGCGGTCGCCCGACCCGGAGGGAAGCCGGGCGGGTTTACGCCATGCCGATGCCTTGGGCCCTTTGGAGCGACTTGCCCTCGGTCTTGAGCGCGGGCGCGACCATCACCTCGGCCTTCTGGAACTCCTTGACCGTCTCGTACCCGGTCGTCGCCATCGACGTGCGGAGCCCTCCGAAGAGGTTGAGCGAGCCGTCGTTCTCGTGCGCGGGCCCGACGAGGATCTCGCGCAGGCTTGCCTTCTGCCCGGCATAGACGCGAGCGCCGCGAGGCAGGGTCGGATGGAACGTCGCCATCCCCCAGTGGTAGCCGCGGCCGGGTGCCTCGTAAGCGGACGCGAGTGGGGACCCGATCATCACGGCGTCGGCACCGCACGCGATCGCCTTCGCGATGTCGCCCCCGGTGCGCATCCCGCCGTCGGCGATGACGTGGACGTACACACCGGTCTCGTCGAGGTGACGGATGCGCGCGCCCGCGGCGTCCGCGATCGCCGTCGCTTGCGGCACACCGATGCCCAGGACGCCGCGCGTGGTACACGCGTGGCCGGGCCCGACCCCCACGAGCACACCGACCGCACCGGTGCGCATCAGGTGCAGCGCGGTCGAGTACGACGCGCAACCTCCGACGATGACCGGGACGTCGAACTCGCGGATGAACTTCTTGAGGTTGAGGGGTTGACGCTGCGGATCCTTCGAGACGTGCTCGGCGGACACGACGGTGCCCTGCACGACCAACACGTCGAGCTCGGCGTCGAGCACGAGTGGCGCGTACTGCTCGACCCGCTGCGGCGTCAGCGACGCGCATGCGGTGACACCCGCCTGCTTGATCTCACGGATCCGCTCCGGGATCAGCTCGGGCTTGATCGGCTCGGCGTACAGCTCCTGCATCCGTCGCGTCGCCTTCTCGGGTTCGAGCGATGCGATCTCCTCGAACACGACGTCGGGGTTCTCGTAGCGCGTCCACAAGCCCTCGAGGTTGAGGCACGCGAGCCCACCGATGCGTCCGACCTCGACCGCGACGGCGGGCGACACGACGCCGTCCATCGCGGCCGCCATCATCGGCAGCTCGAGCTTGTACGCGTCGACCTCCCACGTGATGTCGACGTCTTCGGGATCGCGCGTGCGCCGGCTCGGCACGATCGCGATGTCGTCGAACCCGTACGCTCGCCGACCGGACTTTCCGATGCCGATCTCGACTTCCACGGCCCCTCCGCCAGTTCGCCTGGAAACGCCGAGGATACCGCCGCCGATGGTCAGCGACCGGCAACCAGATGGGCGAGGAACCCGGTCAGGATGCGAGCCGTCGCACCCCACACCGTCTCGTCCGCGAGCTCGTAGAACTGCACGTCGAGATCTTTGCGGCCGGCCTCACGGAGCGAGGTGTCCCACCGCTCCTCCCGGTAGACGCCGTCGGCCATCAGCTCCGACAGCGGCACTTCGAGGACGCGGGCGACCTCACGCGGGTCGGGGGTGAGCGCGGGGCGCTCTTCGAGGAAGCCGACGAACGGCGTGATGACGAATCGGGAGGCGAACGTCGAGATGCCCTCGAGCCGCGCGACGATCTCGACGTCGTCCGGGTCGAGTCCGACCTCCTCGCACGCTTCGCGCAGCGCAGTGGCGCGCAGGTCGGTGTCACGCGCGGGGTCGTGTTTGCCGCCGGGGAACGCGATCTCCCCGCGGTGCGACGGCATCGTGTCCGGGCGCTTCGTCAGCACGACGAACACCTCGCCCGCCTCCTCGTACAGCGGAAGCAGCACCGACGCTGCGACGCTCCCGGGCACCAGCGGCACCGGCCCGGCCGCGGGCGGCAGCAGCGCGAGACGCTCGCGCACGTCCGCGAGCGTGAACTGGCGGCGAAGCGGCTCGAGGCGCGCCCACGGGGCCGGCCGGCCCGGGCGGTGCGACGGAGGCCTCGGTATTCGCTGCTGTCCCCCACGTGCGGGCACGGCGTTACGGTACCGGCCCTGTGAGTCGTACCGCCCGTTGACCAGCGGCCGGAACGGGGGAGCCGAAACCGGGGAGGACGCACGTGGGTTGGAACCTCGCGACGGTGTGGGAGTCGGTCGCCGACGCGGTCGGTGATCGGGTCGCGCTCGTACAAGGTGAACGGCGGCGAACGTGGCAGGAGTTCGACGAACGCTCGTCCCGGCTCGCCGCCGGCCTCCAGGCCGCAGGCCTCGGCACTGACTCGAAGGTCGCGTCGTACCTCTACAACGGCAACGAGTACCTCGAGGGCGTCTTCGGTACCTTCAAGCTGCGCGCCGTACCGGTGAACGTCAACTACCGGTACCTCGAAGACGAGCTCGTCTACCTGCTCGACAACTCGGATGCGCAGGCATTGCTGTTCCACAGCTCGCTCGGCGAGCGCGTCGCGAAGGTCCGTGACCGCGCGCCGAAGGTACGGCTCTGGATCGAGGTCGACGACGGCGGTGAGCGCCACGACTTCGCCGTGCGCTACGAGGACCTGCTCGCACAGCACGAGCCGATGCCCCGCATCGAGCGCTCGGACGACGACCTCTACTTCCTCTACACGGGCGGGACGACCGGCATGCCCAAGGGCGTGATGTGGCGCGGCGAGGACCTGTGGGGCGTGCTCGCCGACACGACGTACACGCTCGTGGGCCAGTCGAAGCCTGATCGACCCGAAGACGCGGGCGCCGTCGCTCGGGCGCTCGCCGACGAAGGGCGCGAGATCGTCCACCTGCCCGCGTCACCTCTGATGCACGGTACGGGTGCGTTCACCACGTTCCAGTCGTTGTTCGTCGGAGGCCGAATCGTGACGCTCGCGGGCCACCACTTCGACCCGCACGAGCTGTGGCAGGTCGTCGAACGAGAACGCGTGACGCAGATGGCGATCGTGGGCGACGCGTTCGCGAAGCCGATGCTGCGCGCGCTCGAGGAGGCCGAGTCCGAAGGCAAGCCGTACGACATCTCGTCGGTGCAGCTCGTGATCAGCTCGGGCGTCATCTGGTCGGCAGAGGTGAAGCAGGCACTGATGCAACGCGGGTCATTCCTCTGCTTCGACTCGCTCGGTTCGAGCGAAGGCGTGGGTTTCGCCAACTCCATCAGCGCGCCCGGCGCCGAGGCCGTCACCGCGAAATTCTCGATCGGTCCGCACGCACGCGTGTTCACCGAGGACGGCCGCGAGGTCGTGCCCGGCTCCGGCGAGGTCGGGTTGCTCGCCGTCGGCGGCAACATCCCTCTCGGCTACTACAAGGACGACCGCAAGACCGCGGAGACGTTCCGCACGTTCGCGGGGCAGCGGTGGTCCGTCCCGGGCGACTTCGCGCGCGTCGAGTCCGACGGCACGATCGTCCTCCTCGGGCGCGGATCGGTCGTGATCAACTCCGGTGGCGAGAAGATCTACCCCGAGGAGGTCGAGGAGGCAGTGAAGCGCCACCCGGCCGTCGAAGACTGCCTCGTCGTCGGCGTTCCCGACGATCGTTTCGGTGAAGCGGTCACCGCGGTGGTCGCGCTCCGCCCCGGAAGCGGGGCGACCGCCGAGGAGCTCGGCGCGGCGTTGGAGTCGCTCGCCCGCTACAAGCGACCCCGGCACTACGTGTTCGTGCCCGAAGTCGCCCGGGCCCCCAACGGCAAGGCCGACTACAAGTGGGCGAAGGAGGCGGCCCGCAGCTCGACCGGTTCGACCTCCGGTTGAGAACCCATCCAGCGCGCGGCCGAACTGGCCGACACAACGCGGGTGCGGCGCGCCTGGCTTCTCGTGATCGCCGTGTCCGTGGGCGCGCTCGCGACGGGGCTGTTCTCGCTGACGCGTCTCGACCGCGAGGACGTCGCACCGGCGCGCGCCGCCCGCGTCGTCGCCGACGCCGGGGCCGAACCCATCGCAGCGCATCCCGCTCCCGCGACCCCTCCGAAGCCGATTCCCGCGAGCGGCGCATGTGGAGCCGCGATGGAGGCGCTGCGGGCGCTCATCGCCGCCGTCCCGAGCGGCGCCCTGCTCGACGAGGAACAGAACGTGCAGCTCACGGCGGGGCTGGCGCGCCTCGATGCCGACTGCGACGCTCCCTCGGCCCAGGCGTTTCGAGACCGCGAGCTCGTCCCGTGGCTGACGTACGCACCGCCCGCTCCCTGAGCGTCTCGGCTCGCCCGCCGCGTGTGACACGGGCAACACGACCCGGTCAGCGGTGAACCCGGGCAATCCGGGCGCCGATGCAACCACCGTGCACCGCCGCCGGGCTCGCTGGATCGTCGCCGCCTCCGCGGCCGGGGTCGTGGCGATCGGAGTGACGGTCGCGGGCGGGACGCCGCGCGCCTCTGATCGGGCACGCGGGCCCGACGGTGGCCGGCCCGCCGAGCCGGCGGTCCGCCGCACGTGAGCGCCTCGTGCAGACTGCGGCCCGCAGACCGGCATTCGCCGGTCGCGGTGTCAGCGGAGCGCGACTCGATGCCGAGGCGGCCGCCGCATCCGTGACGCTCCCGGTGACGCACACGTTCAGCGGGTTCGACGCGTTCGACGACGTCGGGCAGATCGGGCTCGTCACGACGGTCGCGAGCGCGGCGGCGCTTCCCGCGTCGTCAGTCGCGTTCCGGATGACTCTGGCGACACGCACGCCCGAGGGAGTCTTCGGCGTTGCCCGGGAGCCGATCGCCTACACGTTGCCCGATGGGACGACGGGCGTCGTCACCACCGACGATCGCGGCGACGCCGTCGTCGCGGGCGACGGTGGCTTCGACCCTGCCCTTGCGCTCGGTGGGGCCCCGCTGGGCGTCGCGACCGAGCTTCCGGCCGGGAGCTACGCGCTCGTCGTCGAGCTCGTGCAACTGCCGGGAATGACAAGCGTGGGCCGCCCGCAGGCCGTCGTGTACGACGTCGCGTACACCGGCAGCAACGACACACCGGCCGATCCGGTGCCTCCTCCGCCCGCAACGCCCGGCGCGCCGCCGACGACCGCGCCCGCGGGCAGCGCCCCCTCGACGGCCCCGCCGCCGACGACACCGGCCGCCGGACCGGAAACGCCGCCGTCGACGACACCCGCGACGACGCCGGCTGCATCCCCGACGACGCCGGCCACCACCGCGCCGGCGCCCCCGACGACGAACGCGCCCGAGGCACCACCCGCGCCCGCGACGACGTCGCCCGCGGCGCCCGGTGCTCCCGTGACCGCCGCGCCGCCCTCCACCGCAACGCCGCCCGAACAACCGGCGCCGCAACCGCCCGCCGTCCCGGTACCCACGACCGAGCCGGACACCTCGCCGACCACCGCGCCGCTGCCGGCCATCCCCGCCCGCCCGTTTGCCCTCGACGGCACCGCGCTCGACGGGGGCGTTCGCCTGACCTGGCAGCCGGGCCCCGGCGCGGCACCGACGGGCTATCGCGTGTGGCGTGACGGCCAGTTCGCCGCGCAGACGGCGGGAACGCACATCGAGCTGCACGGCCTCACCAACGGCCGCGCGTACCAGTTCGCGGTGTCCGCCTACTCGCCCGGCGGCGAGAGTGCGCGCAGCACGCCGTTCACCCTGGCGCCCGCCGCGCCGACGCGCGCTGCCCCCGAGCCGCCGAGTGGCGAACCGGTGCGCACGACCGCGCCCGCGCCGACCACGACGGCCGGGCATTCCGACACTCGCGCCGTCGTCGTGCCCGACCACGGACCGGCCGGCGGTGGCACGCACGTCTCGATCTCGGCCGCCGAGCTCGCTGCGCACGAAGTGCTGGCCGTCTTCATCGGCGGGAGCGCCCAGCGGCTCGACCACCATTTCGGGAGAACGGTCGGCATCACGACCCGTCCGCACGTCGCCGGCACGTTCGACGTCGAGCTCGTCGTGGCCGGCGGCGGCCGCATCGTCGTCGCCGACCGCTTCACGTTCGAGCGCGACGGCCCGATCTCGCCACCCGCCTCGGAACCGGGCGACGCGAACCCGGCGCCTCCCGCTGCACCGCCTGCTGCGCCGCCGACGACCGCGCCGTCCGGCACCTCACCGCCCGCGACGGCTCCGCCCGCGCCCGCTCCCCCGCCCGCGACATCTCCGTCCGTCACCACGCCACCGCCGCCGGCCGCGTCACCACCGGCGACAGAGCCTCCCGCGACGGCACCTCCGGCGACGGTGCCTGCTCGCCAGCTCCCGACTGGCTCGATCACGCCGGGGGCGGCGCTCACGGGGCTCCCCGCGGGGATGTGGAGCGCGGTTCGCTGCCGTACGAGTCCGTGCGCCGGGATCGTGCTCTGACGCCTCGCGCGCCGAACGGGCGGCACGCGGCCGCCCGTTCGAAACGAAGATTCCGCCAGGCGCGGGCTTACTTCTTCTTGGACTTCGAGCCGCCCTCGACCTTCGCGAGCACATCGCGTGCGTGGAGGATGAGGAGCTCCTCGCCTTCGACCGTGATCTCCGTCCCGCCGTACTTCGAGTACACGACCTGGTCGCCGACCGCGACATCGAGCGGGATGAGCTCGCCTGTCTGCTCGGCCCGGCGCCCGGGCCCGACGGCGAGCACCTCGCCCTGCTGGGGCTTCTCCTTGGCGGTGTCGGGGATGACGAGGCCGCTGACGGTCGTCTCTTCGGCCTCGGCCGGACGGACGACGATCCGGTCCTCCAACGGCTGCAGGTTCATGGATTGCGCCTCCTCGACGGCGTCGTTGATCTCGAGCGGGAAACGTCGGGTTTCAGCACCGGGGGGCTTAGCACTCCCCCACGTCGAGTGCTAACGCTAGCAACGGCGCCGGTCGGAAGGCAAGGTGGAGGTGGAGTCGCCGGCCCGACCCGCCGTTCGTCCCACTCAGTCGAGCCGCAGCGCCGGATAGGCGCCGGCCGACAAGGGGGTTGGGCCGTCGGCGCGCAGCCGCCACCAGCCGGCGCCCGCGACCATCGCCGCGTTGTCGGTGCACAGCTCCCGGCTCGGCAGCAACGCCCGCAGGCCCGCGTCGTCCGCCGCGTCGAGCAGGCGCGTGCGCAGCGCCGAGTTCGCCGCGACCCCGCCGCCGATCACGACCGTGCCGAAGCCGTGCTCGAGCGCGGCCCGCACGAGCTTCGTGACCAGCGTCTCGACGACGGCCGCCTGGAACGAGGCCGCGACGTCGGCGACGTCGGCATCCGGGTGGGCGCGCACCCATTGCACGACGGCGGTCTTCAGACCCGAGAACGAGAAGTCGTGGCCCTCGCCGAGCATCGGCCGGGGGAACGGGATCGCGCCGGAGTCGCCGTCGAGCGCGAGCCGGTCGATGACCGGGCCACCCGGATACCCGAGCCCGAGAAACCGCGCAACCTTGTCGAAGGCCTCCCCGGCCGCGTCGTCGACGGTTTGCCCGAGCACCCGGTACACACCGTGCGCGTCGGTCGCGATCAGCAGCGTGTGCCCACCCGACGCGATGAGCGTCAGGAACGGAGGCTCGAGCTCGGGGTCCTCGAGGAGTGCGGCGTACACGTGCGCCTCGTGGTGGTTCACGCCGACGTACGGGCGATCGACGGCGAGCGCGATGGCCTTGGCGGCGCTGACTCCGACCAGCAGCGCACCTGCAAGGCCCGGGCCGTGGGCGACGGCGACCGCGTCGAGGTCGGTCAGCTCGATGCCGGCTTCGAGCAGTGCCTGTGCGATCACGTCGTCGATCAGCTCGACGTGCGCGCGACTCGCGATCTCGGGCACGACGCCGCCGAAGCGGGCGTGCAGCTCCGATTGCGTGGCGACCACCGACGACCGCACCGCGCGCCCGTCCGCCACGACGGCGGCCGCGGTCTCGTCGCAGCTCGTCTCGATCCCGAGGACAAGCATCACCATGCCTTCGGCCGTTCGTAGACCGTGGTTCCGGGAATGGTCCGCTCGAGGCTGTCGAGCAGTTCCCGGTACGCGACACCGTCGACCTCGTACGCCCACATCACGAGCGCGTCTTCACCCGTGTCTGCGTAGTAGCCCTTGCGAACTCCTACGGGCGCGAACGCGAACCGACGGTACATCGCCTGGGCAGCCTTGTTCGACAAGCGGACCTCGAGGGTCAGCGCGCTCGCTCCGCGCTCGATCGCCTCACGTGCGAGCGCAAGCAGGAGCCGCATGCCGACCCCGCGGCGCTGCCACCGCGGATCGACGGCGATGGTCGTGATGTGACCGTCGGTGAGCGACATCATGATGCCGGCATAACCGACGATGTCGCGCCCTGCCTTGGCGACCACGTACGCACGCGACGAGCGCAACGCCAGCTCGCTGACGAACAGCGAATGTGACCAAGGTCGCGGGTAAACCTGGTGCTCGATGCGCAGAACGCTGCGAAGATGGCGACGGCGCATAGGCCCGATGTGGACGTCGACCGGCTCGAGTGCACGACGAACGGCGACCATCAGCCCTCCCGCTGCTCCCATGCGATCTCGGCGTCGCTGCGGCGGAGGTAGAGCGGCACGACGTCGGCTGCCGACGTGAAGTCCTCGCGCTCGTAACGCGCGACGGCGAGCTCGGCGAGCGCGCTCAGGCTCGGCGCGGCGTGCGCGGCGCCCGCGAGCTCGACCCGGTCGAGTTCGTGGAACTCCGCCGCGAAGCGAAGCGCGCCGTCACCGCACAGCAACGTCTCCTCGCCGCGGGCAGCGATCTCGCCCGCGACGTCGTCGGGCGAGCCGAGCTGGTAGTCGGACTCCCGCTGGACGCCGCCCGGCACCGGACGGTAGATCGCGAAGTAGACCTCGCTGCGGCGCGCGTCGATGGCCGGCACGACGAGCGTCCGCGAGTAGCGCAGGGGGTATGCGAGCAAGTCCAGGCTCGGGATGGGGATGACGGGAACGCGCAGCGCGAGGGCGAGCACCTTCGCCGTCGTCACTCCCACTCGCAATCCCGTGAACATCCCCGGCCCAGTTCCGACCGCGACGGCTGACAAGTGCGACAACTTCACGTCGGTCTCGTCGCACAGGTACCGGATCGCGGGCGCGAGGGCCTCGGCGTGCCGCGGCCGGCTTCCGTCGTCGGGACCGCCGAGCTCGACTCGACCGAGCAGACCGGCCTCGCTCGCCAGCACCACCCCCACCCGTCGTGTCGCGGTATCGATGCCGAGCAGCAGCATCAGCGCTCGTCCTCGAGCGCTCGCTGGAGCGCGGCGGCGCGCGAACGCCACGACCCGGCCGGCTCGAACACGATGAAGCGCTCGTCGGGCGCGTCGCCGGGCTCGATGCGAACGAGGAGGTGGTCGCGCGGCAGCACCCGCGCGACGACGTCGCCCCACTCGATCACCGTGACGCCCCGGGCGGCACCGAGCTCGTCGATGCCGAGGTCGTCGAACTCCTGCATCCGGTCGAGCCGGTACACGTCGACGTGCACGAGCGGCAGCCGGCCGCGGTACTCCTGGACGATCGTGTACGTCGGGCTGGTCACCGGTTCCGCGACGCCGAGCCCGGCGGCAAGCCCCTGCACGAACGTCGTCTTGCCCGCACCGAGCTCGCCGGCGACGAGGACGACGTCACCGGCGTCGAGTGACTCCGCGACCGTCGCCGCGATCGCGCGCGTCCGGCCGGCGCCGTCGGACCGCAGCTTCACGCGCCGCTCGCGAGGAGTCGCTTGACATGCACGAAGTCCGAACGCACTTCGGCGAGACGGCGGCCGCCGCCGCGCAGGACAGCCGCGGGATGCAGCGTCGGCATGAGTATCGCGTCGATACCCGCCCGCGAGAACGGGTACTCGTTTCCTCGCAACTTGGTGATGCCTTCCTTCGTGGCGAGCAGCAGCTTGGTCGCGAAGTTGCCGAGCGTCACGACGACGCGGGGTCGGACGAGCTCGAGTTGACGATCGAGCCACGGCGCGCACGCATCGATCTCGTCGGACTCGGGGTCGCGGTTGCCCGGGGGACGGCACTTCACGACGTTCGCGATGTAGACGTCGTCACGCGCCAGCCCGATGCCTTCGATGAGCTGGGTCAGGAGCTTGCCGGCGCGCCCGACGAACGGGATGCCCTGCAGATCCTCCTGTTCGCCCGGGCCCTCGCCGACGAACATCAGGTCGGCGTCGGCGTTGCCGACCCCGAAGACGACCTGCGTGCGCCCGCCCGCCAGCTTGCAGAGACGGCAGTCGTGGGCGGCCTGCTCGATCGCGCCCAGCGTGGCACCCGCGTCGAGCGCCGGATGCCGTGCGCCCTCTGGTCGCGGAGGGCTTCCGGCGCCGAAGAGCGGCTCGACCGACACCGGCGATGCTACCCGCCGCCGACCGCATCGCGAATAGCCGCCGCGGCACAGTCCGCCGCGGCCTCGCGCACTCGATCGAAGTGGGCTTCGACCGCGCCGGTCGAGACCGCGAATGCGATGTCGCCGTCGAACCGAGTGTGGGCCGGCCGCACGGCACGGACGATCCCGTCCTGCGCGTGCTGCGCGAGCAGGTGGCAACGCAGCTTGTCGGCACGGGCGTCGGTGACGACGACGACGAGGGTCGTGTTGCCGCCTTCCTCGAACGGTTGATCGACCGGGAACGGTGGGACGTCGGGCGCCGCCGTCGACCCGGCGACCGTCCGCCCGGCGGCATCGACGACGTCGCCGACGGCGTTCACCACCGCGAACGCCATGACGTGCGCTCCGTCAGCCGATGCGCTCGCGGTACCGAACCCGCCGGCGACCGCGTGCGCGCGCCCGCGCCACTTTCCGATCGTCGCACCACGGCCCGCACCGACGGCGCCGCGCGCCAACGGCGCGTCATCCGCGTCGGCGGCCCTCGCCGCGGCGTAGCCGTCGTCCGGTCCCGGCCGTGCGTCGCCCCCGAGCAGGTCGAAGACGGCGACCGCGGGGACGATCGGCACGACGCCGGCGGCGGTGGGGAAACCACGACCACGTTCGGCGAGGTAACGCATGACGCCGTCGGCGGTGGCGAGCCCGAACGCCGAGCCGCCGGTGACGACGACCGCGTCGATCCGCTCGACGGTACGCGCGGGGTCGAGCAACGCGGTCTCGCGCGACGCAGGCGCCCCGCCCCGCACCTCGCAAGAACCGATCGCTCCTTCGGGCAACAGCACGACGGTGACGCCAGTGCGCTCGCCGGTCCAATGCCCGACGCGCACGCCCGGCACGGCGAGGTCGGTCACGGTACGGCGCCGACCTCGCGCGCGAACTCCGCGATGAGCCGGTTGAGCTCCTCGGTACGTTCCAGCATGATCATGTGCCCGGCGCCCTCGACGAGCTCGAGGCGCGCGCCCCGGATCAGACGCGCGATGCGCTTCGCCTCCGCCGGCGGCGTCAACACGTCGGCCGACCCGCTGATCACGAGCGTCGGGATGTCGAACTTCGGGAGCTCCGCGGTCAGGTCGAGGCCCACCAGGACGCGTGGCGCGTCACGCCTCGTCTCGGGCGAGCACGAGAGCATCATCTGGCGGACGAGCTCGACGTGGCTCGGGTGCGGATCGCGACCGAAGCCCACGCGCGCGAGGAGCAGGCCGAAGTTGGGCGACGACCAGATGCGCGTCGTGTCCGGTACGCGGTTGAAGACACGTTCGAGGCGGGCCTTCGTGCGGGTCGACCGTGAACCGAACGCCGTCTTGGCGAGCGTCGACAGCAGCACGATCCCCTTCACGCGCTCACGCGCGTCGCCGGGAAACCGTGCGACGTACGACTGGACGGCGACGCCGCCCATGGAGTGACCGACCAGGATGGCGTCGCGCAGGTCGAGCGCGTGCAGCACGGTGCGCACGTCCTCCGCGAGGTTCTCGAGCGAATGACCGGCCTCACCGAGGACCGATTCACCGTGCCCGCGATGGTCGAACGCGATGGCGCGAAAGCCCTCCTTCGGAAGCAGCTCCAACTGGTGGAACCAGGTGCGCACCGACAGCGTGACGCCGTGCGAAAGGACGATCGGCGGCCCCTCGCCCGATTCGACGACGTAGATCGTGCCCCGGTCGTGCGTGTCGATGCGATGGTCGACGTAGATCGGCGCCTCGAGCGCGCGCGCCGCATCACGGTCGGGCCGGTGGCGCAGCCGCTGCGCCGCGAGCCGCTGCGTCGCCCACAGCGCGCCCGCGACACCGGCAGCGGTACCGCCGACGACCGCCGCCCGCTTCGTGAGGTCACCGAGGTTCACGACACGTACTGCCTGGGGACGCGCGCGCCGATACCGCACACGATCTCGTACGGGATGGTTCCCAGCCGCTGCGCCCACTCCGCGGCCGTGATCTCGTCGGCCCCCTGGCGCCCGAGCAACACCACTTCGTCGCCGGGCTCGACGGGTAGCTCACCGACGTCGAGCATGAGCTGGTCCATCGTGACCGTGCCCGCGATCGCGCATCGACGCCCGTGCACCAGCGCCTCGCCGCCGGTGATCCCGAGGTTGCGGGGTACACCGTCGGCGTAGCCGGCAGGAACGGTCGCGATGCGTGTCGCACGTGGCGTTTCGTAATGCAGGCCGTACGAGACGCGTGTGCCCGCGGCGACGCTCTTCACGAACGAGACTCGCGCTTTGAGCGCGAGCGCGGCGGCGAGCGGCACGACGCCGTGCAGTTCGGGAACGGGGGCTATGCCATAGATCCCGATTCCGGCCCGCACGAGGTCGAAGCGCGCGCCGGCGACGGCGAGCGCCCCGGCGGTGTTGCAGGCGTGCACGACACCCGGATCGATCCCGGCCGAGCGGAGCCGGGAGAGCAGGCGCTCGAACGTGTCCAGCTGGTGTCGGGTGTACGGGTTGCCCGGCTCGTCGGCGACCGCGAAGTGCGTACACGTCCCGGCGAGCAACAGCTCCGGGCGGTGCGCGATCTCGCCGGCGAGGTCGGGCGCCGCTTGCGGATCACACCCGACGCGGTTCATCCCGGTGTCGACCTTCAGGTGCACGGGCAGCGGCCGCGTCGCGTCGTGGCTCGCCACGGCCTTGGCCAACGCTTCGATCCCGGCCCGTGTGTACACGACGGGCGTGAGTCGCTGCTCGACGACCGCATCGGCCGCGTCGGGAACCGGCTCGCTGAGCACGAGCACGGGTGCGGTGATCCCCGCGTCGCGCAGCTCCATTCCTTCTTCGACGAGCGCGACTGCCAACCCGTGCGCGCCCGCCTCGAGCGCCACGGCGCCGACGGCGACCGCGCCGTGGCCGTACGCGTCGGCCTTGACCACGGCCAACACGCCAGCCGGCGCGACGTGCGCTCGGATGGCTGCGACGTTCGCGGCGACCGCGGCGAGGTCGACCTCGGCCCACACCGGCCGGAACGGCGTCATGTCGTCCGGGCGATGAACCGCACGATGTCGCCGCGTGCGACGATGCCGACGACCTCGCCGTTCGCGTCGACGACGGGAACGTGCGACACATCGCTGTCGAACATGCGAGTCGCGAGCTCCTCGAGCGTGTCGCCGGGAGCAATCGTGACCGGGTCGTCGTCCATGACGTCGCGGACGGTTGCACCTGCGACCTTGCGCAACTCGTCTTCGAGGTGCTCCATCTCGCCGGGAAGCGGGATCGTCGCACCGAAGATGTTGATGAACGTCGGGACGTGCACCCGTGCCTCGGAGACGATCAGGTCCGAGTCGCGCAGGAGCCCGACCAGGCGGCCGGACTCGTCGACCACCGGCATCGCGCCGTAGCCGCTCTCGGCCATCGCGTCGGCCGCCGCCGCGACGGAGTCGTCGGGCGAGAGCGAGGCGACGGTGGCGCTCATCACGTCTCGCACGAGCGTGGTCGCGGGCATTCAGTCCTCCCAGGGATCGCGGCCCGACCTGACGAACGCACCCAGCGTAGGGGCCAGCGCGGCGATGAGGTCGCTCGCGACGAGGGCAGGCGCTGTCCCGGCCACGCGGGCGGCGCGCCCGTGGACGTACGCCCCGGTGTACGCGGCGACGAACGGGTCCGCGCCGTTGGCCAGCAGCCCGGCGACGATGCCGGTGAGCACGTCGCCGGTACCAGCCGTCGCGAGCGCCGACGAGTCGGTCGGGTTCACGACTGCCTGCCCGCGTGGCTCGGCGACGACCGTTCCCGGACCCTTGAGCACGACGACAGCTTCGGTGCGCGCCGCGAGCTCGCGCGCCGCTCGGAGCCGGTCGTGTCCGACCGGCCGTCCCGCGAGCCGTTCGAACTCGCCTGCGTGCGGCGTCAGGACGGGGCGCGGGAGACCAGCGGCGCGCCGCACCCGCAACGGGGAGGGATCGTCGGCGAGCGCGTTGATCGCGTCGGCGTCGACCACGAGCGCGACCGGCGCTTCGGCGACGAGCCGGCGCGCCGCGGCCTGTGCGCCCGGCTCCCGCCCGAGACCAGGACCGACGGCGAGCGCGTGGAATCGCCGCATGTCCTTGAGTGCGACCCGGGCGGCGTCCTCGTCGAGCATTCCGTCGGGCGTCGCCGGGAGCGCACGCGTGACGATCTCGGATCCCGACGCGCGCGCCGCGGCATCGAGTCCAGGCAGCGCGCACACCACCATCCCCGCGCCGCTGCGCGCAGCCGCGTGGGCGACCATGGTCGGGGCTCCGACCATCCCTGCCGAACCGCCGACGACCAGGACAGCGGAACCCCACTTGTGGGCGTCGGCCGCGCGGCGCGGCAGGTGCAAGTCGGCAAGCTCGGGTACGTTCGTGGGGGGAACGCCGACCTCGATCCCGATGTCGACGACGTGCACGCGCCCCGCGCAACTCTT
>Ga0073934_10006544_pt1 | contig 16884 bp, 18 predicted proteins | sample LarsenN4metaG_FD_76834 | JGI IMG/M metagenome (GOLD analysis project Ga0073934, IMG submission 76834) | Hot spring sediment bacterial and archeal communities from British Columbia, Canada, to study Microbial Dark Matter (Phase II) - Larsen... ... | reverse complement strand
AGAGCTGCTTGTTGGTGTCCACCTCGCGCTTGAGGATGTTGTACTGGACGGACTTCTCCGCCACCCGGCCGGCCTGCGCCTGCTGGTCGGCGAAGGCGCGCCGCAGCAGGGTCTCGCGCCGCAGCGCGGCCTGGTAGTCGTTGGCCAGGCGCTCGGCGGCCCGGGCGCGCTCCTGGGCGAGCAGGCGCTCGATTTCATCAATCTGGTTCTGGAGCTGCTTCACCGTGGGGTAGTCGGGCGAAAAAGTGGTGGCCGCCTGGGCGTGCTGCCGGCGCAGCTCGGCGAGTTGCACGGTCAAGTCCTGCATCAGCTTGTTCTCGAAGATCCCCGGCAGGGCGCCGTACTCGCCCGCCTGGGTCAGCCGGTAGAGCGACTCCTTGGCGATGCGCTCGGCCTGCGCCCGGGTCAGCTCTGCCTGGAGCTGCAAGAGGCGCTCGTTGACGATATTCTCCGGCTGCCCGGCCTCGTTCTCGAGAAACAGCAGCCCGTTCTGCCGGGCGTAGACCTGCAACTGTTCTTCGGACTTCTCCAGGTTGGCTTTGATCTCGAGCAACTGCTCGGAGAGCCACTCGCTGGCCTTCTGCGTCGCCTCCCAGCGCCGCTCGAAGTTCTGCTCGACGTAGTTCGCCGCCAGGGTGTTCACCACCCGCGCCGCCAGCGCGGGGTCTTCCGACTCAAAGCTCACGCCCACCAGCCGGCTGCGCTTGATGGGAGCGACCGCCAGCCGCCGGCTGAAAGTCTCCAGGGCGTTATGATAGGCGACCGGGTCGCGCGCGACTCCGGCGGCGCCCACCGCAAAAGTCTGCGGCGACGCCGGGGTTTCCCGCTTCCCGCCCCGGAGCCGGAAGCCCGGCCGGCTGAACTCGGCCAGCTGGTCGAGCCGCAGCTGGTCGACCACGCGCCGCGCCAGGCTTTCGCTTTCAAGAATCCGGTACTGCGTCTCGAGGTACGTGTCGGAGGCGCTCTCGATCTGGAACAGCTCCTGCACGGTCAGGATGTTCGGGCCCTCCCGCTCGATTTCGAGCAGGGCCTTGGCGCGGTAGACCGGCTTCTGCTTGAGCGTGCCCACCAGCACCACCACCAGCAGCACCACCAGGATGCTCGCCAGGGTCCAGCGGCGCTTGCGGAGGATGCGCCAGTAGGAGAGCAGGTCGGCGGCGGGCTCCATCTCGAGCGTCTGCAACGGCGCCGGGACGCCCGGCCGCCGCCGCTCGAGCGCGCGCGCGGCGGGTTCGTAGCGTTCGACGCTCTGCTCGTCGCTCACTCTTACCTCCGGTAGATGACGAGTCCGCTCAAGGTGCCCACGGTCGCCTCCAGGCCGCGGTAGAACGCGCTGCGGGCGGCGCTGTTCGGGACGAAGACGATGTCGTTCGGCGCGAGGAAGGGATCGGCCGCCTTGCCGGCGAGAATCTTGTCGAGGTTGAGGGGGACTTCGCTGCGCCGGCCCTCGGGGTCGGTGCGGATGATGCGCGCGTGCGACTTGGCGGCGGTGCGGCTCAACCCTTCCGCCAGCGCCAACGCCTGCAAGACGGAGATGTTTTCGTTGTTGCGCAGCACGAAGCCGCCCGGCTTCTTCACCTCGCCCACCACGTAGACGACGCCCGCCCGCGCCACTTTGACGATGTCGCCGGGGTGGACCGGCACGTTGTAGCGGGTGTCGCCCGACTGGAGCAGGTCTTTCAGATTGATGCTGACGCTGTCGCCGGCGGCCGCCTCCGCGCCGCCTGCCGCGTTCCCGCCCTCCTCGGCCAGTGCCGGTGGCGACGGCCGCCGCCCGCGCATCACCAGCACCGTGTCCCCCGCGTCTTCGGCCAGACCCTGGGCGAGCGACAGCACTTCAATCAGCGTGCGCGTGCCGCGAATCTGGTAGACGCCCGGCTTGGTGACCGCGCCAAAGACCGACACCGGGTGACTCTCCATCTCCCGCACGAAAACGCCGACGTGCGGGTCTTTCATGTAGCGGCGCCGGAGCAGCTCCTGGAGGACTCGCTCCAGCTCCTGCGGCGTCAGTCCCGCCGCCTGCACTCCCCCGAGCAGGGGCAAGGAAACCTCGCCGCCCGCCGACACCCGCACCGTGCGGTTCAATTCGGGGGCTTCGAAGACCGAGATGTCGACGAGGTCGTACGGCCCGATGCGGTAGTCACCCGGCGTCGCCGGCCCGACCTGGCGCAGCGCTTGCAGGCGCTGATTCCAGCCGGCGCTCGTCTGCGGCCATGGCGACTCTCCGGCCCTCGAGGGCGGAGGAGGTTCTTGTGCCGCGAGAAAAGGAGAGAAGGCCAGGAGCAGAACGCTCCCAGCAGTCAGGATGGCCCGCCGAACTCTCCTCCGATGCTTCCCCTGTTCGTTCGTCCCCGAGAGGTCCCGCATGATTCGCTACCCCGCTTCACTACCTCGCCCCCTTGCTGGCCACCGAAGACACTTCACCCCAGCCGTCACCGCCTGAAAGCCAGGAAGGCGGGCGTGCCCGCGCTCGGGCGAGCCCGCCGTCGGGCGAGCCGACTACGTGCACCCGGTCGTCGGCAGGGCGGCGCTGACCGAGAGGATGGCTTCTTGGCAGCCTTCCTGGCGGGCGTCGTCGGCCAATTTGTCGGCCACGATCCAACCCACCGGGATCGAGATGCCCAGACTGATGGCCACCGAAAGCATGGTGGCCGTGCCGACGCTCATCCCTGCGCCGCCTCCGGCGCCGGCCGGCGCTTGCGGGCCTTCCTCCACTTCAAACCGCCTGGCCTCGCCCGCCGGCACCGTGACCGTGCGATTGGCTCCGGCCACGCTCACCTTTCCGCGCTCGGCCGCCACGATGGCTCCGGACTCGGTCAAGGCCACCTGGTAGAGCGCTTCGGGCGATTGCGGACTCACCAGCAGGTTCGCCGCCCACACCGAAACCTTCCCGCCGGGCTGGCTGCGGGCCAGCAGACTGCCGCGCTCGAGCTCGGCCCTCACCCCTGCTTCGGCGGCGTGGAAGCGCACGGCGCTCGCCGGGCCGACGTGGACCTGGCTGCCCTTGTCGAGCAGCAGCAAGGCCAACCCGCCCGCCGGCGTCGTGACCGCGTCACCCGCGTAGACGGTGGCGTCCGCCACCAGCCGGGTTTGGTTCAGCTCGGCCGCGCCCCGCGGCACTACCCGTCCCAAGGAGACGCTCTCCGCCTGCCCGCTGATCCCCGGCAGCCCCACCATCGCCAATGCCGCCAGCCACACCAGCCCAGCGCGAAACTTTCCCTTTCTCATTTCCACGTGACCTCCCCGTTTCGGTAGCGGGTGGGTTCGGCGAACACCCCCGCCGCGTTCCTAGGTGCCCCACCACTTTGCAATTCCCCTGCCAAGCCTCCCTCTCACGTTTTCGCGGCAAACTGCCGTGTCTGCCAACACTTGGACAGCCTCCCCCAGGCCGCACCCGCAAGCGTTCCCCTTTCGCCTCCCCTTACGGGTCGAACTGGCTCGGGATTCCCGATTTGAATCCCTCCCTCTTTCTCCGCATTCCGCCTCGCTTGACCCCTTGTGGCCGCCCGCTTATGATGGGGCGCGCTTTCGACTTCGCAAGCGACGGAGGCAGAATCGTGGCGCGCAAAACAAAGAAGAGCGGACTGACGGCCGTGGCCATCATCCTCGGACGCTTGGCGGCGCGCGCCGAGGCGCGTGCCCACCAGGCAAAGAAAACGGCCAAGAAGGCGCGCAAGCGCATCCGCAAGGCGGCGCGGCGCGCCCGCCAGCAGCTCGGGAGATAGGCGACGATGAAGGGCGTGGTTCTGGCCGGCGGCACCGGCTCGCGGCTGCATCCGTTGACGCGGGTGACGAACAAGCACCTGCTCCCCGTCTACAACCAGCCGATGATTTTCTATCCCATCCAGACGCTCGTGAACGCCGGCATCACCGACATCCTCGTCGTCACCGGCGGGCAGAACGCCGGCGACTTCCTGCGGCTGCTGTCGAACGGAAAAGATTTCGGCTTGAAGCACATCAACTACACCTACCAGGAGGGCGAGGGCGGCATCGCCGATGCCCTGCGCCTGGCCGAGCACTTCGTCGAGGGCGAGAAAGTCTGCGTCATTCTGGGCGACAACCTCATCGAGTCGAACATCGCCGAGGCCGCCGAGCGCTTCCGCCGCCAGGAGCGCGGCGCGCACATCATCCTCAAGGAAGTCGACGACCCGGAGCGCTTCGGCTGCCCGGAGCTCCGCGACGGGCGCATCGTGCGCATCGAAGAGAAGCCCAAGCAGCCCAAGTCGCGCTACGCGGTCACCGGCATCTACTTCTACGACGGCACTGTCTTCGAAAAAATCCAGCGCCTGCGGCCGAGCTGGCGCGGCGAGCTCGAGATCACCGACGTCAACAACATGTACCTCCAAGAGGGCGCGCTCACCCACAGCCTGCTCGAAGGCTGGTGGACCGACGCCGGCACCTTCGAGTCGCTGCGCCGCGCCACGAACCTCGTCGCCGAAACCGGCGCCAACAAGATGACCCAGGCCGCGCCCCAGAGGGCCAAGCCATGATCGCCGGCGTGCGCGTCAAGAGCCTCAAAGTCATCCCCGACGAGCGCGGCCGTCTGATGGAAATCCTCCGCTCGGACGACGACCTCTTCCAGAAGTTCGGCCAGCTCTATATGACTACCGCCCACCCGGGCGTCGTCAAAGGCTGGCACTACCACAAGAAACAGGTGGACAACTTCGCCGTGGTCAAGGGCATGATCAAGCTCGTGCTCTACGACCGGCGCGAGGACTCGTCGACCCGCGGCGAAGTCAACGAATTCTTTATCGGCGAGCACAACCCGCAGCTCGTGCAGGTGCCGGCGCTCGTGCTCCACGGCTTCAAGGGCGTGGGCACCGAAACCGCCGTCGTCATTAATTGCCCCACCGAGCTCTACCACTACAAAGAGCCGGACGAGTTCCGCGTCGACCCCTTCAGCGGCGAAGTGCCCTACGACTGGGCCATTAAGATGAAATGACCGGCAGCTTTTCCCCCGGTCATTTCATCCTGAGGAGCCCGCGGCAGGCGGGCGACGAAGGATCTCGTTGGGGCCTTGCTATGGTGCTGACGCTATGAAGCTGTTGGTCACCGGCGGCGCGGGCTTCATTGGCTCGAACTTCATCCGCTACCTCTTCGCCGAACACGCCGACGCCCAGGTCACGAACTTCGACAAGCTGACCTACGCCGGCAACCTCGAAAACCTCGCCGACCTCGCCGAGAAGCCGGAGACCAAAGCACGCTACCGGTTTGTCCGCGGCGACGTGGCCGACCCCGACGCGGTGGCCGCCCTCTTCCGCGAGAAGTTCGACGCCGTCGTGAACTTTGCCGCCGAAACCCACGTCGACCGCAGCCTCGAGGACGCCGCACCCTTCCTGCGCACGAACGTGCTCGGCACCCAGACTTTGCTTGAAGCCGCGCGCCGCGCCGGCGTCGCGCACTTCGTGCAGATCGGCACCGACGAGGTCTACGGCAGCGCCCCGGACGGCGTCGCTTTCGCCGAGGATGCCCCGCTGCGTCCCTCGAGCCCCTACGCGGCCAGCAAAGCCGCCGCCGACCTGCTCGTCGAGAGCTACATCCGCACCCACAAGTTTCCCGCCCTCATCCTGCGCTGCTCGAACAACTACGGCCCCTACCAGTTCCCCGAGAAGCTCATCCCGCTCATAATCGCCAACGCCCTCGACAACAAGCCCCTGCCCGTCTACGGCGACGGCTTGAACGTGCGCGACTGGATTCAAGTCGAAGACCACTGCCGCGCCATCCACCGCGCCCTCGTCAAGGGCCGCGTCGGCGAGGTCTACAACATCGGCGGCGTGGCGCTGAAGACAAACCTGGAAGTGGTGCGGACACTCTTGAAGCTGCTGGACAAGCCCGAGTCGCTCATCACATTCGTCGCCGACCGCCCGGGGCATGACCGCCGCTACGCCCTCGATTCGACGAAGCTGCGGAAGGAGCTCGGCTGGTCGCCCTGTCACACCTTCGAGGAAGGCATCGAGCGCACCGTCGCCTGGTACCGCGCCCACGGCGCCTGGCTCGACGCCTGCCGCAGCGGCGCCTACCGCGACTACTATGAGCGCCACTACGGCCGGCGGGAAGACTTTGTCGCCCGCGTGCAGGCCGGTAGCGCGCGAGGAGAGAAATGAAGACCCGCGGCGCTGCCGGATTCGACAGAGCCGCCGCTGTGCGCCGGGCGCGGGCGCAACTGCGCGAAAGTTGCCGCGTGAAGCAACGGATCTCCGCAAAGCTCCTGGCCGAGCTTGCCGAGTTCGCGCGGCTGACGCTGGAAGCCTTCGGGCGCGGCCGGCGGGTCTACTTCTTCGGCAACGGCGGCAGCGCTGCCGACGCCCAGCACCTCGCCGCCGAGCTCCAGGGCCGTTTGCGGCTCAACCGGGCGGCGCTGCCGGCGCTGGCGCTGACAACGAACACTTCGGCGCTCACCGCCATCGCGAATGACACGCGCTTCAGCGACATCTTCGCCCGGCAGGTCGAGGGACTGGTCGAGCGCGGCGACATCGTCGTCGGCCTCACTACGAGCGGCGCCTCGGCCAACGTGCTCGCCGGACTGCGCGCCGCCCGCCGCGCCGGCGCCCGCACCGTCGCTTTCACCGGCGCGCGCACAGAAAGAATCCGGCGAGCCGCCGACATCGTCCTTGCCGTGCCTTCGCGCGACACCCAGCGCATCCAGGAAGCCCACATCACTCTCGGCCACATCTACTGCGACCTCATCGAGCGACATCTGTTTTCTCGTCGCTAGAATCGCGCTTGTTCCTGTCATCCCGAACGAAGTGAGGGACCTGCTTGTCAGGTCAGAAATGCAGATTCCTTGCTGCGCTCGGAATGACAAGCGCCAAGGACCTGTTCCGTCATCCCGAGCGGAGCGAGGGATCTCTTCCCTGCGAAGAAAAGAGATTCCTCGCCCTTCGGGTTCACCCTGAACGGGTTCAGCGTGAACGGGCTCGGAATGACAGGCGCGGGATGAGAGGGGCCTAGAAAAACCAGAAGCGGCGACGCTTGGGCGGCGCGGGCTCGGGAAAGTACGGCAGCGGGCGCGACTCGAGCGCGGCGCGCGGATTCTCGACGAAGAGCGCCTGCGCCACTTCGGCGCCGTGCTTTTCTTCGACGAGCGCCCGCGCCGGCGAGAGCAGCGGCGGGCGATGCTTGGTGTCATGGGCGTCGCTGGCGACGAAGTGGACGAGCTGCTCGGCCAGCAGCCGCTCGGCCACCGCCTGGGCGTCGCCCCCGAAGCGCCCGGTGAGCGACCCGGCGGTGATCTGCATGGGACAACCCATCTCTGCGAGCCGTCGCAGCAGCTTCAAGCCAGACTCCTGCAGCAGCGGATTGCGCTCCGGATGGGTGACGACCGGGACGATGTCGTACAAACGCATGCGGTGGAAGACGTTCAACACTTGCGGGGCGATGCCGTAGCTCGTGAACTCGGTGAGCAGGTAGCTGCCCTGGTTCAGCGTGTACGCGGCCTTCTCGGCGGCGACCCGCTCGAGGTTTTCGAAGCTCAAGTGGAAATCGCAGCCGCTCGAAAGCTGGATGCGGTCGCCGGCGCGGGCGCGCAGCTCGGCGAGCAAGGCGCGGTTGCGCTCGAGAGAGAATGTGAAGCGGTCGTTGCAGTGCGGCGTGGCCACGAGGTGCGTGGTGCCGTCGGCTGCGGCCATCTCGATCATAGCCACGGCGTCCTCAACAGTCTTCGCGCCGTCGTCCAGCCCGGGAAGAAAATGGGAGTGGATGTCGATCATCGCGGATTGGCCCGAGGCGGCGGGATTATAGCGCGCCGCTAGCGGACTTCAAAGGTGAGCGTCGAGAACCAGCTCTGCCAGTCGGCGTCCTCGAATTCTGTTGAAGGGATCATGTGCAGACTGCGGACGAACCACGCACCAGCGCGGTCGAGCGGAATGGCAGCGCGACCCTCGGCGTCGGTCTTCACCCACACCGGATAGTGGTGGCCGTGAACGCCGGCGTAGCCCGCGCCCACCCGCGCATTCGCGAGCGGCCGGCCCTCGAAGAGCACTTGCACGCGGAGCGTGTCGCCGACGCGCAGCCCGCAGGGCTTGGTCTCGGGAACGATTTCGACCTGCAAGCCGAGCGGCCGGCGGAAGTCGGCGCCTTCACCCTCGGCGCAGAGCGCGAGCTTGGTCACCTTGCTGTAGCGCTCGCGCCCGGCCTTCCCGCTTTCGCCGCGCGCCGCCCGCGCGGCGACAATCTGCTCCAGCCCTTCTTCGGTGATGTACTCGGTGAAGATGGGGGCTTCAAGCACAATAAGGCGCGGATGCGTTACTGCCGCCACCAGTGTCAGCCCTGAACCGGGCGTAACGTCGGCAACCAATGACTTCTCCTCCACGCGGTAGCCGGTAACCGCGGCGCGGGCGCTGGCCGTCACGGTTTCGAAGCGCGCGACGCGGTCAGGCGCGGCAGCGGCTTCGCTCGCGGGGAAGTCTTCGCTCGTATTCAGCGCCACCTGAACCGGCTGGCCGGGCGTAACGCGGAATCCCGAGTCAATCGGGATGGGCACGAGCCAGGTATCGTGCGCCGCCAGGGAACTCGCGGCCAGCACCACCAGGACACCCGTTTTAAGCCAACCTCTCATGTGCTATAGTCCTTCCCGGCCCGCAAAGCCGCCTCAGCCATGCCGATTGACGAACAGAAGCTCACAGCCATCCTAACAGAGCACGACCAAGATTTTAAGCGCCAGGTAGCTACTCTGCAGGAAGACTTTAAGCGCCACGTCGGTGTCTTGTTCGAAGTAACGGATAGGAAGATCGACCTGGTGCAGGAAGGCTTCCAGGGCGTCGCGGACAATCTCGAGCAACTCCGTGCAGAAGTGGCTGGCATCCGGAGAGAGATCGAAGAACTGCGCCTCTTGCTTTTCCGCAAGGCTGACGTCGAACGCCTCGAAGCGCTTGAGTCGCGCGTGACCACGCTCGAGAAACGTTTTCTCGGAAAGTAGTCTAGCGCAGGGCGGCGGCCGACTCGACGCCGTAGAAGCTGTACCAGGGCTTGGCGGCTTTGAGGCGCGCGTTCACCGCCTCGATGTTCTTGACGCCCTGGTCGGAGAGCCAGTCTTCCAGCGCCTGGACGCCGCCCTTGGCGTAAACGGGCACGCCGTCCTTCCAGGTGGCGCGGCCGCAGAGCACGCCGCACCAGTTGACGCCCGACTCGGCCGCGAGCTCGAGCGTTTCGGTGAAGATGTCGTTCGAGACGCCGGCGCTCAAATAGATGAACGGCCGGCGCGCGACGCCGGCGGCTTTCTGGAAGAGATCTTTCGCCTGCTGGCGGGTCCAGAGCTTCGGCCCCTTGAAAGCCTTGCTGCCCTCGACGTACTTCATGTTGATGGGGACTTCCACCTTCAATACGTCCACCTGGTAGCGGTCTTTGCTGAACTCGGCCATGGAGCGAGCGACGATGTCGGGCTTCTTCTGGGCGAACTCGGGGCTCTGCTCGTCGAGCCCTTCCTCGTAGCCGATGAACTCGAGGAAGAAGGGGGCGTCGAGCGCGGTGCACTCGGCCCCGATGCGCTCAATGAAGGCGTGCTTGATTTCGTTGACCTCCGCCGGGTCGTAGGGCGTGTAGTACATCAGCACCTTGACGCAGTCCGCGCCAGCTTCGATGAGCCGCCGCACCGAGTACTCCGGCAGCAGGTCGGGCAGGCGCCCCGGGCCGGTCTTGTCGTACCCGCTCTTCTCGTAGGCGAGCAGCACGCCGGCGTTCTTGGCGACGACTTTGAGGCACGGCAGCGAAAACTCCGGGTCGAGCAGGATGGCGCTGGCGTGCGGCGTCAGGATCTTGGTGACGGCGGTCTTGAACTCCGTGAGGTCGGCCGCCGGGACCTGCTTCTGGTCCACGCCGCGCCCCTGGGCGATGGCCTTCTGGAGCGAGCCGCGCTGGTCCATGGCGGCGGCGGCGATGACGCCGTCCTTGTTGGATACAGCTTCCATACCCTTGCGCTTCCCGTCGCTGATCTTCATCGTCTCCCCCTGACTTGGGCAGACAAGAGTGTCTGCCCCACCATGATTCGCCCTTCGTCTACCCTGCGCGACTGGCGGCGCAGACATTCCTGTCTGCGCGCAAACGCTGTCATTCTAGCACGAGCCCCGCGCCAACTGAACTTTTCTAGTTCTGCGCCACCTCGGTGACCGCAAAGATCAACAGCGCGAAGCAGGCGCCGCAGACGTGGGTGGCGGCGTCCAGAGGAGCGTCGAGCTCGTAGACGGCGGTGGACTCGCAGCGGGCGCAGCCGGTGGTGGGGACGAGCGCGTCCTCGGGACCGCTGCCGGGGAGTCCCGCCCGCTCGGCGGCCGCGAGCTCGCGGCCGACTTTTTCCGTCGTGAGCTGGAAGGTCGCATTGCAGTCGTTGCAGAGGTGGTTGAAGCAGCACTTGGGCTCGCAGGTGTAGGTGATCTCATGCGAGCCGCAGCTCGGGCACGCCGGATTAATGGGCCGGAAGTTCATCCTTGACGATTAACTCTCTCCGGAGATTTCCCAAAATCTCACTTCCTATTCCCTTTCTTTTCAACCTTATGCTCCCTCCACCCCCCCCGGGGGGATACTCATCTCCTTCATTCGGCTCGACTTCGCAGGCGACATTCCCGCTTATCTCGCTCATCCCTTTGATCCCTGCTGCCATTCGCCTTTCGTGGGTCGCCGCTTCTTCCGCCCAATGGCGCAACTCTCCAGCCTCTAGCTTCATAGCATCCAGCCTCCAGAAAGTCTACGGTTTCTGCGGTTTTTGCGGTTTTTGCGGACGTTTATTTTCGAGGGCCCGTTTTTGCCCCCAAAAACGCACTCCTCAAATCCGCAAAAACCGCAAACTCCGCATCCGGCTGCCTGTCATCCTGCGCCCCGAAGCCTCGGGGCGAAGGATCTCAATCCGAGCCAGTGGCTTCGGTTGAGATTCCTCGCCGCCAAGGCAATCAAGGGCTCGGAATGGCAAGAGAGGGGGTAACGGCGACGAACCCGCAGGGTTCGTCGCCGGTCTTGGCGAAGCCCGTGGCACCGGCGTCTCGCTTGCCCTGAGCGGAGCCAAAGGGTCTCGCCGGTGGAAGCAGAAGCCACAGGCCAGAGGCCTGTGCCACAAAGGATGTCAATCGGCGGCGGCGCGGCCGGAGTTGCCCTTGCTCTTTTCTTCCTCGATGGCGCGGAGCATCTCGGCGTCGTCGGCGAACTTGAAGGAGTGCAGGCCGCGGGCGCGCGCCTGCTTTTCTTCGGCGCGGCCGAGGTAGGGCAGCTCCTCCTTCGCCACCAGGGCGACGCCCTTGTGGGCCAGCGCGGCGCGGATCTCTTCAGGCGCCGCCGACATCCGGGCCGGAGCGCTCTCCAGGTGCTTCAGGATGTGGGTGGCGCCCTGCTCGGCGTCGAAGCGCGCCTTGCCCACCAGGCCTTCGCTGGCCTTGCGCGCCCAGCCGACGACGTAGGTCCCTTCGACCACTTTCCCGCCCGCCGGGTCGAAGACCTCGTAGGCGGCGCGCTCGGCCTCGGCGGTGTCGGGGTTGGTGACGTAGCCGTCCTTGCCGTAGGGCAAGCCCACGGTCGGGTCGACGACGTCGCCGATGGCGAAGATGAGCGTGTCGAACTCAAGCTCGCTGGTCTTGTCGGTGGCCTTGGCGGCGGTCGAGCCGTTCTTGGCGACGAGCAGATTTTCGGTGACGGTCAGCCGGGCGATGCGCCCGGCGGCGTCGGCGTGGATGGCGGCGGGCGACGACAGGAAGCGGAAGGTGAGCCGCGGCGCGGTCGCCTCCTGGAAGGGCTTGGCCAGCGTGGGGAAGCTCGACTCGGGGACCTTGGCGATGTCCTGGCCGACGGCGGCGATGCGCTCCTTCACCCGTCGCAGCTCATCTTGCAAGGCGCGGCGGTCGAGGTGCGCTTCGATGTGGTCGAACTCCTTCTCGTCGAACTTCACCTCGAAGGGCCCGCGGCGGGCGATGACGGTGACCTCTTCGGTCTTCCGCTCGGGGTCGTCCTGCATCACCCAGCGCGCGATGTCCACCATCACGTTGCCCATGCCGATGATGGCGATGCGCTTGCCGGTCGAGAAATCCCGCGTCGCAAAAGGCGGGAGGCGGTTGTAGTGGTAGACGAAGTCTTTGGCCGAGTAGACCCCGCGGGCCTCTTCGCCGGGGAGGCCGAGCTTCTTCGTCCCCTGCGCCCCGACGGCGAAGACCAGCGCCGCCGGGTTCCATTGGCGCAACTCATCGAGTGTGAGCGCCTTGCCCTCGCCCACCGGCAGGTGCCCGAAGTAAGCGACCTCGGGCAGCTCGAGGATCTTCCCGAACTGCTTGCGCAGCCCGTCCTTCATCTTGTCTTTCACCGGATAGATGCCGTACTCGGCCAGGCCGCCGGGCTTGATGTCGCGGTTGAAGATGACCACGCGGTAGCCCGCGGTGGCAATCTTGCGCGCCGCGAACAACCCCGCCGGCCCCGCGCCCACGACGAAAACCGTTTTCACGCTCGCCTCCATTGTTCTCGGAGCTAAGAGGATAGCAGGTAAGCTGCCGTAGCGGACAAACTGCCGGAGGGTCTAATCCCTGTTTTTTCAGATGAATAGAGACGCCGGCAAGAAGCGCGGCCGCGAACGAGCCCGCGGCGTGAGCTTTTTGCCGCAAGCCAGTGGCGGGGTTGTGCCACATCCCGCAGCAGGGCGAGGGGCAGGGAGAAATGGCGCGGAGGGCGCCGAGGGCGGGCCGCGCGGCTACTCGATCAGGCGGGCGGCGACGTCGGTCCAGGTCAAGCCGATCAAGAGCGCCAGCCAGAGCATGGCGGCGGCGCCGAAGACCCAGTTGAGCCGGTGGCTGTACTTCAAATGCATGAAGTAGAGCACGACGAAGGAGGCCTTGACCACGGCGATGCTCATGGCGACGACGATGTTCAGCCCGCCCAGGTCAACCCGGGCGGCGGCCACCGTCAGCGCCGTGCCCACCAGCAGGATGGCGAGCACGCCCAGATAAAGCTTCGGCGAAACGATGTGGTCGTGGCTCATCCGTGGTGCCCCACCAGGTAGAGCAGCGGAAACAGGAAAATCCAGACGATGTCGACGAAGTGCCAGTAGAGGCCCGAGACTTCAATCGGATTGTAGTACTCGGCGGAGAAGCGGCCGCGCCAGGCGAACCCGGTCATTATCGCCAGCAGCGCCACGCCGATCACCATGTGCAGAGCGTGGAAGCCGGTCATGGCGAAATAGAAAGAGAAGAAAAGCTGCGTGTGCTGGGGGTCGGCGCCGTCGAAGTGAAACGCCGGCCCCGGCACCAGGCGCTCGTGGAACTTGTGGCTGTACTCGACCACCTTGATGCCGAGGAAGGTCGAGCCGAGCAGCATGGTCAGCACGAGGAAAACGATGAGGGCGCGGCGGCGGTTGAGCTGGGCGGAGTGCACGGCCATGGCCATGGTGAAGCTGGAGAGGATGAGCACGGCGGTGTTGACGCCGCCGAGCAGGAGGTTCAAATGGTCGCTGCCGGCGGTGAAGGCTTCGTGGAAGCGGTAGCGGTAAACGGTGTAGCCGGCGAACATCCCGCCGAAGAACATCACCTCGGTCACGAGAAACACCCACATGCCGAAGATGGCGGACTCTTTCTGCTGGGCGAGGTCGTCGAACTGCGGCGCCAGCGTGGTGGCCTGGTCAGACACGGTCTGCCTCCGCCCCCGGGTAGTACTCGTAGGCTTCTTCCGTCACCACCGGAGTTTCGGGGAAGTTGTGCGTGGGCGGGGGCGAGCTCGCCTGCCACTCCAGCCCCTTGGCCTGCCAGGGGTTCGGCCCCGCCGCCGGGCCGTAGCGCAGCGACCAGAACAAATAGATGAGCGGGATGGCGTAGCCCACCGCCAGGATGGAGGCGCCGGCGGTCGACATCACGTTCAGCACCTGGAACTCCTCCGGGTAGGCGTGGTAGCGCCGCGGCATCCCCAGGTAGCCGAGGATGAACTGCGGGAAGAAGGTGAGGTTGAAGCCGACGAAGATGATGAGCGCCGAGAAGCGCGCCCAGGCCTCCGGGTAGAGCCGCCCGGAAATCTTCGGCCACCAGAAGTGGATGCCGCCCAGATACCCCATCAGCGCCCCGCCCACCATGATGTAGTGGAAGTGGGCGACGACGAAGTAGGTGTCGTGCAGGTGGACGTCGGTGGCGAGCGTGGAGAGGAACAGCCCCGTCAGGCCGCCCATGGTGAACAGCCCGATGAAGCCCATGGCGTAGAGCATGGGGGCGTTGTACATCACCGAGCCCTTGTACATGGTGGCCGTCCAGTTGAAGACCTTGACGGCCGAGGGAATGGCCACGAGGAAGCTCAAGATGGAGAAGACCATCCCGGCGTACATCGACTGGCTGCTCACGAACATGTGGTGGCCCCAGACCAGGAATCCCAGCAGGGCGATGGCGATGCTCGAGAAGGCCACGAAGGAGTAGCCGAAAATCTTCTTGCGCGAGAAGCAGCAGACGATCTCGCTGATCACCCCCATCGAGGGGAGAATCATGATGTAGACCGCCGGGTGGGAGTAGAACCAGAACAGGTGCTGGAAGAGCACCGGGTCGCCCCCGAGCGCCGGGTTGAAGATGCCGATGTGGAAGAGCCGCTCGAGGCCCACCAGAGCGATGGCGATGGCCACCACCGGCGTCCCCAGAATCATGATGACGCTGGTGGCATAGTGCGCCCAGATGAAGAGCGGCAGGCGGAACCAGGTCAGCCCCGGGGCGCGCATCTTGTGGATGGTGATGATGAAGTTGAAGCCGGTGAGGATGGAGGAAAAGCCGAGGATGAAGACGCCCACCGCCGTGGCCATGACGTTGGTGTTCGAGTAGGTGCTGCTGTAGGGGGTATAGAAGGTCCAGCCGGTGTCCACCCCGCCGCTCAAGATGGCGAAGAGCGTGAACAGCCCGCCCAGGGTGTAGATGTACCAGCTCAAGAGGTTGATGCGCGGGAAGGCGAGGTCGCGCGCCCCGATCATCATCGGCACCAGGAAATTCCCGAGCGTGGCCGGGATCGACGGGATGAGGAAGAAAAAGATCATCACCACGCCGTGCATGGTGAACATCTTGTTGTAGGTTTCCGACTCGAACAGGTCGCCCGCCGGGGTGAGCAGCTCGAGGCGGATGGCGGTGGCGAACAGGCCGCCGAGCACGAAGAAGAGGGTGATGGAGCCGAGATAGAGCAGGGCGATGCGCTTGTGGTCGATGGTGAAGAGCCAGGAGCGGATGCCGTAGTCCACGTTGAGGTAGTGGACCTTGGGCAGGGCGTTGGCCGCCGGCGGCGCCGCGTTCATGGCTGCGCCTTCCTTTCCGCCCGCGTCAGCGACTTGAGGTAAGCGATCAATTGCAGGATTCCCTCCTCGCTGATTTGCCCCTGGTAGGTGGGCATCACCGACTCGTAGCCGGCCACCACTTTGGCGTTGGGCTGCAGGATGGACTCGCGCAGGTAGCCTTCGTCCACCACCACGGTTTCGCCGCTGGCCAGCCGCACCTGCTTGCCCAGGATTTCCTGGAGCGAGGGCCCGCGCGAGGTGGGCCCGGCCTCGTGGCAGGTGTGGCAGTTATGCTGGCGGAAGAGCCGCGCCCCGGCCTGTTCCAGCGACTCGCCGGCCGGCGCCCCGCTCAACCACGCCTCGTAGTCGGCCGGCTCCAGCACCGTCACCCACCCGGTCATCCCCGAGTGCTTGGCGCCGCAGTACTCGGCGCAGAAGAGGTGATAGGTGCCGGCCTTGGTGGCGGTGAACCACAGCTCGGTGTAGCGCCCGGGCAGCACGTCCATCTTGATGCGGAAGGCCGGGATGTAGAAGCTGTGGATGACGTCTTCCGAGGTCATGGTCAGCTTGACGGGCCGGCCCACGGGCACGTGCAGCGCGTTGATCTCCCGCTGCCCCTCCGGGTGCTGGATCTTCCACATCCACTGCTTGCCGACGACGTAGAGCTGGGTCGCATCGCTCGGCGGCGTGCGCACGATGTAAAAAAGGTGCGCCCCCCAGAAGAACATCACCATCGTCAGCCCCAGCGGAATCGCCGACCACAGCAGTTCCAATCCCAGGGAGCCGTGGATGGGCTGCGGGCGCTCGTCCGGGTGCCGCTGCCGGTAGCGGACGGCGAAGTAGAAAACCAGCGAGAAGATGAGCGCGCTGAAAAACAGCGTCACCCCGGTCAGGAAGTAGTAGAGGTAGTCGATCTGCTTGGCCACGCTCGAGGCCCGCTCGGGGACGATGGGCAGGCCTTGCTGGAGCACCGCCAGGAATGCGAGATGGACGAGAGTCGCCACCGGTCAGGTCCTCACCGTGTTGCGGGTTGCGGCGCCGCTGGCGGCGGCCGCGCTCATCCGCCGCTCGCGCCGGAACATCGCCAGGAGAAACGCCGCCAGCGCCAGCGCCGTCGCCGAGCCCGCCAGGCGGATGACCCGGGTGATGAGCACGCCGTACTTGCCCGTCTCCGGGTCGTAGTGGAAGCAGTAGAGCAGCACCTGGTCCACCGGCGTGCCCAGCTTGTTGGCCGAGGCTTCCACCAGCGCCAGGCGCAGGTCGCGCGGCGCGTACTCAATTCCGTAGAAATATCGGAAAAGCTTCCCTTCCGGCGTCACCACCATGACGCCGCTGGCGTGCGCGTACTGCCGGCTCTTTTCGTCGTAGAGATAGCGGAAGCCCACGGCCTCGGTCAGTTGCCCGATGGCGTCCGGCTCGCCGGTCAGGAAGTGCCACCCGGCGGCCGTGCGCGCGCGGTCGTACTCCTTGAGGACGCTCTCCTTTTTCGCGGCGGCGAGCGCCGGGGTTTCGTTGGGCGCGAAGCTCACGATCACCACGTCGAACTCCCGGCCCGGCTCGAAGGAGAGCGCCCGCAGGGCTTTCACCAGCCCGCTCTCGACGTAGTTGCAGAGCATCGGGCACTCGTAATAGACGAGCGCCAGCACCACCGGCCGCCGCCCGAAGTAGTCGCCCAGCGCCAGCGCCCGCCCGGT